>Ga0307515_10000402_pt1 | contig 104619 bp, 94 predicted proteins | sample 17_EM_MG_FD_194513 | JGI IMG/M metagenome (GOLD analysis project Ga0307515, IMG submission 194513) | Populus trichocarpa ectomycorrhiza microbial communities from riparian zone in the Pacific Northwest, United States - 17_EM | ecosystem: Host-associated > Plants > Roots > Unclassified | place...
TTGACGCTCAATCTCAGGATGCGGCAGGGAGCACGTCACTGTCTCATTTGCCTATAAATGCTGCCAGCATATCGGTTATGCATCATGGCTACCAAATTGTTGTTTAATTACCGTACTGACAAAACCACAAATCATTGACGCTCCGGTGACGCTCATTTTAACGTATTGTCCATTTAACATCTGCTGCCATCGATAATAGTTTTCATCATGATTTGAACATATTGGTAGGCTCTCTGCCACATTGAGACATGGCCTTGTGACAAAGCCGAGCGCAGTAACATTCTTGCACTGTTCACTCTCACACGACTAAGATTTATTTATCTTTCCAACTGGCTCATTCCGCCATCTATACATCTGTTTATGAACCGATATTGACAAGCTACTGCTCACCATTCGCCCATAATATATCACTAACTAAAACTCTAGTTCAAGATACAGAAAGAAGCTGGAGAAACATTGATGCATTCTGTCCTACTTTTTTTTCACTACCTTGTTCCTCGTTGTTTCCATTGCGTTGACAGTCAATAACACCATTTCAGCCTGTCATTTTGACTTCCGTGTAGGCCGAATCAATCCGGGAACATTTGGCGCGGCACTCAGATCCCGCTGCTCACGGCTGTCCGGATCCTCGATGCTATTACCTTGCTCTATATCCGATTCACAGTCCGCCCCGCAATCGCGTTCGCTGTCATTCGCATTATCTAAGCCCCTATTCCAGATGAGCCAATCTTCAATGTCCGAAATGCTTTCAGGTGCGCTGTCCTGATCACGGTCGACTGGATGACGGTTGATTCTCCGGATTTGGCGGACATTCAATATTTGAGTTCGTCCTCCATGAAGGTCCTTCGCAGACAAAGGTGGTGGCAATAGAGATCTTTGTGACAATTTAAGTGCAGCCGCACCATCATGTTGAAAGAGTGACCAGGATGCATCGACGATCTCTTCCGTGTCCGAATTATATCCCACGGTGGTCATCTGCTTGTTTGGAGCGCAAGATTCCCCCTGGGTAGCATGTAGGTTTTGGCTGCCCTGCCATATCTCCAAAAAGTCGTGAACCTTGGCCATTCTGTGCAATTTCCTTTCCTCCGCCTCTTTCTTCATTTCCGAGTCGTTTTCTGTGTTCATTGTATCCAATTCTGGGTCAGCGCCTGCCAAAACCCCGTTGTTGGCTCGAGCAAACTGCGTTACTACGACTTTTTCACGAAGAATCTCGCCTGTGTTGTTTGACTGCCTCCTGCCGATAACATCTCGGCGTATGGAAAAACTGGCCTCCACTCCGACACCATGTGATATGACCGAGAATATGTCCCGCGCCACATTTGAGATATCTGCGTACTTGGAGTGCGTTTCCTCCTGTTCACGCCACCAGTCGGTTATGTCTGATAACCAAGATGTACTGCTAATCTCCATTGGGTTGGAGTGGTAATCATTCGCATTTGGATTAATGTGCCCCCAGTTCTTTGGCACTTCAGGCGGTGAATTCAAATAGAGCCTGGCGGCGGTCAATAAGCGTGCTGCACGATCGCTTCGTCCCGGTGTAGTCTCAGCCACATTGATGGGCGTTAAGTATTCTTCATCATCGCTGGACAAATCATATGAATCAAAGAATGATTGACAGGATCCTAAAACCGTTCCAGAGGGGATGAGGTTGCTCCTCGGTAAGCTTTTGTGTTTGTTGACCGGCACCAGTCGATGATTGGCACAGTATTCATTGGCCACGTACTTCAGAAAGGCCTCTTGGCATTGGGTAGTATACGATGTCTCGTCCTCAGGATTAATATGCATTCCTTTGTCCCACATTCCAAACGATCGTGACATCCGGCAAGGATCGAGGATATGTGCAGAAATGAGAAGCATGCCCATCGATGGAGTCACTACAGCATAATATTTGGACAGCTTCTTCCGAGCTAACTTCATGGCAAAGAACAAGTCTTCCTTCCATGGACTCTTTGTTTTAGCCAAAGCACGCATCACGCCATCCATGTGATCGAACATATCATTGTACACTGTGATAACGTGATGCAATGTGACTGTCTGCCTCTGCGACATCTACAGGGTCCAATATTGGAATGGCCCAAACACTTCCATGACATGCTTCACGATGGTCCATTCATCTTGAGTTGTGAACAGTCGCCGGGAATCGCTGTATATTGGGTTTTGAAGCCACTGGCATGTGAATTGAGGTAATCGGAAGGCGCGCTCGAGCAACTCCAGGGTCAAGTTGCAACGGGTGTTGATGTCCATAATCGGAAGTACCGCGATACGGACTTTGGCTTTTTGACAATCAATGAACTCGTCTCAACGACCAGCTGTTCGGCGTAATCAATACAGCAAGCATTCTCTGCTATATGAAGGTCAGTTTCAGCACTTTCAAAATATCTTGAAATACGTACTTTCTCAATTATCTTTGCTCAACCTGGTTTCATGGCCGACAAATTATTGATTCTAGTGTTGCCCTCTTTTCGAAGCCTTTGACTCTTCCCAATGTTTATGCTTTAATTCTCTCCAAATTGCTGATCGCGCTCATGGGCTGCCCAAGACTTGGTGCGGTCTTTGACACCGAGACTGTTCATGAATGCACCTAAAGCCAGCTGTATGACGTGCGCCATGCATGGTTTATGGTTCCTCAAAGCAGGCCACTCGATTCCAGAGGCCTGAAGTGTGGATTGCAGCTCGCATGTCATCGAGTAATTTGAGGAGGCATTTTCAGTTGCAATTCCAAGCACACGGCTATTGGTAAGCACAAAACAATCAAGAACGTCCTTCAAATGTACAGCTTGCCTTGCTCCAGTATGTTGGCCCTTGACCAATCATCCATAATTAACTTGCGAAATGTGAAAAGAACAGGTGATCAACCACATTGAATGCGAGTTGAACTTCACGCAATGCCCAGTTTCGATTCGTCTAGTACGCAATGACTGACGTTATGGCTAGTTTGTTTGTTGATGTCCATCAGTCCAAAGCTAAAGTGACTGTATATTGTGACGGCAATTGCTTCTTAATATCATCCACGGTCAGTGCATATTCCCTCCAGCAAATGTTGCTCAGGGTCGAAGCTGATGGCAGCACTAAGTCTTCGCGTAACGCCTTATATGACTGTTGTAGCACTATGTTTGATATCAAGGTCCATGGAATGTGAGCCGAAACAAATCCTAACATGAGGTTGCGATTTCACGTTTCTTGGTGAAATTCGGAAGATTCAAAGTCCTTCGCTGCCAGTTTGGAATGTTTTGTCTGTCATTTCTGTCAATATGAATCACCGTGGATGTCAAATCTGATCTTCCTCTGTGAACTTACGATTGTGATTCCTCAACTTCCCTGCCTTTTCAGGATTGCCGAAGCTGTTTCATCGACCGTCGAACTAGTCAATTCAGTGACCTCTGACTCTGTTATCTCGTTTAACTTTGCGATGTGAGCTGTTGCCAGCAAGAGTTTCACTATTGAGCTAGTCCCATGTTCTGATGGATGGCAAAGCACTTGATGACAAACAATACATATGATGCCAGGGCTGCCGGTCTCTTCAATTCCGCAGTGTACATACAATTGCCACGAAGGCACATGTCTAGAAATATTTCAAGCAACAGGCTGCATCGAGTCTACATTCATTGAAGCCCACCATGCATCGAAGATGAGTTGTAAAGTAAGGTCGCTCTAATTACGAATAAAGCCACGTTCATTTTTGGAAGAGATCATAACCTTGAGCATTGACGTGTTCAGTGATTTTGAATCCGGCCTGGCGGTGGGAATCAGACAGCTGGGTAATCTGACTCGAAAGACTGCCGAAAGTAACGACACAGTAAAGCACACTGCAGGTTCTGAAATATTGACTCTACTGCTAAAAGTACAAAAAACAGATCTGTAAGACATTGCATGCATATTTGTGAAGTAGTATACAAGGTTAGATTGCAAAGACTGACCGCATAAAACTCGATTTAGGAACAGCACAATTCAGTTCATTGCTGTGTAGCGTTCTGAGCCTCCACAAAAACTGTTGACGCTGTGCAGGCGCTCAATTGTAGCAGCCAGAGGCGATATCGTCACTAGCATTTTTACGAATAGGGGCTGCGGATGGGTTCATTGTGGGTTTGCTACGTTCCATTGCCGTTAGATTATCCAAGATGCAAGATCAAAAATTGTTGACTCTCCGTCAACGCTCATTCAGGGCCATGGTAACGATTACTTCGTAAGCATTTTTGCATAGAAAGGCAGTCGCTAGTTCGATTATGGATCAAAATAGTCTCAAAGCCCCTTGATATTTTATGATGCAAGGTATAAAATTGTTGACGCTCCGTTGACGCTCATTTTTGGGGTATAGTGACGATATCGTCGAAAGCATTTGTGCCTAGAAAGGCGGCCGATAGTTCGATTATGGATCAAGATTGTCTCAAAGCCTCTTGATATTTCATGATGCAAGGCATAAAATTGTTGACGCTCCATTAACGCTCATTTTTAGGGCATAGTGACGAAATCATCCAAATCATTTGTGCCTAGACAGGCGGCCGATGGTTTGATCATGGATCAAAGTAGTCTCATAGCCCCTTGACATTCCAAGATGCAAGACATAAAATCCTCGACGCACAGTTGGCGCTCATTTTTAGGGCAAAGTGACCAGGTCGTCGAAAGCATTTTTGCCAAGAAAGGCGGCTGATAGTTCGTTTATGGATCAAAGTAGTCTCACAGCCCCTTGATATTCCAAGATGCAAGGCCTAAAATTGTTGACGCTGCATTGACGCTCATTTTTAGGGCACAGTGACGAGGTCGTGGAATGCATTTTTGCCTCGGAAGGCAGCCAATAACTCGATTATGGTTTAATGTCGCCCCACAGCCCTTGCATTTTCCAAGATGCAAGGCCAGACGTTGTTGACGCTCCGTTGATGCTCATTGTTAGGACCTAGTAGTGATGTTGTCGCAACCAATTTTGAATAGAAAGGCGGCCTCTAGTTCGAGGTTGAATGAACCTTGCAGCGAAACCATCTGGATTATCCATGAGGCAATGCCAATAATCGTTGACGCTCCGTTGATGCTCACCTTTGAGCTCACCATAGAGTCATACTAACAGTCATCGGGTGCTCAACAATTGTACATAAAATCCATACAGTCATTTATGGCAGCCAGTATACCGTTTCTATGTGTCATCATTCGAATCCAAAATCTTCGAGACATCCCAGTTTCTGAGCCCCCACTATACACGTCATTTGCATGATGAATGACGTAAGTCCATCACATTTCAGCGCTTTTGGCTGGCAATTTACCGCATAAACATGCATGTAATAGTTTTAGATATTGATAGCGCAACGACCTCACCATTCCTTATCCAACCCATTCTCCTCGATTTCCATGACGCACCATAAGCAATTTTCTATCCTTCGACCATGTGCAGGAGGTCTGAGCAGTGAGTTATGTAGTTGGCTGCATGGATTAATGTAGACTGAGAGCTGTCATTCATCTGGGGTTTGGATGTGATTTGACCACTCCTTCTATGAGTCGTATGACATCACTGACTTAAACTTTGTTAGTCAATTTTGTCTCAAATTTAGGTTTTGCTTTATCATTTAACCGTAACAGGCAACACCCTAGAGAGTTTACTGTTCGTCAATGTACTGGATTTGGTGTCAAGAACATGTGCATGGCCAGTACGACCCTTGCACATACACTGACGAATAATCTTGTCTCACAATTTTGTCACTGAAATCCAGAAAAACCTGACATGTAACAAAGTAGGTACACATTCCTTTTACACGAGATACATCGTTGAGAATCCGTATTTGACTATCTATATCTCCGGTGATGTAGGAGCCATCACCACGTCTTCATCCGAATCCGATTTGTATTTGGACATTTGCTAGCGACGCTATATGCTGGGGCAAATGCTCAGAGGTTGAACTGGCGTCGCAATCTCCCTCTCTGACGAATCGGGCACCGCGTCGGGCATGAGAGACACTATGTCATTGTCTGCCTGAGGTTTCTCTGAACCCAGCATCATTGGTCTACTTCCCAGGCAAGAGGTCACTTGCAGCATTTGGGATTGTCCGGGGACGATATCAAGAACCTGCATAAGCTCTCCCAATGTTGTCGGTGATGGTGTGGCTGCTGTCGTGTCTGTTTGGGGCTTCACCACTGCTGGAACATTCAATTCAGTCATCCCGTATTTCATATCTCTCTCTCAGATGTAGTCGACTGGGTCCTCCCATCCCGGATACGTCAGTTCGTCAAGCCACATCCGCTTCTGCCCAAAGCTCTCCACGCAATGCTGTACTGTTTTGGAGATTGTGCCCATCACCCAGCCAGGTTCATCATCTTCGCTCAGCATGCCAAGCTCTGTATCTTCTTCATCATCATCCTCGTCTTCCCTATTCTCCTCATCTTCGGAACTTGAAAGATCACTCAGACTGTCTCCGATAGCATCCAACATCTCCTCGAACATTGTTTTAGGCTTTGTGGTTGTCGATTGTACCTTTTCAACATTTGTCATATGTTCCTGCTCTTCCATAATCGGTCTCTCTGCGTCTTGAACTCGCTGTCTTGCCACTGCCGTTTCTCTGTCCACATGATTCTGCATCCATTTCTCTTTGTCTCTGGTGTGTAAAAAGTGCATTTCCCGTCGTCTCTCCGCCGAAAGCTTCTTTTCAGATCATCAGCCGCGCAATGCGCCCAACACTCGGACCATTTCTTCCTCCAAGCGACTCATGCCTTAATTCACTTGATGACGTCGTCGTGTGCATTTCTTTGTTGATTTTCCGTAGTTGCCCGCCAGAAGTGGGACAAGGTTCTTTTTGGAGCATTGACCATTGTATCTTGTGTTGATCTTGTTGTTGGGCGAGATGTTGGATGTTGCAAGATATGGACCACATGGTGGCAAGCTGAGTCTTTAATGTCAAGGTTGGTAGGTTTCATCAATTCGAACAAAGCAAAATCAGCATTTTGACCGTCACTTCGTTGGGAATAGTCATGCTAACCATCCATCAAGACTTGATGGTTAGCGTGTGATTCATGTAACATCCCGGCGATGTCTTGAGACAAACATCACCAGACGTCCTGTCCGTCGAAGACTTTCCTTGTTATATCATTCAAACATGAGATATCAGCTGTCGTTCATCTCAATGCAGCCCGGTAAACAAACAAACAACATCACACCGACTTACAGCAAATCGCGGGACCGTTGTAATCCCCCGCAGCTATACACAGTGCAGCTATACGCAGCCGGATTTGGCTTGAATTGAAGGTGCAAGTTGGGTGTCACTCGTTCCATTTTGAATTGTAGCTAACTATATAATCTCCAGGACTTCCCACTTCTTTGCGTGATCATCTTCCTCACCATTCCACAACAGCAGGTCATGGCTCCAGAAATAGTTCAACCAGGTGCAATTGAAGCCGAATCGAGCCGAATCACAGGCGCATCAAACAATCCGCCACCCTGCGAGACACAGCACTAACACAGACACCAGTTAGTTCACCGCGACGCTGTAACTTCAGCTAGCGAAAATATGACCCAGGATGCCCATTTAAAGATAGTACGTAAAACCAGATGCAACAACAATAAGAAGCAACATGTGATCAGATGTGAGTCAATCCATATGGACGTAGACGACGGTCAACTAACAGTATAACGCACAGCTGGGGTAAGTAGGGAGCTACAAGACCAATTCATCGCTGCCAACAACAGGAAACATCCATGCTTGACCAAGGCATTTGTCCGCACAGTCCACGAAATTGAACATCACGATGTTGTCAGTTCTGGGATTTTCGCAGATGAATCTGGTGATTGACGTCCCCGGGAATGGACGAAACAGGCTTGTAAGACCGTTGAGGAGGCTACGGAGTCCTATATGGTTGAAGTAACAGCCATTTCTCACTCTAGAAGCAGCAACTAATTTCTTGTAGGTTTTCAACATGACAGCTACTATGGCAAGACAAGGAGGGCGGGTACAGCTTGAACAGTCCGACATGCGTCTTGCCTTGAATATGGCTAAAATGGCTAAAGAAGGGTTCTCGCGCACGGCAACTGAGGAAGCGCATCATCAAATCAAGAAACCACGGGCCGAAGTTCGAGAAGAGACGAAGCAGGGTGTTGTGATTCCCGGGCATTACAAGGTGATGGCTGCGATAGAAAGACACCAGGCAATGGTTCTGCAAAATCAAACTGACAGCTGCCTTCCTTGCCAAAATGGCAGAGCAAAGCATACACAGACTCGCTGTAGGCGGAAGAGAAATGGGTGCACCAACACCACGACCGGCGCCACTGAGGCCCGGAATGCTACCAGCGCCACCTGATGTCAGTGACATAACTCAAATCTCCGAAACAGAAGGTGTGCCACCCAGATATGTGTATATACATTCCCCGCTTCCCTGCGCTCGGTCTCCAATCTTGATCCATATGCCAAGGATCCCATGCGCGATAAAGATTTCATTCCAGATTTGCTGAGTGACAATGGTCCATTGACAGGTTAGTACACTATCAGCTGCGTGTTAATGCAGCTAACAGCCATTTTGTAGACGACAGCAGCCTTTTGAGTGAACATGACAGCGAAGACGAGAGTTGACGGAAGGGAATAGGTCTTTTGAGTATTATCATTATCTACAATTAGCGGACACCTTAAAGTATATTTTACAGGGTATATTTATATGCATCATTAAAGAAAAATGTAGTCGGAAAGAAGAATGTACATGCAAAGCACAGAACGGCTGCCACAAGACCATTATTCATATACTATGGCAAAGTGAATTGTTCAATATTGCGGTTACGCCTTTGGCAAAATGAGCGTCAACGGAGCGTCAACGATGTTAAGTCCTGTAGGTCAGGTAATACAAACGTGATTCGCTTGTGAATACACATAATGGAAGTGTTGCCACACTTTATACGCAAAAGAGAAAGCAACACGCTCCCTGCCCCATCTTGAAAATGAGCGTCAACAGAGCATCAACAATTTTTGGTCTTCTTAGTCTGGTAACTAAGAAGTAATTATGTAGTGGTTATACATAACAAGAGTATTGACAACCTGTATACGCAAAAAAGAAAGCAAGATGCTCCGTGTCCCATCTTGAGAATGAGCGTCAATGGAGCGTCAACAATTTTTGGTCCTGTAAGTCGAGTAATAAACACGCGATTTGGTAGTGATTATACATAATGGATGTTTTGCCATCCTCTATAGGCAAAAAATAAAGTGACACGCTCCCTGCCCCATTTTGAAAATGATCATCAACAGAGCATCAAGGATTTTAGGTCTTGTTAGTCTGGTAATTATGAAGTAATTGTGTAGTGGTTATACATAACAACAGTATTGACAACCTTCATACGCAAAAAAGAAAGCAAGACACTCCTTGTCCCATCGTGAAAATGAGCATCAACGGAGCGTCAACAATTTTTGGTCCTGTAAGTTCGGAAACAAAAACGCGATTTGGTTGTGATTACACATAATGGAACTGTTGCCATCCTTTATAGGCAAAAGAGAATGCGACACGCTCCCTGCCCCATGATGAAAATATGCGTGAAACGGAGTGTCGACGATCTTGGGCCTAAGATCATGGTTGATTGAAGCGTGCTGTGGCTGTCAGAGTCCGTATACTCAGTTTTGGCCGTTTTTGTAGTCCAAAACACTCCTTAACACTTAGTTGCACTTTTGTAAATGTAATAATTTGTTACTGTTCAGGAGTCTATCGCGGGAATATCACTTGCTCATTTGCTCATAGAGGTGGCCATTCACTTGTTTATGGATACGTGTGATCAAGCGCCACTTAGATTACCCAAGATGCAAGACCATCAATTGTTGACGCTCCATTGACGCTCATTTTCAGGATGGGGCAGGGAGCGTCTCTCTACTTGTTTGCTATATAAAGGTTGTCAATACATTAGAAAATGACCATGCAGTACCATAGTCAATATTTTGCAATTAACAGTAGGATATCTGAATGCGACGATAAATCGAAAAACCCGAAACGCAAAACCGGACATTTGGCCCGACAGGTCTTGCCGAACCCGGCGAAACCCACGGGTTGACGGGTACGCGGCCTGGTTTGGACCGCCAAGAAGCAGCGGGTCGGGATTTTGGACGATTCTGGAACAGAACAGAACCGTTTTTCCGGACCAAACCCGAACCGGTGGCAGGTTACCCGTTCCCGTTGCTAACTCTAGGTGTTTCTCCAACCTCGCTCGATTACAGCCTCAGAGTGCCTCTCCAAGTTCAACCTATCATGGTGTGGTGAAACGGTGGAGCTAGGAGGCAGACAGCCCATCATCAATACTCCACCACACCTCGCATGGTATCCGAAGGGAATTCATGAGAAAGGGCAGTTCTACCTTGAGGAGCGTTGAAACAGGGTGAGAGGACACGCAAGGATAGCTGTCGATGATGAACCACACAAATTGCGTGGATCTATGAATGGTCGGCAAGAGTGTGTGAGGATCGACACAAATTGTGTGGATCTACAAAGCTCGGCAAGAGTGCATGAGACCAAGAGCTGGGCACGATAGAGTGTGCATTTCGTATGATGAGATGATGTCCAATGACCCCGGGATCTCTGAAATATATTCCGCCTGTCGCTGAGTCCATCCCCATTATTCCTGTATCTCCGTATGTATATATATAGAGAGACTTAGATGATACATGCCATATTATGATGTAGCAAATCTTGTGACTGTAACAAAGACCAATATGATTAATGAAATTCCTTGGGGTTGTGGAACCCTAAGAACCACTGCTGTGAGAATACCGCACGAAGTCTCCCGCAGACCTGCGCAGAGGTCTCAGCAGGTCCATAATTTGACTCTCCTAATGGTAAAATCTCATAGCATCCTGGATGCACCTCCATCACTGCCGGTGCTTTCAGGAGCACGTGAGAATGCTCTTGCACAGTCTGAGAGCACTTTGCAAAGCTCTATGGGGGGCTGGGAGTGTCTGGAAGTACTTAGAAGCACTGGTGAGGGCTACCGGAGTGTATGGGAGGTTTGCATATGGCTTCCAGACCGAATTACATTTCGCTGATCAATATCCATTGTTGAGTCTTCTTGCATCTTGTAGAAAACGTGGATATTGTTTTTCCGCCAGGCAGGTGCTCCTGAACTTCGAGGATTTGATTTGGGGTAGTCCAGCGAAAGTATGATAGAGCAAAATACCGAACTCGGCCTTGGAAAGTTTTATCGAGGTCACTTTCCGTATATTGGACCCCAATGTTATGAGATTGAGGCATGATCCCTTCATTGGCATTGGTATATTCTACCTTGCAGTCAAGTCCCAGAAGCTCAACAGATGCAGGGCAGTGAAATGATTCATCATAGTACGACAGCCCATTCTGTAGTTTAACCAGTATACTGTCAACGAGTACATTCTGATCATATCCGACCACCAGTCGACAAACTTTGTGACCCCAGGCCTGTTTTATTTTGGGACAGCGTAGCTGGCAAAGTTGGGAATTCCGAAATCTTCTTATGCATCTCAGAGTGAGGTCAATATGATACTGCTGCACAGTCTGCGGACATCAGGTTCTTGCAAATGATGTACCTGTGGTGACACAGGGCGCAAAGATGGCACATCCTGACAATACGCAAGGCATAGAGGATGGGCTCTGTGAGGATGTCGCAGTTTATTGGTAGCGGATAGTAGGTTGAAAACTTTCACAGAGTCAATATCGTACAAGCCTTGCAGGGTGAGATATGAGAGTGTCTCTTCGATAAAGTCATGACCAGTAGACTATTCATTGTGCTTGTGCATCTGTCGAATGTAATTGACTTTATTGGTAGATGGATATGCCTCTGTCACATTGCCGCTATGCAGCCATTCAGAAATGTCGGTCAGGAAAATGTCGCTGGAACATATTCACCGAATTGACTCTGATCTGTGGTACATGAGATGCATCATTGGATATCCGAATTAGATTCCATGCTGTTCAATACTTTTCCACAGCTCCTGAATGCCGATTTCCGGCCACCAAGCTTCAAATTTGATCAAGCGGATGGACAATTTCTTCTTGAACCGCATCTGCTCATCCACAGTGATACCATAAAGCTCTCTCTCCAACTGACTCACGATGTGGTCCGAATCAGCGATACTCCACGTGGTGGCTTCAGTCTCATCATAGGATAGATGGACCTGAAATTGCACACACTTGTTGGCGGTCATGTTTACCGCTCCATACACCTCTTCTTTGACAGCAGTCTTCATATGAGCAAGATTTTTGGGAAATGTGCTTCTTGGACTGGTTGCCTTTATCCCGACTTCTTGAAACAGTTATCGCTCATGATGTTGGAATAACATATCGAAAAGCTTGGGTTTGGCAGGTGTCATCTGATGGATTTTGCGCTCCAGTCGCTCGATTGCCCTCTCCCGATCAGCCTCTGACCATTTTGTTGCCACTTGTCGGGCTCTATTGAGGCACATCAGAATTTGCCTACATTGTGATGTAGTAACCTTTTCAGCCCCGTACACCGAAACATCCATTGCAGCACAGATTTTATGAATCTTTCGTTCTCGGAACTAATGGGATTCTCTTGCCAACTGTTCATTAAGTTTGAGCTTCACAGACTTCGACATTCTCTGATCTCAAATGGCACCCTTCTTCTGGTAAAATTGCTTCAGCGCTTCGCTTAGTGCTGTGAGGTATAGATCGGAGTGATTTCGTTGGCTAACTGATAGAGAGAACTCACATAATACCAGCACTACTCCCATTACCACTTCATCAGAGGCTGTTTCCACTGGAGTATTCCTGTCATTTTTGGAGCAGTGAAGAATTGGAGCGCAATGCAGTCCCACTGTTCTGATCATGCCCCGGATCTCCTTGCTCTGCCATGAGCTGTTATTCTTCGAATCAAATCGTTCAGAGAGGTCCTGGAGGTCTGGATATCGTCGTTCTGATGGGAATCAATTGTCAAATTGATCCTTGACATTTCTAACTTTCAGGTATTTAAGCTACCAGTGCAATAAGTCTTTAACTAAACCCAAGAGCAACTGATGCAATTCATCAGGCTGCCAGAGCTAATAAACATTGCAGAGAAGGAATTGCCAGAGCTGGTTGAAGATTGGATGAACACGAAGAGTGTACAGAACATTAATATTAGTTTTGTCCAGATGGTCTAAGTAAACATGCTGATCTCTTGAGTTGTCGAAGGTTCAACAAGTTGAATGCCCTATCAGCGCACCTTTAGAAATTTTACACATCGGGCATGAGCAATATGAGACTTGAGCGATCATGAGATATTCTGGATGATCCCCCACCCAGGCAGCCAAAAGAGGATAACATTGTCACTGGAATCCATCAGCAGAATTCCATTTCAAGCTAGGACCAGTTATGTCAAGATTTGGCAGTGCAGACAGCAATATTCAAACCGCGGAATGCCATGCCATGTGCATATCCCTGATACCATTCGGGGGACATCGAATCATCCCAACGAGTATCCAGGCACGTGTCATAAGTTTATGGCAGATATCTTTTCGATTATTAGCAATTGTGAGACACAGTTGCCTGGCATGCTGATCTCCTGGATATTTCGGGAAGTGAAACTTGTCAGATGCACAAATGACTGACACGAACATCACTCCAGCAGCAGACAGATCTTGCGTATCCCACCACCCGTTGCCTGTGGTCATTTCGTGGTATATTCAGCAACTTTCTGAGTTCGCGAGGCGCACCGGTTCAAAGTCGAGGTGTACCTGAAATGGGAGATGTTCCAACAGGAACTGATTACATTTGAAAAAATCTCTGTAGTATAATGTTGTGAAGATAGGCGAATGATCTTCAATCCGACTGTCATTGCCCAGCCTGAAATCGTTTCCAGAGAGGACTTTTCGCAGAGCATCTGCAGATTGAAATCATTCGATTGTGAGGTCATTCTGTCCATGCCTCAGATGCTGATCGATTCATGTTTTCGTTTGCTTGCTCCATGATTGAGCCTGTTGAAAGTTTTGTGCTGATGGAAATGGATGCCATGGAGTCCATTGGTCTGAGTACTTGCGAAGCTCGTTGTACAATCCAGTTGGTTTGCTATATACTTTCCCATGAATGTTTGCCACTCCAAGTCCCTGCCTATGGGCCCTCGTCTCAGTTTGATCAGGGGTATATGTCAGATCAGGCATCTGGGGGTCCATTGTGTCTTCGTCAGGAGTATCTTCACATGGTGGCGCACCATGTACATTGTCTATGGGTAGATTACAAGTTGACTAGCTCCTCAATGGCCATTCAGGTGCACCGACTGAAGTTGTACCATGATGGCTCGGGATGATCCCATCTTACAGGTGGTACAATCCCGTCAGGTCGTAACCTGCATTCATCAACATCGGGTGAGATTGTGGGTAGGGAACCTCGAGTCGGTTCTTGTCGAATAATCTTTTTCTTGAGATACAGCACTTCACATGTTTTGAGCAAGGGTTGACCATATTTGAGAAATTGCCGGTGAACTCGTATTCAGATGCATCCCGATGATGCTACAGGGGGTAATTTAGAACCTCAGAGATATTTGGTTAGCAGATGACACTCACAGCCGGATCGCACCCCGCCAAATTAGGGGGAGGGGTAAAATATAATCACCTTACGATCAGTTTTCTTCATAAACCAGCATCAATATAGCATATCCCACTCAATCATGGTGCACATCATCTGCTGAATATCGTTAGCAGCAAAGAGAAGGTTTCTTTTATCATCACTTCATTCAGCACCATGGGCCTTATACTACGTCATTGCGGCATTGTGAGTTATACCTGCACTCAATCCTCCGAGCAGCTGATAATCAAGGTAGACTGTCTTAGTACAGTGAATTGGTGAGTTTCCTAGCTAGCTGTATGCGCACCCGATGATCATCAAGAACTGATAGGGTGCTAGGATAGTTTGTTCAGTAACGATTCTTCACCAGAGCATGGATCCTGATGAGAACAATATGTTTAGACACGATGCTCAATAGGAAGCATCACTGTTGCTGCTCAACTCACAGACCTCCTATTGAATGAGGTAGTAAGGTCGTACACCCACAACATTAGTGTAATATCCCTAGTCGTACTAACCTTCATACTTGATATATTCTTGTTGGTTCTTGAGATATCATATCATATCCCTTCGATGACCTTTAAAGTCATGGTAGCGGATGAAGGCAAGCATCTATCCAATATTCTAGTATATGAATTCGAGCATATAACAAAGAATGGCGGGATGTGTGTGATTAAGGTTTCTTTTTCTCAAGCCCAGGTTGGTATCATGAATCAAAGGTGTAGTGAAACACCACAGATCGTGACAACGGAATGGGATATAAGACGCCCTTCAATCCGCCAAAGGTCACTGCTACCTGCAACATACTCAACCATACTCCAATTTTTTCAACATCACATCGTGCATCTAGAGTAGTTTACCACCATCTAGGTTCATAGAACATGTCGACGAAGGGATCTCCACTGAAGACAGCGAATATGGCTCCATCAGGTGTCCTAATTGGCTCACAACAGCGCCTTGACCACAATTCAGGATCCTTGGATAATGGTTGAAGAACCGCCACTGTCAAAGAGAGTCGATCAGGGAAACACGCCAATCAATATCATCTGCCGCCTGGATATGGTTACCCTCCTGCACAGCGGCCATTTTCAGGTGCTCCGCAGTTTTCTCACCATTCTCTATTCAATATGACACACAACGGTTCGCAACCAACCACCAGTGTAAGCCAACGATGTCCAAGTTATGGGCCACAGTGGCAAGGATATGACCTCCACCAAGGTGGTTATGGTGACTCTCAGATGTTTCCCCAGCAGCAGTTCCCAGAACAAGGGCCGTCATCTCCAGGTGCACAGAGAGTGCCGCCAGGACCGCCAGGACACAATCCGGTCAATCGGCCCACATCTTCCGGCTCTACTCCTCCTCCTGGACATCCATCCAGCGCTGCTGCGCGACCTCCCTTTGGCTGCCCAACAAAACAATTCCTGCCTCCTGCGGGACAGCGGAAACCAGATGTCGCAAGAATTCCAGACTTGCCCCCATTGCCGGTTATTCCTACATCAATTGTGATGCAGATAATGACTGCAACGATTCGTCAGACTTGGGCTGTGCCGAGGGCAAACATGCAGTCAGCCTGAAGCAAACCGAATTCTCCTCAAAGCAATTTGCCAAGAGGATGGGGCCGGCCAACTATACTGCTTTCAACAAGTGGAAGAAACTATGGGTCACTGGGTTTCTCCAGAAAATGCATCAGTCCATTATCCGGGTGCAGAACCATTTGAAACAGCTTAGAGATGGACCCCTGCAGTGGGAGGCAGCGGTTGCAGATTTTATGGAGACAAATGAGAGCTGCCTACCGATGGATGATTTTATTAATGCCACATGGATTTGTCGGCAGCGGGTGGAGGGTTAATTAAGGAGATGTGCAAGCGAAATTCACCATGCGAGGGAAAAGGGAAGGCAAAGCAACAAGCGACCAGCGATGCATTTGGGAGACTGCGCGTGCTAAAAGGCAATACTTAACCTTCTAGAGTTGCCAAATACAACATTCATGGTTGTGATTTACCGTGGGTTGAATGGCAACACTATGGTTCTATCCCCATACCAACTGCAAGCCTCATATTTCAATGTGAGGCACCGGGAGAAGGTGAACAACTTCATTGACGAAAAGGCAGGCCCGAAAGAGCCATACATTCTGACATCAATTTTCAAGTGCACCTTGGTGCAGGACGAATTGGATGAAGAGTATATGGGATTAAATTCAAAGTGGGAAAAGATAATGGACCCCATATATGGCCAGATTTCGTGCAACTGTTGCCTTTCATATGCTGTCAAGTTGGAACATGGACACAATGTGAAAATATTTTTGGTCGAAATGTGGCGCGCTACGTGGTAGGGAATTGCTGAGCACTTAATTAGACCAGTGAAGGTAATCCCCGCTAGTCGTGTTATGGCTAGATGTGCCCAACTGGCAATCAGTATACATTGACTTTGAAAGGTTCTGAAGAGGGTGGTGGAAGAGCGGAGGGAGCTGACAATGGTGGGCAAGAGAACCATACTTGTATTAATGTAAGTTCTGATTGAAAGAATAGAATTGATGGTATTGCATCCATATACATTCATTCCAATGGTTGCTTGTCTGTGAAATACCTAACATTGCGATCAGTTTCAGGAATACAAGAAGATGAGCCCATCTGCCCAGCTTACATCGGAGCAACTGGAAGTGATCATTGAGCAAAGAAAGAACATAGTCATAGGTGCACAGGAGGTTCAGGAGCAAGTGGAGGATGGTGAGGAGTTCCTTGATCCGGCAAATACCAGCACAGTATTGAACACTGTTCTCAGTACAATCAACGAATTTGAACACAAATGACTTGATGAGGCAATCAGGCTGCTGAATGCTCATCTGATTCGTCAATCAACAGATGACTGTTTTCTAGGCCACAAGTATTCAATTCCAGGCCTGCCCAGAACGAAGTTTCTGGCGCACGACGTTGGGGCCATATCATTCATCGTGAGGTCGTGGGTTTCGGATTCTGATATGCCAGGAGCACTGGTGGCGGATTAAACAGGGCTTGAAAGGACTTTCAACTTGGTTGCAGCGGTAATGATTTGCAAATTGGTGACTGAGAAAGTTGTATTCGGGTTGCCACCATCCATTTTATGGGGGAGTACCAATGACGAGTGTGTGATTTCGGCATGCAACGACTTCGCGGGCATTGTCGGTGTAGACCGGGAGTGGTATTAACTCCTGACAAGGAATTCTGTGCCCACCCCCTGTTTGGCATTCAGACAACACCACCTGACCAGCATCCAGCACTTCTATCAGCCCCTGAACTGATTCTGGTGGTTACAATGCCCGGAGTAGCAGAGACCTTCCAGACCGACATCGACTAGATGACACATGGATCCAATTTCAAACTGTTCAACTTCTTGCGCGCCAAAAACGTGGATCTCACCCATGAGGATGTGAACACCTGTGATGACGAGCCGGACAACCGATTGAATATCCTCCTTGTGTTGTATTATACTGTACCATCCAGAGCAAAACCAACAAGCGACGGCCGACTCTCCTACTGTGCATTGAGTTTTGGGATTTCTGCATCAGCAAAAAACATCTCCATCCGGGCGGAATAGCTCCGTCAGAGTGGATGCGCTCCGTCAGTGCTGTCAGAGACACCCCGGTGGCGGATTACTCCGCGGCTGGCGTCAATACCACGCGTCACGTTGCATATCGCCCGCCGATCGCCGTTTCGCCGTTTCTCCTCGCTCTGTCGGTCTCCTATTTTAAACAAACAGTCTGGCGTTGTGGCCAACTGTGACCATACGTCGGAATGGGTTCATTGGGTACACGCTTGCATCGGGATTGCAATGCAATGGGTGACGCTGCCAAAATCTCGCCTCGCGTTCCTTCTACATTAAGCTCGAGGAGCGTAGGAAGAAGGTGAGAAGATATGATACTACCCGGCCGTGAGGATCCACGCAATGGCGTGGATCCACGGACAGAGCGAGTGGGACCAAAAGTTGGGAAAGATAGAGTGTGTATTTTCGTTGTATGACAAGATGAGATGAAAATGAGATGCTGTCTATCTACCCAGGGGTCTCCCGAAAATATACTCCACGTCGCTCATTCCACCTCCGTTACCCCTGTATCTCCGTATACCCACCGTCGCTCATTCCTCCTCCGTTACCCCTGTATCTCCATACACCCACCGTCGCTCCTTAAGGATATGCTTGGAGTCCGTGATTGATCGAGTTTGGAGATGCACTGGGAGGCCGTGATCGACCGAGTTTGGAGATGCACTTGGAGGCCGAGATGGAGTGAACACAGAGATGAACTTGGAGGCCGTGATCGAGCTAGTTTGGAGATGCACTGGGAGGCCGAGATGGAGTGAACTCAGAGATGCACTTGGAGGCCATGATCGATCGAGTTTGGAGATGCACTGGGCGGCTGTGACCGAGCGAGTTTGGAGATGCACTCGGTGTTAACTCATTATTATGGCATGGAGAGATAGAGAGGGATGACTTAACTTCGTGTTCTTAGGTGATGGTAGAGTTGAGCACAAGAAAGAGAGAGATCAGTGGAGATGGGGGAAAGCATCATGAGAAACTGGGACTTAAGAGAATTTCGTGTGCTAGTCAAATGACCATCCCCGATACGGCAGGTACGAGTCCCGATCCGGGGGGTAATAACACTGGTACGAGGTCTTCTAAACCCAATCAGGCAAGTCGTACTCCTGATTTCTCATAGCCGCTCGTATCCTCCATATCGTTCTCATCTTCATCCCCCATCTCTCTCTTTCTCGTCCACAACTCTACCATCATCGCAAGATCACAAAGTTAAGTCATCCCTCTCTATCTCTCCATGCCATCATCATGAGTTAACACTGAGTGAAGCATACACCGCGTACAGCATACACCGAGTACAGCGTACACCTAGGATTGTCTGTCGTCCCTTCATTCTCACGATTTCGAGTTGACCCCTGAATGTAGCTTCACCTTCCGGTGTACCTCCCTACCGATCGACCGCCACCAGCCAGTTCTCCATAAGAGCTTCAAAGGTAAAGTCACCTTGTCACATTCCCACGGTTGCGAGTGAACTACCGGATGAATTGAGTCCCGGAGCGCCGTCCATTGACCGCCTCCAAGGACTCGTCCAAACTCGCTCGTTCACGGCCTGCAAGTGCATCTCCAAACTCGTTCGATCGCGGCCTCCAAGTGTATTTCCAGACTCGATTGATCACGGCCTCCAAGTGCATCTCTGAGTTCACTCCATCTCGGCCTCCGAGTGCATCTCCAAAGTCGCTCGACCACGGCCTCCAGGTGCATCTCTGAGTTCACTCGATCTCGGCCTCCCAGTGCATCTCCAAACTCGATCGATCACGGCCTCCAAGTGCATCTCTGAGTTCACTCCATCTCGGCCTCCCAGTGCATCTCCAAACTCGCTCGGCCACGGCCTCCAAGTGCATCTCTGAGTTCACTCGATCTCGGCCTCCCAGTGCATCTCCAAACTCGATCGATCACGGCCTCCAAGTGCATCTCAGAGTTCACTCCATCTCGGCCTCCCTGTGCATCTCCAAACTCGCTCGATCACAGCCTCCAAGTGCATCTCTGAGTTCACTCCATCTCGGCCTCCCAGTGCATCTCCAAACTCGATCGATCACGGCCTCCAAGTGCATCTCCAAACTTGCTCGATCGCTGCCTCCAAGTGTATCTCCTGACTAACTCGATTACGGCCTGAAAGTTCACACGATCATGGCCTCCAAGTGCATATCCCCAAACTCGCTCCATCACGGCCTCCAAGTGTATCTCCAAATACGCTCGATTACCACCTCCAAGTGCATCTCCAAAGTCCCTCGATCACGGCCTCGGAGTATATCTCTGAGTTCACTCGATCATCATTTTCAGGCGCACCTCAAATTGCTCTCAAGCACCGCCTGCAGCCAGTCCAGATATAGCGTGTGTAGATGGGTAGCTATATAGATACATAGATACATAGATACATAGATGAGAATACAAACTGAATACATGACTGTGATTCGAGGTGCTCCCAGACATGTTGCCGGCGCTCCCAGTTACTCTGAAGGCCGGCAGGAATGCCCTCCTAGGGTCTGATACTCCTGAAATTGATGCATCTAAGTTTACACTCCACATCCTCTCTGACAAGTAACTAAAATACATTTTGCTGATGCTATGCAACGCGACCCGTCGCCCGGGCGACGGGTAACGTGGAATTCTCAGTCAGAGGGTACGAGGTTCCATCAGAGCCATCAGAGCCGTCCGGAACACCCGGGTGTTTCTGACGGAAACTAGAGTTGTTGCTGATGTGATGAGTCCCATCGGTACAAGACTAAAAACATAGTAGGCTGGCAAACTGCAATGAATGCAAAAATTGGATTTAAACTTCAAGTCATAGCTACACTGGGATTCCATTCACTCAATGACTGGTGTTATCAGATGATGTGGCTGTTTTCAGGTGTGCCTGACAATCCAGAGGATGACACTGTGATGAAAAATCATCATGCAGATGCTTTTTATTCCGCAGTGAAGAGTTTGATGCATGCTATCCGGACTGAACACAATGAAGCTCAACAGGATCCAGCGCACCAGATGATACAGATTGCAAAGCTTTGGACGATAACAATGTGGTCGGAAATGCAACTTGCCTCTAGAAGATCACTAGTGCGGATACCGAAGGACAATGCACATCTCTTTGATCTTGAGTGGACTGAGGACAACTAAGCAAAACTGAAGCCCCTGGTGGGGGGATACACTTTAAGGGGTGCTTGGGGAGCTTCGAGGGTTCATCGATGGTGGCTTGCATGATGTTCATTAGTGTTGGAAGACATGGAGGATCACTACGATGTTCATCGACAATGGTACCGTCAATGGCCACTCAATGCTTCGGTTGATTCGCCAATCTTTGTATGTCTGAGAGACATTTCTGCCAATGCTTTTCAACGAACCTGTGGAATATCCCACACCTGATCAAGATGGCACATTATCAGAGGCTCTCCTTCCGGAACAAGACTGACATGAAAATGGTCTCCCCAGTGTACCTCCTCCACAAAAAGCGGTGCTATTTTGTCCTCTTCCTGGCCAAGTTCGTCATTTGAAGTGGTGGTTAACAAGGACTTCTGCGGATCATGTGGATAAATTCCACATGTAGGAAATTCGCAACGATGATTGGACAGAAATGCGGTTCAACTTCCAGATTTACGCAATCCCTGTGTATTCATAACAAAACCCAATGTGGGTGGGACTGGCCATAATCTTACTGCAGCAAACCATCCGATAATCACTCAGATGTCCTGGGTATTGAGCGAGCAGCAGCGGGCATTTGCTTGAGTTGTCCAGTAAGCGCAAAACAGAGTGCCACACACATGGTTACTGAATGCGGGTCCTGGTGGCTATGATTACCACACATGTGATCTCCATCAACACTCTGGCGTGGCCCAAATAAAAGTCCTGCACGGCTTGATGCTTTGACGAAACATCACCATGTCGATGAAGCACCGGATTCTGGAGTCTTGTCCGGACCATACGAAGTGTCTGACAGAACATGGAGACACTTTCCAGTCAGGTGAGCTATCATCTTAGATTGTTATGAACTCTTCATCAAGGTATGCCTCTTTAGACATTCAACCAAAGTAATCTTCTTAACAGATTCAAATAGTCAAAATGGTCATTTGTAAGGCACACTCTACTGCATAGATGAATCCTGTCTCTGTCATTTTGAAGCAAATCAAAGTTTTGATGTTGGAGTTGTGGTGTGTTTAATCAGAAATTGCTCGAGTGGGATTTCAGTGGCGTTCTTGATGATTATAATTAATCACTAATAAAAGATGAAGTCAGTTGATGTGCTAAATTACAATTTCCCGGGCTGGCCTATGGCAGGATAAATGGCCTGAGTAGAATTTTGGGAATGATGCAGCAAAGGGATTCGAATCATTCCTCCGTAGTGATTTTGAGGTGAACTGGAAACCTGTGGCCATGTACACATTTCGAAGTCAAAAGAGTGAACAAAGATCAATTCAACCACTTTCAGGCACCACGGAGAGTTCTGGCCATCTGTTATGAGTCTCATTCAGATAGATCGCCCACTGGAGATTGGGCAATCCAAGTTGGCAACAAACAAAGTCAGGGCGATATTGAATAGCTGTGTTAGAATATGCGACACCGGCTCGCAGATTCCCGTCAAAGCCGCACATTTCACTGCCGTATGATTGAAGTTCAGGCGCACAGGAGAATCATGGGCACACATTTTGAGTTGCCTCATGACAGATCCAGCACCGATTATTTGCCAATCCAATTTGCCATGGAGACTGTCTCGGCAATATTGAGGTCTTCTGTCAGATGTTGAGCCATCACTCCCTTATTCATGGCAATTCCGCAGGTATTCCTGGCATATGATCAAGGTTCAAGTTCACCATAGAGTCCTGGGCACATATCGTAATGACCGTCACTGCATAATTGCCAATCTCATTCCACAATCAACACAGTCTACACGATGATTGAGTTCCTGTGTCAGAATATGATAAATAGTCTCACTTATTCGTGGCAAAGCAGCAGCTTGTGCAGGAATATCATAGTCGTCTAGGAACACCTCAGATTTGCATACTAGAGCATCAGTGACTAAGACACCGCTCGAGTATTTATGGCGAACCTGCACCTTTGGCTGCTGGGTATGTCCTGGCCTATGATTCACCTTTGGCAGGCTGTGACTCATTATGAATGTCTCATTCCAGCTCAGGCACTCCACAACAGCTACAATAAGCCTCAAAAGCGCATTTACCCCACTGCATAGTGCACTATTTATAATGTTTTGCGTCATTCTCATCATGTTTTCTTCGGCTTGGAATCAGTGGACGCTGTGCCCACAGATTGTCATCTCTCCAGACACTGCACATTTAGGTGCAGGCGGCTCATCCCACTTGGCCTCTGCTGATATACTAATCTATGCTCGTTCAGTATGTGAAGGCCACCACTGGAATGCCTTTAACTGTCAGCTTCGTATCAACTGTCCATTGGAGGAAGGTAGCCCTGCACAACTAAACCTTACATGCATAGACCTGGCCAATTATCAACCTCACTCAACGCGATATTGCCTAAGTAGTATGTTTGGACCTCTGCATCCAAATCCTAAAATTGCTTCTGCATCATCGAGCTCGGTCAAAAGAGCTGCAGCTTGAGCGAGAATGTCAAACCACAGATTCTACTCAACGACTCAGCATGATGGCTGGCAATTCCTGCTCTCCCATGTACCGCACTTACTCCAAGAGGTCTAAGTTCTCAATTCTTGAATGTAGACTTAACTCGATTCTGACTAAAAGTATATTCGGGCCACCAAAACAAGTATCTGAAAAATGATTACGTGAACCATTTTCCATCATGAGAGAAGTTCGACAAGAGAGACTCTTGAAGGCTGGAGTGAAGAAAAGACAACTTCAAAGATTGCAATTGACTGTCAGAGTAAGCCAAGCCTCCAATCCACAGTGAATAAATCTTATCCTAACCATTTAATCTTCAGTGCACCTCAATGCCCCAGAACTGCATGCATGCAATCATTATTCTTCGGCCCGCTCTGGGTTGAGGTGTCACTATGCATACATACTATCGTAGCATATAGCTTTTAACCTCAAAGCTTACTTAAGTCTATATTGTAATAGTGAGACTCATAATGAATATGTAATTTAACGGTGTGCAACGTACTCCCCATTAGGCACAAACTCAGAATGTGAGTGAGTAGGTATGACTCATTTGTTAGCAATCTTGGCATCAATGATTGCTTGAATCCATATGATTACCCCTGAATCATCGATCATACCTTACCATATTTTCTCTACGCCTGGATCTCTACACGTGTATCTCTCTTTCGTATTCCAAATTTGCTCCCTCTTCCATTGACTGCAACATTGTTGTGTAGGAGATTCTGAAGACACGGCCCGGATGAACACCTGAAAGGGAGGTTATGCTTACAATATTGCTTAACAACTGCTGACTTAACTGCAGCGTCCTGATACAATGGACAATCGGGAATATACATGTGTTGTTGTGGCGGATCGACCACATATAGTGTTAGCAACGGTTCCGGATTACCCGGCTGTGGTCCGGGTTTATAACCGGACCGGATGGTCCAGTCCGGGTTGTTACTAGGAACACAGGGGTACCCACCGGGTGTGGGGACGGGTTGGAACCGGACCGCGGTTCCATTCTACGGTTCCTACCACTTTGGCTCCCATTAAGTATCTGACTTTTGATCGTATCATGACATGGTCAAAATCTAAATTGTCCAGCTTCAGCCGCTCTTTCACCTCCTGCATCCAGATTTGCAATCCGACTGATATTCGTTGAATGGTTGTGACACAACGGCTGAATTCAAACGACATTAGCGCGTATTTGACCGCAATTCAACGAATGCTTGTCGGATCGCAAATCTGAATTCGGGAGGTGAAAGAGCGACTAAAACTGCACAATCTACGTATTGATCATGCTGTGATACGATCAGAACTCAAATACTCAATTGGAGCAAGAAATGTTGACTCTTGAGGAGCGGGTTTGTGTGGAAACCCGTTGCAACAGTTCGGTTCCGGGTTGGAACCGCACCCGGAACCGACCTGGGAATTTGGACCTGTTGCTAACACTAACCACATATGGAGATTGATAATTCTTCTCCATCGATATGTTACTCAGTATGATCCCTTGCAACTCAGCTCTCACTCATCGAGTTCTCCAGATTCTCCAGGCTGCATGAATGCTATGCCATGCGCTCACCTCAAATGATCGAGCATTCATGCATTATTACTTCGTATAGAGGAGTCATATGCAGGGGCACGCATTTTCATTCACATTCTCAGTGCTCCATTTGGCCAGCACCGAGGGTTAATCAATGTCGCGAGTTTTCTTCTAGTGCATCTCGTTCAGGTGCATCTGGTTGTATTCTATATGCATTGACTTTAGCCAACCTCCAATTCTTGCATCCATACAGAGTGCGGTTGATAGGAGTTGCTGACATTCAGCATTAGGAATCCACCAATGCCGGCGCACCTGACAAGGCATCCATCCATTCCGGTGCACCAGACAACATTCTAAATTGGAACACCGGACTGCCATCCACAATATCATTATATACCATCAAGGTGATCTCTCCTGATACCTTCAAGGAGCGCCTCAAATTGCATTTTCCTCGACTATGTGCAACTTCTTGCTGTATGTTTCTCATTATTCCATTGCACTTAATCTTATATTTACCGCTTATACACTCTCTCCCACATTCCCCAACTGTCGATCTTCATTAGAGCAAATGGAACCTACGCCCAGCCAGGTGAGGAATCACTATTCTCAGAAGAATCAAGAAGCACACCTTGTGAGAGCACTTGCATTCAAGACAGCAGCCAAGCATCATTTCCCATCAAATGTTTGCCTTCCAATTAGCTGCCTTCTTGCATCATATTGCGGATGACTAATATCCCCAGTTGCATGACTGAAGCAGGATGATGATGATACCAATCAGGACATCGGTGATGACGAAAGTGAGGGCGAATGTGAGAACACTGGTGAGTTCACCTTATCATCCGACGTCGAAGAAGACAATTCGGATCACCAGCAGGAGGTGCTACTTCTTGGCCAGGTGTGCCGGGGCAAGTCATTACGAACTACAAGGGTTCCATTGCCAACGGAACAGAGCCGTGCCGATACTGTTACTGCACGCCCGCTGCCTCCAAATTGCCAAAAGCCACCTGGGTCAATGGCACCACCACAACTCAAACGCCAAAAGTCCGCCCACCTCAACAAATCATCCGACTCTGATCATGCACCATCTGCCCAGGTGCTGCCTCAACCCAAATCTAGTGGAGACCAGAATGCTCCACAACCCAAGGCCAGTGCAGATCAGAACGTTCCCCAACACCAAAAGACTACTTCTGAGGTAGCGAGAAGGTTCATGGAAGCAATTGTAATCATGAAGACTCCAAGTTGGGCAATATTGTCCGATGACAAGTACTCGATGGTTTATGAAGCTTGGAAACTTGCCATAGAAGATCAGGATCATCAGCAGCCATGAGCAGGTGCTCCTGTAGGTACACCATCGGTCTGTCAATTGCCCAGCAGTCCATCTCTCAAAATAGATCCGCCAACATGAGAAGCTGTACGTCTTGAATTCTGTTTAATGCCCTTCTATCAGATTTACAAGATTGGCTACGCCCGAAAATATTCATACTTGAAACTGAACATAAGTATCTGTGGAGGACGGTTGGCAGATGAGGCACATCGAACTGTTGTCCATCGTTACTAATTCGTTCTGCGCTCTGAGACCGATCTTCAGATTCAGTTTAAGGATCTCCTGTTTGACAATGCATATCTCTTCAAGGTCGTTGATAATAAGAAATCATCGTTCACACGAACGGAAGTGCTTGATCACATTTACCATCAATTTTTCCTGACCGCCAATAGCTTGTGGCCCCAGCCAATGACATCCCAGCATATCCAACCTCTCGCTCCGCAGACTTTAGCGCTGGTAGCCACAGCTATTCATTGTGCGCCGTCTGAATATGCCAGTGGAAAGAAGGCCACAGGTATGTTTTCTCAAGATGAATATCAAGGTACATTTTGTCCATCCCCTACGATAAATATTTCTCCAGAAGCGACTGTACTCATCAATCACCCATCAGTGGACCACTTTAAACACTGCCCCCACCATGCGGCGCAACTCAGCTAAGATAGGCGCTCCCCAATCCCCGTCGGCGCTCCTCAGCCTAGATTCACTCTCACCAATATTCTTCAGTAGTCGATTTCTCGTCTTTCAGAGCTCCCCCGCTGGGATAGGCACTCCTCAATCCCCTCTGTCTTTATTAGCGTGCCTCTATTTCATTCCGTGCTCTATACCCCCATTTCGGCACTCCTCAGCCTGGGATAAGAGCTCCTGAATTCCCACTGGTGCTTCTTGGTCTGGATTGTCGCTCCTATGTGGGATTCAGCACTCCTTACCCACCCTCCACCATTTCAGTGTTCCTCTGCTGGGAGAGCACTTCTCAATCCCCATTGGTGCCCCTCTGCCTGGATCGGGTTCTGCTCTGCCTTCATTGGCACTCATTTATTTTATTCCGCACTCCTGACCCCCCCCCCCCTTTTCGGCGCTCCTCCGCTAGTTTGGACTCTCCTCAATTCCCATTGGCGCGTCTCAGCATAGATTTGGCACTCTTCTTTCTCTTTCTGTGCTCCTGCATGACTTTTGGTGCACTCCTCTATTCCACACAGCACTTCCCATCCGGTGCTCCTCTTTTCCCTGGTAGCTGGTCCCCTTTTTCATCTGAATGTATCATATTGCCTTTCAAACCCCAATACAGATTCGCAGCTAGCAAACATCACATTACACCTTTGTTAGATATCCCAAATTGAGCCAAACGACATTAGAATTCAATGTAAGCCACTCGCCACGTTCCAACAATCAGCAAATACATGCAGCACCTCCATCTTCTTTGCACCATTGATGAATTATGTGTTCCTGCTTTCTGTGGCCCTGATGAGATGGGAGAAGTAGTGGATGACATCAACACCATGTTTGATTGATATCATTTGACTTTGTAGTCAGGTTATTGTTTCAGTGTACCTGCGTTTATGTTTGAATCACTTGCCTCTTCCTTTGGTACCATAATTCAGCGAGGCAATAAATACAATGTTGAAGAAGATGGTAGCTAGTATGATTCAGAAGTGATAATGAACAATAATGGATGCCTCATATTCACAGTTGAGCGAAATCGATTGCTGGTGGACATCCGGATTGTCCCAGATAATGCCTGCAGTCCTCCGAATCAATATCTATACAAACCCAGGCATCTCTCAGAGTTAGTTTGTGATTTCAGCATTGGTTTGTTGACACTTCCAGGTGCACCCAAGGATCTCTCCGGCACTCCGACATGTTCTCAAACTTATAAAAATCACCCCCATGGTACTCCTGTACCTGTCATCAGAGATCCCAGTTACTCTGAAGGCCGGCTGGAATGCCCTCCTAGGGTCTGATACTCTTCTAAAATTGACGCTCCTAAGTTTACACTCCACATCCTCTCAGACACTCCTGGAGGCTTCCAGAGACTAAAATACATTTTGCTGATGATTTAGATACCTACTGGACTGTATATTAATTAGAATGCCTGAATCAAGATATTCAGAAGAAGGAGTAAAATAGTTCATTGAATTGTATTATTTGGTGTAGATATTATATGCATCACTTCTGAAGTGTATGGCTACAGATTTAAGGTGCACTGGATATGTCATCACAACTTGGCCAATACTCTAAATCGCTCCGAAATTTGAACCAAATGGCTTGATTTTGTAGCCCTCTGAAGATTGCTGTAAACTTTTTAAGATATTCTTGTATTCTGTTCCACTACTTCGGAAGCATTGAGGAGTACCTGAAAGTAATCTTGGAGCACCTGAGAGCACTGTGCTTTGCATTCAACCTGTGTGGGAGCATCTGGGAGCATCTGGAAGGATCAGTGTCGCTGTTCAGAGTGGTCAAGTTGTTTAGTCATGACTTCCAAACCGTTTCACATTTTGCTGATGTCTGTTGCCCATTTCCATGGCAATATCTGCTTTCACTGCGTTTCCTGTGTCCACTGCATCCATGGCATCCACCACGGACTTGGCCGTTACATTGGCTAATGATAGTCGCCACAATGCGTGAGAAGGGCGGCCGCTGGGAGAGTTTTCAGGAAGTCATCATGAGATGGTGGAGATGGCTTGCGATGGTGTTGAGTTTTAGTGCTATTTATGCGGCTGTTGCTACGGTGATGAGGTTTAGGGTTCTTGAGGCTCTTTTGGAAATTATGAAAGAGATTGTAGGAAAGATCGTGAGAATTTAGATAGTAGCGATAACCGGGCTCATAACCTGTTGAAATACTGATTGCTAGAAGCCTCGTATATTCTAAACTACAGGAACAATCGTGTGATCTTATATACGGCGTTCAGAGTACGCCTTGTACGCATGCATGTACATTCCGCTGGCATCTCCAGCTGAGTCTGGAACGACCATCATCGTGAGATCATGATCCCCATCAGCCCAGCTGAAGCCCATAAGCCGTACATCAGGGAGGCGGTCCATATATGTTACTATACTTCATATCATTCCACATCACTGTGACTTCATACCATATTCATATCAGCCTGGATCGTGATCATGGTTTGACTGTAAATTGTAGGTATACATCAGTGAGTAATAGCCATACTCATTTAAATTCCATCAGACCAACTGAAAATAATTACATATAGAATCCGAACAAAAACCTAGATCCTAGAGACTCGAACCATAAATCGCGAAGGAAAACGTTGTAGGAGGTCATGCATTAGTTAACAAAGGAAAGCTATCGTACTGAACGTCTTATCCATTACTTATGTGCCTCTAAATCAGTCACCACCTTGCATGATATTCCATTCGCATAGACGGATGTTCCGTTTTGTCTTGAATTCGGAAATCGTTGACGTCCTTTTAACGAATGGGTGTTCTAACGGTATTGTATACTCATCAATATCTAGCAGTGGGCTCACAGATCCCTGTCCAACATGCCTTTCGGTCGCGGAGTCGGAACACTAAGGCTTATCATTAAAGTCAAGGATCCCCTCTCTGGACATAGCGCGTGTCCCACTCCGCAACTCTACTCGCTTCTCCATTCCATCTCGCCACATGTTCCACTCGGCTTCGCTGTTGACCGACACTTCATCTTGGTTATCATCGGTGTCATCTAAATCCAACCTAGCTTCACCTGTTTCTACCTCATCTGAACTTATTTCTCTCTGTGTTTTGTCAAGGCCGGTGAAGTAATCGTCGTCCAAGCTAATATCGTGATTGTCAATTTCGTGAAACCGCTTTCGTAGAGAAGATGCACTTGTTCGAAGAGGACCAATCTGTTGCACCGACAGTCGAGCGCTGACTTTCCCTGAAAGCCAGCTCCCTTCTGAGTCTATCGAGGCAAGCGAAGTAGACATTACGGAGCGTTCACCATTCTCCGGAGAAGCAGATCGTGGAGTGTACCTCTGTGGATGGTGAAATTGTATGGTAGGAGAGTTTTTGGATTGTTCGAAAGGTGAATAGCTTCTTGTTGCTGTAGCCCCTCCACGCAAGCAAAGGCTTGGATGAACAAGAGAGCTCCCCGAACTGATTTGGCTACCGTTCTGATGGTGATACGGTGCTAAGGGAGGTGTTGGTAAAACTGAGTCTCGCATCTCGTCCTCGTCCTCGTTATCTTGGATATGTCCGGTTTCAAGAGCATTCATTGCAAGAACAACTTCACTAGATACATGGCGGCCGGGCGTTTGTCCTTCGCGGTGTCGAAGATTCTCCGCCTCAAGGTACGTTCCATGATTAGCTTCGAGTTGCATATTTCCATTCCCCCCTTCTGAATCAGAGAGTAATGTCGAGTATCCTGTCTGGATGCAACGGGTAGAGTGTTCCGTCTTTATTCTGGCTGCGGTTGCTCGTTTGATAAACGATATCCATGTGGAAGTTTTGGCTTGTAGTTGCGACGACTTACCAACTACGACGGTGGGTACCACTTGTGCTGGGTTATGACAATCGGGTTGCCTCTGTTCGCAGCGTACTTTTTGAAGATCCATGGATATGGGTGTCACAATGTTGGATCTGGGTGGATATTGTGACAGTCCCTTACTTGCATCTTCTACAGAGGAGTCCTCATTAAACCATGAGAGATGCGTCAGACTTGCTGATGTAGCATATCCAATTCTCGCATCTTGGTCAGCGGCCAAACACTCGCCAGGATAACCACAACGATCTTGTTCAATCTTGTCGGATTGCATCTCGCGGCTGGCATCGCCCTCCATTTTTTGGTCTTGTTTCGATGTCTTCTTCTCAAATTTCAGTTGTAAGCTCTCCTCGCACTCCCCATATGTCTTTTCACGTCTCTGATCACGTTCCATCACTTCCCTCAGCCCCTTTGCATCTAGTTCGTCTACAAGATCATCCACCCGATGACTGCCTAAATGTTCCATAGATATCAGTGGTCCCTTATAACGCCAATGCTGAGGAGCTCTGGAATTTGTTCGACGCGAATTGGATCGGCTGGGTGTTAAGCTGGGGCAACCGAGGTATCTTGTTCGACCTGACGTTGGCGCCGTGGCATCTTCGTAGCAGAGAGTAGGGTAAGGTGAAAATACATCAAAACTTCGGATTTTGTAAGCTCTACACGATATTTGCGTTTCGATTGAAGTAGGCGGAGCCGTCGAGCAAGGTGATAATGGTCGGACATTGTCGCGAACTGGGAGATGTCGCCGTTGTCCGGTGTTAGAGATCTGACGACCGTGACGAGATTGGTATGCAGTGGGGGGATGTATTTTGATTTTGTCCTTCCCCCGTGTGCTAAACCGTCGAATAAAGCTGGACTGCATGTGTGGTCTATGGGGTGAAGCTGATGAGCTGCCAAGTGTCATATTGGGTGTATTGTCCTCCATAGAGTGTGAAGATAATCCATCTAGATGTGACTGAAGTTGGAATTGGTGTTCATTTATCCTACGAGTATTCCCATGGTCAGAAAGCAGGATGTAGTCGTTGCCTGCAGATTTTGGTGAGTAGGTAACTTCACAATTATTGTTGCTTCTCCGAACGGATTTTCGACCAAGAAAACTCCGATTTCGTGATGGTCCAGATTTTCGCTGCGACCCCAAGTCATTTATAGCCGGTCTCTTCATCTCCGGAGTCGACCGCTTCCGACATTTGAACGGCCAGATACCCATGGCCCTTACCTTCATCTACCTCCCTCACCAGTGTGTAATATGACCGCCCGGAATGTTGAAAACGTGGCCTGATTACCGTTGAGATAGCTGGGAGTGGATCTAGAAGCATAACATCAACGAGGTATCGCAGGGCTGGCGTTTGGTTGGCAAATGTCGCAGCAGCCAGGGACAGAAGGGATTCAGGGCTGCTGATTGGGGAGGTGGGAGGTGGGAGTAGATGAGGTGAGGAGTGATAAGGTAGTTGGTCGTAATTGCTACGGATGGTGATGGTGGTAAACGACGAAGAAAAGCAGGAACGTGGCTGGTCAGGTCCTGAGCATGACAATATGACTGCCCGTGCTTTGCTCAATGAACAAATAAAATAAGACAGTTAAAGTATTCACGATAGCCAGGGCTATGAGTCTAGAGTCACAAATCCTGAACATCCTATCCATGGCGACTGAACCTCGAGAATGACAGAGAGTACAAATTAGAAGCTACATATACAAGCGACGAAGGATAGGATGCGGAAAATATGTTAAAACAAGTATCTACACGCTGATCAGAGAAGTATAGGGAACCGATATACTCGTCGGATCACCAAGCAATGGGACACGGGTAAACCCTAACCCACAACAGGTGCTCTCGTGCTCGCCCCCAAGGACAACTCGCATGTGAACTCCCATGATAGACGTTCAATTAAGTCCACCAATTCTACTCCAAACATGACAAGTATACAGTCAAATTAAAGCTAACTAGCAGGAGAATTCAAAATAACAGGAAAAAAATAGATCACCAGCTAATAGATGCAAACAACATAGAAACAGATAGGAACCCAAAAAAACACAAAATACTCAGAACAAGTCAGGACAGCGAGGGCCAAAGAAAAGATTAAGCATGGAAGTTATTGCTCCCATGTACAGCAAAGCCATGAGACATGATCATGGGAAGCTTCTCAATTGCATGGTTAATTCCCTCCAATGTAATTTTTTCCCACTCTTCCTGGTGAACTGTCAGCATCTCAACAACAGTACTAACTGTGGGCAAATAGCCTCTCCGTACATATAGAAGTGAATGTTATTGATGATCAAGGTGACATCTCGCTAGAACTAACTACTATGCGAGCCTGCTTCAGAGCTGCACCTTAACATGACCAGCGCCATCCACTTACATCACAACCTTCTCAAATCATCTTTGAGAAACCTCTCAAAGAAACAAAACATGCTGATTTAAAAAACAATCATGCCTTCGCGATGTCTCTCCACTATCTGGATGAAATCCTGTCTTTCATGCCTTCCTTGTTGTTTTCCTCTGTGCCTTTGGCTGCCTGCCTATTTCCTTGAAATACTGCGTCACCATTTTGTTTGCTTTTGCCATAATCTCCTCCGGCTCCCATGTGTCATCCTTCTTGTCCCACCCTTCCAATTTCAGTTTGTATCTCCAACTGGTTCCCTGAAAGCTTGGGCAGTGATTTGCGATAGATTGGATGACATCCCATCTGGTCACACGGCTTGTCCGTACCGGCGGAGGCGGTGGCCTCCAGGGGACCTTAGAATCGTCCTTGTAATCATCTTTGAACCTGCTGATGTTGACTGATTTGTTGATCGTCATGTCATTTGGGAGGTCTAGTTCAACTGCGTTCCTGGGTATTTGGAGGATCTCATATGGGCCAATCTAATGATGTACCAGTTTGCATCGTGTAGGGTTAACATTGGCGTATGTGATTGGCAGATCCTTAGTATCTGGAAATACCTTCACACTGGCGGTGAAGGCAGGGTCGATTCAGTGTTGTGATCTATTAGCCTCAGCCATTTGTTAATCTTCAGCATTACAAAGCTCATCACTGCCAACTACCAATACATCAGCAAAAAGCAAAACAAGATCCCAAAACCAGACCCCATGCACCAACATTTGCAAGGGTTCCCAAAGTTATGAAACAGGCTGTGACTGCATTTTTTGAAATCAAGTTTCTGGTCACTTTATTACATCATTGAGATGACCATTTCCAACACCTGATATGCGAAATCTCTCCGCCGATTGCACGTTGCTGATCTTACACTTAGAGAGTATTCTTACTAACCTTGAACGCCTGCAACCTTGTTTCATTTGCTCGAACTGTATTTGCAGCCTGATCACCATCACCATCACCATCACCATCACCATAACCATCACCATCACCATCACCCTGACACCCATTTCAACACCTAAAGCCTTATGTTATTTGCTCCATCCTTTATTTGCATCATCGCCATCACCCAGGCCTTCACAATTTACCAATTTGCTACAGAAAGCCTTGCCGCAACCTTCTTCTCTAATGCTGACCGTCTTCAAGTTTGAAATTGTTCAAATCAACTGTGATTGATTCACAGGTAGGTTCAATCAATTCGCCTCATGGAATTCATCAAGACAGTGCAAGGGGACCGGATTATGTCCAGTATTGGTACTCGATTTGCTACTCTACTTCACCTCCTGGGCCGACCACTTCCAAACTTCTGCAGGTCGACTCCGATTGACTCGCTGGTAGGCTCAATCGCTTCGAATTGGGAAGTACATTAAGTTGGTGGGAGGACACTGTGGTACGTCCATCATTGACTCTTGATTTGCTGTTCTTCCTCCTCCTCCTCCTCTTCCTCCTCCTCCTCCTCCTCCTTCTCCTCCTCCTCCTCTTCCTCCTCCTCCTCATGCTCCTCCCCTCCCCCTCCTCCTTCTCTTCCTCCTCCTTCACTTCCTTCTCCTCCAGGTCTGACGTATTTCGAACTTTTGCAGATCAGTTCGGATTGACTCGCTGGTAGGCTCAATCGATTCGTTTCATTGAGTACATCAAGATGGGGCAAGGACGCAGGGATACATAGATGATTAGCTTTCGATTCGCTGCTCTGCTGCTCCCCCTGTCTCCAGGGCAGACCGCTTTCAAATGTTTCCAGATCAACTCTGATTGACTCGCTGGTAGGCTCAATCGATTCGGATTATCAAGTACATTGAGCTGGGGCAAACACTGTGGGGCACGTCTATCATTGACTCTCGATTCGCTGTTCTTCCTCCTCTTCTTCTTCCACCTCCTCCTCTTCCTACTGCTCCAGGTCTGACCCATTTCAAACTTTTGCAGATCCACTCCGATTGACTTGCAGGTAAGCTCAATCAATTCTCCTCGTCAAGTACATGAAGTCAGTTCAATGACGCTGAGGTAAGTCATTTATTAACTCTCGATTCAGTGCTCTACTCTCACTCCTTTATCTGCTCCTCACCCTCCAGTGCTGCCCCCCTTAGATTGGCGCCTAGTAGGTATTTATATGGAACCCTAGATTTGTGTGTCAGGGGTAGATTTTAGTTTAATGAGAACATTTATACAAATGTTCTTTGGTTTGGAAATTGCAATTACAAATTTGTAACCTCGAAGGAGTAAAATACCCATACAAATGATTAATTTGGAACCTCGGTGGCGAGGTTTCTGAGGTCCACGAAACGATTGTGACTACTCCTTGAATGTTCAGAAGCATTAGAGCAATGTCATATGTCAGGGAAAGCTCAATTTCATTTTTTGGGGTTTGTGGGTACAATAAGCTGCTTAAATTTAATGAAGCAAATATTGTTTTTGCTGATGTATGCACTGCAATCGTTTGACGAAATCACGGCCTTATAAGGTTTTCCCTCAGTCATTGGCCTGCAGCCCTTGGAGGTCTGCATTTGAGTCTGGAGGCAGAGGTGGCTCATAACCAAGATCAAGTACGAAAGGTGTCAGCTTTGTCAAACTGTGTACTGAGAATTTCCAAGCATACTCCGTTAATGGGAGGTCTTCATCCCAATTGGCTTGATCATGAGTGGTGAAGCGATGCAAGTACCGTATGACCATCTTATTCGAGTTCTCAGAGAGGCTATCCATTTCTGGATGGAACACTGTAGACATGAGTAGCAATATCTGCAGAATCCTCGCAACTTCTCACAAATAGTCTGTGGTGAACAGTACATTGGGGTCCGATACAACCTCTCGAGGTCCTCCATCTAGGCGGACAATGTTGGGAATGAATATTTGCGCAAAGGCTGGGGCGTCAATTGTTATCTTGCCAGCACGCCAATGTGCTTTCTTTGTCATGTGGTTGACAAATGTTACAATGCAGTTATGGCCATTTTCCGAGGTCGGCAGGTCGGATATAAAGTCGATGCCGATTCTTTGCCAATGGCCCTTGGTGATAGGAAGTGGTAGCAGGAGGCGCATGGGTTTGCCGCTCCTGTGGTTGGTTCGATAGCATAAGTCGCAGCCCTCATCGTATCACTACATATCGGTCCACATTTGCTTTCGGATATACCTGTCACTCATTTGTAAGTACGTTCGGTCTGCACTGAAGTGTCCTCCTTTTGGAGTGATCTGGGCGTCATGGAGGATTCGTCGCCGCATTGCCTTTGGAATTCACAACCATCCAATCTTCTCTGCCATTCCATCTTCCTCCTGCTCTTTTGCCCTTACCGTTATCTCCACCACTTCTTCTTTGTCCTTCTCTTCTGCCCTTGCATTTCTTTCCACCAGCTTCTTATCCAAATCTCCAGGTAGCCACAGTAGGGCATTGTGCTCCAAATAGAACCATTGCGCTGACACCAATAATTTGCGTTCTTTGCTAGAAGCAGTGGATGGCAGGAGGCACAGACTTGGGTTGGCAAAGGAATGTGCAACAGGCCCAAACCGTTCATCATCAACTATGCCCACGTTGATATCATCAATTCATTCTCCGGCCACATTAACTTCTGGTGCCATTGAATCACATCGCTGCCAACGAATATCCAGGTGGTGAGACAACGCATCTGAGACATTGTTCTTGAAACCCGGGATGTGCTTGACCTCCCAGTCACAATGTAGGAGGACCGTCAGCATATCCATCTGTCGTATGGTGAGGTGTGGTCGTTTGACGATCCAACGCAAGGTCACATGGTCAGGGTGAACCAATAATGGGTGTTTGGCTCCAGGTAGGTTGAATTTCCAGTACAATATGGCATTTCGGATGCCAAATAGTTCGCTGTCGACTGCAGGGTATCCCATCTCCACATCATGTAATGCACTGCTGAAATAACCCAATACCTTCTCTGCCTTGTCTTGCACCTGTGAGAGCACCGCGCCTAATACATATTGGCTAGCATCGACATGCAAGCAATATTAGGCTTCCAGGTCCGGTAGGGCAAGGACTGGAGCATTGGAAAGTGCCTGTTTGAGGGTGTCGAAAGCATGCTGGCATTCTCTGTCCCAAGCAAATTGAGTACGCATGACCCTCCTCGGCTATCCACATTGCCGCCCAATGCCCTCTTTCCGTGTCGGCAGGGTGCCCATGGCGTGCAGTGGCATTGCAATGTGAGCGTAGTGTTCAATGGTTTTTCAATAGTTACTAGTGAGGCCCAGGAAGCCTCTGAGGTCCATACTGTTTTCAGGTTGAGGCCAATCCATTACTGCATGGGTCATAAGTTCGTGGGTGTGGAGACCATCCTTGTCAAGGCCAAAGCCGCAAAAATTGACTTTCGGACAAGCCCAGGTGCATTTTGCATGTTTGGGCTTGTTACGATGTGCTGTCAATATGGTAAGCACTTGTCGGACATGTACCATGTATTCTTCCAGGGTACGGCATTGAATCACAGTATAGTAAAGGTATCTGATGACGAATTTGCATTTCATTGACTTCAAGATGTAGTTCGTTATAAGCATGAGGTTGCTGGGTGTGTTCGCCAGGCCAAACAGCACGACTCTCCACTCGTACAAACCAAATTCAGTGGTGAAAGCTCTCATTTGCCTGTCGGCTGTTGCAATGCAAATCTGAATGTAGCGAGTCACCAAATCGAATTTGGTGAACTGGCACGAGCTGTGCAAGGAGTTGAGTAAGTCCTCGATGTGTGGGAGAGAATAACAATCCTTGACGGATATGGCGTTTGCTGCAAAATAATCTATGCATATACCCAGCATACCGTCGGGCTTCGTCATGAACAATACTGGTGAGCCACAATTCCTACATGAGGTCAGAATCCAACCGCAGCTGATTACCTTGCCTATCTACCTCCGAAGCTCCTCTTCTGCGTACGGAGTGATGCAGTATGGTGAGCGGTATGGTATTATGTCATTCCGGTCAGCTTCAATTTCCAAACAGGCCTGCCTGCCTTTCTGCAAATTTGGATATGTTGTCTCACTGAAGAGGCCCTGGAATGTAGTCAACGTCTCCTGACACTCACCAGGCAGTTCGTCTGTCAGATGTGTGTTACCATCACTGTGGTGGTGTACTTTGATCAAGAAGGCTCATTTCAGCAGACAGCCAGATGAATTTTTAAGCTTTCCATTCTGTATGGTGTGGATGCCCATGGATTTGGCTTGCTCCACTACTCCTTCGTCGACATCCAAGGGGCATAAGCTGGGCACGTACTGTACTCGGACTTCCTCTCTTCGCGCCCAAAGTGTATCAGAAATCCACATTTCATTGCTGTCATGGTCGATTTGATATCAACAGTTCATATCACCCATCCATCATGTGCCTAGCGCAATATCAAAGCCTTTGATGTCGTAGACCGTAAATTCTGCCTTATAGACATATGATGCACCAAGTCATAGTTTCAATTTGACTCATTGACGCTTCTCTATGCCATCCTCTGTGTGGACATTGGTGGTCTCCACAATCATCCATCCTGCATCCTTTACACTCAGGATGGCCCCCTGGCATATTAGTTCATCAATGAAAATCTGACCCGCATAGTTCTTTGACGCACCATCATCCTTCTGTACTGTCACCTTCATGCTGCACCACTATCCTCCTTTAGTTCGGAATGGTGTTATTCCATTAAACCTTAGTAGGTCAACCACTAAGTCATCTAGTTTACTAACTTTCAAGTGGTGGTAACAGGTGAAAAACTTGAATTGACTATCTGGCACCAATTTGCCACCATTTTGGTTTGACGATACTGTACATGATGGTGTGTTTATGGGTGGAACAGCAGCAGCTACTGATCTCCTTTGGCTTTTCCCACCTCAGAGTCCGAGTCTCGGAGACTCTCCAACTGACTCTCTGCCTCACTGTCCATCACATCCATAGCCTCTTTCTGCTTGGCAAGTCGTCCACACTCTTTTCGACTGGTTGGTGCACCTCCCTTTTTCATGTCTCAGCGTGGGCATCCAGACTCGCCTTATGGGGCATCTGTGCCAACCAAAGCTTGTTTGAGTAGCTTCTTCATCAAGTCGAGGTTTGGGCAATTGCGAGAGATATGACCAACCTGATCACATTGATAGCAGGTCAAACGATCTTCATTGGCCTGGGCAGCTGTGCTAGTTGTACCACCTTTCTTGGAGTTGATTATCCTCGCTGAAGCTTTCATAGTTGTGTTAGTGTTTGTGTTGGAGTCACTTCCAGGTTGAGACTTGGTGAGAGATGTGTCCAATGCAGCGAGGTGCTGCAGGCGCTGTTCAAGGATTGGAGTCATATCCCACATGCCAATATAACGAAACAAGTCTTTATAAACTCCCTGGTTGCCGTTTTCGATCTTATTCTGATATGTGTTGGCTAACATTTCAGCATGAATTGGCCGGTGCGGTTCCAACTTTGAAAGGAGGCTACGGAAATGCTCGTTAAACTCTGTGACACATTCTCCTTTCTTTAAGCTCAGTTCTTCCCATTTGCATTTGACCAGGTCCAAAGTGTTGGATGGAGTATACTCAGCATTCGACTGTGTGCAGTTGGTGGACCATTTGATGGTTGTACTCATTGGGAAATGGTGTATGGCCCAGACTGCTGCATCGCCTTCCAGGTGTAGCACTGTTTGCTCTCGCCAGCCTGTTGTGCCGACACTTCCAATGGCCTGGGCTGCATTCTTGAAGTGTCGTTCAAAAGCAGAAAGAAAGGGGGTGACATTGTTCAAGGTTCGTTTGCCCTCTTATGTTGGAAGGTTAGATGGCTTGACAGAGACACCATGGCTTGCCGACAGGCCAAGGGCCATTCAGAGGAGTCAGAGATCGCAAACAAGCTGGGAGTCGGTTCGGAGGAGCCACCAATCCTGAATGAGCCTGGAGGCTGTTGGGAGGTGTTCTGAACCACAGTAGCATGCACTTGGTTAGTCTTCAGTTGTTGAATGATGTGTTCGAACACTTTCAACTCAGATTCTGGGTTGCCCTTTTCCAGGATGAGATTTTTGACTCTGTGCAGCAGCGTGTCTTCCTTAAGCCGGAGCTGTGCAATATGGGTGGGCACTGTTGCCTCCGGCTCTGATTTTCACTTGTGGAGACACCTCTCCGACTTGGTGGCGCAACGTTTCTTGATTCTCAGCTCTTTCTTCCACTCCTCAATTTCTGGGTGGGCAGCCGCCAACTCCTTGCTCAGGCCATCTTGGACGGCCTCAACAGCCTCTAAGTCCTTGATTTTAGCAGCCAGGCTTTCATTCAGGTCTCAAATATTGGCAACTTTCTCGGCTTGTTCGAGGCTCTCTGAGACGTTAGCATCGAATATGTGCAGTTGGACATCCTCTGTAGCCCTGGATGAGTTGAACGGCTGGCTAGGCAATGGCCCGGGGCCGTCGTCGATGATGTTTATTTGTTTTGTACCATATTCTGCTGTGTGAAGTTCTCTAGGTTGGGAGTCTGTGGTGGCTGAGGTCTTGAGCTTGCTGCCAAACCTAACTGACTTGGCCATATCAAGTCTGTCGGTAGAACTGAGATCTTGCACGTCATGTGGATCATGCATGTTGTTCCTAGCAGGGCGGGCCACGAAGTCGGAGGACCCACGTGATGTCTCCGATCTGCCATCTGTCCACTGGTTTAAAGGTAAACCGAGTATATCAGCCATCATGCGTTGTGTTTTTCGATAGCTTCTGATGCTTGTGAAGCCATCAGATGTCAAGGGTTGTTAACAATGTGGGCAAATATCCTCTCCGCACGTATAGAAGTGAATGTTATTGATTATCCAGTGCACATCTCGCCAGAACCGACTACTATGGAAGCGTCCTGCAATGCCAAACCTTAAAATGACCAAAGCCGTCCACCTACACTAACTCTATCAGATACAGGGTGGCACTCGATTTGCCACTTCATCATGGTTTAACTCCATTCAATTTTGAATCAATGGAGATGAGTGTGATATTTAATGGATGTAGGCAATATACTGCTTCTGTCTTTCCCAGCTGGTATACTGTATACTATGTGGTAATGTATCATCTTCCATTAGAACAAAGTTCAGATTGGGTTGTAGCTTACAGCGACTGTTAAACCACACTAATGGCTTCACTATATATTTGACAAATCTCCATATCTCAACACAATGTGTCTATGCTCCCCACCTGAGTTTTTCAGCCATAACCATCATTCCACATTAATCAATTTAGGAGTCCAAGTTTCAATTTGCAGCGATTGAGAATGTGGATCATATTCACCGGATATACTTCTATCGCATATGACAAATTGGAATGAATCATAGCTCATCGATTGTTAAAATCAGCCCTACATTCATTCCCCTCGCTGCAGTGGCCATTCACCATTATCAGCCGGCCTGGAAAACAGGGCAGTTTAGGGTCCCGCCAGGGTTTGGTCCAGGAGGAGGAGCACCACACAAGTGCAATACAAGAAACATTGATCGCGTGGTTAACAATGCATGCACAGATGTATTTTGTGCTCTCAACATCGATTTTAGTTTTGCCACGCCAGAGGTTCAAGCCAGAAAGATAGAGATTGCCTGCATCATGATTCACGGAAAGATCCACTCACTTGGTATGGACCCAGCAATGGCACAACCTTACAATGATGAGAGCAGCATTAATCAAGACTTCGTTGATTAAGTCCCGGAGGAGTTGCCAGAGCAGCCCAACTATTGTTCTATTCGTCTCAGCGGCTTTATCGCTGCTATGGAAGCTAGCATGTGATTCTCAGCTTTTCTGCCTATGGGCGGGTCTGCCATCACCAGCAGCAGCCAGCCCATCCCCTGCAGCAACAGCAACAGCAACCACATCACCAACATCAGCAGCTTGAAAAGTAATGGGATCAGTCGATGGAAGTATGATTCTAGAGCATGTGATGTTGCTTGGAGATTAGTAATCGTGTCAGTGATTGCATTTAGAATTTCCTTTGTGTGATATTACATTCCAGGTTTTGTTGATACATCATATTAGTGGTAAATATACTGGAACTGATAGTTTGAGGAATTCCGATCTCAAATGGGTGAAATCTTAATGGAGATGATGCACAACCTTTCCGCGATGATTGAACAAATGTTGGCTACTGAATGATTTTATATCAACAAGTCAAACAAAGTGTACCACTTCTGCATGCAAACTATCTTTGGTCAAACTTAGCCATGAGGGACCTTCAAAAATGTGAACTACATGCTTCAATATACATATGGAGCGAGTACCATGAACACTGCAAAGTCAAATCAATCAGGGTGACCTCAGAGTATGCCGAGAGATGAATTCTGGTATTGGCAAAGGCAGCATTAACTGTTGGTCAAGTGCTCATTGTCACATTTGCAAAGGTGGGAACACTGGTGGTGATGCTTCAACACAGCTTTGCGACAACTCAATGAACACTCAGGAACATTCAAGCAATGCCATATTTCAGGGAAACCTCAATTTCATTTCTTTGAGTTGGTGGGTACAACAAACAAAATACATTCAATGAAAGAAATCTAGTTTTTGCTGATGCAGATTGGTGCCATTTTGTTTGATGATGTCGATGTATGCTGCTTACTGCACCAGATATTTCGATCTGATATTAGTAACATCATTCCAATAATTGTCGTTACTTTCATTATCATTCACTCTGCTTCCACCATAGGTGTCCTTCCTTGGTTCCATGTCTCTATGTTTACCTTCATTAGATTGTGAGGGTGTTTGCCTTGAATTTGTACTCAGCTTTCCAAGCCAGAATCGATGTTTGGTCTCCTGTTAAGTTGACACGGCAGAGCTAGAAGGCAGAGAATCTATGGTGAACACTCCGCTGCACCACATGTGGCATCTAGTGCAATGTATTGAGATATGACGGTGCCCACTTGAGGTGCTTAGAAACAGAGCGAGAAAATATGAATGTGTGCCCATGCCAGAAGGAACCGCACAAATTGTATCTATTAAGGAATCCTCCAAAACACTGTATAATACTAAGACCTGGGAAAGAGACAGTGTGTATTTCATTGTATGATGAGATGGTGTCAATATAGCCCACGGTTTCCCACATGTAAACTCCCTGATGCTTGGTCCATATCCATCATCACGCAATCTCCATATCCTCACTGCTGGCATCTCCCTGCCACACAGAGTCACAGTCAAAGTTAGAAACAGATATTCCCGCCACAATGGATGATGGATGAGCATCAATCTGCTTCTCTAAAGGAAGATATTGATGTGGTGGGACGTTATACATCTCTGGAGATCATTCACTTTCATTTGGAGCTGTGAAGTTAGAAACGAACATCAATACGCAGACACATGTTGTACCAGTGGAATGCCTGCATGATGTACAATACCAAGCACTATGCAGAGATGCAGACTCAAATAGCCAGATGCCCAATTTACAATGCTGAATACAAAGCTGAAGCAGATCCCTGGTCACACCGCTACAACACTGGCATAGGATATCTCACAAGCTGTATCTGATAAGAGGTCAGTAGACCAAGGATTATTGAAGTGGGTGATGAGAGTGCCAGAATCATAACAACCCTTACAGCATATAATTTCTGTACCGAATGTATGGGACTAATACACTCTGAAACTCATTCAGTAATATGGAAGGCCTGCAGCAACATGTGGAAATGGAAAGGACGCAGCAATTAGACTTTGCGAATGGCAAAATGTGCCCATAGCAAAGTCACAGCCAATGCAACTATCACCCAATCAAGAAGCCATATGAGATGAGTCGTCAGCCACGCTAGAACATATACACGGGGGATAACGATACTGGAATTAAACTCAATCGCAACTGCAAGCTATCAGTGTACCGGATGTACTTGACCGAGGATTCTTCGACCGCACTTAGCAGCTCCGAATTGCAGCTGGAGACTTCTCAATCAGTGTACCTTGGAAGAGATCACTAGCAGAGTCAACAAGCATATGAAGCAGAGTCAACTGGTGCACTGGGAGATGAAAGGACAAATGAACTCAGAAAAGGACAATACGCATACCCAGACAAGTGACAGCAAGCACACCTGGAGAGGGAGAGAAAAGCATACTGGAAGGAAAGCAGGCAAGGGCACCAAGCAATGTGATATGATACATGTACTAAGCACAGGGTGGATATCCAGTGTGCCTACAAGTGCACTGAATAGCAAGAGGCTTAGTGCGACTGCAGATACACTGGATTGATGATGACGATAACATCAACTTAGATTAATCTATACTTAACAAGGACAATACTGGCGATAGAAGCAGTGTTGAATAAGACAGATGACGATCTCGGAATCAAGCTCACAGTCTACCAAATGCCATTCTATCAGATAGTCACAGAATGGCATCATGAGTGAAAGTTGGAACAACTACTGAGAGATAATGACTGAGAACTGCAGCCAAGATTATACCTGAATAACTCCACATTGGGATGGAATACAAAAAATATTGAGAGCCCTACCTACCGAAGGTATGGACTGGAATGTGTACCAACCAGCTGGCCCAACCAGATGCCAAATGACCCTACTGGAGGCATATAAGCCAGCTTGGCAGATGCTGAAGAAGAATGAATATAACTGCTGACCTGCACCATGTAAGAGCCACTGGCTGTAAGAGAGAATGTCAGATATCCAGGCTGGCCTACCAAGCTATGCACAAAGGTCTGGAGAGCGCAAATGTGCTTGAAAATATATGGTATGAAAGACCATTCCATGAGATGCATATGAGATAGAAATGGGATAATGTATGATTAACCATCATCAACAGCTATGATACCGAGAGCAGAAGCTACAATCCCCGCTGAGAAGTCCAGCCTTCATCCGTGCTGATTTGTTGTGCTTGGCTACTGAAGCTGCTTCTAAAGCAGCAACAATAACCACTGGTGGGCGGGACCAGCTGAGTTGTTCGTGAGGAATTGGGAGAGACAGAGTTGTGGCGCACTCGAATATATATGGTGAGTATGACTGGTTACTGGGATGCTTACAAATTAGAGATATCAATGCAATTGCCAACGGTGATGGTGTTGGCAATGGCAATGGCAATGGTAATGGTGACGGCAATGGCGATATTAATGGTACGGGCATAATGAGCATTGAGCGGAAGCCACCATTGATGCTACTGAGTCAAGATGAGACTCATTCTGTAATTAGTGATTTCAGCGTGATTACATTGTCTAATTCCGAAAATGACCTACTCTTTGTATGAGTAGTCAGTGCAGGACTGGAAGATCAGATGCCAGACATTCTGGAAGTGGAGATATAGAGGAGGGTATCACTTTGGATGTTCCTTTGTTCTCTTCTCTTCTCTTTACTTCTTGCTTCTTTCGATCCTGGCCCAGCCGAAATGGTGTTGGCATGGGTTTGCACCACCTCTAGAAATATATCAAGTGGAAGTTGAGTAGCCTCATGCCCCGGATACACCAAGCGGTTGCCCTGTGCAGTACTGACGCATTGTGGGTCTGATGGGTTTGTATAATTGCATATGTGGAACGATTCATGATTGCCTTCTTTTCTTTCCTACTCATGCATATATTTAGACTGCCCAGGTGGTCTGCACCTAAAGAGGGGGAAAATGTAACGGCACAGCTACTCTTAACTGGTCCAGGGCCAGGTAACACCCACTTTATATTGTTTGCATACCATGATCCTTAGACCTTTAGTGATACTCTTTCTATTATACTATTGTACATTATTGACATCCACATTTGCAACCATATCTACTGAAATACCTTCAGACAATGTTGGACATGGGCATTTGCCTTGGCACTATGAAACACAGATCTCTAACGATAATCTTGTCTGAACTAGCTTGATACTGCCATACAATCTTGGAAGCCATAGTTGCAACCATATCTACTCATGTACCTTCTTATGAAGCCATCCATGGACATTTATCTTTACGCTAATATTGCTCTCACTGGTTCAGATACATTTTGCATATGAAATTCCATGAAGTTACCACTTTCCAATATGTTACAACATGCAACCTATATGCGAGATATGATATATATTTTGGAGCACTGGTTGGATACAATCAGCTACTGGATAAGTATATCAAATTGCGGACAACAGTAGAAGGAACAATTTTGTGCAGATTTTAAACGCCAATTGGCTGGAGATATGTAACAATAACTCAGAATGAGCATTCATCTGGATGGGACAGTGACAGATTTCCATAGCTAGGAGATGTGATTGGTACACCCAATAACAGTTAATGGTAGCGGACACAATACTAAGTTGTATCCAGAGGCCAACCAGTCAGAAGAGACATAACCTACCAAGTTGGTCAAAGCAAACTACAAAGATATTATACTAATACTGGAAGGCTACTAATTGCAGTCTCGATAAGTGCAGATATAGTCACATCCACATCAGTTAATCAATTAGTACAGCGATTATTCGGAAACCTAAATATCGCAATGAGCCACTTTCCTGAAACTCCTGCAGTCAGCTCTGCTTTCCAGATATTTGTTTGGTCTGCATTCAAGGAGTGCAATTGCATGTACATTCTGAAATCAGCCCATAGAACTATTTCAATGAGTATAAATGGTGACATACCTTGAACATAGTATATCCATGGAAGATTAGAGCGGATATAGATAATATGTGGAATGCAGATCTGGCAATATCAATGATAACAGATTCCATCATAATGATTATTTGTGACCCCATGGAATTTTCTCAAGTATGGCTGATGTTCAAAGATTACCACAGTGGCTACTAAAGTCTCACAACACTACACATGGCCAGTAAGTTAAGTAATCAAGTTTGAATTCAAATATGATTGCCAGTATAATTGCACTATCGATGGGTAATGTTCAAGACTCGGAATTCACACACTGTATGGCATGTCTCACTAGGAAGTCCAGTTTCCCCCAATGTTCTGCAGTGGCTAGCAGATACAAATGGCGATTACAATTCTCAACTATCACCATGACACCTGAATGGATCCCTGAATCAGATCATTGTGAGATGCAACAGCCATCTACATCAACTCTGTTCTATTTCTCAAACAAGTCGGTGAAAGTGGATTAATAACCAATATGAGATTATTGATTCATACCCATCCCAAGGTCTACAAAGAGGATTTGGATGGAGACAATTAAGATAATGTTGATTTGTAGCTGGGATTGTGAGAATCCATGGGCTACAGGAGGATAGACCATTAGGATAGTCTCAGGAGACACACTGATTCAGCATCTATTCAATGCAAACAGATGATTCATTTATGCATTGTTACACTATGTGGAAATGGACAGTTAGATGGTTGTCAGATTGTTTCAAATGGGTTTGACTAGTAAATGAGTTGCTGAGTGAGTTTATGTGTATAATGTTATAGGAGCAGCGGTGGATGAACTGTGTAAGCTGGAGACTAATAGTACTTGCCATGGTACGAGTCCAAGAATTGTAGTGTTGACTTGCAATCCATTTGAAATATTACTTTGCAATACCATGGTGAGTGGAAGAGATGTCAGACGACCAGGCAGGCCATCAGGGATGCAATGGCAAGATACCTGAATCGTGGCTAGGGTGGAGGTCCATTTGGAAGGTTGCTGTACATCCATTATGCAGATACTTGCAGCAACTGCTATGAATGATCTATTGGCCAATGATGAGGTACTCAGATTATTCCACCCGACATTGGAAGTTCATATCGGGCTCCTAGAAGTGACTGTTGAAAACATTTTAGTCGGTGGGATAGGTACCAGGCACTGGATTCAACTGTAGGAAGTGGCAGTTATTGTTGTGGCAGAAGAGTGAACCAAAAGTGAGGACTATAAATGACTGCTACTGGCTCACTCAGACATGCTGAAAGCACTGAGCAACAGGGCTTGGCCCTTCCATTGGCAAATTGTATTAAATCTGAACTTGTGGATATCACTCTACCATTCCATATCTATTACAAATTGAGAACTAACAATTGTAGATGAAGATGGCACAATGACCAAGATGGTATCTACAGTTGATGGAAGACGTATTCTGGTCCCATACAGAGATTTGACTCAGGTTAATAGCAAAGCCAAATTGATGTCACTTCAACCGCTTCTGTCAATTGACTATGCAATTGACTTGGTACCTGGCTAGAAGTGGCCATATGGGCAATGTTAATACTTATCAGAGTATGGTGGAGTGGACCAGTATTTCTACAATTGAGTAGAATATGATCATGTGGTTATACTGCCAGCTGATGGATTAGACGTAAAAATCCAATGCGATAAGGACAGATCAATAAGGTGTAGTTTCGTACAATCGATTTTATGTCACTGGATGAATTATGAGAGTGCACTGAAGAATCAGTAGATGGTGGATATTATTGTAGTCAAGAATGACTACCTGTAGAGAGCTTACAGAGCTACAGCTGAAGTTACAGAATGCTGCCTGTGTGTGCAATTAAAGCTCAGAGAGAAAATGAATTGCGGTAGGTAACTTGATCGCAACCCTAGATGGATTCTAACCGGAGATGGATCTGAATAAGAGGTAGCTGGCTACTGGAGTTTAATTGCAACAGGATGAATAGTGCAAACAGAATCTTGTCACGACTGGAGAAAGATTGCAAACAGAGATACATCAAAATCGGAGACATCTCAAAACCAGTGATACATTGTAACCAGAGATGCTTTTCAACAGGAGATACATCACAACCAGATATCCATCACAACCAGAGATACATCACAACCTGAGATACATCACAACAGGAGATACATCTCAACTGCAGATACATTTCAACTGGAGATCCATCTTAACTGGAGATTCATTACAATCAGAGATACATCTCACCCAGAGATACATCTCAACCAGAGATTCATTTCAACCCAGAGATACTTCTCAATGGGAGATACATTGTAACCACAGATACATTTCAACCAGAGATGCATCTCAACCGGACATACATCTCAACTGGAGATACATCTCAAGCAGAGATACATCTCAAGCAGAGATATATCTGAACTGGAGATACATTACATCTGGAGATCCATTTGAAGTGGAGATAAAATGCAGCTGGTGGTAGATCACTACTGGAGATTGATAACATCCACAGAGTTATTACAACCTGAGATGGAGAACTGAAGTGCATCAGATGGGATGGATGATAAGAGATTAACCCCATCTGGAGATCAATGGCAGCAGGATGAGAATTGCAACCAGATGTGACTCAGTAACTGAATGTTGATCACAGTTGACGGATTACAGATGATGGATGATACCCAATCTTTACTCTATACCAAGGTACTCAGGATATGAGATGTTATACCATTTTCAGGATCACTTACATTGATTCAATGGATGAAAAATTCAATTGAGTACAGATATGCTGATGTCTGATAGAATGGCAGCATTGCTCTTCCGAGCATATAAACAAGCACTGTTTAGCACAACATCTACTTCTCTGTTCAGAGAATCATCAACGTCCATTTGGATGGGACGGTTTCAATGCTGAATACAATTCCGAATCTCATCCTAACAGATATAGCTTGACCACCAACTCTCCATACCTCAATATTGTATGGGAGATGTTGTCAGTGGAGGAACAACCTTAACAAAAGGGAATGACTCTGCTGGGATGGCAATAACCCATACTGCATATAGTAACTATACCAGATGAATAGCAATGAAGTACCATGAAATGCATTCACTAATTGAATCGCCAAGTAGCTGTGAAAATGGCACACTGAGAAGTTATGGTAGCTACATGTTTACATGAATGAAGAGGCCATATATCAAAGTTACAATCCTGAATGAGATCCCGAATCAGTCACATCAATTGTTAGATAGGCCGCTGCTACTGGGATATGAACTTCAGAATCTGACATAACAGGTCAATCTGGCACCTGAAGGATTAGTAGTTGAATAGTTGTATATAGAGGTATCCTGTGCGCATGTCTGATGAGCTTCCAAGATTCAAAAACAACCCCTACCACAAATCATTACTGTACTGGAAGAGCTGGGAGGACAAACCATAGAGCAAACCCACAGGTGGAGAATTGTAGCTGGAGATTTGTTGATAAGCACAGCTTGGAACAGATCACAGGCATGGTCAACCAACACATGGAGAAGTGTTAATCAGGGCACCTTGAGAAGAAAGAACAAGTGAAATCTGAAAATGGCAGTATGAATAAACAGTAAAGTTCCAGCAAGCAGAAATGGAGAAGAAGACGAGTACTAGCGAGTACACCCAGTAATTGCAGATAATTATGACACCATGCATGGAGCTGATGTCCAGTGTACCTACAAGTACACCAACTAGCAGGTTAATCAGTGCGACTGAATGAGCAGTAGATAGTTGATGAGAAGATTAAGCAAGCATGAATTATGCTGAACAAGTACAAATAAGGCTACCAAAGCAGTTCTGAATCTGACAATGAATCATGACCCAACATACCCAATTGTCTATGCAATTGAAGTCCAATAGACAGCTACGACAATTACTGAGAGATGAAAATTGCGCATTGCAGCCAGGATTGTGGCTGAATGACTCCCATTTGAGATCAAATATGAGAATTATCAAGAGCTCTAACAATCGAAGATACTGACTAGAATGATTAAGTCCCTGGTTAATGAAACAGATGGTCAATGACCATACAGGATGTGACAATCAGGCTTAGCTGGAGAAGGAGTATGAACAAGACTACCAATGAGGTTGGAGATATCATGTGATAGCAATGGGATGCAAAAGATTAAGATGGATATTGGAGCTGCCATACACTGCTATGCAGAAAGGATCTGGAGAGCACAAGCAAGCTTGAATACATATAGTACAAATAACCATTTCATGAGATCCTGATGAAATAGAAACCAAGTTATATATAATGCAGAATCTCTGGCTGCTATAATATTACGAGCAGAAGCTACAATCTATACCAAGAAGTTAAGTAAGCTTCATCTTGGCACAGTGAGGGCAAACATGACTAAGGATACAGCAATCAAAGCAGCCAGCCTATGAGCCGCCAATGGGCTGTGTAACTGGCAAGGTTGGACATATGTAATATGAGTGATGAAATAGTCTTTGGGTTTATATTCTTAACCAGAAGAAGAAGATCAGAAGAAAACACGAAATTCGAAGTTCATTTGAAAGTCAAATATTAATGTCCTATCCGATTGCCCCAGTACAGGTTGAAGAAAAGCAAATTGTCCAATACAAAACAACCACTCTGTATATACAGTATGTTCACCAACCTTGAACCATTGCTTATGCTCCAATGTTCCATTTGAACCTTGTGCCATGAACTTACACTCAACTGCCAATGCACTTATGATCACAACCATGCCATATCATCTGATATCACAATACCTCAGACCATCTCCCAATCATTCTACCCAATCCAGCCACCACAGCATACAACTCTCACACCATTGCAACCGCTCATAACATAACCTACTATCCATAACTCCTTGTTGCACCCAGCACAGATTGATCCCAAAATTGTTTGAAATGCAGGGCCGTAACAGACAAGGTGTACAGAGTAATTCCAGAAGGATTGGGAGAGCTCAGGTGCTAGTACACTTGAATGTATGGTGAATATGGCAAGAGATGGTGATGCTTCCAAGGTAATTATGCTGCTGTAATGGCAATAGCAATGATAAGCAGTGAGTGGAAGCCACTACTGATGCCAAAGAGTCAAGAGCGGACTCATAATAAGATTGCAGTGTTCACTGTGATTAATGTCATATATTTCAGTAATAGCTTATGAATTTTGGAAGCAATCAGTGCGGGAAGGAACATTGGATAATAGATAGATGGTCAGCCCATTGACTGATTGTTGCATGCCTAACAGATGGTCCCCTCCTGAATGGATGGTTACATGCTCCATGGATGGTCGCATGGTCCACACATGGTTACATGCTGAATGGATTTTCTTATACTCAATGGATGGTCGAATGCTCAATGAATGGTTGGATACTCAATCAATAGTTGGATGTTCAACCAATTGTCAGATGGTAAACCACTGGTCAGATGGTCAAACAATGGTTGAATGCTCAACCAATAGTCGGATGCTCAACCAATGGTTGGCAGCATCACTGATAGTTGGATTCTTCACAGATAGTAGTATATTCAACTGATAGTGGGATATTCAACAAGTGATTGAATATACAATGGAGAGTTGGACACCAGACAGTCCAGCAGAGCAGTTAGAGAGGATGTTATCACTTTGGATGATCCTTCTCTTCACTTCAGATTACTTTCTTACTCCTTGGTAGTGTTAGCAACGGTTCCATTTTCGGACCATTTCGACAACAGTGGTTCAAAGAAACCCGGAACTGGCCGGTTCGGTCCCGGTTTTTGCCTATTAGTTCCCTCAATGAAGTCCACCAATATTGATTAGACACTACAGAGCTTGGTATGTGAAATATGCAGCTGTGCATGGCGCATCTTTTGGTGCTCTCCAATGTTTGATATCTTTAAAACTTAGCAAGTGGCTTTCAAAATACAGTCATTTTTGGTCCGAAAACGATGTTTTGGCGCCACCGCTTGCTGAGTTTTGAAGATATCGAAAATCGGAGACGACCAAAAGACGCGCCATGCAAAGCTGCATATTCCACATACCAAGTTCTAAATTGTCTGATTGATATTGGTGGACTTATTGGGGCAGTTTGCGTAAAGAATCGTTGATTTTTGATGTGGTAAGGCCGTTGCCTCGCAGACCTATAAAACCGGCCGGTTCTAAATATGGAACCGTTGCTAACACTACTCCTTGGGAGCTTGGCTCTGTAATGTTGCCATTGGCTTGCACTTTTACCACAATCAGTCATATGTTAAGTGGGGGTGTACATTCCCAGTGCACTATATCATCCAAATCGTTACCAGGAGATATATGGATTGGTTGTCACAATTCTGATTCAGTATGATTTGGTACATGGACTGGGTATTTGATTGTTTCCTTTGCTTTGCTACTGTTTGGGCTTAGGTTGCCTCAGCGGTCTGCACCTGCAGAGGTGAATAATGTAATGGCATGTCAGCGTGTGATATATCAAGGGCTGTGTGATACTTACTATACGTAGTTGGCTTGCTGCAAGTCTCAAATCACATGCAATAATCTTACCTTTTCTATCGCTGTACTGCTTTACAATACTGACATTCACATCGCTAACCTTGTGTTCATATATACTGTCATACAAAGCTATGTACGAGTGTATGCATTTGCACTGTATCAAATAGTTTGTCCCTGGTGGATACTCCAATTCCTGCTCTCCAGACACTGAGGTACCAATTATTTCTTTCACTTATTGAATGTACTGAAATATGTTTAAGCTATTCTGTTCTCTGATTGCTTCAAGGAGAATGCAGTTTACTACAGGCTGATTGGGACATTATGTTTAGTGTCACCAAAGTTTTATCAGTAGTCACTCTGATTATTAAAATTATCAATATCATAAATACAGTTCAGAAATAGAGGCATATCCTGAATACCTGTACTATCAGTATTTAGTAGCATAGCAGCTCGCTGGAATCATTTTATGAACAGCTTGCTGGAGGTTTCTTGTGAGTACTGGAATGAGATTCTGGAGGAGCAGAGTTGGAAGATATCAGCCAAATTAGTGAGTTGTTTCAGGCTAGTACTGCAGGAACTGGAGGTACATCTAGATATAATACTCTTGTAATGGATGGAATACATTGGGGTTCTTCACAAATCGTCAGTCTATGGCATGTGAATTTGGGAATGATTATCCCATGGTTATCAATTATTATATATATGAAGTTGCACACTCAACATGCCGCCACTGAATGCAATATTGCTTATGGTTATAGAAGATTAATTCTCTGATGTAGTTGTCGAACATTGGTATCTACATATGGCATTACAGTGCAGATATTAGATTTATTAGAGAATCGAATAAGTATTGTAGATTTTTCAGTATTCTTCAGCAGAATTCTGAACACTTCTATTGGTTGATAATGTTATATATAGTGTTACTTGATTATACACTTGATCTATAAAACTTGGCTCAGAGTGAGAAACCATCTACATAATCTGTGATTTATTGTTATATACTGAGATTGAAAACCATGAACTTTGCATGGCTATTTACTGAAGTACCAAGCGTGACTCTGCAGAGGTTCGCAATAGAATATATTATAATATCTCCAGACAGCCAATAATCATGATATCAAGCCCCAATGTAAGAACAATTACAGATGATATATATAAACTGTGTGTATATGACCTTGCATATTTTTTGCAGAGGAGGCCTCAAAGTGGACAAACAGCATTAGTCACTTTGATTGAGCTTCTTGAATAATTGTGATACTCTTGTTTCAATTTACAAAAATTGTGAAGGATTGTCCCACAGTATTGATCTTACAAGCCAATCAGTTTTCGATAATCAATCGTACGACATTCAGCTTATTGGACCAGTTACTAATTTGTTCTCAGAAGATGATAGTTCTTCATTATTAGCAACTTCAAATGAAAGCATTCGTATAACATATAATCCATCATATGAAGGTAGTTACATTGTGATACAGATGTTAGTAATTGAAGCAGCTTCTGAAAAACAGTATATGAAAACGGATGATTACAGTATTTGCCCGAAGAAACCTTCTGCTCTCTGCTAATAGTTTTCCATAAATGATGTACAGGAGAGGTTACATACTATCCCTTGGATTGTAACACATTCCCGGTCCATAAGATCCACCCATTCAACCACCATAACCAAACCCCAAAAATGATCGCCTGAGGCTCTGCATTTAATAAAGTCTTCTCTAGTAGCAAATGAAACTTTCTGTTCAACCAAATTGTAAGTTATATCAAGTGTGGCTTTCTAACTCCTGCTGCCCCTCCAAATCTGCCCCCTCCAGCTACCACCCCACCACTTCTCTCTGCACCACCACCCACCCAACTCCTTTACTGCTGATGGAACTCAACAAAGCAATCCCTGTCATCATTGAGATGCAGTAGCTAGTCACCTTGGGTTCAAGCCCAGCGGGTTTTTCATTGAGATTTAGTACGTTTTGCAGGACTGTGTCTCTGCTTCTAGTGGCAAAGCCAGTACCCCGATTGCTTTCCCTCCTTACGATGGACTGGCAGGTGCCCACAGTCACAACTTCTGTCAATGGGTAACGAAGTACCCTCTTCAACATTCGACCAGGTGAATTTGGACCTAGCGGAATGTACAATCTGAGATGTTGAAATTGGTCCAGACCCAGTTACCAATAACCCCCAGGCACACTGCAGCTCAAATCCATTATGTGTGATGGTGTTAGAACTCTGAGGAATATCCCTGTAGATGAAATAGGCATTTGTGACCATGGAATCATATGCCCAGAAAAGCATAGGCCACCATGTGCGAAAGGAGGTAAGCTGAGTATCATAGTAGCTGCACATTGGATCTACTATATCTATACCACCCATGTTGTCATTATAGTGATCAATGCGGAGAGGAATCATCATCTCTTTCTCCTGCACATTGCCAAAGGCTTCTCGGGCCTTAGTCACATTGGTGCTCTTCCTCCCTGGCTGTGCTCTTAGCAACTCTTGCTGAGAATGAATGTCATGTACAGTACTGAGAATTGTAACTGGTGCATTGTCCAACCACAAATGTGCACCAATCAGCTGGTCAAAAAGATTATCCTTAATGGTAAGTACTTTCAAAGCATGGTACTCAAATTTCCCAACATCTTGTGTTGGAATTTGGTGGTCTGGTGGATATTCAGTGTGGGAAGGACATGATGTTGCACATACTCCCGTATGCATGTTATGACGCAATCTTCCCAACAATGGAACTGTGGTATAAAGGTTATCCAGATAGGCAATGCATTATGTTGTACTGGGGAGCTTGTGTTAGAGATGGAATACAACGTCTCCAGTTGCTATCGAGCTATCGGTTGACGGATCAGAATTAGGACCAGCGTGGTTTGAGGTTGGATAGACATTCCAGATGTAACCATTATGGCAGGAAAATCGGTTTCTCACCACCAACACCACTCAGCTTGACAGAGGGAAGCTGGTGGGGGGTGTAAGGAGATATAGGGTGAACTGAGATAGGCTAAGCCACGGTGGCAGTATGGATATAGAGAGAGACCAGGGATGGGGCTGGGCTGAGCGACAGGAGGGGGGTGTGTACGGAGATACAGGGGCAACAGAGATGAACTGAGAGCCAGAGATTATACATTCAGGAGATGCCAGGGTAGATCTCCACCCCTTCATGATGTGATTCAACGACAATACACACTCTATCGTTCCCATCCATCAGCAAAGACTGAATTTCTTTCATTGAATATATTTAGTTTATTGTACCGACAAACTCAAAAAAATGAAATCAAGGTTTCCCTGGAATGTGGCTTTGCATTCATCTTACAGAGCGTTCTTTGAGTTGTCTCTAAGCTGTTTTCAAGCATCATGACCAGTGTACCCACATTTGCAAATGTGACAATGAGCACTTGACACACGGTTCACACTTTCGTTGGCAATATCACAAATCATCTCTACGCATACCCATACATTGCGCAATTTGATTCGTCCTGCCAATGATGATAGTACTCACTCTGTACGATTGATGAAGCATGTAGTTTTTCTTTTTAAAGACCCTACTAGCTTAAATTCACCGATGATACGTACCATTGAGAGGTGGTTCACGATATTTCAATCTTTGATTCGAGATCCTTCAGTACCTTGCACTCATTCGACCATCGCAGGACTGTTATGCATCATCACAATTATGATTTCACAAGTTTGACATCAGACTTCAGTAAACCATCAGTTCTATTACATTTACTACTATGATGATATATAGACGAAACCTAGAATAAAATAGCACACAAAGGAAATCCTGTATCTGATCACTGACACCATTCCTAACCTCCAAGCGAGATTGCACCCTCTACAATCATACTTCCATTGACGAATTCTGTATTCTTGATGCTGGTGATGTTGGTGATGTCGTCGCTGATGCTGTTGCTGTGGCTGCAGGGGATGGGCTGGACGCTGCCGACGATGGCAGACCTGCCGATAGGCATAACAGCTGAGAATCCCATGCTAGCTTAAGTAGCAGCAACAGAGCTGCAGGGAAGATTAAAAGAATTGTCGGGCTGCTCTATCTGCTCCTCCGGGATGTATTCGAGGAAGTGCTCGTCTAAGCTGCCCTGATGGTCTGGAGGTTGTGCCATTGCTGGGTCCGTACCTGTTGAGTGGAGTGTTCTGCGAGTCATGCCACAGATATTGTCTATCTTTTTGCCTTGGACCTCTGGGAAGAAAGAACAAAAATCTGTGTCGAGACCACGAAATACATCTGTGAATGCGTTTTTCCTTGCGCGATTACTGTTTGTTGTATCCCAGTGACATTGTTCCACACCTCCTCGACCAAAATCTGGCGGCACCCTGCACTCGCCTGTTTTCCAGGCTGACAGTTGATGTCGGCTGGTTGTCATGCTGTGGGTAATGAATGTCAGGTTGACCTTATGAATAAATGATTGGCCATTCATTCCCATGTGTTGAATGCCATAGAAGTATATCCCGTGAATAAGATCGACAATGTCAGTTGCTGCAAATTTGAACTTGCACTCCTAAATTAATCGTCAAGACAACAATTATACATGAAGGGAACTTTGTACTTACCTCACCAACGTCTGGGGGCATGTTAACAAGTCGTTTCCCAAATGCCAGGCTACCTGATTTTGGATCTGTGAAGGCAACTTGGTCCGAAATCCGTAAGTACAGTCAATCGAAGTCTTGTAGCAGTATACCCTTGCTGTATGCGAGCCATGTATTTTTGCAAGAGTGTGATGCACAAAGTTAGCTGTGAAAACAATTGTTGAGATGATTCAATTACTGTTGAAATGGAAGCATGTGGACAGTCTGCGTTTCTCTGGGCTGGATCAATCCTGGCAATGTCCTCATATCACCAACTCTGAATCTGGGCGTTCTTCACTGCATTCATGGAATAGGGTTTCACAAACATCATATAATTGATAGCTATAGGCGTCAGACGCGCCACAACCGTCGCCTGTTATGCCTTTGGTATTACAGTTATCTATTATGGGATCATACACAATCACACGATGATCCATATATAGATACTTGATCCGAAATCACAAACAATCACCCGAATTTCTATCATGGATCTACCTTCCGGATTTGTTCACCAATTAGTCATATCTCCATTACCCGACCTTTGTATCAACTGATCAACGACAACAGTCAAGCCAAGCGTGAATAAGATGTGTATCGTCTTTGGATTAGTCCTGGTCGCAACTTCTCTATTCTTAATGGTTACTCCTTGTCAGCAGGGAAGCTTATTCCTGGTCGCCGACCAAACGACTATTTACTCATGCTGCAATGGTTCGTTCCTAGCGAGATGAGGTGTCGTCGATATCAGACCACCATGGTATCTCCAGACATGCAGGGTCATTATGAGAGATAAGTCATTAACCAAAAATCGATGAATTGGAGTCCTATCGACCAAACGGACTAATATGACTCAACCCTCAGTTCGACCACACTCTCTCTGTCTGGGCGAATAGGCCTTTGGTTCCATATTTCCTGAGTGGCGTGGGATACTCTCCGTTCGATATATGGCAACACTACTCAGTTGCAGATCGCTGGATATTTGGCTCCAATCAGGCGTGGTCAAATTAAGTGTTCTGTCATTTGCTGCAATTGTTAAACTGTGATATACCGGGTGGGTATATGAGAGGGCACTCTCACTGGCTCTTGGTGACACGAACCTGAGTGTTGATGATTGGTTTCAGACAAGCTTGTATTCATACGAGGTATCGCCAATAGCAATGATGTTGCAATGCAAGCACATTACCTTGATGACGTAGTTAATACTCCTGGAGTTAGAACTCGACCATCACTGGTACAGGCAAAGGATGATAATGCAGTTACTCACGAGAACTCTGAAGCAGGCTTTGGCAGTCTAAGGATTGTTAAAGGTGTCGATCGCCTGATATATGATCAGCCATACCGACATGGAGGAATGACATCGAGACCAACATCTACAACAAGATGTATCTCTAGATACCTATTGACCTTCTCGACCTGAAGGTTAAGTGTTAACTGTATTCCCGGGTATAATATATTAGTTCTGCGTTGAAGTCAACGAGGATACTTCTCCTTTGAAGTCCAGAGTTGTATGTTCATTATTCAGTTCTATATCGCGAATACATCTATCGCCTTTTATACTTGGTTATTCTTGGTACCTTAGTCAAAGCAAGTCATTGATCGGGAAATGAGCAAGACGATACTCCTGAGTCCGAAGGCAGTCCAGGGATCAGCCCAATAGCTCGGTCATTCAGAGGACACTTCTGTTAGGATACACTTCAGTCGCCACGACTTCTTCCGCTGGGGCGAAACTACTTTGCTTATCATTCTCGACAAGTCGATACTTCAAGTCGTTGCTTTCTTGGACAGTCGGTCCTTGAATATAAGTGCCGGTTGTTGGGATGATACTCAAGCATTCGATAGAAGTCCGAGAGTCATCATGATAGTGAGATGGTTTAGAGGATACTTCTATCAGGCTCTCATTAAGTTGTGTACATCAGCAAATGATATCTGGAAACGATAATCTTAAGTCGATACTGTCTATCGGGATCAGAGATCGGAACAGTTACCTTGTGTTCTTTGGGCCTTAATCCATATATTCATCCTGAGTGAATCCTCATTCATTTTATTCTTTATCAGTCCGGAATTCATTAGGGGCTATTACTGATTAGGACCTAGGGCAAATCTCCTGGTGTTACATCACCAGAATGCCTGCAACAATTGTCCAGCAGTCACATCCTGCACCAACGATGAGGCCCGTCATGTCATCAACACAGGGCTCATATCACCACACATTGCCAACCTTCCATGAAACGAATTGCTCACCGGCTTCGATTGAGTCTGGCCACTACTAAATACATACAGTAGCGGGCGAATTCAATCATTTAAACATCGAATCGAATACCTTCATGGATGCCAAGGGCATAGGTTCACGTTCGTGCTCCACTTCGGAAATGATATAGACATCTTGACAATCAGGTCATAGGTGTAGTGTTATCGTATGAGATATTTCAGTTGCCGCGAGTTGTTCCTCATCTGTCGACATAAAGGAATCTTTTAATGGCCGCTTGCCTATGGCTGTCGTGGATGGTCACTGAAGAGTCTCATCATCGGATGCTGAATGGTCATCTTAATGATCATTGGAATTATCGGGAATGATGCTGAGATAATTATCGAGATTGTCAATGTGGACAGATTGTCTGCTGATTCAGGTGCTGGAAGACAGAGGAGGAGAAATGCGGCGCCGCGGTGTCACCATTTGAGACGGTGGCAAGTGAGAAGTACCAAACAATTGAAGGAGCAACTAAAGGAAATCTGAATGAATGTATAGTAAAAGATATAAAGCATTCTATAATGGAAAGAAAGCATTGATACGATCAAGATAATCGTTGTGATGCATCTTTTCATCCTTTCGACAATATGTATGATCATGGCATATCACGCCACCCACCCCTCCAACTCCTTGGATGGACAAGAACTCGAAACTAAGAATAGCAGCTGACAAGCATGCCACAGGGTTGTTGATTGCCTTCCTTTGACGAAAATCATTATCACAACTGGCAAAACAGCATTCGTGATTCATGAATCATTTGGGCTGACTTCTGCTGGGTGAAGATAGTCAACTACCAATCACATGATAGCCTTACATGGAGTCCTATCACTGCCACTATGCATTTCCCAAAAATAAGCGTCTAAACGATAAATCCCTACATGGTGTACTCTAAACACAGCCCTCCATGCATGAATATGACTGATGTAATCATAATGGACACAAAACACCCAAAACAGAGACAAAACCTCTCCAGCAAACTCCAAACAATCACCGATCCATCCACCCTCCAAAGTGCCAGAAAAATACACAGCCACGATGACAATCCTTCATCAACCGTCCAGCCAGTGCATTCCAACTTTACAATGACGAATTTGCTCCTGGGCAGCTGCTTCTATACTTCCCATTGGCAAAAGAGCCCGAAGCAGGAGAATTCACAATGTGATCGTGTGTGCAGTGCCAAGCCACATCCTTATCAGTCACAATGCTTTGGTTGTAATTGTCAAAGTGACCAAGAGCACAGTTTTGGATCACTTCAAGGCATTGCTGCTGTCTGATAATACCCTTGTGGAAATTGCTGTCAAAATTTAAAAAGCTTGTTGTCGTTGTCGGGAAGCGTTTTCAATTTGATTGCCTCATCTCAGCATCGTCATCTGATTCCACCCCAATTTGATTGATTATATCATCGGCTTGAGGTGTGTGGATGTCATCCAGAGGATGGTGGCTGCGGCTAGCATGTATAGGCGTCTGGGCACCGGATATGCCGTTGGCTTGTTGGCCACGATAAATGATGCAAAGAAGCACTGGGTTGTTTCATCTCATCCCCGACTTGACCCATCTTGCAGCAGAATTGTTTTCAAAGAATGGGGCCAAATGATGGTTATGCGGACCACCTTCTCCATTAGTAGTGTTACCAACCGTTCCGGACCGTCACTTTGGGTCCGGGTCCGGTTCCAAACTGAACCGCTGGCAAATTGGCGGTCTGGGTTGTCAATACACCTGAACCCTCAACTAGGGTACGGTTCAATGGTAAACTCTGAACTGGTCTGAACTCGGCGGGTTGTCAGCGGGTCGCCCAGTGGGACCATCCATAGATTCAATTAAGCCACTTGGTTTTGCAGTAAGTTAATAGTACCTTATCCAAATCGCGTTTTCAACAACAAAGGATATGTTTTTGCATGTTTTGCAGCTTGCAAGATCGATTATATTTGAATCGGTGTTTTACCTTTGATAGATTGATTATTTGCCAATCAGGGCGGTCATAAATTCCATTATGAACGAAAAGATTTGCCCGATGCCTTGATTACCAAATATGCAACAAATAAAACAGTTGACGCTCCGTTGACACTCATTTTCAGGAAGCGACAGGGAGCATGTCGCTGTTGCTTTCCCAGAAAAGGCTGCCAACATCTAATAAATGGATGTCTGCAACCAATCGGAACATAAATTATCCAAGATGCGAAGCTAAAACTCGTTCACACAGAGTTGACGCTAATTCTCAGAATGGGGCGGTGACTGTGTCGCAGACTCTTTTGCCTATAAAAGTGGCCAATACATCAGGTATGCATATGAGCCACCGAATCACTGTGTAATTACCGTACTTACAAACTACAAACTGTTGCCGCTCCGTTGACGCTCATTCTCAGAATTGGGCGGTGGCTGTGTTGCAATCTCTTTTACCTATGAAAGCTGCCAATACATCGGTTATGCATAAGAGCGACCAAATCACTCTGCAATTTTCAGACTTACAAAACCACAAATCGTTGACACTCCGTTGACGCTCATTCTTACAATGTTTCAGGGAGCATGCTCCTGTATTTTTTCTCAGTGAAGGCTGCCAATATCAGATAAATGGATGTCTGCAACCAATTGGAACATATATTATCCAAGATGGGAAGTGAAAAATCATTGATGCTGCATTGACGCTCATTCTCAAAATGGGGCAGTGACCGTGTTGCTGTCTCTTTTGCTTATAACAGCTGCCAATAGATCGGTTATACATAAGAGCGACCAAATGACTGTGTAATTGCCGTACTTACAAAATCACAAATGGTTGACGCTCTGTTGCCGCTCATTGTAGTGTATTGTCTATTCAACATCTGCTGCCATCGATAATAGTTTTCATCATGATTTGGACTTATTCGAACTTTTTGTCACAGAATATGACTTGGCCCTTTGGCAAAGCCGAGCGCAGTAACATTCTTGCACCGTCCGCTCTCACACGACTAATATTCATGTATCTTGCCAAATGCTTCATTGCGCCTGCTATACATCTGTTTATCAACCAATAATGACAAGCTACTGCCCACGATTCGCCAATACTATATCTCTATCGAAAACTCTCGGCCAAGATACATAAAGAAGCTGCTGAATCATTGACGCATTCTGTACTACTTTTTCTTCACTCCCTTATTCCTCCTTGTTTCAATTGCATTGACCGTCATCAACACCTCTTCAGCCTGTCTCTTTGACTTCCATGTCGGCCGAATCAAACTTGGAACATTTGGCGTGGCGCTCACATCCCACTGCTCTGGGCATTCCGGATCCTCGAGGCAATTGTCTTGCTCTATATCAGATCCAACATCCGCCGCCCAATCGTCTTTGCTGTCATTTGGATTATCTTAGGCCCCATTGCAGTCAGGCCAATCTTCAGTGTCCGAAATGCTTTCAGGAGTGCTATCCTCATCACTTTCAACTGGAAGACAGTTGATTATCTTGATTCGGCGGACATTCAATATTTGAGTTCATCCTCCAGGGAGGTCCTTCACAGACAAAGGTGGTGGCAAAGGTGATCTTTCTGACAATTCAAATGCAGCTGCACCATCATGTTCAATGAGTGACCACGATGCTTTGACTATCTCTTCCGTGTCCAAAATGTATCCCATCGCAGTCATCTGCTTGTTTTGAGTGCGAGATTCCTTCTGGGTCGCATGTAGGTTTTGGCTGCCCAGCCACATCTTCAAAATGTTGTGAACCATGGCCATTCTGTGCGGATTCCTTTCCTTCGCTTCTGTCTTCATTTCCAAGTGGTTTTCTGTGTCCGTTGTTTTCAATTATGGGTGAGCGCTGGCCAAAATCCTGGTATTGGCTTGAGCAAACTGCCTTACCACAACCTTTTCGCGAATGGCCTCGCCTGTAGTTTTTGACTGCCTCCAGCCGATAACATCTCGGCCAAGGGAACGACTTGCCTCCACTCCCACACTATGTGGTACGATAGAGAGTATTTCGTGCGCCACATTGGAAGGATTGGCGTACTTTGAGTGCATGTCATCCTGTTGACGCCACCAGTTGGTTATATCTGGCAACCAAAATGTACTGCTCATCTCCATTTGGTCGGAGAGGTAATCATTGAGATTTGGAATAATTTGCCCCCAGTTCTTTGGTGGTTCAGGTGGCAAATTAAAAAATAGCCTGGCGGCAGTCAATGGACGTCCTGTGCGATATCTTCGTCCGGGTGTCGTCTCAGCCACATTGTTAGGCGTTAAGTATTCTGCATTATTGCTGGACAAATCATATGAATCAAAAGATGATTGACAGGATCTGGCATCTGTTGCAGGGTGGATGAGATGGTTGCTCGGGAAGCTTTCTTATCTATTGACCAGCACATGTCGACGCTTGGCACAGTATTCATTCTTCACATACTTCAGAAGGGCCTCATGTTTTTGGGTAGTATACGATGCCTCGTGCTCAGGATTATTATCCATTCCCGTCTCACACTTTCTAAATGATTGCAACTTCCGAAAGGATCGAGGATATGTGCAGCGATAAGAGGCATGCCCGTCGCTGGAGTTACTTCAGCGTAGTATTTAAACAGCTTCTGTCGAGCTAATTTCACAGCGAAGAACAAGTCGTCCTTCCATAGAGTCCTCTTGTTAGCCAAAGCTCGCATCACGCTGTCCATGCGATCGAACATGTCATTGTACACTGTGATAACATGATGCAATATGACGATATGCCTCTTTGACATCCACTGGGTGCAATATGGAAATGGCCTCAATACTTCCATGATGTACTTCACAATGGTCCATTCATCTTGAGTTGTGAAAAGTGGCTGGTAATCAGTGTATTTTGGATTTTGGAGCCACTGGTGTGTGAATTGCCGTAGTTGGTAGGCGCGCTCGAGCATCTCCAGTGTTGAGTTCCACTGTGTCTTGACATCCATAATCGGTAGTACCACGATGCGAACTTTGGCTTTTTGATAGTCAATGAACTTGTTTCGAAGACCAGGTGTCAGTGTAATCAATACAGCAAGCATTCTCTGCTATATGAAGGTCAATTTCAGGACTTTCAAAATATCATGAAATACGTACTTTCTCAATTATCTTCGCTAAACCTGGTATCATGGCCGACACCTTACTGATTCTCGCGTTGCCCTATTTTCGAAGCCTTTGACTCTTCTCAATGACGATGCTTTGATTCTCTCCAAATTGCTGATTGCGCTAATGGGCTTCCGAAGACTTTGTGCAGCCTTTTACACCTAGACTGCTCAAGAATGCACCTGAAGCCAGCTGTATGATTTTCGCCATGCATGCTGTGTGGTTCCTCAAAGCAGGCCACTTGATTGCAGAGGCCTCAAGTGTTGATTGCAGCTCACGTGTTATCGAGTAATTTGAGGAAGCATTATCATTTATAATACCAAGCAAACGGCCATCAGGAAGCTGAAAACAATCAAGCACGTCCACAGAATGTACGGCCAGCGTAGCTCCACTATGTTGGCCCTTGACCTATCATCCTTAATTAGATTTCAAAAGGGGAAAAGATCAGGTGAACCACCACATCGAATGTGAGTTGAACTGTTGGCAATGCCCAATTTCAATCCATATAGTAAGCAATGAACGACGTCATGGCTAGTTTGTTCGGTGATGTCCATCCGTCCAGAGCTCAATGAACTTAATTTCCTGACGGCAATTGCATCTTGATTGCATCCATGGTCAGTGAATATTCCCTCCGGCAAAGGTTGCGAAGGGTCGCAGCTGACGGCTGCAGTAGGTCATCGTGTAATGCCTTATACGACTTTCGTAGCTCAAGATTTCATATAGCATACCATGGAATGTGAGCCGAAACAAATCTTAACATGAGGTAGCGATTCCACGTGTTATGGTCAAATTTGTAAGTTTGAAAGTCCTTAGCTGCCAGTTTGGAACGTTTGGTATGTCATTTTGGTCAATATGAATCCACCTGGATGTCAAATATAATCTTCCTCTGCGAACTTACTATTGTGATTCCTCCACCTCCTCGCCTCTTAAGGATGGCCATAGCTGTGTCATCAACCTTTGAGCTAGTTGATTCAGTGGTCGGCCGGCTTATGGTAACTTAGCTGGGCACCCCTTTGGGGTGAATGCAAAATGATTACAAACAAACAAGCTAGTTGATTCAGTAACCTCTGACTCTGTTAATTCATTCAACTTTGCGATGTGAGCTTTTGCCAGCAAATGTTTCCCAATTTAGCTGGTCCCATGTTCTGATGGATGGCGAAGAGCTTGATGAAAAACGATACATATGATGCCAAGGCTGCCAGTCTCCTGAATTCCGCTGTGTAAATAGAATCGCCACGAAGGCACATGTCTGGAATCATTCTGAAGACTAGGCCGCTTCGATCCTACATTCATTGAATCCTACGAAGCGTAGAAGATGATATGTAATGTAAGGTCGCTCAAATCACGAATAAAGACCCTTTCATTTTTGGAAGAGATCATAACCTGGACTGATGAGGTGTTCAAAGATTTTGAATCCGACGGGGCGGTAGGGATTAGAATGCTGGGTTTTCCGACTCGAAACACTGCCGAAAGTACCCATACAGCCACGCAGACTGTGGGTTCTTAAATCTTGACTCTACAGCAATGAGCAAAAAAATCAGATCTTTGAGACAATGCATGCATATTGGTGAAGTTATATACAAGGATATATTGAAAATACTGACCGCGTAAGACTCAATTCTGTAACATTGCGATGCAGGTCAAAGCTGTGTAGCTTACTGAGCCCCCAGAATAATTGATGACACTCGGTCGGCACTCAATTGTAGGAGGCGGATGCGATATCGTCACTAGCATTTTTGCCTGTAAAGGCAGCTTACAAGTTGATTGTGGAATAACACTGTTCTATAGCCCTTAGATTATCCAGGATGCATGAACAAGAATTGTTGACGCTCCTTTGACACTCATGTTTAGGAGGGGGTAGCATTATCGTCAGTTGAATTTTGGCCTATGAAGGTGGTTGATACATTGATTATGGGTCAACGACGATGCACAGTGCTTTGACAGTCCATGATGCAAGACCAAAAATTGTTGACACTCCGTTGACGCTAATGTTTGGGAGGTGGTAGTGATATCGTTACTAGCATATTTGCCAATACAGGCAGTCGATGTCTTGATTATGGGTTAACGCCATTCCGTAGCCCTTAGATTGTGCATGATGCAAGACCAACAATCGTTGAGGCTCCGTTGAGGCTCAATTCTAGGAGGTGGTAATGATATCGTCACTAGCATTTATGCCCATAGAGGCGACCAATACATTGATTATGGGTTAATGCCAATACACAGAGCTCTTAGTGTCCATGATGCAAGACCAGAAATTGTTGACGCTCCGTTGACCTTCATTTTTAGGAGGTGGTAGCGATACGGTCCGTAGCACTTTTGCCCATAGAGGCTGCCGTGAGTATGATTATGGGATGACGGGGTTGCATTGCCCTTCGATCATCCAATATGCATTGCCAAAAATCGTTGACACTCTGTTGACTCTCATTGTTAGGTGGTAGTGATATTGTCAGTAGCATTTTTGCCAATAAAGGCGGCCGATGGATTGATTATCAATCAACGCCGATGAACAGCGCTTTGGGCGTTCATGATGCAAGCCCAAAGATTGTTGACGGTCCGTTGACTCTCATTGTTACGAGGTCATACCGATATCATCGCAGCCCTCTCTACCCATCATGGAGGTCCACACTTCGATTATAGCTTAATGTAGTTGCACAGCAGTTTGATTATCCAAGATGCAAGTACAAAAATTGTTGACGCTCAGTTGATGCTCATTTACAAGAGATAGTAGCGATGTTGACGCCACCATTTTTGGCCTTCAAGGTGGCCAATACTCTGATTATATGTCACAGTGAGCATGTCTTTGTTTAATTAACAGACTCACAAGACCAAAAATCGTTGATGCATCGTTGACGCTCATTTCCTGGATGGTTCAACAACCATGTCAATATTCTTATTGCCTATAAGAACCGCCAATCCAATCACTTTGGAAAGATGTGACTACGCAGCGGTTTGTTTGCCAAAAATGTGAGACCAAAAATCGTTGACGCTCCATTGACGCTCAACTTAATGACATACTAACAGTCAGTGGATGCTGAACAATTGTATATACAAATGCATATAGTTGTTATTGGCAGCCAATGAATTGTTGCTATGTAAAAACATTTGCATCCAAACGCTTCGAAGCCTCTCAATTTCTGATCCACCACTTCCCACGTCATCTGATTGATGGATGACGTTGGGCTATCACGTTCCAGCGTATTCCGCCGGTGATTAACCGCATATATATCCGTACCCTAGTTTTGGATATAGTGAGCCCGGCTCCCTCACTTTCCCTCATCCAGCTCGTTTTCCGTGATTTCCATGACCTACCATAAGCAATTTTCAATATCTCGACCATGTGCACCAGGTCTGTGCAGAGAGTTATGCAGTTGGATGCACGATCGGATGCACCATGACAGTCATCATTCATTCACCTTCGCATCGCGCTGCGACCGCTGCATCCATGACTGGTATGACATCACTGAATTATATTTTGTTAGTGAGGTTCATCTCAAATTTAGTTTGAATTGCCTGACTTAGCAGTAACGGGCAGGACGATATCATGTTCATCGGTCGTCAGTCAATGAGATTTGGATTCTTGAACATTAGCATGGCCTATCCGACCCTGGCACATGCATAGACGAATTATCATGTCTCACAATTTGGTCACTGAAATCAAGTGAAAGCTGACACGTAGCAAAATAGGAACACGTATTACATTTCGAAATGATACATTGTCACAAATGGCAATTTGCCTATTCATTCCTCTGGCGAGGAAGGAGCGGTCCCCATGTCTTCATCGGAATCTGATTTCCATATGGTAATTAGCTTGGGGCGAGATATCCAGGGGTTCAAGCTTAAGGGTTGAACATGCTTTGATTTCTGAATCCGAGACACTTCGGGCTTTCGGGGCAGGTGGGAGGGACGCAATTAGCCCGTGTATCTGCAGGGTCCACGAACCGAGCCTTATATGACTACACCTTGGTCGAGAAGTCACTTGTGGCATTTGCAATCTTCTGGGGACTCTGTCAAGGGTCTTCAAAGGCTCACCAAATGTCGTCGGAGCTGATGATGCTGCCTCATCAGCTGTTTGAGGTTGAACGACAGCCGGAACCTTCCATTCGGTCGTCCCGTACTTCTTATCCCTCTCATGGAAGTTGTCGGCCGTGACTCCCTAGCCTGGTTGTATCAATTCGTCACGCTTCATCTGCTTCTGCCGAAAATGCTCCATGCGATACTCTACCATTTTAGAGATTGTGGCCATCACCCACCCGGGTTCGTCATTTTCGCTAAGTTTGCCCTCCCAGGATCTTCTTCATCATCATCCACGTCTTCCCCATCATTCTCGTCGTCAGAAGTTGCAAGATTGCTCAGACTATCTCCGATGGTGTTCAGCATCTCCTCAAATGTTGTTTCAGGCTTGGTGGTTGTCAATTCCGCCTTTTCAGCATTTCTCATATCATCCTGTACCTGTTTAATTGCTATCTCTGCATCTTCAACTCGCTTTCCTGCCAGAGCGGTCTCTATTTCCACATGATCCTGGATCCATTTCTCCTTCACTTCGTTGTTTGAGAAGTGAGTTTCTCGTAGTTTCCCTGCCGCAAGCTTCGTTTTGGATCGCAAGCTGCCCAATGCTCCAAGGGCTCGGCCCCGGTCCGCTTGCAAGCCGCTTGTGCCTTAATTTGGGTGATGACGTCATCGTGTTGGACACTGTATCGATTTGCCGTATTTGCCTGCCGGTCGTGGTGAAAGGTTCCTTTTCGGAGCATTGACCATTGTATTCTGAGTTGACTTTGTTGTTGGACTAGTTGTTCGATGTTGGAAGATATGGACCACATGGAGGTATGCTGCATCTTGTATGTCGAGGTTGGGACGCTTAATCGATTTGAACAAAGCAAAATCTGCATTCTGACCGTCCATACATTGGGAATAGCAATGCCAACCGTACATCCTGACATGATATTTAGTGTCTGTTGCATGTAGGATCCCAGGGATATCTCGAGACAAACATCAGCAGACGTCCTTTCCGTCGAAGAACGAACTGTTTGTATCTCACAAAGACTAGATTTCTGGGGTTGTTCACCGTGACTTAACCCTGTAAACAAATACACCACATCGGACCAAGTTGGTGGAATTCACAGGAGGGTTGGCAACCTGTGCAACGGGCAGCTCTGTGCAACAGGATTCATCTTGTATTGAACGGGCAAGTTGGCTGTTACGCATGCCATTTTGACTTCAAACTAACTATAAATTCCTCAGGACTTCCCACTTCTTTTCATTATCTTGTTCCTCAGGACTTCCCACTCTGATTCATTATCATCATCTCTTCACTTCCACAGCAGCAAATCATGGCTCCACAAGCACCACAGCGAGTTGACAGTGGAACAGAATCAAGAAGAACGACAGCCATTTCAATTCGCACACCACCCGCTGAGACCCAACTACAACGCAGACACCATTTGGTTCACCTTGACGCTGCAAGTGCAACCACCGCACATATGACGCTGGACGCACAGTGAAAAATTGTCCATAAAACCTGAAGCAGCGAGAATAAGACACAGCATGCAATCGGATGTAAGTGTAATTGTATCGAGGTACACGGCCGTCAACGAATAATATCACATACAGCTGGAGTACGTCGAGAGCTGCGTAACCAATGCATTGCCGCCCGTAATGGGAAACCTCCATGGTCAACCACGGAATTTGTTCCCGCAGTCTGCGAAATCGAACATCATGATGTATTCAGCTCTGGGATTTTCGCGGACAAATTTAGTGATAAGAATCCCTGAGAGTGGACCAGAAAGGCTTCCTCAACGTTACAGGATGCTACGGAAGTGTATATGGTGGCAGTAATTGCCCAGTCTAATATGTAGATGCAGAAACCAATTCCTTGTAGGTTTTCAACATGTCTGCAACTATGGCAAGGCAAGGAGGTCGGGTACAGCTAGAAGAGTGTGACATGTGCATGGCCTTGAATAAGGCCAAAATGGCCAGAGGAGGGTTTTTGCGCGCCGCAATGGAGGATACGCAATTCCTAATCAAGATACCTTGGGTTGAAGTCCTATTAGAGAAGAAGCGCGTAGTTGAGATTGGTGGGCCTAAAAATGGGAAGGCTGTGATGGAAATACACCCAGCTATGCTCAGGGAAAATCAGGCAGACGGCTGACTTCCTTGCCAAGATGGCACAGCACAGAATCCCCAGACACGCTGGAGAGGCGAAGGCACTAGTGCGCCTGCTCCAGAGCGACTCTGACGGCTGACACCAGAACCGGCGCCACATCCACCCGAAACGCCTCCTGTTCCACCCGGTAACAATGAGGCAGCGCACTTATCCGAAATCGAAGGAGTGCCACCCGGATATGTGTATATACATACTCCTCTTCCCAGTGCTCAATAGTTCAATCTTGATGCATATGCCAAAGATCACAAGTGTGAAAAAGATTTTAATCCAGATTTGCTGACTGATGAAGGAACATCCACTGGTTAGTACACTATCTGCTGGGTGGTAATGCAGCTGACATCCATCTTGCAGATGACAGCAGCCAGTTGAGCGAACCTGACAGTGACGATGAGCATTAATCGAAAGGAACAGGATTTTTGAGTGTATTATTATCTACAATTAGCGGACACTTTAAAGTCTATTTTAAAGGATATATTTATATGTATTATTCAAGAACAATGTATTGATGAAGGAGAAAGTACATGAAGATGGTACAAAGGCTGCCAAAACACCATCAATGATATATTAGGCCAAATTAAATGATAACATATTCTGCATACGCCTATGGCAAAATGAACATCAACCGAGCGTCGATCATTTTAGCTCTTGCTTCATTGGTAATCTGCATGGCAATCGGTTGCGGCCATTCATAAATGTGGTATTGGCTGGCTTTTTAGGCAACTGAGAGAGCGACACGCTCCCTGCACCATTCTGAATATGAGCGTCATCGGAGCGTCAAGGATATATGGTCTTGCATCTTTGGTAATCTGAGTGGCGATCGGTTGTGGCCATTCATAAATGTGGTATTGGCTTGCTTTCTAGGCAAAAGAGAGAGCCACACGCTCCCTGCCCCATTCTGAATATGAGCGTCAACGGAGTGTCAACAATTTTTGGTCTTGTAAGTCAGGGAATTCAGAAGCGATTTGGTCGTTACTATGCATACTCAAAGTATTGGCTGCCAGTATTGTGAAAAGAGATAGAGCCACGTTCCCTGCCCCATTATGAAGATGGGCTTCAACGGAGCATCCACGATTTTTGGCCTTTCTGCATGGGTAATCAAACCGTGATGCATCGGTTGTTGTGTATATACGATGTTCTGACAGTTTTTCTCAGCTACAACGGTCATGAACTCTTAGTTGCATCATTTCAAATGGAATTAGTTGTTACTGTCCGGGAGGCTGTCATGGGAACATCGCTTGCTTACTTGCCTAGATAGGCTGCCGATTCCTCCTTGATAGAGGTTTGCAATCATGCGCCACTGAGATTTCCCAAGCTGCGAGACCTTAAATCATTGACGTTCATTTTCATGATGGGGCTGGGAGCGTGTCGCTTCTGCTTCTGCATATAAAGGAAGCCAACACCTCAGTTATGATTATCTGCAACAAATGCCCGCTATGATTACTCAGGATGCAAGACCTGAAATTTTCGTTGCTCCGCTGACGCTCGTTTCCAGGATGGGTCAGGGAGCTTTTGTCTACATATTTTGATCACAAAGGTGGACAGTACATCCAAGATGAACAACGACATACCATTGGTAATATTTTACAATTGACTGTAGGATATCTGAATGCGACCCTAAATAGAACAACCTGAAATACACAGCCGGAGATTGGACCTGACAGGTCTCGGCAAACCCGGCGAAAGCTGCGGGTTGACGGGTATGGGGCCTGGTTTGGACCGACAAGAAGCAGCGGGTCAGGATTTTGGAGGGCTCTGGAACCGAGCAGAACCGTTTTTGCGGTTCAAACCTGGACCGCTGTCAGGTTACCTGGATCCGTTGCTAACACTCCCCATTAGGCTGGTCCTGGCAACCCCCACGCTCTCAGATTTTGCGGCAGGGGTCTGGCAGACTGGCAATTGCAGCATTCATGATTGACAACATTGTCATATTGACAATTGATGTAACTCCCAGAATCATCGATTCAGCATCACCAGGCAATTGCAATGAGAATTGCCGAGTATTGTTTCGACCCACCCTCTTCCCAGCCCTGTCAGGATCCCCATGAGCGATGGTAGCGCTAGATGGCTTGACAAGGAAATCGGTCAAGGGGTCACAATGCATCTTCATCAGCAACACCCTGTGACCCAAGGCGTCTTCCTTGTTGTTTTCTGCACCAACACATCATCAGGAACAGTAATGGAATAGTTGGGGCGATGAGATACATACCAACTTGGATGAATTGCCTTTTCTTAGTCGGAGTTTTGTTGATCATACTATTTCTTTGGCGTGGCCTAACCTCCCCGAACTGGTTCGGTGCTGCATTGAGTTCCTGGCTATCGAGAACAGTGGTGTCTGCCATGTACCAGTTCCAAAGTGGCCTTTAGACACTAGATTGCTGATAAGAGTAACGCAAAGATCGATCAGGAGATCCCATTGCCTGGGGCCGTCGCTGAGCTTCTTGCTGATGCTCATGCACCCAGCAATCTCCCAGATGTGATCCCTCGTTTTATTAGCTTTCCGTTTTGTTGCCAAGCCACAATTCTCCTGCCAAATACCCATGATTGCTGCTTCCCATTGGCTAGAGTTAGCAACGGGTCCAGGAAACCCACCAGAGGTCCGGGTTCAGACCGTAAAAACGAGTTGGTTCAATTCTAGACCCGTCCAAAAACCAGACCTGCTACCTCGTGGCTGGGCAAACCTTGACCCGTACCCGTCAACCCATGGGTTTTGCCAGGTTTGTCTACACCCGTTTGTGCCAATCTCCCGTTGTGCGTTTTGGGCTCCTCTATGTATTGGCGCATTCAGATATTCTATTGTGAATGGCAAATTATTGACTATGGTACCATATAGTCATTTTCAGATGCATTGAGAGCGTTTATATCGCAAACAAGGAGAGAGACGCTCCCTACCCCATCATGAAAATGAGCGTCAATGGAGGGTCAACGATTGATGGTCTTGCATCTTGGGTATTCTAAGTGGCACTTAATCGCACGTATCTATAAACAAGTGATTGGCAGCCTTTATGAGCAAATAAGCAAGTGATATTCCCACCATAACCTCCTGAACAGTTGCGACTGATTACATGCACAAAGGTGCAACTAAGTGTTCACGAGCGTTTTTGACTACATAGACGGCCAAAACTGAGTATATGGACTTTAACAGCCTCTGAGGGCTTCGATAAACCATGATTGAAGGCCGAAGATCGTTGTGACTCCGTTGACGCAGATTGTCAAGATGAGGCACGGAGCATGTCGCTTTCTTCTTTGCCTATAAAGAGTTGCAACACATCTATCATGTATATTCTCCACCAAATCGTGTTGTTATTACCAGACTTCCAGGACCAAAAATTGTTGACGCTCCATTGACACTAATTTTCAAGATGGAGCAGGGAGCGTCTCGCTTTCTTTTTAGCGTATAAAGGTTGTCAATGGTGTTGTTATGTATAACCACTACAAAATTACTTCCCAATTACCAGACTAACAAGACCCAAAATCGTTGACGCTCTGTTGACTCTCATTTTCAAGATGTGGGAGGGAGCGTGTTGCTGTCTCTTTTGCCTATAAAGGGTGGCAACACACCCATTATGTGTATTCACTGCCAAATTGCATTATAATTACCCGACTTACAGGACCTAGAGTGGTTGACGATCTGTTGACACCAATTTTTAAGATGGGGCAGGGAGCGTGTTGCTGTCTCTTTTGGTTATTAAGGGTGAGGACACTTCCATTATGTATATTCACTACCAAATCGCGTGTATATTACCCGACGTTCAGGACCAAAAATCGTTAACGCTCCGTTGACACTCCTCTTGCCATGGGTGTATACGCACAATGGATCAATTCACTTTGTCATATTATATCAATGATGGTCTTGTAGCAGCCATTCTATGCTGTTCAGGTACGGTCTCCTTTATTACTACATTGTTCTTTAATGATGCATATAAACATACCCTTTAAAATATACTTTACAGTATCCGCTAATTGTAGATAATGATAATACCCAAAAATCCCGTTCCCTTCAGTCAACTCTCATCTTTGCTGTCAGGCTCACTCAAAAGGCTGCTGTTGTCTATGAAATGGCTGTCAGCTGCATTACCACGCGGCTGATAGTTTACTAACGTGTTAATGGACCTTCATCAGTCAGCAAATCTGGAATAAAATCTATATTGTGCATGCGATCCTTGGCATATGGAGCAAGATTGAAACATTGAGCGCGGGGAAGCGGAGTAAGTGAATACGGATATCCGGGAGGCACCCATTCCGTTTCGGGGATTCCAGTTCTCTCACTATCATCAGGTGGCTCAGGTGGCGTTCCTGGCCTCAGTGGTGCTGGTCGTGGTGCAGGTGCACCTGTGCATTTGCGCCTTCAGCGAGTCTGTGAATTCTTCGCTGTGCCATTGTGACGAGGAGGACAGCTGTCCATTTCATTCTCACAAACCATTTCCGGGTCTCATTCTATTGCAGACTTCACCTTGTTATGCCCGGGAAATACAACCCGACGCTTCTTCCCTTCTTGGACATTGGCGCGAGGTTCCTTCATCAGTTCTTGCATTTCTTCTACTGCGGCGCGCAAAAACTCTTGTTTAGCCATTTTGGCCATATCCAAGGCAAGATGCATGTTGGACTGTTCAAGCTGTACCCGACCCCCTTGTCTTGCCATAGTAGCTGTCATGTTGAAAACCTACAAGAAATTAGTTGCTGCTTCTCAAGTGAGATTCAGCTATTACCTCAACCATATATGACTACATAGCCTCCTCTAAGGCCTTCAAAGCTTGTTTTGTCCATTCCCAGGGATCTTTATCACAAAATTCGTCTGCAAAAATCCCAGAACGGACTACATCGTGATGTTCAATTCCGCCGACCGTGCGGACAAGTGCCTTGGTGGACCATTCAGGTTTTGCTTCACGAGCAGCGATCAAATGGTCACGTAGCTCTCTACGTACCCCAGCTTTGCATTAATTTTTGTTATTTGACCATCGTCTACATCAAATTGGATTGACTGACATCCGTTCGCATGCTGGTTCTTATTCTTGCTAGTTCCGCTTAACGTACATTTGTTAAATGTGTGTTCGGGGTCATATATTCGGTGGCTACAATTGCAGCTTCAGAGCAGACTAACTGGTGTCTGCATTGCTGCTGTGTCTGACAAGGTGGCACATTGTTTGGAGCGCCTGTCGTTTGGCTCAATTCGGCTCCAATCATACCTGCTTGATGTGTTTCTGGAGCTATGACTAGCTGTTGTGGAATGGTGAGGAAGATGATTACGAAAAGAAGTGGGAAGTCCTGAAGATTATATAGTTTGCTACAAGTCAAAATCGAATGAGTGACAGCCAACTTGCACCTTCAATTCAAGTCGAATCCGGCAGCGTATAGCTGCACAATGTACAGCTACAGGGGATTGCAACGGTCTCGCGATTTGCAGTATGTCGGTCGGATGTTGTTCGTTCGTTTACAGGAATACATCGTATTGAACGATGGCTGATATCTCATTTTTTGTCACTATAAACAAATCATTCTTTGACAGAAAAGACGTCTGGCGATGTTTGTCTCAAGCTATCGCTGGGATCTCACATGAATCACCTGCTAACCATCGAGTCATAATGTACAGTTAGCATGACTATTCCCAATGAAGTGACGGTCAAAACGCTGATTTTGCTTTGTTCAAATTGATCAAAATTACCAACCATGACATAAAAGACGCAGCTTGCCTCCATGTGGTCCACATCTTGCAACATCCAACATCTCGCCCAACAACAAGGTCAGCCCAAGATACAATGGTCAATGCTACAAAAAAGAAGCTTTCGCCACTTCCTGCGGGCAAATACGGCAAATGGAGTAAGAAATCCACATGACAACCTCATCAAGCGAATATAGGCAAGAGTGGCTTGGAGGCAGAAATGGTCCGAACATTAGGAGCATTGTGCAGGTTATGATCCAAAAAGAAGCTTTCGGTGGAGAACAGCTGGGAAACACACATTTAACGCAACAAAGAGGAAGAAAAATGGATCAAGGATTATGTGGATAGTAAGGCCGCAGTGTCAAGAAAGCGAGTTCAAGACGCAGATACACCGATCATGCAAGATCAGGAACATATGTGAAATGTTTAAAAGGTATGATCGACAACCGCAAAGCCTGAAACAAGATTTGGAGAGCTTATGCAGGTTCTTGATATCGTCCCCGGACAATCACAAATGCCCCAAGTGATGTCTCAACAGGGAAGCTGTTAAATGAGGCTGGGTTCGGACAAACCTCAGGCAGACAATCACATAGTATCTCTGATGCCCGACGCCACGCCCAATTCATCACAGATGGAGATCGCGAAGCCAGTTCAACACGGAAGCTTTTACCCCAGCATGTAGCATCCCTATGTAATTACCCTAAACAAATCGGAGTCAGACGAAGATATGGTGACAGCTCCTGCATCAGCGGAAGAGTAGATAGCCAAATAGGTATTTTCGATGACGCATCTCGAGAATACGCAATTTGTATCTACTTTGTTACCTTTCAGCATTTTCTGGATTTCAGTGACCAAATTGTGAGACAGAATTATTCGTATGTGTGTGTGCAAGGGTCGTACGGGCCATGCGTATGTTCTAGACACCAAATCAAGTTAAATAACAAACAATGAACCGTATATGGTGTTGCCTGTTACCGTCAAATGATAAAGCAAAACCTCAATTTGCGACGAAATTTACTAACAAGGTGTACATTAGTGATGTGATACAACTCATTGAAGGAGAGTTTAAAGCACATCCGAAACCCGGATCGAAAAGGGGACCCACTACCAGGAACAGACGAGCGGCCGATGGGACGTGCTGCATGGAAACGAGGAGTGCACAGAAGCTGTTGGAGGAGTGCGGAGTGAAAAAGACGAGCGCCATGGCTGGGCTGCACAGAGCCAAAGGCGATTGATGAGCGCCGAAAGAGGGCAGAGATTAGGAGTGCGGAATGACACTGAGCATCTCCAATCCATGCAGAGGAGCACCAATGGGGATCAAGAAGTGCTCTCCCTGCAGAGGAGCACCGGTGGGAATTGAATAGCTGCCACCCTGGGGTGAGGAGTGCAGAATGAAATAGATAAGCGCCAATCGTGGCAGAGAGATTAAAGAGTGCCTATCCCTGCGGAGGAGCACTGAAACAGGAGGAGTTGACTGCAGAATGAAATAGAAGGGATTGAATCTAGGGTGAGGAGTTTTGACGGGCATTGAGGAGCGCGTTTCATAGTGGAGGTGCGCTGCAGGCTGGGGGGGGGGGGGGGGCGGTTTTGAGCCTTCTACTGTGTGATTGATGAATGCAGTGGCTTATGGATTAAAATTTGTCACAGGGGATGGGCAAAATGTACCTCAATATTCATCCTGAGAAAACATCACCATGGCCTTCTTTCCACTGCCTCATTCAGACAGCGTACAATGAATACCTGCAGCTGCCAGTGCTAAAGTCTGCAGAGCGAGAGGTTTGAAATACTGTGGTCTCGTAGGCTGGTGCCCTAAGCTATTGGCAGTGAAGGTAATTTCATGGTAATTGAGATCAGGCAGTTTCATTCATGTGAATGATAATGACTGATCATAGAACATATCCGAGAGATACGCGTCGTCGAGCAGGAGCTTCTCAACCTTGATCAGATGCTCGGGCTCAGAGTGCAACTTCAGAGGGTAACTACAGGCGGAAGGTTGACATGCCACATCTGCCAACCGTCCTCGAATGGTACTTATATTGAATTTCAAGTATGTATCATTCGGGGCGTTGACAATGTTGCAAATCTGATAGAGAAGTCTTCAGCAGTATCCAATACTAACAGCTTCTTGTGTTTGCGGATCATTTCTGAGAGATGGACCACTGGGCAATTGACACAATGATGGTGTACCTGCCGGAGCTCCTGCTAATGCCCTCTGATGATGCTGAGCTTTAATAGCAAGTTTCCGAGCTTCTTTGACCATTGAGTACTTGTCATCAGACAATATTAGCTCAGGAATATTCATCAATGGAATTGCCTCCATGAACCTTTTCACTACTTCAAAAGTAGCCTTTTCGTTTTGGGGAATGTTCTTATGTGAACTGGCCTTGGGTTGTGGAGCATTCAGGTCTCCACTAGATTTTGGTTGCAGCAGTGCCTGGCTGGATTGTGCCCAGTCAGACTCGGATAATTTGTTGAGGAGGGCTGACTTTTGGCATCTGAGCCGTGGTGGTGCGATTGACCTGGGTGGTTTTCAACGATTGGTAAGCGGAGGGCGTGCGATAACTGTATCGGAATGGCTCTGTTCCTTCGGCAATAGAACAGAACGAGTTTGTAGCGACTTGTCCCCGTGTGCCTAGGATAATTTTGGGACCTCCTGCTGTTGAACCCAATTATCTTCTTCGATGTCGGATGATACGGTTCAGTCTCCGCAGTCCTCACCTTTGCCATCACTGATCTCCCGATAGGTATGATGAACCTGCTTGATTACTGATATCCTGGACATTAGTCATCCGCAATATGATGCAGCAAGGGAGATAATAGAAAGCCAAACATTCGATGGACGATGAACATTGGCTGCTTTTTTGAATGCGAGTGCTCTCTCAACGTGTGCTTCTGGATTGTTCTGTGAATAGTGATTCCTCACCTGGCTGGGCGAAGGTTCCATTTGCTGTAATGAAGATAGACAGTTGGGGGATGTCGGAGAGAGTAGTGTATACGCAGTGACTATAAGGTTAAGCGCAATAGAGTAGTGGGAACAATGGTGCCAGAAGGTTCACATAGTTGAGGGCAATGAAAATTCGAGGCGCGCGTTCAAGGTTACAGGCAAGGTGACTGCGACAATTCATATTGATATTAAGGACAGCAGTCAGGTGTTGCAATTGGGAATGTTGTCAGGTTCACCAGAATGCATGGATTCCATGTCAGGTGCACCGGAATGGATGGATTCCTAATGCCGAATGTTAGCAACTCCTATCAACTACACTCAGTCTGTATGCAAGAATTGGAGGCTGGCTGAAGCCAACCCACATAGATGGGAACCAGACCCACCTGAACCAGACACACTGGAAGAAAACTCGTGACATTAAGGAACCCCTGGTGCTGGCCAAATGGAGCCCTAAGAACCTGAATGTAAATGTGTGCCCTTGCATATGACTCCGCTAAACATAGTAAGCATGCGTGACAGCTCGAGCATTTGAGGTCACTGCATGCCATAGAACTCGATGAGTTGTGGCTGAGTTGCAAGGGGTCATACTCAGTTTGTTATCCATCAAGGAGAAGTATGAATGACTGTATGTGGTATATCTGCGGGAAGGACACACATATAGTCATGATAGTCTAGTGAATCAGGATGCTGCTGCTAAGCTAGCGGTTGCTAAGGAAATATCATAAGCATAACTTCCCTTTCATGTGTTCATCTGGGCAAGGTCTGCAGAATATTCTTCAAATCAATGCTGCAGTTGATGGAGGAGAGAGAGAATCTTGTATAGGAAGGAGAGATATATACGTAGAAAAACAGATGTAGAGAAAGAATGGTAAGGTACAATGGAAGATTCAGGAGTAATCTTATGGATTCAAGCACTTGTAGATGCCAAGATTGCTAATAAATGAGTCATTCATACTCACTCACATTCTGATTTTGCGCTTAATATCTAGTAAGTTGCACACCATTGAATCACATATTTATTCTCAGTCTCACTACTACAATATAGACATAAATAAATGTTGTGGTTGGAAGCTATATGCTGGAATGGTATGGTTGCAACGTGAGACGCCATCTCACAGCGGGCCGAGGAATGATGATTGCAGGCATGCTGTTCCATGGAATTGAGGTTCACCGAAAATTAAATGGTTATGCGAAGATTCATTGGCTAGGCATTGCAGCTTCGCCATACTCTGACAGTTCTTTGTAATCTTTGAAGTTGAGTTGACTTCACTTGAGTTTTCAAGATTGTCTCTCTTCAAAGTTATCTAAATACCGAAAACAGTTCATATAACCTATTTTTTGCTATGAGCTGTGGCCACCCAAACATACAGTTATTCAGAATCGAGTTTAGTCTGCATTCAAAGCATTGAGATCATACGCCTCTTGGATTAGGTGTGGTACATGGGTGAATGGGAGTTCCTTGCCATCTTGTAGAGTCGCTGGGCAGAATCTGTCAGTTGAGATTCTCGCTTTCAAGATGTAGCTCTTTTGACAGAGCTCGATGTTGCAGAAGCTATGTTGGGATTTGGAAGCACAGGTCCAAATGTGCTACTGAGGCAATATCGAGTTTAGTGAGGTTGATAATTGGCCAGCTCTCTGCATGTATCGTCTGGTTGTGCAGGGCTACCTTCCTGCAATGGACAGTTGACACAGAGCTAACAGTTCAAGGCATTGTAGTGGCAGCCTTCACATGCCGATCAAGTGTAGATTGATATATTATCAGAGGCCGAGTGGGTTGTGCCGTCTGCACCTGAATGTGAAGTTTCTTGAGAGATGACAACCTGTGTGCACAGCATCCACTGATTCAAAGCAGAAGAAAACATGATGAGAATGAAACGAAGTAAAACAACATGTGCACTATGGACTGGGGTAGATGTGCTTCGGAGGCTTATTGTCGCTGTTGATGCATGCCTGGGCGGGTATGATACATCCATAATGAGTCGCAGCTTGTCAAAGTAAGCTTCAGACGAATCCAAGAATGTCATTCTGGACTGGATTGCAGATCTCCGTTGTGGCTGGACTTCAATCATAGGCCAGGACATACCCAGCAGCAAAGGTTGCAGCTAAGCCATGAATACCCGAACAGTTTCTCAGTCTCCAACTCTCTGGGATCTGGATGTGTGGTGTGCACACACGACTATGATATTCCTGCACAAGCTGTGGCTTTGCCACATACAACTGAGCCCGAGTCTGAAATTCTGACACAGGAACTTATTATCACGTAGACTGTCAGGATTGCCGAATATGCTTGGCAATTATGCAGTGACAGTCATAATGAGATGTGCCCATGGCTCTCCAGAGCACCTGAACTTAGACTATATGCTACCAGAATTTGCTGCATTGCCATGAATAAGCAAGCATTGTCTCATATTCCAACACCAGTACTCAATATCGGCTAGACAGTCTCCTTGCCAAATTGGATTGGCAAATATGCGGTGATAGATCTGTCATAACTAGAGTAAAAACATATGTGAACGATTCTCCGGTGCACCTGAACTTCGATCAGATGGGAGCACATCATGCAGCGTTCCCAGAGATCGGCGAGCTGCTGTGTCATATTTGGACACAGCTGATCAATATCGCCTTGACTGACTGTATTGCCCAATCAGATTGCCTGATCTGCAGTGTGTGATGTATCTAAATGAGACTCAAGACAAAGGGCCAGGACTTTCCAGTGTCCCTGACAGCGGTTGAATGGTGCATATTGATTGTTTTGACTTTGACATGCGTACATGGCCTCAGGTCTCCAATGCACCGCAAATTCACCACTGACAAATGATTTGAAGCCCTTCGCTGCATCATTCTCGAAATCGGACTCAGACCATTCATCGTGAGATAGGCCAGCCCGGGAACTTGTAACTTAGTATATCAATTGACTTCATCTCTTATTGGTCATGAATGGTAATAATCAAGAACGCCAATGAAATCCCAATGGAGCAATTGACACAACAACTCCAACATCAGAACTTTGATTCACTGTAAAATAACAGAGAGACAAGATTCATTTATGCAGTATAGTGTGCCTTACAAATAACCTTCTTAACTATTGGCAGCAGTTAAGAAGATTATGTTGGTTGAATGTCTAAAGAGGCATACCTGGATGAAGAATTCTTAACAATCTAAGATAATGGCTCATTTGACAGCAAAGTGTCTCCATTCTCCATCAGCCGCTTTGTATAGTCCTCATGAGACTGGAGAATCAGGTAAATCATCAATGTCATGATGTTTGGTTGACACATCAAGCTGCGCAGGACTCTCAGTTGGGTGACCCCTGAGTATTGAAGGGGATCACTTGCGCAGTTATCATAGCCAGCAGGACCCGTATACAGTAACCATGTTTGAGGTGCTCTATTTTACCATAACCAGGGAACTCGTGCAAATGCCTGCCATTGCTCGTTCGATACCCAGAACTTCTGAGTTATTAAGGGCTTGTTTGCAGTTGAACAATTTAGGCCGGTCCCACCCACTTTGGGTGTAGTTATGAATAGAGATGGATTTTGGGAATCCTGGAATTTGAGCTGCATTTCTGTGCATTCATCATTGCTGATTTCTGCATATATCTGGAAGTTATCCACAAGATCCGCAAAATACTTGGTTAACCACCAGTTCCAATGATGAACGTGATCAGGAAGAGGACAAAATAGCATTGGCTTTTGTGGATGAGGTGCACTGTGGAAAGCATTGTCATGACTCTCTTGGTCCAGAAGGATTGCCTCTTTTGATTCGTTGCTTTCATGAGGTTCGGCATCCTCCACAGGTTTGTTGACATTGTCTACCGGAAATGTTTCTCTCAGCCATCAGACAATCGGAGAATCCACCCAAGTCTGGAGTGACCATTAATTGTAAGATTCTCCAGACGCGTTGTCGCATTCCTCCACATCTTCGATCTCAAATGAGAAACATGCCAGCGGCCAGCGATGCACCCTCCATGCTACTGAAGCATCACATGAAGTGTATCTCTCCACCAGGGCCTTCAGTTTAGCGTGCAAGTCCTCAGTCCACTCAAGATCAATGAGGTGTGCAATCTCCTGCAGTATCCAAGGGAGAGATTTTTCTTTCAGAAATCTCAATTCCAATGACCTCCTTATTGTCCAAGGCTTTAAAATCTGCATTATCCGGTCCGGCGCATCCTGTTGAGCTTGTTCGTCTTCAGTCCGGATAACATGCATTAAACTCTTCACAGTGGCATACAATGCCCCTTCACCATGCTTTTCCATCACAGTATCACACTTGAGATCCTCAGGTGCACCTGAAAATGGCCCCATCATCTGATAACACGAGTCATAGAGTGAATAGAATCCTGGTGTAGCTGTGACTTAAACTTTCAATGCAATTTGAGCTTTCATTGCAATTTGCCAGCCAACTCTGTTTTTAGTCTTGTACCGATGGGACTCATCAAAAATCCCAAAACTCCATGCACATTGGGAGAGTTGGCTGTTGCTTGAAGGTTTCACTCCGGATGTTGAGGTACCATATGACACAAGCTGGATATGCCATCGGTTTTCCGGCTTGTCAATACTGGTATTCAGATCCTCATGGGTGAGATTTGCAATTTCCGCATGGAACAAGTCAATGAGTTTGAAATCAGTTGAATATGTCATCTTGTCGATGACACTCTTGGTGGTCTCTGCAACTCCTGGCATCGTCACCAGCAGGATTGGTTCAAGGGCTAATGTAAGCACTGAATGCCCGTAAGGTGGAGTTGTCTGAATATCTATGGGGTGGCTGGGCACTGAATTATGTCACTGTGACAGATACCACTCCCATTCTTCACTGATAATCCCAGGATAGTTGTTCAGTGCCATATTCACCCACTCTTGAAGGGTATTTCCTCACAAAATGGACTGCGGTAACCTCTTTACAACATTCTCTGTCAGCAGTTTGCATATCATTGCCGCTGCCCCGGAGGTGAATGTCTTGCCAAGACTCATTTCATCTGGCACTAGTGCTCCTGGCATTTCACAATCCCAAACCCACCTCCACACAATGAACCATATGGCCCAAACTGGCTGCACCCGAAACTTGGTTCCTACCAGGTCTGGAATTGAACACTTGTAGCCTGGAACATGGTCATCAGTTGATTGGCAAATCGGGTGGGTGTTCAGCAGCCTCACTGCCCCAATGGGACACTAGTGTTCAAAGTGTTTGTCAATGGGATTGCCAACAGTATTAAATACTGAACTGGTATTCTCTGGGATGAGAACCCTCTCACTGTCATCTACTTGCTCCTAAACCTCCCATGCACCTTGGTCAATGTCCTTTTCGTTCTGAATGATCTCTTTCGATTGCTCTGTTGACAGCTGGGCCGATGGGCTCCGACTCCGGCACTCCTGAAATTCATTGCGATGTTAGGTATTTCACAGACAAGCAACCATTGGAACAACTATATATGGATGGAATACAATCAATTCTATTCTTTGAATCAGAACTTACATTAATACAAGTATCATTCCCTTGCCCACCATCCTCCACTTTCTCCTCTCTTCCACCCTCTTCAGAACTTTCCAAAGACTATGTATCATGATTAGCAGTTGCACACATCTAACCTTAACACTGCTAGCAAGGATTGCCTTCTCTGGTCTAATTCCATGCTCAGCAATCTCCTTCCCTGTACCTCACTTCATTTCTACCAAAATTATTTTCTGATTGTGTCCAAGTTTCAACTTGAAAGCATATCAAAGGCAACAGTTGTACAAAATGTGGCCATCTATGGGGTAGATTATCATTTACCCATGTGTGAATAATCCCATATACTCTTTGTCCAATTTGGTCTGCCCCAAGGTACAGTGCCTGACATTTGTATACGAGGCCTGGAGTTGGTTGGGGGATAGAACCATATCATTGCCATTGCACATCCAGCAAATCACAACCATGAACATTGTATTTGACAAATCTTGGAGGTTAGTTCTCGCCTGTGTGCCAGCGTGCTCTACCACATCCATCACTGGTTGCTTTTGCCTTGACATGCCATTTTCCTCCCCTCTTGAGTTTTGCTTCCATATTTCATCAAAAACATCACCCACCATTGCCGATGAATCCATTCACCAAGATCATAATTATCCGACGACAGTCAGTCCTCGAATGTCACCAAACAATCTGCCACCACAGTCTCCCAGTTCAGGGGTCCATCTTGAAGCTTTTTGAAACAGTTCTGCCCCCAGATAATGGATTGATGATTTTTCTCGAGAATCCCTGCCACCCATACTTTATTCCCCTTGTTGAATGCACAGTTCTTAGCTTGCCCCAGCTTTTAGGCAAATTCCATCAAGGAGAATTTGATTTGCTTCGGGCTGACTGCGGGTGTGCCCTCTGCACCGCCTAAGTCCAATGGATCGTAACTCTCATCATCTGCATCATAATCGTTGTAGGAAATCTCTGGTAATGGTAGCAAGTCTGCATTCCTGCCAACATCTGCTTTCTGCGATTCCGCAGGTGGCAGGAATCTTTTTGTTGGGAGGCTAATGGGGGGTCGGCAAGGTGCACTGGAAAAAGGTCCAGGTGGAAGAGTAGAGCTGGAAGATGTTGGTCGATTGACTGGATCGTTTCCCAGCTGTCCTGGCCGCATCCTCAGTACACCTGGAGATGACAGCCCTTGTCCTGGGAACTGCTGCAGGGGGAACATTTGAGACTGGCCATAACCACCTTGCTAGAGATCATATCCTTGCCACTGTGGCCCATAACTTGGACATCGTTGGCTTACGCTGGTGGTTGGTTGCGAACTGTTCTGTGTCATGTTGAATGGAGAATGGTGATAAAGCTGCGGAGCACCTGGAAATGGGTGTTGTGCAGCAGGTTAACCATACCCATCTGGCAGATGATATTGATTGGCCTGTTTCCCAGATTGACTGTCTTTGCCTGTGGCAGCTAGTGAACCATTATCCCAGGTTCCTGAGTTAGCATCACAGCATTGTTGCGAGCCAAATAGGCCACCACGTGGCGCTATATACAGTAACTTCAGTGGATATGCTTTCATAAACGGGCTGTCCGAACCGAGATGGTGGTAAACGACTATAGATGCACCATGTGATGTAGATTAAATTGGAGCATGGTTGAGTATATTGCAGGTAGCCGTGACCATTGGTGGGATGAAGGGTGTCGAACATCCCATTGTGTTGTCACGAACTGTGGTGTCTCACTACATCTTTGATCCATGAAACCAACCCGGTTGAGAAATAGAAACCTTAATCACCCACATTCCGCCTTTCATTGTTATATGCTCGAATTCATCTACTAGGATATTGGATAGATGCTCACCTTCATATACTTCCATGGCTTTATAGGTCATAGAAGGGATATAATATGATATCTCCAGGAACTCAACAAGAACTATGTCCAGTATGAAGGTTAGCAGGACTAGGAATATTACACATAAGTTGTGTGTGTAGGACCTTGCAACCTCATTCAATAGGAGGCCTGTGAGTGGAGCAGCAACAGTGATGCTTCCTGTTGAGCTCCTTGTCTAAACATCATTGTTCACTTCAGGATCCATGCTCCAGTCAAGGATTGTGACTAAAGCAACCATGCTACCAGCCTATGAGTTCTCGATGATCATTGCACGGGAATACAGCCAGCTAGGAAACTCATCTATTCATCATTTCTAGATGAGCTACCTTGGTCATCAGCTGCTTGGAGGCTCGAGCGCAGGTATAACTCACAATGGTGAAATCACGTAGTTATAACGCCCATGATGGTGAATGTTGTAATGACAAAAGAAACCTTCTCTTTGCTGCGAACATTTTTCAGCAGATGATGTGCATCATTATTCTGCAGGATATGATATATGTATCCCGGTTTATAAAGAAAACTGATCATAAGGTGGCTGGATTTTTCCCCTCTCCCGCGTTTGGCGGTGTGCGATGTGGCTATTAATGTCATACGCTGACCTGAGTTCTAGCTCGCTTCAAATGAATATGCCTGAGCCACGAAATAACCCCCTGATGGAGTATCGAGTTGCATCCAACTACTTGTTCATTGACCATTTCGTGAACATGGTCAACAGTTGCCGGAAACATGCTAACCGCTATATCTGCAAACAGAAATTATTCAATCATATCAGACTCAAGACTTGCTATCAACAATATCACCCTATATCTATGACTGAAGGGGGATTACCTGATGGGATGTACCACTTGCAGGATGGAATAGACCCGAGCCATCATGGTTCGACTTCAGTTAGTGCACCTGAATCGCCATTGATCAGGAAATCTACGAATAATCTACCTATAGACAATGTACCTCGTGTACCACCACCTGAAGATACTCCCAAAGAAGAAACTATAGGCCACCAGAAGCCTGATCTGACATGTACCCCTGATTCAACAAAGATGAAGGCTCATAGGCAGGTAGTTGGAGTGGAAAATACGGGAGGGAAAACATATAGCAAAACAACTGGATTGTACAACACAAATTGCAAGTACTAAGAACAATGTAATCCATGACATCCATTGCAGTCAGGACACGACTTTCGACAGGCTCAATCATTTTGCGAGCAAATGACAACGTGGATAGATCAGCATCTGAGCTGTAGACTGGACAAGATTAACATGGAATGATTTCAAACTGCAGATGCTCTGTGAAAGCTCCTCTCCAAACTGGATTTCAGGCTCGGCAATGATTGTTGGATTGAAGACGATTCACGTATGTTTGGAACGTGATTCCAGAGGGATATTTTCAAACATATTCAGTACCTTTTGGAACATCTCCCAATCCAGGCACACTCCGATTTTGAACTTGTGTGCCTCGCTGACTCGGACAGTCACTGAATGTAAAGTGAAATGGACACCGGCAAAAGGTAGAGGGATAAGCAAAATCAGCTTCCTGCCGGAGCGGCGGTTGTCCCAGTCGTTTGTGCATCCAACAATACACCATTGACCAATTTCTTTGGTGATCAGCATTGCTGGCCACTGTATCTCACGGGTGGCGATATTCGAAAAGACATACTCCACACATCTACACAGTGCTCCAGGATTCTTGTTGGGGGGATCCCATGTCCCCCAAAAGGAGCGGAAAATACTGATGAGGAAAGGCATTCTACAGTTGGAACTGTGCTGTCTGCACTCCAGAATCTTGACACACCTGGTCCCGGCTTGAAATGGAATTGTGCTGATGGATTTCAGAGACAATGTTACGCTCAGTTGGTTGCCTGGGTTGGGGATCATCCCGAACAAGTCATGATTGCTCAAGTCTCATATGGGTCATGCCCAATGTGTCAAATTCCTGCAGATGTGCCGATGACGCATTCAACTCTTCGACCACTTGACAAATCAAGATATCAGCTTGATCTTTCAGAGCTTCTGGACAAAACTGAGATTTAAGTTCTGCACACTCTTCATGTTTATCCAATCCACAACCAGTGCTGGCAATTCCCTCTCTGCAATGTCTATCAGCTTTGGCAGCCTGATGAATTGCATCAGCTGCTCTTCGGGTTAGTTGAAGACTTATTGCACTGGGTGCTCAGATACCTGAATGGTAGAAATGTGAAGGATGAATTTGATAATCGATTCACATCAGTACCACGATACCCAGGCCTCCAGCCCTTCTCTAAACCATTTCATTCGATGCAAGGAAGCTCCTGGCAGGGAAACGAGATCCGGGGTATGGTCAGAACACAGGCAGTGAATTGCGCTCCAATTCTTGACTGCGGAAAGGATAACAGGAAAACTCCACCAGAATCAGCCATTGATGAATTTGTATCGGGAGCAGTCCGGGCATGATGTAAATTCTCTGTACTTGTTGACCAATCAAGTCAATCTGATCTATCCCTCACAGCTCTTGACGATGCACGGTAGCAATTTTACCTCATGTAGAGTTCCTTTCGGGAACAGAAAATGCCGAAGTAGGCGAAGGCAAAAGTGGATGGACAGTTGGCATGAGAATCCCATCAGTTACAAGACAGATAGATTCATAAAATCTGTGCTGCAATACAACTTCAGGTGTGAGAGGTTGAAAAGGTTACTACAACAAAATGAAGGCAATTTCAGGTGCGCCCGAATGGAGCCCGACAAGTGGCAACCCAATCGGCAGATGCTGCTCGGCAGAGGGCGAAAGAGTGATTGGAGTGCGATATCCATCAGGTGACACCTGTGAAATGTTAACTTTTCAATAAATTTTTCCAATATCATGAGTGACAACCATTGCAAGAATTATGGACTAAAGTGATCAGTCCCAGAAGAACATTTGCCAAAAAACTTGCTCAAATGAAGACTGCTGCAGAAAAGGAGGTTTAAGGGGTGGTAAACATGACCGCCAACAAGTGTGTGGAATTTGAGGTCCGTCTATGCGATTCTGAAACTGGAGCCACCTCTAGGAGTATCACTGATACAGACCGCATTGTGTGTTAGCTGGAGAGTTTGGTTTATGGTATCACATCGAATGAGCAGATGGGGTTCCAGAAAGAAATTCTCTGTCCTCTTGATCCAATCTGATGCTTGGTGGCAGAAAATTGGTGTTCAGGAGCTCCAGAAAACCATCGAACAGCGTGTAATCAACTTTTGATATCTAATGTTGCATCTCATGTGGCATATATCAGAGTCGATTTGGTGTATGGGTTCTGGCTGGAATTTCACCCCTGGTATTTCTGAACAGCTACATATGGGCAATGTGAAAGATGCATATTCATTTACAAACAAATTGAATTCCATTCGACAGATGCTCAAGCACAATGACTAGTCTACCAGTCTTGACTATATAGAAGGGACCCTTTCATATGATTCCCTGTGAGGCTGGTACAATATTGACTTGGGCAACATTCTCCAGCTAGTATCCGGTGCCGATAAATAGAGACACACTCGCCGAGCCCATCAGGTACGCCTGCCACATTGTCAGGGCAAGCCATTTTTCTGCCCCGTATCACAACAGGTACAACATGTGAGTGGGACTCATGTCTGCGGAGTGTGCAGAAGTATCAAATTAACCTCACTCTGAGCTGCATCAGAAGATTTCAGAATTCCAATCATTGGACAGCTATTCTGTGCACAGATTGAAGACGCCCAGGGATACACAGTTAGTGGACTGGTGCTCGGATATGAACAGAATGTACGCAATGACAGTATATTTATTAAACTTCAGAATGGGCTGTGGTACCACCGTCAACCATTTCACTGCCCTACATCTGTTGAGCGTCTGGGACTTGACTGCAAGGCAGAATATACTAATGCCAAACAAGTGATCAGGCCTGAATCTCACAACATCTGGGTCCAATATATGGAAAGCGACCTCAATAACACCTTCCAAGGCCAAGATCCCTCTGTCCCTGTATCATACTTCAACTGGACTCCACCAAATCAGATCCTCCAATTTCAGGAGCGCCTGCCCATTGGAGTAATGATATCAACCTTGTCTACGAGTTGCAAGAAGACCCAACAAAAGATATTTCTTTCTCAAGCTCAAGAGTATGCAGTGGTGATTGCAACAAAGTACAAACATCTGCATGGTTGGGCTGATTGTGTTAACAGGTTCATCCTGGTGGCCTAACAGACTGATATGATGCATATTGCACCTGTCGGAGCAATTGTTGGACCAGCACATTTGGTGTGAGAGAATGCTGCATTCGATAGAATTGATAGCGCATGCCTTGTAAATAATCAGGAGGATTTAGATACCTACTGGACTCTATATTATGTTACAATGCCTGAATCAAGGTGTTCAGGAGGAAGATAGTTAATTGAATTGTACAATTTGATAAAAACATTATAATAATCACTCCAGGAGAGTACGGGTCCAGGTTTGAGACGCACTGGAATAGTCTTGGAGAGGCAGCCAATACTCCCAATTGCTCTGAAATTTGCATATCTGAATAGGCTGATTTTGTAGCATTTTGAAAACAACTGTACACTCTACAGCATGATCTTGTATTGTGTTCCACAACTTCCGGAACATTGAGAAGCGCACTTGAGATCACATCTCTTTGCACTCAGCCTATCTGGGAGGATCTGGGAGAATCTGGAAGGATCAGTGTGGCTGTTCAGAGGTGCTGAGTTGTTCAGTTGCGACTGCCAAATCATTTAACATTTTGCTGATGATGGTAACTACCTCACGAGATGACACACTAGCGGAGGTATGTATTTGGCATTGCCGATTTGATCCATTTGGTCAATTGACAGCTCGTCTTTGGGTGGGTAGCGATGCTGGTGGCGGAGGGACCTTCTCAAAATTCCACCTGGAATATCATCAACCTCCATTCTTTACCAGGAACCTGAAGCTCGAGACTGTCAATCTGTTCCTTCACAACATGGAGCACTGGGTACGCCAATGGTTAGCGGCAATGGGTACAATGGAGTTGGACAAGCGCATTGATTTCGCCTGGCGATTTTTGAAACCTGAGGTGTACAGTTGGTTCACATGCTGTATTTGCCAGCCAGGTGTTATGGACATTCCTCCTGCAGATGGCTCCTATGCACCAGTGATGTGGCTGCTTGTCAAGTCAATGTTTTTGTGACGGTTTGTCCCACAAGTGGCTATTAATGCAATTCGAAATGTAATCAATGCGCAATGCTAGTCCAGAAGAGTTGGCGATATTGCCCTTCGTAAAAAGCGCTTCTCCGAGCGGAGCAGCAACTTTGAAAAAGAGACTACTATTCAGTGCGAGGATCCCCTGTACAACGAGTTCTGTATGACACAACCCACGGGAATCGCAGATCACATCATCGCCTCAGCCCACATCCAAAACATGCTGCAGTCAGGTACCACTTTCCTGTTTGCTGATGCTATCAAGATGTTTGTTGACTTCACTGAACAAACAACTTCATATCCGGCTATCACAGATACACCGATGAGCCAGGGCACCAACACTCTCCCTGGTATCCTAGTGACCATTCCAATGCTTATCGGTCTGGAGCGGATGGATTTTACTTCAGCATATTCCAATACGAGTTGCTACCACTTTGACGCTTTTGGACATGAGGTAAACGATGCTATGACCCTGGATCCACGGGAGCATAGCTAACCATTCTGCACAGGAACGGGTGGAAACCGCGGCAGCTGGGACAGAGGTCCTGATCACATTGATACTTGTCATACCGGTTCAGGAACTTTGGCCAGGTTGGCTGCCAGAAACATCAATAGTGTGCAGGTGACCGCAGTGGTGGCCACAAATATGAATGATGATATGTAGGATTTGGCAATATAGCCGGAGGGTCGGGATGATGTGGACGGCCAAAGCAATGGCAATTTGGAGTAGTGGTGGAACAACCTGCTACCCATAGTAGTATTGGAAAAGGGAGAACGGTGCAGAGTAAGGAAATGCGGGAAGGCAAGGAAGAACGCATGCAGCATGCGAAATTGTACTTGAGAAGCTTCTCAGTTCATCCGACTTCTGCTCCTCCTGGTTTGGCTAATTCGGACTTACTGCATTTTACCACTTCCATTTCAACTTTCAATAATCAAGGTCATTCAGCATATTACTGACTTGATTGCAGCACCATCCAACATTTCATGGGGACTGCAAATGCTGATTCTTTGGGCTTGAAACATTGACTCTGTAGGCACATGACAGTCTCTGGCACAGGAGAAGAGAACGCAGAGGAGGATAGATGGCAAGTATGGCTCAATGGGTCAATGAGAGACGTCACCACCAATCATGTCCCCATCTCTGGGTGGTACATGATTGCTGACTTGGGAGGCATCTATCACCTTATTTTTGGTAAAAATTGGATGGCAGCCAATCTGCATAACATTGATCACAAAACTAATACTCTACATATGCTGGAGCCCAATTGGACAGATTTGCGTCACTGCTCTCACCTTCCTTCAACAATCATCACAACATTACTTGTAGGTCTGCAGCCTCCCCACTGACAATAGAGAACAGTTCAGGCCTATTGCAGGACAGTTGCCCATAGATCAGTGATTACTGTGGTCTCCCTGTCCTTCATCGATAAGTGTCAGTCATCAGAGATATTCATTGTGAATATTCATGAATGCATTGACAAGACGATGGATGATAGAATCATAGCTACCCCACGGAAGCCTGCTGACCCCAAAACATGACGGCTATGCATCAGTAAGGCAGTTGCAGACCTCTCTGAACATCCAACCACAGTCCCTCCAGTATTGAGACCTAACTTCGAATTGACACCGACCCTACTGCAAAGCCTCATCATGATCAGCTAAACAGAATGGCTGATTTGAAGAACATAGAGTTTGAATCCGAGATTACCCAGTTACTAGCCAATGGCTGGGTTACTGACTGCCAGTCCCAATGTGGGGCACCAGTGGTCTTTGCGAAAAATCCGGATGGCAATTGACTTCAGATGTGTGTCGATTTCAGATGCCTAAATGCAATTAGTACCGGAGACTGGTACCCACTTCCATACTTAAAAGATCATATCGACCGGCTACACAGATTCAGAGGATTCACCTAACTCAACCTCGCCAGTGGTAACTGCCAGTGGCATATACACCCGGATGACAGGGACTTGACAGCATTTGTCGTTCAAATGGCTTCTATGAGTGGACTGTAATTCTGTTTGGTCTGGCTAATGCACTGTCAGCATTCATGCATGCCATTCATGGCATTTTGGGACTGTACAAGAGGTTAGGAATTAAATACGTAGATGACATGCAGATTTCTTTTCGCGGTTTGGCCGAACACAAGATGTATATTGACACTATGCTGCAGCGAATACGGGCGGCACATCTCCGATTGAATACACGAAGATGCATTGTTGCAGCTAGTGATATGTCAATGATTGGTTTCAAGGTTATTTCGAGGGGAGTCCACCCCAAGGACAGGTGGATCCCAGCCATAAATGGCTTTCCAGTAACATTGAGCACACTCCAGTGTCGGTCATTTGTGGGGTCTGCAGACAATCATGGGAAATTTGTACACAAGTTCGCACTCTGGACCATGCATTTTCATGCATTAACAGCCAATAAGAGCTCCTTCAGGTGGATTGAGAAGCCTCAAGCAGAATCTAGTGATATTCGGAGGGCTTTGGCATCGGCTCCGAGGCGGCCTCTGCACAATGCTGAGTGTAGTCATATCCTATGCGCTGATGCTTCAGACGTGGCGGTTGGTGGCGTTCTGGCTCAGAAGCAACTCTGGGAACCAGAGGGCCGGCAGGCGGAACATCTATTAGGCTTCATCTCCCGCACAATATCTGACTTTGAAATCCACTACCCAGTGTATAACCACGAGTTGTTGGCTATCCACAATAATTTAATCCACTAGGAGCTGTACTTTTGCAATCAACACACGTCAGTATACACAGATCACGTGTTGCTGCAGCATATTCTGAGCCAGCAGAATGTTTCTAGCTGCCAATGGTGAGACCTGGACAAACTTCGGCAGATCAACTGGGCAATCAAGCACTTCCCAGGAGCAGCTATTCCGGTATCAGATGCTTCGAACCTCATTCACAATCCAGTTTCGGCAACCCCAGCAGCCACCATCAGTGTACATTCCATGGAACTCCAGGTCATTGGCACAGAGGAATGCAAGCAAGAGGTGTGTCGGTGACTGGTGGATGACGTGGATTTTGGTCCAATTGTCATTGTCCTTCGCAAGGACGTCAAACTACCTGACGAGGTGGGAAACCAGGGATCTCAATATGGGATTTACTACCACCATCTGAACAACATGGTGCGAACAAGACTTTTCCTACTTGATCATGGCCTTGATTTTTGCAGCAATACTACCGCCCTTTGAATGCCATTGGATGTGGGGAGTGAAGTTATCTTGAAAGCTCAGGACTCTCTGCTTGGTGGCGGACACCAAGGAGTTCAAAACACCATGGTGGCCATTGCATCACGATGTTATTGGCCATATCTAACGTAGTCTATATAGGCTTGTGTTTGAGGTTGCGACATTTGGCTGTGTGTCAAACTTTCCAACCAGCTCCCATATAGCTTGCCGCAACCGCTACCAATTCCGGAAACACTGGGTTCAAGGGATATTAGGCATTTTAGTTAGGGGAGTTCCAAATGATATTACCTCTGATAGGAATGTGCGCTTTATGTAATGTTTCTGGAGATCCCTGATATTTCAACTGGGAATCAAACGCCATCACAGTACCGCCTGTCGTCTGCAAACAGGCGGCCATGTGGACAATCTGAATGCAGTCTTCTAATGCTATTAGAATGTGTACATGGTTCAGTACCCAAAGGAGTGGAACTGCCTACTACAATTGGGTGAATTCACCTACAATGCACTATGCCAGAAGTATCTGATTACTTACCCATTTCGGAACAACATGGGATTTGTGCAGGGGATGACAATTTGTCTGCTGGCACTGACCCTGAGTTCTGAGACACAGTCAATGATCAACCTGGAAGCAGATGAATGAGCTGAATAGATGATGTCACATCTCCACATGTTGAGAGAGTGCTTGGAGGAAGTGCAAACAAGGATGATTTTACAACCTTATAAGTGTCACCACCCACACAAGTTGAAAGTGGGAGATTCAGTGTTTCTCAACACCTGGCTCCTCCTGATTGGCTGTGAAAATCTTACAAAATCAGACTTGGCAAACTTTGATCCCAGAAAGTATCAACCACCTTTGTGCAGGGCATTTTCCATTAACAAAGCTATTGGTGCCAATGCTTTCAGGTTGAACACTTTGGCCCACAGGAAAATGCCCAATGATTGTAAAGTCTCCCAGCTGAAACGGGATGGTGTGGCTTATGGCCATGAGCATCGTCCACCACCACCATTGTAGATAATAACTGACAAGAATCCGGATTAAGAGGTAGAAGCCATTCTTGAGCATCAGGCCACTCCAGCCAAAACCAAATAATATAAGGTCAAGGGCCTTGCATGTCCTGAACCGGACTGGTAACTGTCGTTAAATTTGATAGGCGGCTGCAGATATTTCCTGTGACATTACCATGCAACACAAAGTCTGTTGGTTTATGGATGGATGTTGGACTGCTAAGAAACGGGTTTTTGGAGCTTCAATGGCTGGTGAGACACAGGAGGCACAATCAATGGGTTGTTTGTTGAATTTCCTTTTTGGGTTCTGCGCTTTGTGGCTGGGACTGGTTGTCATGGAGCAGAGGTAGTCGTTGGAGGTTCAGACATGTTCGTAAGGTGCCATTCTGTGCAGCTCTGCTGCAGTGAACGGACCAGGTTTCCCAGCACTGACACGATCAACTTACGCTTTGCTAGAATGCTAATTGACTTAACCTACTCATGACCCATCAATAGTTACCCTCCATCTGAGCAGCTATTTGCAAGTGCTCCACAGTTTTACCGCTATACTTCATTCATCATGACACCTAGTTCATATCCCAGCACCAGTGCAAGCAATCAATTTCCAAGGTATGGACCTCTGTGGCAAGAATATGACCTCCACCAAAGCAGGAATGGTGGATCTCAAATGTTTGCCTGTCTATCGTTCTCAGGACAAGGGGCGTTATGTGCAGGTGTACCTTACGAGCCGACAGTTCTTCTGGGTAACTACACCAGTCATTCAGCCAACATCATCCAGCTCTACCCCTGCAAGACCTCCTTCCACTACACCTGAGAGACTCCCCATTATCCTCCCAACAAATCAATTCTAGCCATCAGCAGAACTATGGAAAACAGATATCCAAGGGATTGCTGACCAGTTCCCATTAATGGAGCCTTTCTACAACACATATAATGTGGATGATGAGGGTAACCATTTGTCAGACTTTGGCAAAGCTTCATTTATCTTGAATCAAGCTAAATGCTTCTTGAAGAAATTTGTGAATCAGATAGGGTACATCAGCTCATGTGCGAGCAACTGGTGGAAGAAACTAAGGGTGACTAAGTAGTAAGTTCTGGGAGAAAAGGCATTGCGGTAATAACCAGGGAATGAGGATTTCACGCTGCTTGATGAGGAACCCCTGCAGGGAGTGATGGCAGTTAAACATATTTCGATGCCATTCGAGAAATGGCTGGCATGAGAAAATGTCTATCCTACTGCTTTGATTCAGCGAATGTGGATTAAAGTAATTTGAAAGAAATGTGCATGTTAGGTAGGGGAGTCAAGCAAACAGGGAACATAAGGCAACAAGTGACCTGCGACAGATTTGGGAGAACACACAGGTTTAATTGCAAAAAGTAACCTCCCAGAGATGGCAAATACAACCTTCATAGTTGTGATTTGCTGGGTGTCAAACAGCAACAATAACCTTATATCCCCAAACAACTCCAAGCCAAGTCCATAAAGATCAAGCACTGGGAGGAGCTGATTGATTTCATCGAAACAAACACAAGCCCAAAAGAGCCATACATTCCAACAACAATATTCAAGTGCACCTTGGAGCAGCATTAATTATTCGTAGAGTATATAGGACTATATACATACAGGCAAATGCTGAATAACCCCATATATTGGCAGATTTTGTACAATTGTTGCCTTTAAGATACTTTCAAGTTGAAACTGTAACAAAATCTGAAGATAGATTGGCTACACACAAGGGGACCGGAAGGGAGGAAGCTTGCAGAGCATTTAATGAGACCGGCCATGGTAATCCCCACTACCCATGTTCAAGCTTGATATTCCCCCCTGCTGAATGCTGTCAATTAGGCCTTCTGAGTACAACTTGAGGAGCACTTTGAAGATGCCAATTGAGAAACCTGAGAGATGAAGTTGGATGTTGTAATTGACCAAGTTTGGAGATGGACTTGTGTGGTGGCCATGATTGAGTTAGCTTAAAAATGCCCATGGAGGCTGAGTTTGAGCGAACTAAGGGATAAATATAGAGCCAATCATCAAGTGTGTGTAAGGATGTGGTTGGAGGCCATCATGATGATATGTTGTAGGCCATAATCGAGTGAATTGCGAGATGCACATGAAAGAGATGACGGCAGGAACTTAGAGGCCGTGCGTAAGCGAGTTTTGAGATGCACTTAGAGGCCATGATCTTATGAACTGGGAGAACATGATCAAGCAAATTTGGAGACTCACTTGAACACCATCATTGTTTGAACTTCTAGGTCCTAATCATGCAAGATTGGTGACACACATGCATGCCAAGAATGGGTCAACTCAGATCTCCACTTTGAGGCCATGATTGTACAAAACTTGTGGAGTGCTTGTAGGTGATTGATCTGAATGGAGTTCATCCAGAGGTAGTCGATCTGGAGGCAGTCCATCTGCGGGTGCTCAATCCGGAGGCAAACAATCTTGCGGTAGTCAATCTGGTGACAGACAATCCGGAGGCTGTAAATCTGGAAATAGTCAATCTGGAGGTAGTCCATCGGGATGGGGTCACTCTGGCAACTGCTAATCTGGAAGTGGTCAATCTGAAGACCGGTTATCTGGAGGAGGTTGATTTGGAGGTGGTCAATCTGGAGGCAGTCAATCTGGAGGCGGTCACTCTGGGGGTAGCCATTCTGTATGGGATTGATTGGGAGGAGCGCCTGGTGCTGTGACTCTATCTATTGATTAGTTACCTCGCTACCATGGGACTGTAACAAGTTGACTTTACTGTTCAACTTTCATGGAAATCTGGTTGATAGCATGTAATCTGTAGGGCAGCATGCTGGGCGCCGAAACTACAGTCAAGGGTCAACTGGTAATTGTAAGTATAACTGGAAACTGGCTGTAAGACAGTCAATCTTAGTTGGATGCTTTACTGAGTGGAAGCTTTACATGGTGTATAATGCACTTGGTATATGCTGTACTTGGTCTAAATTTATCATCAGGGCATGGAGATATAGACAGAGATGTCTGAACTAGGTGTTCGATGATGATAGTAGAGTTGTGGACAAGGAGGACTGCTGGAGGCAAAGACAGGAGCAATATGGAGGATACAAGTGGATATGGGACATCGGGGGTACGACTAGCCTGCTGCTGTTTAAAATCCCTCATATTGGTATTCTTACCTGCAGTAAAAGCAATATTAACTTGACTTAGACAAGAAATTCTTTCAAGTTCCAGTTTCCCACAATTGTTGCCCCCTTTGACTCTCACCTCTCTGTTTGTCATCCTCAACTCAACCATTACTTATAAATGCACTATTCAGTCACCCCTCTCGATCTTTCCATGTCATAAGCATGAGTTACGATCCAGTACAGCCCACACTCATCACACTACACACAGAGTGCTGCAAACACCAAGAACCGCTTGCACCAGGTTCAGCATACACCAAGAACAGCATCAAACCCAAGATGACTGTCTCCCATTCCTGGCCAGTCCTTCATCTGTTATCACTCATCTAGTGGCAAAGCACATTGTTCTGAACTAAATATATTCCTGTGACTAGAACTTGACCAACGATTAGACTCCCAGCGGCTGTCGCACCCCCCTTCCAATCGACTGCCTCCGGATCAACCACCTGCAGGTCAACCACCTCATCTTTGACCACCTCCTAATTGACTACCACCCAATCTACCATCTACCAGTCAACTACCTCCTATTCAACCACCTCCTATTCAACCACCTCCACATCGAACACCTCCAGATTACCCACCTCCATATTGACCACCTCCAGATCTACTGCCTCCAGATTGACCACCTGCAGATCAACCACCTGCAGATCAACCACCTCCAGATCAACCACCTCCAGATCAACCACCTCCAGATCAACCACCTCTAGATCAACCAACTCCAGATTGACCAACTCCAGATTGATCACCTCCAGATCAACCATCTCCAGATCAACCATCTCCAGATTGACCACCACCAGGTACATCACCAATTTCAATTGATTGCTTCCTCCAAGTGTATGTCAGAGTTCAAGCTACATGAGCAAAATGTAAATCAGTCCAGAAGCCACATGCATACCTCCCAGACACTCCAGTTGACCTCACCAGTGCTTCCAAGTACTTTCAGATGCTCCCAGGCCCCCCTGGACCTAAGCAAAGTGCTCTCACACTCTGCAGGAGCATTCTCAGGTGATCCTGAAAGCACCTGCAGTTATGGAGGTGCATTCAGGATGCTCTGATATTTGACTTCTAGGATATTCAAGTTTCGGAGAAGCTGAGACCGCAGCGCAGGTCTGCGGGAGACTTGGTGCCGTATTTTCAAAGCAGTGGTTTTTGGGGTTCCTTAACCAGAAGGCATTTTGTCTATCATATTCATCTTTGTTACAGTCACAAGATTCAGTACATCATAATATGGCATGCATTATCTAAGTCTCTCTATATATACATACAGTCAATCTGGCTGCAAACGGTACTTGAGCGTAATCAGAGGATCACCTGCAGACTGCGAGTGAGAGAACTCAGACATGCACTTAGTGGCCATTGTGATGACAAAATCCGTTTCTGACCACCACCGCCATTCAGTTTGGCAGGGGGAGGCCGGTGGGGGGCATACTGAGATACTGGGGAAAATGGAGACGGACTGAGCGCCGTGCGGGGAGGGGTGGGGAGGCATACCGAGATACAAGGATACCGGAGTTGGACTGAGCAATGGGGAGTATATAGACATCATTGCATTATATGAAATACACATTCTATCTTTCCCAGCTCTTGGTCCCACGCACTCTTGCCGACTTTTCATAGATCCATGCAACCTGTGTGGTTCCTGACACACTCTTTCTGAGCCTTCATGAATCCATGCAAATTGTGTGGTTCCTCACAGCCGGGGTACCCCTTCATATGCTCTCACCCTCTTCCTACGCTCCTTGAGCCAGAACCGCTCTTTGTCACAAATTCACTTCGGATGTCAAGAGAGCTCCGCCATTTCAATACACCGTGATCAAGCGAATATGAATATACACTTGGAGGCCGTGATCGAGTGATCTTAGAGATGCACTCCAAGGCTGTGGTTGAGCTAGTATAGAGATGCACATCAATGCCATAATCAATCGAGTTTGGAGGAGTACTTGGAGGCGGTCGATCTAGAGGCGGTACATCAGGATGGAGGCAGGATGGGAGCTGCGACTGGATTCATTTGCTAATTCAAAATTGTCAGATTGTGGAGAATTGAGGACAACAAGGTCCACCGAGAGATGAGAGATGAGAGACTGGCTGGGAGTGGGAGAAAGTCAATCTTGGGATGATGCAGTACTCAGTGTATGCAGTACTCGGGGAATGCTGTACTTGGTGTGAACTCATGATCATGGCATGGAGAGATGGAGAGGGATGACTTAACTTCGTGTTCTTAGGTGAGGACGAGAGTTCAGAGGAGATGGGGGAATCCATCGTGAGAAACTGGGACTTAAGAGAATTTAGTGTGGGAGTCAATTCGCCATTCCGAATATGGCAGGTACAACTCCAAATCCAGCGGGTAATAACACCGATACGAGGTCTTTTAAACCCGATCAGGGCAGTCATTCCCCTGATTTCTGCTATCCGCTCGTATCCTCCATATCATTCCCATCTCCATCCTCCATCCCTCTTTTTTGTCCACAACACTACCATCATCACAGAACACAAAGTTAAGTCATCCCTCTAAATCTCTCCATGCCATGATCATGAGTTACCACCGAGTACAGCATAAACCGAGTACTACAGCATCTCCCCAATATTGTTTGTCTTCCTTTCAATCTGATGGATACGAGTCAACCCCTGAATGCAGCTTCAGCTTCCGACGAGCCTCCCTACAAGATCGACCACCACCAGCCAGTTCTCCATGAGAGCTCAAAGGTAAAGTCACCTCGTCACAGTCCCATGGTTGCAAGTTAATCAACTGATGAATTGAGTCTCGAGTACCAGGCACACCTCCCATCGACCGCCTCCAAGTTCTGCTCCAATCTCCGCTCGATCATGGCCTCCAAGTGCATCTCGACACTCGCTTGATTACGGCCTCCAAGTGGATCTCTGAGTTACTCGATTACTACCTCGAAATGCATCTCGAAACTCGCTCGATCACGGCCTCCAGTGAATCTCCAACCTCGGTCCATTACAGCCTCCAAGTGCATCTTTTAGTTCACTCAATCACAGCCTTGCAGTGCATCTCCAAACTCACTCGATCACTGCCTCCAAGTTCACACGATCATAGCTTCCAAGTGCATCTCCAAACTCGCTCGATTATGGCCTCCAAGTGCATCTCTGAGTACACTCGATCATGGCCCGCCAGTGCATCACTAAACTTGCTCGATCACGGCCTCCAAGTGTATATCTGAGTTCAGTCAATCGTCATCTTCAGGCGCTCCTCGAATTGCTGTCCAATACTGCCCGCAGCCAGTCGAGATATACCATATGTAGATGGGTAGCTCTATAGATGCATAGATACATAGATGAGAATATAAACTGAATACATGAGTTTTAAAAATCGTTTAACGATAAGTAGTAGCTATGATTTCCAAGTGCACCAGCAGTGTTCTTAAACAAGATGTTGTTTTTCCCAGACTGCTCTACAGTGATTCAAAGTGCTCTCAGGCATGTCACCAGCGATCGCAGGCTTGTCGTCGGCGCTCCCAGGTGCTCCCAGGAGCACCTGAAGGTCACTGCGTTGGTCCAGTCAACTCTGGGATTTGACCACCCTGAGATTCTGGTCCGACAACTCTGAGACAATCCCAGATGCTCCCAGTGACATAATTACATTCTGCTGATGAATCTTACCCTCCAGTTCAATCACCAATCTTGCTGCACTACATTCTACATGTTCACATGATCATGGCCTCCAAGTGAATCAGCAACCTCACTCATTCATGTCATCCAAATTCACACAATCATAGCCTCCAAGTGAATCTCCAAACTTATTCAATCACTGCCTCCAAGTTCACACGATCATCGCTTTGAAACATATCCTGAAACCTCAATTGATCACAATCTCGAAGTATATATCTAAGTTTACTCGATCCCTATGAACAGGTGCTCCTCCGATTGCTCTCACCCAACTCCTGCAGCCAGTCCGGATATACTGTCTGTAGATGGATTGTTATATTGATACATAGATGCATAGAGACATAGATTCATAGATGAGAACAATGTCATAATACTGTGAGCTTTAATTATTGCGTAATGATTTGTAGTAACTATAATTTCCAGGGGCACCAGCAGCATTCCCAAAGAAGGTTAAGTTTTTCCCTGACCACACTACAGCAATTCAAGCTACTCTAAGGCTTGTCACCTGCATTTCCATATACTCCCTGGCATGGTGGCAGAACTCCCAGGCACTCCCCTGATGGTCACAAGACCACCTATGTCCTTGCTGATTGGTCACCAGTGCTCCCAGGTGCACCTTAACGCCACTCCATTCGCCCAGTCACCTCTATGATTTGACCACCCTTGTATTCTGGTCCAACAACTTCCAATTCCTCCAGGAGAATCCCAGTGACAAAAATGCATTGTGCTGATGCATTCTCAATAGAATGTAAGGGCACATACGCCAGCATTTGGCCAGATAGGGATAGGCAAGGTAATTATGGAGAGTGTTGGCAACAATGCTTGGCCATGACTTCGGGTCCGGGTCCGGGTCCAAACCAAACCGTGGCGAAATTGGTGGTCCAGGTTGTCAATAAACCCGAACTGTCAACTCGGGTATGGTTCGATGTTAAACTCCAATCCCAACTGGATTGGCTGGGTTGTCAGTTGGTCGCCCTGCCGGTCCATCCATAGATTCATATAAGGCTCTTGATGTTGGAGTTTGTTAATAGTATCATATCAAAATCGCGTTTTCAACAACCAATAATATGTTTTTGCATGCTTTGCAGCTTGCAATATAGATTGATTTGGAATTGGTGTTTTACCTGTGATATATTGTATTTTTGACTATCAGGGTGGTCAATAATTCCGTTATGAATCCGAAGATCCGCGCGATGACTTGATTACCAAATATGCATAGTATTAGCAATGGTTCCGGGTTACCCGGCTGCGGTCCGGGTTTGGAACCGGACCGGATGGTCCAGTCCGGGTTGTTACCCGGAAAACAGGGGTACCCACCGGGTTCGGGGACGGGTTA
>Ga0307515_10000403_pt1 | contig 104567 bp, 96 predicted proteins | sample 17_EM_MG_FD_194513 | JGI IMG/M metagenome (GOLD analysis project Ga0307515, IMG submission 194513) | Populus trichocarpa ectomycorrhiza microbial communities from riparian zone in the Pacific Northwest, United States - 17_EM | ecosystem: Host-associated > Plants > Roots > Unclassified | place...
TTATTAGGCGCAGGAGCTTCGCTTAGGGATATCTAGCCGCTTTAGGGCAAATCCTTGGCAGATTTAAGTGCTAGGAACTAGTAAAACTACTAAGAACTAGCCCTAGAGCGACCTTATAGCCCTACGCCTCCTAATTATATAAAAATTAAATATCCCCTTATGTGACTGCGATAGATAGATACTAGCGTCTATATATTACTTAGTAGTATCTACCTTAGTAACGCATAATACTGAGACCTCCTGTAATATTCGCGAATATTAAACACAGTCACTACGTAGCTAATTCGCTTTCTCCACCCGCTATCCCTTATACTTAGTATACATTATATATAGATAGCGCTTTAAGGCAATTCTTTAGTAGGTGTTAGGAATTAGCAAAACCATTAAGAGCTAGCCTTAATGCGACCACTATAGTTAGATAGTCTTACAGCTATAGGCTTACAATTAGAGATATCTGGCCGCTTTAGGGCAAATCCTTAGCAGATTTAAGTGCTAGGAACTAGTAAAACTACTAAGAACTAGCCCTAAAGCGACCTTATAGCCCTGCGCCTCCCAATTATACAAAAATTAAATATCCCCTCATGTGACTGCGATAGATAGATAGCTATCTAGGCAAATAGTACTTAATGTATAATTAATATATAATGCCCTTCTTACGCATTTTATATATCTTATTTACTTTAAGCAATAGATAAGCGTTGCTCTTCCCATATATTTAATAGTATTTACTTAGTTTACGCAGTTAGTATAAAATAAAATATATTATTTTAGATAATTTAATATAATATAGCGACGGTTCTTTTTTACCTACCTACCTATTTACCTACCTACCTACCTACTTACCTACCTACCTACCTATTTATTTATCTATATATACCTACCTATACCTACCTATCTATAACTACTATCTATGCCTACCGTCTATGCCTACCTATCTATACCTACCGTCTATGCCTTTTATCTGTGCTACTATCTATATCTACCTATCTATAATTTAGGGGAAGGGCCGGCCTAATCGAAGGCTCTACCTAATTCGATTAATCGATTAATTATATTAATTCGAGTCGTTCTCTACGGCCGTTTGCTAGCTAGTTGTTTAAATAGTAGTTGTTTAGTTTTAGCGACGGTTGTCTAGTTCTAGCGATAGTCCTCTACTAGCCGCCGTCCTAGTGCCTTCCTAGATAGGGAGGATGTAAGGAAGGAAGGATAGGTAAAAAATAAGGTGGCTATATAGGGGGTATACTTGGCAGAGGCATGTGTAGAGGCTATTAGGAATATAGCGGGGACCTAACGCAAAGCCTCTGTACGCAGAGCTCTGTGTAAAGCTTCGTGCAGAACTTTATACGGAGCCTCTATACGCAGAGCTTCGTGTAAAGCTTTGTGTAGAGCCTCCGTATAAAGTTCTGTATAAAGCTTTATATAAAGCTCTGCACAAAGCTCTATACGAAGCTTTGTATACGGAGGCTCTGCATATACACTTGTTAAAAGGGGCAGTATTTTAATGTTCTAAACTATTCTTATAGTAAGCCTAATTAGGAAGGCGGTAGCTAACTATTATAACCCTATTACCTACGTTATGCTTACTAATAATAATAAAGTATATATAAAATATAAATTTATTAAATTTATACTTTTATATATGCTTACTAATATTAATAATATATATATATATAATATTAAATTTATAAAATTTATACTTTTATATATGCTTAGTAATCTTATAGTTAGCACTTAGTAGCTAAATATTAAGACTTAGTTATAAATACCGCATTTAGCAGCTAAATGCTAATACTTAATTATAAATGCCGCATTTAGCTACTAAATGCTAGAAAATGTTAGAAATGCTAGAAAATGCTAAAATAGCAAAAAAGTAAAATTAAATGCTAGTAAATTTTTTCCTAACGTAATAACTAGTAAGATTACCTTACGCCTACCTAATTGCGGTATAGTAGGGCATTAGCTTATATATATATAACTTAGATAGTTACTTACCTAAACTAGACACAGTTATTAAACCACCTCTAGGTATATAAGACTCCGCCTATTAGTTAGGCACTATTAAAAGGAAGAGTGCGATTTAAATACGTATATATAAGTAAAAAAGAGGGAGATAAATCGGCCGCTTATTTAATACTTTTTTAGTAGAAATTTAGCTAGAGGTATTAAGAGGTAGTAATTACATTATATATGCATATACACGATCATCTATTATACTCCGCCTCACCTTTAGTATTTAGGAATTGTTAAAGAACTATTAAAAAACTATTAGAAAACCACCGGAATAATACTATAGGAGGCCATTAGTAGTTAAAGCAACTACTTAAACCCGTCTCCTTATAACGGCGCTTTATATTAATTATACCTTCTATAATTAAATTAGGTAATATCTTTATTTTAAGCTTACTCTAGTACTAGAGCTAAGATCCTATATATAAGTTAATAAATATATATACTATAGCTTTATTTACTATAATAGAGGTAATATTAATATATATTAACTAAAGCCTACTAGGATTAATTAGGAAAGGTAGCCTATTACTAGAAGAGGGGTATAGCCCTAGCTAATTTGCTGTATATAGCTAGGATAATATAGCCTTAAAGCATAAGATAGTTAAATCCTCTATATCTTAACAATTTAGGGCCTCGACCCCCCTAGGTGGCGTATACTCTTACCCAAACCATCACCACCAAAGGCCTATACTAACCCTACTGGTTTAGCTGGTTACCCGGTTAATCAGAGAGCTTCAAAACCAACCAACTGCAAGCCAATCAAAGCTCCAAACCGGTTGCGATTTTGAGGCAATTTCCAACCAACCAACCAATAAGCGAACCAGACTAGTTACATCACTGCAATTTAGTACTACACCATGCCAAGACTGGTGATATTGCCTGTATCTAAGATATCGCAATTATTCATTTATATCGCGATATTTTGATTGGCTTATGAATTAAATATGATATTTGGCCTATTTATTCATTTATTCATCATCGACAACCCTGGTCTTAACATCTGTAAAGCAATATTTACAATTTAAAAAGCGATGGTAGCGATAAGGAAGCTAAGATTTGACACCCTCTTTAACCCAAGCATAGTGGAGCTAGTGCTGAGGAAGGCCGAAAATCTCGCTACGTTTTGCTTTTGCGGCTAGCCCTCCGCTCCGTGGTATTAACTTAGCAACGTCCGCAGAGATGGGGCCTATGAATCCTCCATTTGTTGGGAAACGATAATTTGAAAGGAAACTAAATCCCACGGACGCTCTTTCATATTATTTGCGTATATCCCAGTTTGTTGCCTTAAAATGACCCAGTTTCTTTCCCTTTTATTTCCATGCCTTTCCTCTCCATTGAAGTAAAACAGTTGGGAGAATACTTGCACCAATTATTAGTGCACTTATAACGCCTGCACTGCCAGTGAGACCAATATTAGCGAACATAGATGGAAACCTATTTGTCGTTAGTATCATAACCAAGGAGCTACGATTAGAAAGAAATGGGCCGAAGGAAGCTTATTCTCACCAGAATGGACCAATAAAACCCCATATTTGACGAACAAACGTAATAAAGACGCCAATACTAGCGGCCTCCTCGTGGTAACAGTCAACAGCATATGTGATTAGTACCGTCGTAACAATCTGGTTTCCAGCTCCGGCTATCGCAGCGCCAACAATCGGTGTTACGTTCCAGTGGCCCTCTGGCGCCTGCTGGATGCGGACTAAAAACACGACTAGCCCTGCAATAGTAAGAAGATAGCCAACGTAGCTTAGCCATAGTCGAAATTCAGGGTTTGGTCGGGCGCTAATCTTGCGCGCGCGCCTATTCATCCAGAAGTCTGATAAAGCACCACCTATCTGTTCGCCTATAACAGATCCAATAATGATACCAAGAAACTGTAGGCCAAGCTGCTGCACGTTGAAGTGGAATTTTTCTCCAAATAATTGAGGTACTTCGACAGAGATCAGGACGCACCCAAAAAGGTATATCATGGAGTACGCAACTGTAGGAATGACAACGCAGGCATACTTGGCATATTGAAGGGGTTGTACAAACTCCCATGCCGTCAATGGAGTAGGGTCAATGCGTCTAAAGGTAAAGTATTCCTGTTTCGGCTCCGACCCGTGGTGCTCAACGCCCCTGCGAAGGTAGCGGGTTTCTGGTCCTAAGAAGATGTATAGGACGAACTGGACAGCGTTGATCTGGGAAATTGGCCGTTAGCTAGAACATACTAGTCGTTGTTCATACTCCTACCATGGATAAAATCCAATAGATCCAACGATAGCCAACTCTATAGGCCACAAAGCCAAAGATCAAGGGTGAAATAGGTACGCCGAGCGTTATCATCAATGTCCAGATACCCATATACCGAGCCCTGTCCTTCTTAAAAAATGTCTCGACAACAACCGCGCTGCCAATGGCACCCGGTGGGCTGATAAACAAGGCCACCAGGGCGCTACATGCGGCCATTGAGCGGTAAGTGGGGCTTTTAGCGCACCCAATATTGCAAATCAAACTACCAATAAGTGATAGAAGGAAGATAGGTCGACGTCCGAACCGATTTGAGAGAGGTCTCCAGAATAGGGGAGCAGCACCGAGAATCGCGATTTGTAGAGAGGTCAGGTAAGTAGTTCGTTGGAGGCTGACATTAAGGTCCTTTGCAATATCCTGATATGCTGGGATAATTGAAGCGGCTGTGAAAGTGGACATGCAGGCATGAAAAGCAACGAGGATAAGGTTTGCAACTTTCTAAGGAAATTACAGAACACATTAGAATAGCTTCAGAGACGCTTCTAGGTAGCTGATATCTTACCTTCCAATTAGTCCAATTGTATGGATCAGCATCTCCAGGTCCTGGGAGCGGGTCAAGGTTTAGTGTACCATGTCGACGGAGGAGATAGTCTCGATGTTCTTGAGAAAGCGTTGCTATATCATGCTCTTCAATGTACGTAGCATGGGTTCCTGTCGGCGTGAAGCGTTCGATATACTCGGCGTTGCTCTTTGTATGCGGCGCACCATTATTGAAGATATCGGCCTTTGTCTCGGCTTTCGTGGTCTCGGGTTCGGGCTTGCTGTCAATTGACATGATTGCGAGGCGGTTTCAGGAAATCGCAAACCATTGCTTTAGAGGATTTCTGATGTTCTTTTAAGACGCCGTGAAATACCTGGGCTGGGAGCCAAGCGCTCAATAGAAAGACAAGACGGCCAAGAAGGACAAGACGGCACAGGAACAGAGATTAGATATGTGCTCATTTATTTGTACTTACATGTTTACCTAACAGCTTCAATTTCCTGGTCCCCACAACGAGCCTGGGGGGTTCTGTGGGGAGCTGTGCGGGAATATTCGTAAATGTCTCAAAAAGGAAGTGGATGGTCCAACGTGTTTTGGGTCAACGGAAATGATTCTTAGCCCACCATTCCACGCTTGTTCCTGGCTCCGATCCCACTTACCCAACATCGGTAAAACTCTCCTCCTCCGCATGTCTTCTATTAAGCACATGGACAATGGCAAGCCCGCGACGGCTACGACAGACCATCTGTTTGATGGAGCGCGATATGGAGTGCAGATTCTGCCACAAGGCGTTTTCCAAGGGAGAACACCTCAGGGTATCTGATATCGGATGGAATTCTTCTTCCTCCGTCGCTAACAAGGTGCACAGGGGTTCGAACGAAGCCGTAAGGTAGGGACCTTGGCCCGTTGGGCGCGGCGGGGGTTGCTTTCTGTATGCTGGTTAGTTCATGGTGAGATTCAAGACTTGCAAACGACCGCTTGGCAGGCAAGATTCCTTGATACGATATGAAAGGTTACATGCGCGGATGGAGAACACAAGATTTACATCTTTGCCGTCGGGTTTGGCTGCTAAACCCGCTACGCCTGATAGTCTCTATAATTCGGACACTGGAGACAACAATAGCCCTTCATTGGCAGGTGGTCCTACGTTAGATCAAGGCCACAATGACCGGGATATTGCTGCGGCTACCACTATACAGAACATGATACCCTTGTCAGACCTTGACTTTGAGCTTATCTGGCCTGATTCAGAGGATTTGCCCCAAACAATCATGTCGTCGGATGTCTCAAATCAATGGCAGCTGCCGCTTGGAACATTGTCCTTTCCTCCCGAATCTTATTTATCAAGGAACGTCTCGATTGGGAGCCCTAGCTCTTTCGATGACCGGCCGCCATCAATTAGTGTTATCCCTTAACCCGTTAATTCGCGTCCAATTGTTATCGATAAGAACTAGCCGATCAATCGAGCTGAATTTAACGCCCGCACTAAGGAATAGAGCTTTTAATTTTATAGTAATTTGATATGCATACCTAATTTTGGGAGTTAAGTTGCTCAATATAAGGTTGCTAGCATTTATCCTTCCTGCAGAACGGTATTTCGTATATGCCGCAGCCAAATAGAGTCCTCGGAGCACGCTCTATATAGGTATACGTGTTGTTTTAAAACTAGCGCCATCTAGAGGAAACCACCCGTAAACGCCATCATGTCAAGGGATAAATATCACCGGCCTTGTATATCTGAGTACGGACGCCGAATTTGGCCCTTGTCGATAACTTGAGGACCAGAATTGACGTTGCAAGGGATAAATAACCTTTCTCGGTTGTATCCTGTGGTGACGAAAGGCAGAAGGCTGGCATCTTGGTTTGCTCAGTGAAAATACGCTATATCTTTTTTGTTATAGTGTTGCCTTTCTATTTGTAGACCATGTATCCTCACTTTCGTTATAAACTATTTTGCCCTCTTTCGCAAGCTTCTCCAATATTTGCAGTACTCCTTTTTCAGCCGGAGCATGCAGATTCTCTGGGTAATCCTTGTATATGATCTTCACAATATCCATGGATTTCCAGCATTTCGTATTCCGTGAATGCTCATTGTCCTCACGGCCTAGCACTGCCAATACTTGCTCCTCTCGTTCCTTTCGATGTTGTATGTACTCCAGGATTTTTCCCTTCCCATCTTCAATCACTGGACCGTGTCCTGGATACGCACGGCCTGAGACCTGGCTGGACATTCGATGAAGGCTTTGCATATACGTAGTAAGATCCTCAAACACAGTCGTCCCTTGACCAAGAACGTTATCACCTGTAAACATGGCATTTTCCTCTTCTAATACCAAAGCCATATGATCTGTTGTATGCCCAGGGCAATGGAATGCCCGCAGTGTTGCTCCTGTAGTCTCGAACTTTTGCCCATCGCTAATGTTAAGGACACCCTCGGTTGGTTCGTTTTTATAAATTTTAACCTTCGATGAAAGCTCCAGAAGATCCCTTATTCCGCCGACATGATCAGGATGCCAGTGTGTGAGTATAGCTTTATCGATTGTCGCTTTCTCCGAAGCAAGAACAGACTTCAAAGCCTGTATCCAAGCCGGCTTTCCCTCTCCGGTGTCGATCAAAAGCCGATGGGGACCTTGGCCAACTAAGTAGGTATTTGTGCCTTTCAGAATTAGCCAGTTGCGACCGTGAAAATAGGAGCCCTACCTTGGAGAGCGAACTATCACTGTTAGCAATCTTATCTGCTAGCCTTTTTAATTAACTTACCTTTCCCGGATTCCCTCCTAAAATTCGGATCACTTGACTACTCAACCTCTCAATTTCGGGCAAAGGAATTAAAGTAGCTGCCATAATGGAAAGGTGTTTGCGTTGCAGAAAGCAGTTGTGCAATGGCCATTCCGCCTTCATGATACCAAGACTCGCGGACTTTAGAAACTCGCTTATCGATAGCACCAACTAATGAGCCCAACATTTGATACTGGTCTCAAATCCATAAACCGAACACCAAGATGACTTCTTTAGAGGGCGAGGACGATGATACGCCGTGAGTACCCTCGAAAGAAGATAAAACTCAAGCTAAGCACTACAAAGCCAACTATCTGCTGGAGCACTTGATGCCCTGAAAGAGTTTTATGGAGAGCAGGACACTCGCCAAAAGCGGTTTGAGGACTTAAAATCTCAGGCAGAGAACGATTTCGATGGAAAGAAAGTGCTTTCTATGGAAGCTTTCACGGAAGATTGGAATGCCAGTCAATTCTGGGTAAGTTTTATTGACAGCAGAAAAAATATTACTAACAACAGCAGTACAGTGATGAGACTGCCGCTAAACTTGCGGAACAGCTACTGGATGGTGCCACCGATAAGACTTGTATTGCGGTTGTGTCCGCTCCGAGTTCCTTCATCCAGCTGAAGAACTTAGTAGTAAGTGCATTCTTGGAGCCCCTTAGATCTTCCTATAAGAGTTTCAAATCTTCAAGATTTTTGATCGTCTGCTAACTTGCCCATTAGACATCTGGAAAATGTGACTGTCGACCCCAAATAACCCTACTTGAGTACGATGAACGATTCTCTGTTTTCAGGGAATTTATTTCCTATGATTTTGAGCATCCCATAAAGTTACCTAGTGAGCAAACTTGTATGCTCGTTTATATTATGCCCGCTCATACTGTTTTAGGTGAACTGAAGGGTAAATTTGATCGAATCATTTGTGATCCTCCTTTTCTAAGTCAAGATTGTCAGACCAAAGGTGAGTGTTTCCTCGTGCTACCAAAAGCTCCTGAAACAAAAGCCATATACTAACCCTGCCGATAGCCGCTCTTACCGTGCGTTGGCTAGCGAAATCCTGGATACACTTGGATCCTTCTGACAAGTCGGACTCCTTGCGGCTAATTGTATGCACTGGTGAACGAATGGAAACATTGATTCGGAAGCTATACTCTAAAACCGGAATCCACACAACGTCGTTCGAACCAAAACATGCTAAAGGGCTGAGCAACGAATTCAGATGTTATTCGAATTTTGAATGTTCTGCTTGGAATTGGGTGCCCACACTATGATAGCATCCGTTATATTTTTGACTACATATTTCTTAATCTTGCAAATTCCCTTCCAGCACAGATTGAAATGGCCAGGTGTGTACCTTTATCTATGCGCCGTTGCTCCACTTCTCAATTTCAATACAGTGATCGTCATTTATAACTGAAAATTACTGGTGCAAGCACCCCCGGCAATGCCAACACCCCACCCTCGGAACTCCACCAAGCTTCGAGTTACAGTACTTCAACAAGATTCCCTCAAAATGGCAGCTTGCATATTTTGCAAAATAATCAAAGGTAAAAAGTCTTTTTCCCTCAGCGCTTTTAGGTTTTATTAATGATCAATGGCTAGGCGAAATCCCTTCCATGAAACTCTTCGAGAGTGAAAGGACTTTTGCCTTCCTCGACATCCAACCCTTAAGCAAAGGTCATTCTGTATGATAAACCATTCAATTCAATGCCCTATCGCTGGAAGGGTCCAGGGTTAACGCTAACTTTGTTACTTAATAGCTCATTATCCCTAAACATCATGGCGCGAAACTCCATGACATTCCCGATGACCAACTCCATGAGATTCTACCCGTCGCAAAGAAGATAGCTTTGGCGGTGGGATGCGACGACTACAACATTTTACAAAACAACGGAAGAACTGCACATCAAGTGGTGGATCATGTCTGTCTCTCTTCATACTCTGCAACGCAGAATTTGACCTGGAGAACCCCGATGCTGACAGCGGCTACGTTAGGTTCACTTCCACATGATACCGAAACCGAACGAGAAAGAAGGCCTTGGAATCCACTGGCCTGCGGAAGCAGTGGATATGAATCAACTAAGCAAGCTGCTGGAGGAGATCAAGGCCAAGATGTGAGGCGCGGGATTTGCGGGAATTATATTTGCGAGGCGGTTTTAGAGATCAATCAAGATTACCTGAATGGATCAGCTTTCGAAAGGATCAAGCGGTTAGCCAGAGCATTATCAGAGACACATCCTTACAGCCTTCGTGAGCCTACACGTTGACAATAACACGCGACGCAAGAAAAGCGTCCATAATTGCGGAAGTAATTTCATAATCACTGTAGAAATTGACAATTGTCGGACCGACGAACGAAAGAAGTCTTTTCTACGGAGAATTGCTATTAATATGCGATTCCAGTTTGCACATTGGGTTTTGTGAATGTCTTCTGAAGGCACAGAGGTTTGTCTGAAGGAATTTCTGCGTGGCAATGATGACATGAATCCCTCTTCACATTGCCATTTCCTGAAGCAAACCTGATGCCTAACCAAGAACAGTTCAATACTTGCAAACACAGCCAACAAGAGTACCACCCAGGTTTCCATCGCTGAACAAATAAGTTTCAACGGCACATGCTTCCGCGATGCAGCCCCCCATTCTCGCTCTCCATCTCCATTCCCTGACCCACATCACCACCAGCCTTTCTCATCATCACTCACTACCACAACTTCACCCTTTCACCCCGCTGGTACATTTCCCAATGTTGCGTCCAGGCCGCCAAAACCAGCGTTGAAAGCTCAGCAAAGCGTTCCTCGACCTCCTTCCATGACTGGACCATCTCATTTCGCAACTGCTTCTCGAGCAACCATCCACGCGATAACACCCCCACCGTCTCGCCTGCGCTCGTCCCCCCATACCGGAACTCGCTGATGCACTGCGCCTCAACTACTTTGCATTTCTCTTCTGAATTTCTTCTTTGCGGTGTGGCGGCCTAGCATGCGCTGGGTGGCTTCGTTAACGCGGATGAGTGCGCTTTGTAGGGCTGCGAGTGGGAGGGTGGGGACGTCCTCCGGTGCTAGTGCGTTGCTGGTAGTTGCTTCGGGGTTGTGTGGGTGCGTTGTTGCTGTGGGGCTGGTATTGCGGGAAAGATTTAGTAGCGTTGACTCTTTCTGCGGTATGTTGGGAGTAATTGCTTATTTATGGCTTCGAGAGTTTATGGAGACAGCGATTTTGACGGAGAGGCGCCTTTTTAGGTAAGATAGAGAAGTCGGGGTCGGGATTGGTGTAGGCAATGAAGAACCGGATTTCCTGGAGTAGTTGCAGATCTTAAGAGTCCAGTCTGTTTTCGCCGTCTTTGTATATCTGTCTATTCCGGAACTTTCTATCCTCTGAGTGCATACTATCTTAGACATAGTCATCTGTCTATCCGGCACATCTCAGTCCAGAAGATAAAAGGACTACAGAAAGGGGTTCCTCATTTGCATGACACATATTGGTGAGTGAGACAAGCGGGTAGCTGCAGCTTGACAGGGCGATCCGAGAAATCGGGCTCAAGCCGGGATGACGAAGAGGAATAAAAGGGCCCATACTGAGCCAGTGCTAGCTTTCATAAGGCAATAGTCGAACAATGGGAAATTTAGCAGACATCAATGCATTTGGGTGTGGTTGGAAGTGAGACTGTATCAGGTCTAAGAAAGAAAAACTGACATGGAGCTCTTAATGATGCCGCCTGTGCCAACTGGTCTAGCTGCTTCAATAACCTATCCCACACTACGTCGAAGAAGCGACAGTTACCTCAAGATACGTTCCAATGACTAGAGAAAGTAAGATGTACCGAAGGCCAAAAGCGAATGTCAACGGACGTAAGTGACTAGCTCTCTTCCCCACGTTCTCAACCACATCTAGCAATCTGGCCGCCTTCATCTCATAATGATGAGGCCTCTGATTTCTAAGCTCCTGTGTCTCACAAGCGGTCTCCGTAATCTTCTACGCCTTCTCTTGCACTGTCTGAGCGTTCTCCGTGATCGCGTGCATCATGTCATCAATCCTATCAAGAGCTCCTCCTAATCGAACTACTCATGTAGCCGTTTCTTGCCTCCACCTGACAGCTAGAGCACCATATCGATCGTATACACGCATGGGCTCTGAAATGAGTGAGCTCTTCGACGCATTCGGTGATGTTATTGAACCGCTGCGTGACAAACTCGTGATGGTCTAAACCTGATGAAAGGGGTTGTTTGTGAATGCAGAAAGCAATGATGGCGGCGACATTGACGAACAACTGTCGCTGCAGGAGCAAACATCGAGGGTAAGGGCTTGTCGCTAGAGTAATAGAATCAGCAACGTTAAGCTATCGAAGGTTAAGCAGCTTGAAGGTCTATGAGAGCGGGTGCAATGCGGGATATAGTGATGGCTATGGGCTTGCTGACTTATCGAGTAGATCGGAGGGACTAACATGTGTATCTGGCAGCTTTGAAGCACTTGATCGTAGAATACTAACCACAAAACGACAAGTCAGTTTCCTTTAAACTTAAAACCGGAGTTTTAGAGCCGCCAAGAACGAGAGGATTAGAACACTTTTTTTCATACCCTAACATTGTATTCTCTACGCCTGTGATTACGTCATATGGAGCTGAGAGTGGTTTATTCAACCCTGGGATCTCTAGATTTACCGTCTCCGTGACCATAGCCTTTCCGGTAGCTGTCGGAGACATTCGATACGACCAGAGCGAACATAGTATCTATGTTAGGGAGTAGAATCAATCATGAACCGAAGATGACTTCGACGGGCTAAACTGGAGTTGAATGTTTTACAGTAAAGACGTTCCGAGAAGCCTTGATGGGCGAAGAACAGAGCATTCAAAGTGGACGAAGGTTTTAGCAGTGACCTGAAGTACTCCTAGCGTTTATTCAAGGTGAGAAAGGAATCGATTCTTATATAAGAAACCATCACAGGCGGTCAGAACGGGGGAAGCAGCGACTGTTGATAAAGCCACCTCGGACCCTATGTTGCAAATACACTCAGGCAGATAAGACGCAAGAAGTACAATGAACAGGATAAGGATATCATCTCACGGAGCCGACCAGGAAGATAACGTGCCCTAAGGAACTGGTATGCGATGTTCGACCAGTACCACTGCCGTTCTCCCGAAATGAAATATTCCCTAGCTACCAAAGACGCGAGGAAGGAGAAAGGCCCCTCGTACTTTTAATGAGGACCGTATGACTCGGCTAGCATTTGCACACTCAATGACTCCACTACGCCATTCTTATCAGACAGAAAAAATACTACACTATACACTGGATTCTGGCCTTTCGCCTTCGGCCACAACAGGAACACCAAGGCCGCGATCCGGGCTTTGCAAGACTAATTGTTCGTGTCTCCGTGCCCTTACGAAATCGCTGATTGACTTAATCAGAATGAACCACCCGACAAGCATCAGAATGTAGGCAAGCCAATCACTTGTTGTGATACCACCAGAGCTTGATTGCGAAGTTGGAGATCCTTCCGGAGCGACATCATTTGGGTTGAAGTCGTGTGAGTTTGGGTCCGGTGGTGCGTTGTTAAACTGGCCGCTGGTATCCGATATATCGGGCGGGCTGGCCCCTTTCATAGAAAATCCATACTGGACGAGAGTTATGCCGAGACCAGCTCGAGAGCCATTCTTAGCGGCGTGGGTGGTGTGGAGAAGATAGGTAAGAAGGAAACCGACGAGTTGGAAGGACATGGAAATCATAGCATTCCATACGAAACTGAAAAGGGAGCCGACCGGAAGACCTTCGACGAAGACCTCATCACCGACCATACCAGGGGCAAGGATGGTGGTTTCCCAGTACGGAGGCGTTGCATCTGCGGCGGCTTGTTCGTATGTCTACGAAGCAGAAGGTCAGCAACATACTCTATAAATCTGTCTAGCGTGGGTCCGAATGGACAAGGGGAATGGCATACCGGAGGCTTCTCTTCCAAATCATCACCCCGTGACGGTTTGGCGCTCAGATTCGCAAATACTCCGTCGTTCTGGCCGCCACCATATACCCTTCCTTGCCCTGAGGCTGGTTGTGGAGTGAAGGCCGGTAATTGCGTGACCCTCCTCTCGAGACCTCGTGGCCTAACTTCGTCGCTTTGTCTGTCCGTTTGATCGTCATTGTGTGAATCACTCGGGTTCCCGCGCATTAGCCGCTGCCGATCATCCATGCCGTCTCCATGCTCATCATCAGAGTCCTCATCATCAGAGGGAGAGTCGAATGTATCTGCGAGTGTGCGTTCGGCGTCTGTGGCGAGAGGGTCGTCGGAGAGGAGGCGCCGGGATGTTGGGGAAGAAGCGCGAGATCGGAAAGAAGGCGGAGGAGAGTTAGGAATTGAGTTTTGAGGATGAGGACTTATAGGAGATTCATCTTCATCGTGTTCCGCTACCTGTGAACCCAGTATGTTAGTGGTGATCAAGGGATGAAGTGTGAGGGGCTGAGGCGACGTACCCGCTCGTAGCGTTGAGGGCTCATGGCGAGTGTCTCAGTAGAAAGCTATCAAGTAAAACCGCACAGACAGAGAGAGGATGAAGAAAAGGTGAAGGAAGGACCGAACAGTAAGGAGATGGCGAGGTAAGTGTCAGGCAGTGGAAGCGGCTCGAAGCAGGCGATCACCCGGTCGGGGTTTCGGTCATCAGAGCCAGCACAGCCACAGCCACGACGCTCAGGAATCTTATCCGCATCATTTTCGACGGACGAATTCTCTCCTCCGCGCCCACGAAGTCACCATGTCTAGTCCAGTACGTTATCAATTACAATTCAACCTGGCATCTATCGCAGCCGGTGGCTGCATCAATTGACCTGTTAGGCTAACCACCTAACTACAGAGAATCGCAAAGCATTACGCCCGTATAATCTCCCTCTGGCCAAAAGATATCCTCCGGCCGACGGTGGCCTTTCAAAACACTCTCCAATATCGTGCATCCCAATTTCTTCCCGCCAAAACCTCTCCCGTAGAGCCCGAATCCGAACCTAAAGCCGCCGCCAAACCAGTGTCATCATCCGCGGCATCATTAGATCCCAAGACCGAACTCTTGAACATAAACGCACTCTATTCCCTCCTTGAAAACAGATATAGCAAGCGGGTATGCAATAGCTGTGCTTACACAGTATTCATCGTTACTGATCTTTGTGGCAGTATCCTACATCTCCCGCTCTCCTCCACCCAACCTCCAATCCCACATACTACGAGGACCTAATGGCTGAGTTGGAACAGGCGCCCGGACGCTCCTGGTTTTCTAGAGCCATCAAGAGGTGGAAGGGCTTGATTAGGTTTTCGTAAATTATGAGGTCAAGGGCTTGGCAGGGCAATTGTAAAACATTGTATGAGTATGGTATATGGAACCAGGAAAAAAGTCAGGGTGGGTGTTCGTTGCTTTTACATGTCTAATTACTGAGATATATCCACAGGATAACTTCTATAAAGGGCCTGGGATTGAGTCTATTAGGTGCGTGTAGATGTGCATGTAAGAAACCTCAAGTTACTTTAGCATGTCTGGCGCACGACGTGTACAATACGAAGATAGAGCACTATTGCTACACAGGTGGATACTAATCACTACACTGTGTGCTACCGAAAAGCGCTTCGGATCCCCAAGTCCTAACTCAATCGCCAAAGGAACATCCTAGCCTTGCTTGAGTTCTAATCCATCCGTCCAATCAAGAGAGAAGAAACTGTACGACCACATTACTCCATAGACTCGTTCCGTGCTCCAACTAGCATACATCTGTCATTCTACAAAACAAAGAACGCCTCGAGTACTCCACATGATGACAAAAGAAAGTGAACACCAAAAGCCAGAACCGAGAGCCCATGAAAAGCATCATTCAATCTCATCAGCCTCAGAACTTTCGCTATCCTTTTCTTGGCTCGCTTTGGAAAGCAAGTGCCCGCCGTATTGTTCATGGAGGTGTCACTTCCGCCCTTTTGGTATCACGATTTATTGAAATCGTGGCTTCCTAATAGCTTAGATAACCGTCGCTCTGGTGGTGGAGCCTTTCTAGTAGGAGCCTTCTCAGGAGCCAACTTAATTGGCATAGCTTTGGTTGTAGAGGTCTTGACTGAAGATGGCTTGTTTAGAGACGGCTTAGTTGGAGGTGTTTTGGTTAAGGCGGCTTGGTTGGGTGGTGTGGTTGAATGTGGCTTGGCCGGAGTCGGTCTGTTCGGTGACGGCCTTGTAGAAGGGGCGACAGATGACATCAGTTCAATAGGAGATCCAGCATTTGAAGGATCTTTCCGCAGCCTTTTTGTGGGAGGGAAGACCTCGAAAGAATCAGAAATGTCCGAAGAGTTTGGAGGTGACGAGGTGGAGCTTGCTCCCTTCGCTGCTCCATGTCGTCTTCGCTTTGGAGGCTTCTTCGAGTGAGACCGGGCTTTAGAAGGCGAGGAAGTTGGATCTGTTTCGTCATCTCCGGCTAGGACTGATAGCTCCTTCCGACCGGGAGAATAGTGGTGACGAGCGCGTAGGAGAGCTTTCCTCCGCTCCCCTATGTGCGCCCTTTGCTCCGGCGTTATCTGCTTGAACAAGGGCTCAAACAAAGGCGACAAGCTAGGTGCTGTAGAGGTTTCAGGATCGGTAGGCGAAGGTTCAGGAGAGCGTGAGGACGCAGTCCGCTTGTCGTTTCGATCACAGTCACTATCGTAGGAGTGGAATGAAGCAGGCGTTGGAGGGTTTTCGTCCTGCAAGGGAGGACTAGAGGCGGAATGTGGGTCTGCGTTTCCATCTCCAATAGTGCTGAACCATCCTGAGCTTGGGGTTTGCCAACCGGGCGTTTCCACCAAGTGCATATCCTTGAAGTGTATAAATTCTGGAGAAAGCGGTGGTTAACTAGCTGAGGCAACCCGGAGTTGATCTTCACAATACTCACCTCCGTTGTCATCATAGAAGCCCTCACCCGGTAAATTGATATTGTATGAGTAGGTTTGGTATCGAGCTGGAGTACTAGAATGCACTTCATGTCTTTCTAGCGACTCTAGATGAGTGCGATCCGTTGCATTCTTTTCTTTGGTTGCCTCATTCGCTAGTATCTCCGCGAGTTCTACATTTCTGTGAGCTGGTTTAGGCTTCGATATGGGCTTGGTAAAACTTGACAAACTTTTTTTGGGGTTGAACTTTCCAATATTGACTATTCCGTGGCAATTTTCACAACGCTTGCAATTTTCATCAGATGTTGATTCGGATGAAGGTGACTGGTGACAACTCATACCGAGCTAAGGCCAGCTGGTGAAAGATAGTTATGCGGGCGTGGAAGTCGATGAATGAATGAGGAGAAGAGGGACTGGTTAGACGGAATGCGTAGTCGAAGATTCGCAAAATCTCAGCAGAAGGGATTTCACGCACCCAATGTGCTTTCTGTGAATCATATTTGGCAAATTGCGTGTGAATGAGTGCCAAACTCAAGATGAGTCCCGCTTACGTTTTAGCCACCTGAAGAAACGTCCAGCTAGATTCCCAGGGCCTATAGAAAACATATGGCCCAACGTGCAGGCTTCACTATCACAGTCAAATAGAGGCTTCAGCCTCTTCTACATGGATAGTAAATGATCATTATCAGTGTTTGCAACTATTGACTGTCTGAAGTGCCAAGTGTGACCGAGGAGCGTGAATGAAGGAAGGATCAAGATAGGATGGCAAGCTCGAACATACATACCACGTAACCGCGCATGTACTCAGAACCCAAAAGATCATTGCAGAGGGACTGCGATAGCATTAGAGTGGTCATGATGCTCTCAATTCTTCAATACTCTAGCCGAAGTCAAAATAAGTACGCGAATTCGCAACTAGCACGTAGATGTTTTGCAAACAGTCCGCACCCGCTTCCTCTTTCGCCTCCTTTAGTGTATCTACTGTAGCGACTGTCGGAAGTTTCATATTTCTGGTTTATTTTACGCTTCTGCGGGTTCGGTCTAGGGTGCTGGCTCGTTTCCTCCTGAGCATGGTAAAGAATATATCGTAGAAAGTTTCTAAGCGAAGCTAGGTTGCATTCATAATAATGCATATGATTTCATTTCCTTTTGAATAAACAGGTACTTCGACGGCACCATTGTTACATGCCAAAACCTATTCAGATTAACTCCATCCCATGATACGACAATTAACGTAGTGAGGTGGAAAATCGCCGCTCTCCATGCATGAAAAAGAACATCGCCAAATCTTACAAAACTCATTCACAAACGTGGCTGGTAAGAGAACATGCAACGCTACGAGAGCATTATCGGTAGATCTCTTCATCGGGCCTGTTCACGTCATTGTGCCTGTTCCAAGGTACGCTGCTGCGATTGGTTGTTTCGCCGCTATGGTAGCCGCCATCTTCTCACGGTCGTGCTTTTCCTGTTCCATCAATGCACGGTCAGCCTTAGTCACGCGAGGCTTTCTCACTGTCGTGCCTCCTCGAGAACCGGGGCCTCCTCCACGACCTCTTCCTCTACCTGAGGTGTCACCTCGGGTGGTGCCACCTCTACCACGTCCTCGTCCCCGCTTAATCGTTCCATCGGCCCTGATATACACCATTAGCCTAAGCATATCAAGAGTGCAAAGAAAAGATACCTTTCCACCGCCGGTTTCTCTCCTTCTGTTATCAACGGCCCGCTATAAACAAAGAATCCATCCTTCGCCATGAGCGCCTGCTGCTCCCACGCCAATTCTGTATCATCAATGAAATCGTCTTCCTTGTCGTAGTCCTCCACTTTTCTCCTCCTGCGCTTCTTGCCTCCATTGCCAGCTGATGCATCATCTTCCATTCCCCCCATTTCAACATTGCTATCGGGTTCAGACAGGTCAAGAGACATGTCGTCGGCTGATCCAGCACCAGCGGCCTTCTCTAGAGCCGCACCTGCAGCAGTGATCTGTTTTTGCCGCTCACGTCGAGCAGCAATTCTTGGGTTAAGGGCTGCGAAACCATATTTTTTCTCAACCTCGCGTGCAAAATTGATAGTCACATTCGTTTGACCTTTGAGCGGAAAGGTAAGCCAGATGTTGGTGCCGTGAGGTCCCGTGGAGCCATTAGAAGTATTTGCAGGACCAAATGGCGTCCCTGATAATAGACCGCTGCCAGTTGGTAAAGGTGGGGGGGCCTCCTTTTGTCGTACCGGCTTCACGGGCGGCGTTGGTGCAGCTGAAGGAGTACCAGCGCTAGCAGAATCCGATTTCTTCATGGGGATGGACATCTTCGGGGTTGATTCCTTTTCCACATCTACTTCCATGGGACTTGAGCCGATAATGGTAGCTGGCCGGGGTAATAAGTGTGGTTCAGTATGCGCTATGACGGGGGGAGGTTTAGATACTATGGCGGCAGGTGAAACGGGCGCAGATATGACTGATACTGAATGCTGAAACCTTGCGGGTTGGGGGAAATTCGGGTTTGTTGACGGCGCAGGATCAATTAAGCTTGTAATCGATGGCGATGCACTTGCACGATTGAGTGGTGGAGAAACTGGAGGAGCGCTGCTTGCATTATGGGGTTTGGCCTCGAATGCGGAGCGTATAGGATCGTATACTTGACCGCTAGAGGCAGGGCGAGGTGTGGAAGGTGCAACGTTAATGTGAGATAAATTGGGGTTGTGGATGGGCTCTGGATTACCGCTTAACCTTGGAGCTGGCGGCGGTGTCGGGCGCTCTGGTTGAATGACTGAGACTAATTCTGTGAGCTTAGGCTGCCGAGAAGCAGTTGGTGCAGGCGCCGGTGCAGGCGTAGACGCGGGCGTGGGTGCAGGCCCCGATGCAGGCGCAGGTGCAGGTGCTGGCGGCGGCGGCGGTGGTGGTGGTGGTGGTGCAACGGCCTTCTCTTCATTAGAGACATCAATCTTCTGCCTCTTCTTGCGTGGCTGAGGTGGAGCTGATGGATCCTTGGGGGCAGCGGGTTTGCGTGGTTTTCTCTCCTTTGGTTTCTCGTCACCGTTTGCTCCAGCTGCAGGTTCCCGCTTCTTGGGGCCGGGCTTTTTGCGACCTGTTGTGGTGGTTGTGGAAGACAAGGCTGCAGTGGTATTTTTAGCAGTTGTGGCTGGTGCGGCGGATAGTGAGATGTGCGGGTTGGAAACTGCACCACCAAGAACACGAATCGTAGAGTTGTTCGTGCTGGAATTGCCGTTGTCGGTAGACGAGAGGGCGCCGGGCGAATGAGGAGATCGGGGCGGTGAAGAGAGGGAATCGTCAGGCGAGGATGGTGCCTCATCAACTTGGCTAACTACTCCTGACTCCATGGCGGCGAACGCGAGAACTCTACTGCCACAGCATCCAAAAGACCGGCCTTGGGGGAATGGAGCAGGAAAATGATACTTGTACAGGAGGAGACCTGCAGAGCACTGGAACGGTGCACTGGCGGATGCTGGACGGCTAAGGGTTGCGGGAAGGGGGCAAGGAGCTGGAGCTGGGGAGTTGCTACAAAGAGAGTCGCAACAACTTCAACACCACGACGACAATCGCGAACTGCAGATTGATGTGCACGCCCGGATGCGGGTTGCGGGCGCTTCAAAGCAGCCCGAGTGCAGGGCGAGGACGTGGCCGAATCAGTGCGGGCAAAAGTTTGATGATAGGGGTTTCGGTCGAGGCAGCACGGATGGAAGAAGCAGCAGCGCAGAAGTAGGTGCAAAGAGGAAGAAGAGGAAGAAAGGAAGTTAGGAGAGAGCGTCGAGAGTGATGAATCGGGGGGCACCGAGTATAATGGGCACAGACAAGCGTGGGCAGAGATTTGGGACCATTGCGACACAGGCGAGCCAGTTAAGCACAGGTACGAGACATTTCGCTTTACTCCATAGGATCTGATCTGGCGGGACCAAGGGACCTTCTTTCACTGCTGCTGTGAGAGAAGGGCCAAGCCGCGCACTGTTTGGTCTCCGTGCGTTCCATGCTCAACTTTGATCGGAGCCGATGCCAGCTGTTCCGGGGACCATATTGGATGGGGACCACATGAAACGCCTGCTGATAGGCAAAAGCAGGCCGAGGGTACTCTCTGGGCTGCGCTACTTGGACATGCAGTCTGCTGGTTCCTGACTGTTCCGCATGCTCTCTGCTCATGGATGGGGGGGCAACGCACCAGGCAGACCTGATTGAATTTGGTCATTGCCTGCTTTGAGGCACCCGTGTTTGATGACTGGCGTCTCGGAATGGTATGCAAGCCACAGGAAAAGGCAATAAACCTTATCCCCGTTGAAGCCACGATCCCACAAGATATGGCTGACCTCCGGAGACATTCAGGCTGCAGATGTACGTTGCAGAATACAGAACTCCAATCGGCCTGTAACGAGTTGTCCATGGCTTTTCCCCGCTCCATGGATGGTGATAGACATGGCTTCTGATGTGGCGCCCAATCAAAATAGCCGAGAGGCTTGCATGCATCCCACCGAATCGGTTAGTGCCTTGGCCAAGGCGATGTGCGTCAGCCAGACGAGCAGCCTCACCATCGTTTGCTTATAACCTTACCTCAACCCGGCATTTTGGCACATACTTGCTATCTGAAGAACCCAAAGGCGATTTGAAGAGACTGTTTATAACCAAGTGCTAACCCGATGCCTATGCTACGATATTGTGAGTTTTTTGCACCCTCTGCTATCACATCTCACGTGTTCGTCTCACTCCCAAGTTTCAGCCTAGCAAGGGAAACAACCCTTGTAAATAATTTACTTTACTGTGCAGTACAAGACTATCATTTCTATTCACTCCCAACCATATAAAACCTTACATGATGCGTTTTCCATAGACATTCGTAGTGAATAGGATTATGACCGAAGACGTCTAATTACCATCATCGTTCTCTAAGGTCCAAGGTTATCTGTCGGGCTGAGAGCCTTATCCCTTGCACAGATAAACACGCTCTATAAAATATGGCCCATGCACGCCAATCAATGAAGTGCATATACGGGCGGTAAGTTGTTTTGCCATATCACCAAAGGTCTTAAATGAAGCTACAAATATATCGATTTTTGGGTGTATATTGTATATAGAGCCTCATTCTTTAGAGTTAAGTCGATCTATGTGCTCCTGCCAGCAGAGGCCCTTCTTACATAGTGGTGTTAGATTAAGGAAGTTATCTATTTACATTTAGACACCAAAAAAGTTGATGTTTTTGACCCCGCGCACGGGCCACAAGATATAGCACCTTATCTGTGCAAGGGATAAATAGTAATTATTACATATGTAGCAACCGCTAAACAAATTTTCCATAGCACCTCTCTCATACAGCAAATCTGATGCAATAACCTAGGACCGACTGCGGCTGAATATCTTGAATATCAATACTAATTACCCGAAGTTCGGCATTTGTCTACTAAACTGCCGCGTACTAGCCAACAAAATGTCACTTAACATCGTCCCAAAGATCTTAAGAACATCGAGCTATAGACCTCTACTATAAGTTAGCTTCATATACACAGCTTGTTTGAGATGCTCTACGTCTGAAGTTAGAATCGCATTCTCTGTTAGGAATGAGCATTGCCCAGCATCAATTCAAGGATGGTTTAGCAGTTGGGTTTCCAATGTAGTTTCACGGATAAGTTTTACAGGCCAATATAGCGATTATAAAGTACCTTGATTCAGTGCACCAGAAGACAAATACATCGAGAGTAACTATGCTTAATCGCAAACTGCTAGCCACACAACGAGAAGCCCAGATAACATGATGATACGAGACCGAAGGACACCAGGTATACAAAGCCGGCAACGCCACAGACGCCGTTGCTCCGCCCACACATGAGAGCATTTTTAGGAACAATGACACATGCAGGACATCAAAGGAGACATCACACTACTCGCCCTTGCTCTTCTTTTTCTTCTTCTTGCTTTGGCCATCCGCCTCCTCACCATGCTTCCGCTTCCTGTCCGACTTGGATAACGCATCGCCATTAGCATTACTTTTTTTCTTCTCTTTTTTAACCTTCTTTTCTGGCGAAGGGGACGCAGCGAGAGTCTCCGAGGTTAGTGTTTCGGCTTCGGATTTCTTGGATTTCTTCTCCTTTTTATCCTTCTTCTCTTTCTTGTGGTGGACTGCTTGCTCAGTTGCTTTCGTGGTAACGCCATCAGTCATCTCAACATCCTCAGCAGCGCCGGCAGTGGGGTCATCGATGTTGATATCTGCAAGGACAGAGTCCATTGCCGCTTTCTGTAAACATATATTAGCTTTATTAATTCAAGGGAAATAGATTGATTAAACATAAATATTTATAAAGTTACTTACCATAGCCGCTTCGTTCTTTGTAGGTGCCGTACCAGTTGCATAGAATTCTATTCGCTCCTCAACCTGCCTTTTGAGCGCCTCGCCGAATTTAGATGTTGGGGTTTCAGAGAAGTTGTCGATCCTTGACGCAATGGAACACTTGTTGGCGAGGAATCTGGAGATACGGCCCTTATTCTTTTGGCCAGTCCGACCAATGAATGAGGAGTGGTAAATTAGACCGTATTTTGGCGTATTACCTTTCGTCTTAAGCGCTCGGAAGAGAGCTTTCTCGGCACCGAGAATCTGCACTGTTGATGCCGGGTATTTGGAGAGATTGGTCAAGCTTCCGGCCTTAGATATCAGTCTTGCTCCAACAGTATCGCCAATCAGTGCAGCCAGATTCGGAGCGACGGTGTTCATCTTTGAGCTCAAGTAATTACTGAGGCTCTTACGATATGCGGCTAATGCGACAGCTCGTTTGGCAAATAACTGCACGTTCTCCATGTCTATTTCGGAAAGGTCTCGGCCCATGCTCACTCTTGCTGCATTAATAATACCTTGCGCGATGCTCTCGTCATCATTCACGATTGCTGCCAGATTATGCAGACTGTCTTCAGAAAGGGCCGTTTTGTCCCCAATAAAAATCACCAACTTGGCGTATAGATGGTTGTCAGAAACAATTTTCACCAGCTCAGGGAAGTGCCATGAGTACCATTCCCGGACCCGATTGCAGAAGGTATTCACGGCTTTGCCCAGCTGGTCGAGTGTCGCAATTGCCTGAATGATATGGTTATCGTTCTTCTGAACGCTGAACTTAACCTTGCCTCGAGAGTAGGCGTGGCCGAGGCCGAGCTGCGCACGCTCCACATCTCTCTCTTGCAGCTGCTTCAGCAGCTTTGGACCGTGCTGTCGCAGACCACGAAGAAGATCTGCTACTACCTCGCTGGTCTCGCTTGTCTCGCACTCAATGTATGGGAAAGCTGCTTTGATGCTGCCAGCCAAGTTCTTCTCTGCGACTCCCAGTACTGTCTTCTTTTTCTTCCCCGCCTTCGGCAAATTCGATTCCAGGACTGTGCGCAAATAATCCGACATTATGCCTTCAGAGATATCATTTGTATCCTCAAGAGCTTGACTGGCACCTTGAAATGGTGCAAGACTGACCAGCTGGACCATTTTGCCTACGCGGTATTAGTCGGGACGGTAAGCTAAGTGCAGGTAGAACGAACCAAAATGTGCGAGGTCTTGCGCCTTTTCTTGTACTTCTTTCAGGCGGTTACCTACAGTATCAGCTTGCATCACAACTTTGAATATCTGCAATGGTTTAGCAAGGAAAGTTGAGGCGATCTTAGAGAACGAACCGCATAGCCCACAGGGGACTCGCTGAGAAGATAGTCTGCCATTGTGCACGACGCTGAGCTCTAGCCTCTTAATTGAAGAAGACTCGGTAACTTGATCGGGTTTCGGCGGAATAGAGGTCGCGGTGCTCTCGCCTGTGGGAATCTTCACAAAAACTTTCGAGAGCAAAGTTCAAAGCTTGGCGCACACTGCGGCGAAACGGTTTCTCCGACCTGCGCCGCTGGGTTCGCGAGCAAAGAAATTTGGAGACGCGACATTTTGGAAGCAGCCAAACACCCCACATTCCCCCTCACCACCTTTCTGAGTCTTCCAGACTCTGTGCGCTTGTTGTTGTTTCGCCATAGAATTTTTTCAATATGTCTGCCGCGCAACTTCTAAATCCAAAGGCGGAGTCCAGGGTATGGAACCCAAATGTTTCTAAGAATGAAGCCTAGCTAATGAGCTTTTAGAGACGTGGGGAAGCTTTGAGAGTCAATATTTCCGCCGGGGAGGGACTGCAGCAAGTGCGCTCAGCCTTCGCAATGCATCGCAATATTTCCAAGGTTAACCAATTTGCTAGGTGTTGGCGTCAAATTTGGGACCTCGAGGAACACTCAAAATGTATGTATGACATATCCAGGATACATGTCTTGCATCAATCTGACAACCCTTAGGCTTGTAGACGGTGCGGGCGCAGTATGTTTATAAAGCCAGAATTGCGCCAACACAATCGACTTATCTCATCCACAGATCAAACTCACTAAAGACGGAAACGTTTTGCTTCGAGAAATGGTTCGTACCGCCGCGCATTTCTCCTAGACAAATCACTAAATTATATATAGCAAATACAGAACCCTACAGCGGTACGAACGTCGCGTCCACTTTGCATGAGATACGGGAGCTAAATATTCCAAGGTCATGATTGCACGAGCTGCAACAGCACAGGACGACATCACAGGAGACGGAACAACGTCGGTGGTGTTGATGGTCGGCGAGCTGTTGAAACAGGCAGACCGTTACATATCTGAAGGATTGCACCCAAGGGTTATCACAGACGGCTATGAGATCGCAAAGAATGAAGCTCTGAAGGTTCGCATCCATTCCCCTTGAGATGTAAGAGATGAACTAACCTATGTCATCTGCAAAGTTTCTAGATGACTTCAAGCTGCAGAGGGAGGTTGATCGCGAGCTGTTGCTCTCAGTGGCTCGAACATCGCTTTCAACTAAATTAAATAGTACCCTCGCCGAACAGCTAACACCTGATATCGTGGATGCGGTTCTGGCGATATACAACCCGCCCGCAAAACCAGATTTGCACATGGTCGAGATTATGACGATGCAACATCGGACAGCGGCAGACACCCAACTCATAAGAGGGTTAGCACTAGATCATGGCGCAAGACACCCTGACATGCCCAAACGGGTCGAAAACGCTTACATACTTACTCTCAATGTAAGTTTAGAATACGAGAAGTCGGAGATCAACTCTGGATTCTACTATTCTAGTGCGGAACAGAGAGAAAAGTTGGTAGAAAGCGAGAGAAGGTTCGTCGACGAAAAATTGCGGAAAATCGTCGAGTTAAAGAAAGAAGTTTGCGCCAATGACCCGAAGAAAGGTTTCGTAATAATAAACCAAAAAGGCATTGATCCCTTGAGTTTGGATGTCTTGGTCAAGAATGGAATATTTGCACTTAGGAGGGCCAAGAGAAGGAACATGGAACGGCTGCAGCTCGTATGTGGTGGGACAGCACAAAACAGCGTCGATGACCTTACTCCAGATGTGCTTGGCTGGGCTGGTACCGTCTATGAGCACCAGTTGGGAGAGGAGAAGTACACCTTCGTGGTAGGTATAGTAAAATTCTAAAAGGTAACGCTGGACTCACAAAAAGCAGGAAGATGTCAAGGACCCGAAGTCGGTTACTCTACTCATCAAAGGACCGAATGCACACACCATAACGCAGATCAAGGATGCAGTCCGCGACGGACTACGAAGCGTCTACAATATGATTGTCGACAAAAGCGTCGTTCCCGGCGGTGGGGCTTTCCAAGTCGCATGTGCCGCACACCTTTCGAGCGAAGGTTTCAGAAAGACGGTCAAAGGGAAGGCGAAGTGGGGGGTCACGGCGTTTGCGGACGCTTTGTTGATTATCCCAAAGACTCTAGCCGCAAACTCTGGACATGATATCCAAGATTCACGTGAGTCGACTATACCGAGGAACCAAATGTAAGCTAACCTTCAATAGTGGCGGAACTACAAGATGAATATGCCGATGGAAATATTGTCGGGCTTAATCTCGCAACTGGCGAAGCCATGGATCCCATGCAAGAAGGTGTTTATGACTCGTTCCGAGTTCTTCGCAACTGCATCGCCTCGAGTACTGGCATTGCTTCAAATTTGCTATTGTGCGACGAGATGCTGAAAGCACGGCAAATGGTAAGAGCACATTGATTATTGCCGGCGCTTGTGAAACTGACTTTGTGGTTCTCAGGGACGGCAACCGGAACCAGGCGAAGGGCAGTAATGAGAAGAAGTCACACCTGCAGCTGGGATCTCATCGAAAATCGTTGCAAGCGGGGCAGGGACCGTTTTGGGTGTAGGCATAACCTTTGCCAGGTGGGATAGATTACGACACTACTACCACGAACGAAATTTTGCGGGCGGGACTTAGGTGCAAGATCTGCATACCGGCCATGTATATTACACTTTTTCAAAAAAATGAATCGTCTAGCAAGACCCTCCCTGATGCGCTTCGTTCTACCACATTGAGGCAAATCTATTGTTTAAGCTGGATCCTAGGTTTCCGTGCCAAGGCTTCTGTCGCTCTTGACGCGGGTTGTTTGATCGTTGCTAGTCGAGCTGCTGAAGAACTTTGTAGCCGAATCTATAGAGGAGCTTTTGTAGCTTTCTTACTTTTAATAACGCCCTTTGCTTGCACAGGGCTCTACTATAATCCACTCTAAGTCTTGTTAAGTAGGTTAAAGCCCTTCACGACACCATCGCTTGAAAGGATAGGTGCAGAATTTGGCAATGATTAAACGACCCGCGCTTCGCTTCTCTGACGAGCCTTGTGGCCAAGGCGCGCTTGCATATTCGCGGAGACATGCTCGCCACCTCGAGAAACCATTCACTCATAGACGTCGGGCAGACAGACACCCATCATTTCTTTCCTTTCCTTTGCTTCTTTGGCCTGTTACACGGTGTATAATGATTCTTTGACACCGATCATCGACGGCGTCTCTCCCCCTCCCCCTCGCGCACGCGACAGCTCCCTCGCCCCCCTTTGGTCCCACCCCCTACCCTTCAGCTCGAGCTCACCACCATGTTTCGATATCGCAGGTACCGTGTCTTTCTAGTGTTTGCTATCTTCACCATATTCGCTCTTTACCTATTTAGCGGTTCGCGCACGTGGGACGAAGCTCAAACTGAAGAACCTCGAGCACAGAATGTTCAGACAAAATCTTTGACATGGAATCCAAGCCTTCCTGACGAGGTCGTGGAGGAGACCAAGGCAGTCTTAGTAGAAGTGCCTGCAGCAGAAACTCCTCAGGCTCTCGTCACTCCGCCTCCTATTGCCTCCGTTAGTCGACCAGTACAGAATGCACCTCCAGATCCCCACACGTCCTCGAAACCGCACACCCCTTCAGAGAGTGCTTCCGCAGCGAAGCCTACACATACCGGACTGGAACATGATATGGATACACCCAACTTGATAATTTCAGAACAAGGAGAAATCATTGCCGAGCATGGAGAAGTCATTGCCGAGCATGGAGAAGGCAGGCTGGAAGTCTCACCATTGCCTTCTAACGTAGAGCCCATTTACTGGAAGAAGCTACCCGAGCATTTCCCTGTCCCATCCGAATCTACTATTCAGCTGCCGACTGGTTCCTCAAAGCCAATTCCTAAGATACAATACATATTCACAGAAGAGTCAGAAGAAGTGAAGGCGGACCGGGAAGGAAAGCTGAAGGTTATCAAGGATGCTTTCATACACGCGTGGTCTGGATACAAGGAGCATGCTTGGCTGCAAGATGAGCTTTCACCTGTATCCGGAGGATCCCGCAACCCATTTGCTGGCTGGGGTGCCACTTTGGTGGATTCATTGGACACACTCTGGATTATGGGCTTGAAGGCGGAGTTTGAAGAAGCGGCGCAGGCGGTCGAAAAGATTGACTTTACCACGAGCCCACGAGGCGATATTCCCTTATTCGAAACAACCATCAGGTATCTGGGAGGTCTAGTTGCCGCGTATGATATTAGTGAACAGAAATACGGTATTCTTCTCAAAAAGGCCGTAGAGCTTGCGGAAATTCTTATGGGGGCTTTCGATACTCCCAATCGCATGCCTCTGACTTATTACTATTGGAGACCGTAAGTCTTACTTCAACGAAATAGCGTACACTATGTCTAACATGCAAATTTCAGGACCTTTGCCTCTCAACCTCATCGGGCTAGCAGCAGAGTCGTACTGGCAGAGATTGGGTCTCTCTCTGTAGAATTCACTCGACTGGCTCAACTCACTGGGGAGCCTAAATACTATGATGCAATTTCCCGAATTACCAATGCCCTTGAACAATTCCAGAATCAGACGAGGCTTCCAGGTATGTGGCCAACATACCTAGATGCGTCGGGGTGTAAAAAACCCAACTATTCCAAGACTATTCAGACTCCGGAAACTAGCAAACTGGTGGACAACCAGCCTCTTCATTTGATAGACCAAAGCCCCGCAGCAGAGGAGGAAGAGATCCCTCTAAAACTACCGAAGCCAATCACATTCGTCGCTAATGAGCCCGGCAAAGGCAAAATTCAGAATTGGGATAATATGACAATTGTGGGTGACCTAGAACCGCCAAACAAAGTCAAGAGACAACTTGAAGTGCCCGATGCAGTTTTGACAGAACCTATTACCCCAAGCAAAGTGATGGATGGTCTTCCTTCGATCACACCATCTACTCCAGCACTTCCCGAGTGTGAAGAGCAAGGCCTTGCAGAGGCTTCACAGTCTGGCAGCGAATCTTATACGCTTGGAGGAATGTCAGACTCCACTTATGAATATTTACCCAAGGTTAGTACGCACGTTCATAACAACAGATGCTCTTCGCTAATGATCCTAAGCAATATCTACTTCTCAGCGGTTTAGTTGAGCAGTATCGCACCATGTACGAGGCTTCTATGGACGTAGTGAAAGAACATCTTATCTTCCGTCCCATGGTCCCAGGCGATGAAGACATTCTATTCTCTGGTTCATTGAGCGTCTCTGCGTCCCCGCCTGATGATGGCAAAGCTGGGGATCTTGAAGCAGAGAATGCACACTTGACATGTTTCGCGGGTGGTATGCTGGCAATGGGAGCCAAGATTTTTAACCGTGAAGAAGACCTAGAAATAGCCAAGAAACTCACCGAGGGTTGTGTCTGGTCCTACAACGCTACTACCACAGGCATCATGCCAGAATCATTCATAGGTATGCCATGTGACAGCACGACGCATTGCGAATGGAACGAAACGAAATGGCGGGATGAAATCGATCCTTGGGCTGAGTCTCGCCTGTCATCGTACGAGCAGCAGCTTCAAAGATACAACGACGACATGGCGTCCGCTTCTGCCTCGTTTGCTGCTGCAATGGCTGCTGCAACGGCAGCACCATCCGAGACAGCCGTTAAACAGCCTGAAGCCACTCCGACGGCCCCGACTATCGAGCTGCAGAAGCGGCAGCTAGAGATTTCGGGAACTGATGAACTTCCCTCACGAGTCGTCAACCTAAAAGAGGAACAACAAGCGTCTGAAAAGCCGACACCGACACTCCCAAGTTTCCCAGTGATTTTCTCACCCAAGCCACCTCTCTCCCATGAGGAGTATGTTAAGAACCGGATCCAGGAAGAACGCCTGCCTGAAGGTTTTGTCAGTATCAGGTCAAAGAAGTACATATTACGGTACGTTTCCACTTCATGCATTTGAATTTTGCTTCTTCTTGAACTAACGCTGTCGTCCTGCGCAGACCTGAAGCCATCGAATCAGTTTGGTACATGTATCGCATAACGGGTGACCCTCACTGGCGGGAGGTGGGCTGGAATATGTTCAGCGCCATTAAGACGCACACGTCCACCACCTACGGCAATAGTGCCATTGATGATGTGACGAAGATGGCGCCAGAGCTCCAAGACGAGATGGAGAGTTTCTGGCTCGCAGAGACGCTGAAGTATTTCTATTTACTGTTCGCGGAGGAGAGTTTGGTCAGTTTAGACGAGTGGGTTCTAAATACCGAGGCGCATCCATTTAGGCGACCCAGGTAGAGAATAATGCATTTTTAGAGATAGTATTTAATTTTTGGCGAAGCATTGGCGTCTAGGGTAGCTATATTGACTGCGTAGAGCGGGTCCGGTACGGTTTTGGTTCTGTCCCGGCCATGGTTTTGGCCCTGGCCGGTTGGTAGCATCGCATCTTTCCTTTCTTATTGATATATTGGCATTAAATGGAGTTCATACTCTTACTATCAAATTTTGTCTTAACTTGCTAGTTAAGATGTAGATTATCTACGTGTTTCGGTTGCTGCTCTGATGAATCCGGTATAACGTAGCTTATGGGCTTTTGACGGGTTTGAACATCAAAACTAATGCCTCAAAATGCTCAATTGCAGGCATTTTCTTGATAAAGGCCATCACGCAGCATTATCTACGATATAAATAAAATGAAGCTTTAGTTTTATAATCAAGGCTCTATCGCGACATTTTATAGTGTTTGTATTGGAAGCTCTACTCGATTGACTGCACGTTTGCCCATATCCACGCCAACGTCCTCATCTGACACCTCACTGTCACTCGAATTGCTCCGCTCGTCGTCCTCTACCTCTACCTGCGTATTGACCTCTTCATCTACCTTTTATGCAGCTGCTTTTAAAGCCTTTGAGGGAGTCGTTGCTGCAGCTTGATCCCTGCCTAAGCTTAAATAGGCAAGCGGTAAGACCACCCGTCAAAAGCCCATAAGCTGGCAGCGGTAAAAAGTTCCTGACCCCCCCTTGCCGTGGTGGCGTGCGCTAGCCTTTAGTGGCTTAGTGTGGCGTAAGCACCCCCAGCGCGCACCGCGGGACTACGGCGTATATAACTCTCATTAGATAAGCTACGTTAACTAGGGCCACTAGAACAAAGTTCTATAGTATAATTAAGAGGATATACCTAATACCGAGGAAGAGCTATAGCTAAAGCCAAAGCTAAAGCTACAGTAGCGTACTCTAAAGAAGGCACTAGTAGCAATAGCTAAGAGCACTGCTGGCGCTACTCTTACTGCTATCTTCGCGATATAAGAAGCTTATAAACTATCTTAAGAACTACCCCAAGAGCCACCCTAAGAGCCCTTGGAGCCACCTCCTAAATTATAAGCCCCGCCTCTAAAGCTACAACGAAACCTACAACGCCGCCTACTAATTAAGCTACTTAATAAGACGATTATTAAGCCTAAATAAGAGCTATAATAGCAGTAGGAGCTATAGCAGCAGTAGGTTAAGTTATTAAAAGGAAAGAAGCCACAACGAGGTAGTAGGCGAGGTGGTGGACGAGGTGGTGGACGAGGTGGTAGGCAGAAGCAGTAATCCTATATATCACCACTACATTAGGTAGCTATTATAATGTCATATATCTACACTCTCGTCATAGAGAGCCAAAATATATCCTCCATACTAGCCTCCTTCCTAATCCGGAACGCCAAGAAAGCGGTTTTGTGGCTTATCGGTGGCGCATTTGTGGCGTAGTGGGGGCCAGGAACTTTTATACCGCTGCCTCCAGACGTTTAGTTCTGTTTTCTGCAAGGCAGACTTGCTGGGAGCTTAGGCTGTCGGGCATTACTGATCTCAGCCTTATACGTGGCACTGGGTGGGTTGGCCTTCACACTTTGTTCAGCTGGACATTTTTATGAATCTCTGTTCATTCGTTGTATTCTTCATCAATTGTACGTCATTTGGATGGCGTTGCCAGTTTATTCACGATGTTGTCTTCCTTCGGCTGGTCCGCTAGCTGCCTCCTCGAAGCCATCAAGCTCGCTGATAAAGTCCGCAAGGCTTTGAAGGAAAGCTTAGAAACGACTTTTGAGCATTTGAAGAGTTCCATAGCGAATCACGATAGCCAGCCTTACTCCGACTCCATTGGAGCACAGTTGAAGAGGATCGATGGGCCCTGGAAAGAGTTCAAACAATATCTAGATCAGTATGAGGAGAGTCTGGCAGAGGGCTCAAAGAGGTCGAAATTAAGGAAGGCGCCGAAGAAAATTCAGTGGGCTCTCAAAGATATAAATAGCAGAACTCAGAAGCTAAGGGAGCAGATCGTGCAGCCGTCGCAAATTATCAATTGCCTTTTATCACTGCAGTTACTGTGTGTTCACTGATTGCCTGTTATTACTCAAAGGCTGACATGGCCAGGGAATCGATCGCAAAGCAACCATCAGAACCATTGAGTCAAGACCAATGCAAGCAGTTAGTGGATGCTATTCATCTAGCCGCGATTCCAGAGGCACTTGAAACCCAGATTTTAAAGCTTCAAGAAGCGGATGATAAGCATCGAGCCAATCATAACGAGCAGCTACAGCTACTTAGAGATATTCAGACGTCACTTATGGAAAATGAGGACAAAGTTCACCGAAGCCTTGAGAAACACTGCACCTGCATGGAACAACACGTTGATCAAATCCTTCAGGACCGAGATACACAAAAAAATACGCTAAGTGACCTGAGACATGAGACACGCAGTATTACATCAAAGATCGACCAAATCCAAGCAGATCCCAGCCCGTACGAGGCTAAAACTTCCACGGAGGAGCAACAAATAAGTCTTGCAGCCACGCACACAGCTCTAGAAGAAAGAATCAGAGCTCTAGAAGAAAGAACCAGAGCTCTAGAAGAAAGAACCAGAGCTCTAGAAGGTCATGTTACACCCTCGGTCGGCCCTAATACTCGAGACTCTTTTACAATATCAACGAGCCAAACGATAGCATTTGCATTCGGAGCCCTAGCTTTAGGTCTTGTGGCAGCAGTATCTCGAAATGATGCCAGCTCACAACATACTTGTCTTTGCAGTTCGATGGATCGGCTCTCCACCGCTAAAAATCTTGGAGGTCAGGAGATCTCAAATAGCCTTCCCGCAGAGAAACCAGCCAACACATCCCCAAAGCTCACCAGCAACCTTGAACTTTACCGTAACTTGGAGAGCAATGTAGTGAAACCGTCCAGCACTGAGGTATCTACTCATGCCAAATCAAACTCTATAGCTTGGACGAGCGAGTTCACGAGTGTGAACGAAAAGGATGCCCAGGGGATTCGAGAGTCTCGTAATGAACCTGGAGGCACTATGTATACGAAATTATCCGATGCTATCATGAGCTCAAAAGAAAGCGAATCTGCTGGTACTGAACAATACAAATGCCCATATGAGGAAGGTTTCGCTTGCCATCCGTTTGCCACGCTTCAAGACCTTGAACGTCTAACGCCTTTAGATACAATTTCGGGGCATAGGAGAGGCTATCTTCAAAGCTTACTCATTCCCGAAGACTTATGGATTTGCTGCGAATGTGACAGTGGGAATCTCGAATGTTTCTCCCCCGAAAGGTGCCCTGTATGCGGACATCTGAAATGTGGATCATGTGTTTCACGTCTCTGAAAAGGCTTTCAAGAATGAACTCGCTGTAGTCGTCGGTTCTACAAGAAAGGGTTTAAATAGCGACATTCATGGAAGTTTTTAGCTCACTCTCAATAGGTCGTTAGAGGCGTAAAATATGTTTAAAAAACATCGATAGAACTCGAGATTACCATTATAGTCGTCGTGAGGGATGCGTTGAGGCTACAATATTGGTCTCTAGAAGTGCTCTACTTTTTCCGTGCGCTCTTAACTTTCCATCCTTCGTCCACAATAAGATATTCCATCAAGCTAAACATATTAGCATTCTCATATCGTATACATGAACCTCGGACTAGAATCGCCCAACTCCGCTACCTCCTCATCCGTCATCCCCGAAATCTTCGCATCCTCTTCTCCGCGCGCTCTCCGTGCATTAACACGCGAGAAATAAAACCACATGAATCCATAGACCAGACAAGCCCAGCAAACCATAGCAAGAGTGACCGCATGACCACGGATATACCGAGGTCCCTTAGAAGATGGGTATAGCTAGAATTCAAATCAGAAGCACGATCGACGACAGTTATGATTCCAAAGAAAGAGGGGGGGCAAGGAAGTCAGTCGCTTACAAAACTCGCCATGATTCCGCTACAATTTCCAACCGTCAGCTGCAGTCCCGTTGCTGTCGTCCTTTTCCCATAGCGAGGATTATTCGCCGGCAGCCACGCTAGTGGCAATCCTACAACCACATACAAACCCATAGCTACCAGGAAACATCCCGCGTAGTGCACGCTGCTGCTCGAGCTCGACATCAGCATAGCGTACCCGACGATCGAGATTAGCCCAAATAGGACCGCGTACGTCCCGCGCCGCTGCTGGCGGTCTGAGAGTCGTGCAGCGAGCAAGTACGAAATGGCGCCGAGGGCATAGCACGGGATTGTGAGGACCTGCACAGTAGCCGTCGAGTACGCGGGATTGATACCGCGGATGATGGTCGGCAGGAAGGTGCTGTATCCGTAGAGCATCGTGTCGGCCCCGAACTGGCCGACGCAGAAGGCGTAGATCTTCCAGTCCTTGAGGCCGGCCCTCACGTCGCGCCAGTGGAACTCGGATGCGGACGTTGTGTAGCCGCTTTGTCGTCCGTGTCGGATGGCCATAAGGGATTTCTCGCTGGGAGAGAGGAAGTAGGCGGTTTCTGGCGAGTCGGGGAGAAGCCGCCATGATGCGACGCCAATAACGAGGGTGGGAAGGCCTTCGAGGATCATGATCCAGCGCCAGCCGTGTTGGCCCGAGATACCTACATTCATCAACAAAGAAGTTTAAAAGAGAAAGAAGGGATGCGTACCATCCATGTGCCCAATGGCGAACGCAAGCAAGCCTCCACATGCGCCAGCAAGGGCAGCACTGACGAAAAGATACCCAATACGGAGTGCAAGCTCGCGCTTAGTGTAAAAGAAGGTCAGATATACCGCCAAGCCTGGAGAGCATTAGAATATGTCTCTCACACGTTCATAGGCAAAATTGAAGGTACCTGGAAACAATCCGCCTTCAACTGCACCGAGGAACAGACGACACACAACTAAACCGGCGTAATTTTGCGTAACCCCAGTCAGGGTAGCGATGATACCCCAAGCTGTGGTAATAAACGAGATCCATCTCGAAGGGCGCAATTTCTTCAACACGAGGTTCGATGGCAGCTCGGAGAGAATGTATGTAACGAAGAGTATTGAAACGGCGACTTGGAACTGATTACCATGGAGCCCCAAGTCTTTTTCAAGACCGTATAATCTACCAAAAATGAGTAAGGATTTGGACTGGGATACCGGAAGACTGACTTTGCGTTTCCTATATTCACTCTGAATTGTTATTAGCACTATATCCCCATACGTTACTACACAAAAATTACATGATTTAAGTTTAAGCAAAGGTCGATAGGAAATTCTTGCGGATATGTAATGGTAGGTCGGAAGAAATGTTGTATATATTGCATGAATATTGGTTATCCTTTTAAATAGACGCCATGGAGAACCGTTGATAGCAACGCTAGCTCAAATATGTTTCGTCGTATTAAGAAACTAATTCGTTCCAACAGGAAGACGAAAAGCAGTAGTCTGAAAACTCTTTTCACCGAGACATACGCAGACCCAATTTTTAGAAAAAAATACTACAAAATTACGCACTAACCGGTCTAGGAAGCTCAGCAAATAGAGTAGCATGACCACTGGGATAAGAAAACAATCCAGCTTCCGTACCAGCTTCTTCTCGGCGAGGTAGTCAATCTCAGCTTCGTCAGCCTCGGTGGGCCTTGACGGTGACCCCTGCCGTGAAGGCGTTTTCTCGATATCGGTCATTCTCCGGCGTGGAGGAAGACGTCGTTATGTAGGTACTTTCACCACCGGAGGGATATCCCAACACGAGATGGGTTGAGGGCGCAACGTAGTTGCGGTGAGAAGATGAGGTTGTATCCTGTGCGATGGTAAGCAGGGAGCACTGTTACGTTTATGGCTTGACGGGTGCGACAGTTCGGCAATGTCTTGATCGTGGGTCCGGCATTGACACACAAGGTCCCTGGGCCTTGTCATGACGTTGAACCCCGTCCAGATAAGCGTGCTGACGATAACGACCTTTAGACCACTTTAGATGGAAGCCATCTGCGGATTTGAAGAGTGGCGTGAGCGGAAGTTTATTTTGATAGCATAAATAGAAAGAGCATTTTCAAACATGCCTTGTTAAATTATACGGCTTGACTGACGATTAGGCTGAGTTATCCTTTCTCCGAATTTCTATTACTAGTATGGTACCCCTCAGTTTATACTCCCGAACCCCAATATATAGTTTATAGATCGGATACAGGCGTTGAACGGTAAAGGGAGAAGAGAATACATGCCCTTCCTGGTCACATTTTCAGTGCCAACAATGGCTGTTCGGTGGAGCCGAGATGCCTTCTCATGCGTTATTGATCCTCATACCTGAAACGTCCCACTTTACGTTGTTCCGAGTTGTCCGCATATCTTCTTTAACTCTGCGGGTGGTAGAGGCTGCGGTAATCCGCCTTCAGATTTGCTAGCTGTCTAGGGTTTCGCATTGGAAGGATTGGGTGGGTCGGGGCCCCCGGGCCAATCTAGAGGCACATTGGGTACCTCTAGTCCATTAAATATATCCATCTGAGGTGCAGGGTCTATATTCTAATAGAATTCATCCTGTGGGGTCTCGATCTCCGGAGGACCAGGGTATTGAGGCTGGGTTGTCTGAGAAGCGGACAAGGTTTGACGGGCAATTGGTTTCACCTCACGTAACGTCTTGCGGGCGAGAGGCCAGATTTCTGCATGAGCTGTGAGAATACCGATGCTGAGGCGGATGTGGTCTCTTGCCACAGCTAACGGTCTATCGCCAAGGAATACTTTACAAGCAGCAACTTGAGCTGTAGTGATGCCGGCAGTTATGGAAATGGCCATTGGTGAATGGAGTATGGGTTGCGATGGCAGAGCAAGAAGCTCCGTTTGATTTTCAGTTACTTTAAGTGCCTTGACTGTATGGCTACTTCATCCTGGCTGCTTTGGGGGTAGTATCGCATTTATAGGGGCAGGTGGGAAGGTCTCTGGATAGAGTTCCTCTACGCTATAGGTAAGGGAAGAGAAAGTTTGATGAAGGGTTATGCCAGCACTATTTCAACTCAGCGAAGGTAATCCCTTTAAAAGGGTACCAAAAGCATGCGTAAAAGGGACTATAGAATGGTACTCACATGCATACAATTAGGTGGGCTAGAAATAAGAGTTCGTCTACCTTCCCATCCGTTCCCAGCGGATCCTTTTTGCAAGTTGGCAGCAGCAAGTTCCAACCCGCAACCTTTGGTCCTGCAGCAAGAACAAGCTCTTTAGAAAATCCTCCCATTTCAGTAACATTTCTCAAAAATAAATGTTACGATCCTGACAGCATCTATGAGGTATGTAAAAGACGAGTAAATAATCCCGACGTCCGCCAACTCCCTCGCATCATATTGTTGGAAAGTTGTAGGCTGCGGGATATTCTAAGATTCAATGATTTGACTTCAGCTTAACAAATAGGAATTTGTTGCAGATATTATACGTACTTTAAATTGATAATGGCCCTCTTCACACGGCAGTTCAACGGTAGTAATAGCATCTCTTAACCCAAAAATTAGCATATTTCTGACAATTGCGAAATGTTGATCCGTAATGAATAACATCTAATAAGTTCTTCTCCACGACTCTTCCAGAACTGGATTCCCTCGCCGTACTGAGTTGCGAATTCTTGAAGATTCATGCCCGTCTCAAGCGCCATGTGAATGGCTGCATCCAGAATTTTGAACGATTGTGACCATTAATCATTGTAATGTTGGGAAATTGCATATATAAGTAATGCCTGTACATTGAAGCCGGTCTTCCCAAGCGTGCTGCCGAATAGATCTCTGCTTTTTCTTTGTAGAGGTTCGATGTGGTCTATGGTGCATAGATTGCTCCTATATATTGCATTCATCGAGCAAAGCTTCCAGGCTTCGAGAATTGCTTTGGAACCTCTGCACAAGGAAATGCTGAAGAATGAATGGGTGAGCACTGTGAAAGAATTCATAATAAATGTCTAACAGCCGCTCGGAGCTAACTGAGAACATGAGTTGATTCGAACTGGCGGTGACAGTCTCTAGAAGGGTTGAATAGTCGGTGCTGGTTTCGTCACTTTGCTCATTTGCTTCTCCGGACGATGATCCGGTGGACTGCGAGGGTTGGATTGTCGCCATTGACTGGTGGGACTCCTGAGTCTGCTGCAACGCCAAGAGCCTTCGAGCTAAGGCAACCTGATCAAGGCCTCCTCTTCTAGACTTGGTGTAGACACATTCTTTGCCATTTCGTTTGCATCTATTACATATTGGAGTGGTGGCGTCACATTTGACATGGCGATCCCGACACTGGATCAAGCCAACCCAACTCGATTGATAGTCCTAGAGTCTGTTTGAGGGACGGAGCTCATTCCGATCAACTTCAGAGAACGAAGAGATTGTGGAAGTAAGCACCTGACATTTGCAGTCATATTTCAAGTGAAGCTCGGCTATGCCTGGCCTTTACCTTTTTCGGATCTGCAACGACAACTGAGGGTGATCCTAGTATTCTCGTCATTATGACTCGTAATCGGTAAAATAGTCTCTAGAACTACGTGCAAATGGCTACGAGATTGGTTTGGCCAAGTTCATAACAGTATTTCATATTATATACAAGAGTCTCTCCTTGCCGCTTCATATCACACACCCAGGCTTTCACCCCCTTTCTTCCCCTCTCCCTTTGCCTTCGGTACAATCTTCAACGAGAAGTCTACATGCTTGACTCCTTGATGAATGCTGCTGGTGCTGATAACATCCACATCCCCACATACGTATGCCTCTACATTCTCCTCCGTCAAACCCCCACTAACCTCCACTAAGAACGCTTTTCTGTCTCCCGCATCCCTGCCCCACTTCTCCTTCAACTGCGCAGCAGCTACTTTAACTCCTTCGCCGGTGAAGTTATCCAGCATTACAACATCTGCTCCGGCGGCAATTGCTTCGTCCGCCTCTTCAAAGCTCTGACATTCAACTTCAACCTTGATAGCGAAGCCGCCAGCAGACTTCGCCGCACGCACAGCAGATGTGATGCTGCCAGCGGCAACGATATGATTGTCCTTAAGCATCGTCATGGCTGAGAGATCTTGTCTATGAGGATCGCAACCACCAACAAGCATACCATATTTTTCCACCAAGCGGAAGCCAGGCGTGGTCTTGCGAGTGCCGGCCAAGGTATTTTGGTATCCAGCCCGACGAAGGAGAGTAAGCAGTCTGGAGGATCTGTACAATGAAGGAGCTTAGAATCGAATTCGAGGTAGGCTCGAGAAGGATCGTGAAGGGGAGCAGGCAGGCCTGGGGGCTTGGGAATGCCAAAAGATTGCGAAAGTAATCACCGTAGTGCTAACCTACTTCGTAGCAATTCCCGAACACCTTGCCAGTGTATTTAGGGCTACCCTTTCTCCAAGAAGGAGTTTCCTTACTGGACCGCGTACTGTGGCGCAGTGCTTGATCGGACTAAAGGACTCGCCCTCCTTAATGTGCCACTCGACGCTAGTAGCCGTATGTTAGCATTCATAATGAATGACGTAGAGAGTTTGCCAAAGGTGGCCCGCGGGGTTGAAGGAGTGGCTTAGACAGAATTAGGCGTAGGGTAATGTAGAATATGACCCACGCGCAATCGAGCTGTTTGAAGACTTCTTCAAAGAAAGGAACTCCGGCCAATACTCCCTATTTACACGCGTGCTGGCGTCAGCGGATGTGAGGGAATCAAATCAGGGATAAAAAAGCCAAAAATAATCGGTAAGGCAAAACACGAGCGCAAAAGCGCATTGCGTAGACCAGTGGCACCTTTCCACTTTCTGTACTAGACTTACGCTTTCTGAGTGCCCCCTTTGATACATTTTATTGCAGAGTATTCCTTTCAATTCGGGAAATTGGGATGAATGAGACAGCAGACAGATGGAAAGCACCAACCTCACTCTTCCCAAGCAATCTAGCCTCTGATATCTCTTCACCGACAACAAACCCTCCATAGTCAAAGCTCGGAGTATCTTCTTCTAGCCATTCCGCCACCATACGCTTGTACGTCTGGGGAAGCAAATGCGCAACCGTGCCATGCGCCGGAGCGCCTTCCGAGTTAACCATTGTAATGATATAATAAAGAGATCCGGAGAGCCTATGATCGGAGAGGAGAAGGTAATAGTTAAGGGTTTGTAGGGTCTACTCCAGTGGAGTCAACTGAATGTTTTGCGCTCGGCCGCGGATTTAAAGAAGTATATTCCGGTTTAAAGCGGCGCGGATCACAGATGGTTCTCAAACTACTACAATCTAACTGTGCTCGGCTTGAAAAAAAGACCCGGATAAATGAGAGTAGACACACCTTCAAAGACAAATCAAGGTGGAGTATTAAAAATGTGAAGTGAGCCGTGACCAAGTAAGGCTCGGCTACCAAAGGATCTTTATCGATAACAACTCTTTTCATGTACACAACGGCTCACTACTACATAAGCCATTATTGCATACTTCGGATATATAAGGGTCAGCTATTAGAGCTTCGATCCTCTCGACTTCTCCGCAAATGCCTTCATACTCACCTGCCCTTCCTCGCTATTTAACCTGACTAATAGATCATTCGCCTCCTGCTTGCTAGCCTCCTTTTGCTCCTCTGCTCCGGCCGTTGCCTTCATCAATGCCTTGGCCATACTCAAACTCCCCGCATTAAATCCCGCGATCTGCTTCGTCTTCTCACACATCTTTTCCAGAAACTCGGCTGGCGTCTCGGAAGGCACGACTGCTGTGACCAGACCAGCGTCATACATCCTTGCGCAGATAGTCTGTCACCGGCAGGGGGGCGCTGTTTACCCATCGACTTTGGGAATGTATAAGAGGAGCCGCCCTAGGGGAAAGCCCAGCGGCATGAATGGCGTTTGGAAGAAGGCAGCTGGGTGCACATAGAACTAAGTACATCCCCAGTCAATACTAGCTCCATAGACTGCTGCAATGATGACTTTCGGGAAGCCAAAGACACTAACTCCTTAGTGGCAGTAATGGGGGTGCTGTGGGTCCTATAAGGTAGGCATTCGTAGGGAAAATTACATCTCTGCGAGTTTTCCGCCGGCCTCGACTTCTTGCTCGATTGTGTCTCCTTGAGGCACCATTGCTTTACCTGGAGATTGTCAATTCCATCCTACTCGAAAAAACCATGAAACCCACTTGCCTGCGCAGTAATGCTTGCGCTTACCAACTCTGTCACAATTAGTACACATATTATCTCATAATTGAGAGCGAAGTCTTACAATACTACTATTTGAATCGCAGTCTCGTCTCTCGCCCACATCAAGGCATCCCGAAGGTCTAAGTATTACTGCACGGTAAACGCATTCGATATCTTGGGCTGATTGTAGCTGAATAGCGCTGCTCCATCCGAGAGACGTTCTGTCAGAATGGTACGGAGCCGTGGAGATGACGTCATTGTCACAATTCAAACAGACACAAGCAGAATATTCAGGTAAAGATCCAAAACCCGCAGTCAAATCTCCAGAATTATTCCACACTATATCCATTCCTTACAGAGCGGCTATCTTAGTTACATCCCCTTCACTGTGAAGCTCGTGCGGCTGAGGGGTTGGCGGGGAGACCTCGGGAGACGAGTCGACCTGTCGATCTCCTGTCTCCCGCCCGTCACCATCATAAGGTACCGTACTTTCTCGCCAGCTCAACTATCATATATCGACGCACAAATCATGCCACAGAAGCATGCTGTACAAAACGCGCACATTCTCGCGCCAAGTGGATTCGCACCAAGCAAGGAACCAAGCCTTACCAAGCCTTACCAAGCCTTACCAAGCAACCAAGTCCACAGCTCAATAGCAGCAGGTGTACCATTCAAGCAAGCCAAGATGGAGGCCTCAACTTGGCTTACTTGCTTGATAGCAAGCCTGAATCTTGGGTCCAGACTTAGTAGTCGTGGCGTTAGGAAAATGGTAGGACAGCAATATCAAGAAAAAAAAGTTTGGTCATTTAAGCCCTGGAATGTATGAAGGCGGGAAAGCCGGCAACTAAATCTTGAGTATTGCAATTAAAATTTTGATATGTGCATGGTATGATATTTAGCGACAGTTTGAGTGGTTGAAATTTTGGAAGAATAATATAAGCCGGTACCTAATACTGTTGCTCCTTTGAATATCGCTGATATTTGGAGTATATCATCTATACCTTGGTACAGATTTTGGCATTCGAAGGAGTAATAGGCCTCCCATCCATAGCATTTAAAGGCTAGATGAAGCGCGAAAAGCGCATGAAAGTGACGTTCGATTCAACAAGTTCGTATAAGGCTATTATCGAGGTGAAGCAATAGTACGAGAGAGAAGATCCACTAAGCTAAACTAGAAGTTGGAGTTTAGTATCAAAATGCAATGCAACAGGGTATGGAAACTCCTTACATTCGTGATTGTATTACGGGTTCCTGCAAAGCTAATAGAATTACTGATCACCAGATCTTTAATTCCAGTTTCCCTGCGTGTTCTAATCGCGGATCTAAGAGTAGAATGCATCGAGGATTACTCAGAGGCCTCGAAAACCATTACGGTGACGGCCGCTTCAAAGAGACATTGTAGTCGGCACGATGAAAGCACCGTCATCGACGGAGGTAGTGAGACCCTCCGGGTTGCCTCGGCGTGTTAGCATGGTGTTCTGACTTGTTGGAGGCGTGAAGGAATTGGATCGTTCAAGATCCTGAGCGTTGGCCCGGAAGTTGGCTTCTGTCATGCCCTCTTTTGGATATTTTCTTCATAGGTAGATATGATCTAATAAGATGGACATTGCTGCGCTGAATATACTTCCCACTGTACACTAACGTAACATCGTACAAAGGGTTGGCCTACCGATCGGCTAAAGGGGATTCATGCATACGGCAATAAGACAGTTGGTATACTAAGCCTTGGAGGAACCCGCCGATCTTTTCGTTGATTTGAAGGAAGAGGTGTAGGAGCTACGGAGAAGCGAGACCAGATCGCTGTCGTTCCAGGTCGCGAAGTCGACTCGACAAAGGTTGAATTCGCAATAAATCGAGCCGCTTTGGAGTCCAGAGGGTACATGTTGATCACGTTGTGAAGAGTAAGATCGTCGCTGAGTCCACGGGAATCTAGAGCAAAACAATGCGTTCTGATAAGGCCCCTCGTTGTCGATGATGAGTTAATTCCGGCGTAGTTTCACAGTTCAATGAACAGTACAAGAAACGATGGACTAGAACTAAGACGTTTCGCTTGAAAGCGGAAGTTATATGAAAGGGATCAGTCCAAGGTATGATCGTGGTGTGTTACGGCATATGTGACAGATCGTAAACATCATTGCGTCTAGGGTTTGAGCTTACGCTCAACTCATGGAACGAAGGTAAGCTAGGGGAACTATGACGAAAATTGGATTCATCGACAAGCGGCCGTCTGGAACCGATCGAACAGGTTTAGGACTCTCGAATCCTAGTAGTTCTTGCAGATCTGCTGTGGCTACCGAATCTTAGAACATTCAAAAATAGCCCTGCTCGGAGAGTGCTTGAGCCAATTCAACCAGCCGGGGAAACTCGAACTTGATTGCCTACTCCGGCCGTGTAGGACTAGAACATCTTGAAAAGGGGCATTTGGAATTCTCTTAATCTGCTACAAGCACATGATACAATGCCCCGTGGGGATGTCATAGCAATGTCATCGCAAAAGTGTGGGTGGAGCGGAGAATTACTATGGTATCAGGCCGATATTTTGTGGGTGGAGCTGGTGCACCGAGCGTCTGCAGGGGTGGAAGTGGCTTGTATTTTATTTCAGAACTTTGTAAACCCCCTTGGGCCTCAATTATAGCTAAACAGCGCTCCCTCATACTATCTATTAGTGAATTAAGCTGTTCCTCAGTAATCTGCTCCCAAGCCTCCTTTACATAGATCCGAAGATTCCAAGATAAAGAGCAATAGCCTTGTGTTTCCACCCAATACTCCTCAGTATTTAAACTCGGATGCGTTCATCGCGAGTAAAATGCTTTAAAGAACAAGATAAATGTTAAAGCGTAGAGGGCTCCATTATAGATAATTACTAATAAAATTTAAAAGGTTTAAGCTGAGGAAATAACAAAGAGTTAGCTTTTCAATACATATAAACAGGGTATACAATTGGAGTATTGAATTGTGGGTACACTCACAGGGGCCCCTTGCTGCTTACGCCCCACCCACAAAATATCGGCCTGATACCATAGTACTACCGGACTGTCGCAAACGCCAACCAAGAAGTTCGATTGGCTCGAGCCCAACGGACTTGCAGGCTGGACGGAGCCACGAAGCTGCTAACTAGCCCATCGGTAAGTACTCTCGCTACACATCTGCAGGCCACTGCACGACGGACGTCGGCATGGCTGGGGAAATAATGGTATGCATTGTGGCAACCACAGACAGGTAGCCGTGAAGAGACATTACTATATGAAGTATTCTAGGTTAGAGAAAGTTAAGAGAGTGAAAAGAAATAAGATGCAAGAATCATTGGCTGGATGGACTGGGACGGGAGTTACAGCCGCTCCCAACGCGTAAGCTGCGAATGTTTACCTAAAGCTGACATGGTGACCCACGCGCCCATTGCAACCTGTCACATAGAGTCTTACTGCATCGATGCTCTGGGGATAGGTGGCGCGGGGGTGGTGCAGATATGGTGCAGAAGAGCCCTGAGCGTGCAGGAATTTGGTCTCGTGCCCAGTTGCCTCTTTCAAACAACCCTCTGAATATCGTCGTCCAAGTCAAGCTCTGGTGCCTGGGAGCCCAGTAAAGTCTTCAGTGTGCATCTCCATGGTCGAAAATCCCCAAGGCCTATAAGACTTCTTGGAGGTATCTTGGTTGGAATTGTTCGCCCATCACTCTCGAGCTCGCCGCCTTGAGGCGAAGGGCTTGGTCGTATCGGGACGCCACATTCCACCACAGTGCAAATCTTTCGCGATAGCTCCGCCGAGAGAAGGCCTCGCATGTTCCGTTCCATTTGAGGATACGGATTCATGAGGCGTATTTCCACCGAAGAGGACCCTCAATAACCTTCTAGCCTGAGCCTAGCCCTCCCGATCTGAGGGACGACATATTTGGTGGATACGGTGGCCGATGGCGCAAGGTCTGTACACCCAGGCGGACTCGTTCCCCTACCGCTAAGAAACGCCACACGCGGCGGATTGTCTTGGACACGACGCCCATTGATGACGGCTAGATGCAGCACGTTTTTGTTTGCGCCGCTGCTATTGGCTGCTTTCAACCTCACTTCTTGCCTTTGCTCTTTCCTGCGCTTGCATGTTCTCCGCCTTCGATGGTTTTTCTGGAAAGAAAAATTCAATTTGCGCGGCGCCAGACGAGCTTCCAGATTGAGCCAACCCTAGGCTAGTTTGTGTCACTTTCCCGAGTCCAATCGAACGGCCGGTGACGAGGATGTCGCTGCTCCCGTTTCTTGTCTCTGGGATTTCACTTTATCCTGACTGGGTGGCTTGCTCATGCAAGGACGTGCCATACTGCAGGGCGTTGATTGGGGAAAATCCCCCACAGGCAAATGGTCACCACTAGGCAACTCTCCTTGCAGATAGCCTCAGCCGAACGTACATCTGCAGACTACCTTGCTGAGATAAAAACCCCTCGACATCCTGTTCAGTGATTTCTCTCCTCGTGCCTATTTCCCGAGTCACTCTTTCTTTAAGTGGCAAGCTTGATCGTCAATCGCGATGTCTCAAGTTATCCACAAGTGAGTTCCCCCGCTATACCCCACAACTTCCCACCGCGTGCCTCTAACGATTGCATAGGACGGCTGGCGGTAACGCTGCCTTTCACAACTTCCACAATGACTATGTAAATACTATACTCCCTGAATCTTCTCGGGATGTGCACTGATGATGTTCAAAAGGCCCATATCGCGGACCCTAATGAGCGACGCCGTCTCGCCCTGGCGGAAATCGACAAGGCACCCTTTGGCTGGTACCATGTGCGTGCCATTGTCGTAGCTGGTATTGGTTTCTTCACCGATGCGTACGATCTTTTCGCTGTCAACATGGTGAACTCCATGTTGGGTGTTGTTTTTTGGCATAACGCCAAAAGCGGCCCTGGCAAAATTCCCAACAACGCCGATACTGCTATCAAGGTCGCAACTAGCTCTGGAACTGTCGTTGGTCAAGTCGGATTCGGTATTCTTGCAGATCTCGTCGGTCGTAAGAGGATGTACGGCCTTGAGCTTATCCTGATCATCTTCGCTACTCTGGCCCAAGCTCTTTCCGCACACTCACCTGCTGCTTCCATAGTTGGCGTCATTGTCTTCTGGCGCGTGCTCATGGGCATCGGCATTGGAGGCGATTACCCTCTTTCTTCCATTATCACCTCTGAGTAAGTTGGTGGTACCTGTTGAAAATGGATTTCTCTAACCGGAAATTGATAGATTCGCCACGACCAAGTGGAGAGGCGCCATGATGGGCTCTGTCTTTGCCATGCAAGGTATTGGGCAATTCGCCGCTGCCATGATTGCCTTGATCGTCACTGCTGGTTTCAAAGAGTCCCTCATTACTGCGAAGACGGTTGCGAAGTGCGATGGCGTTTGTGGCTTGGCCGTTGATAAGATGTGGCGTATAATCATCGGTTTTGGCGCTGTTCCGGGATGTATTGCCCTGTACTACCGCCTTACTATCCCGGAAACCCCTCGCTACACTTTCGATGTGTCCCGTGATATTGTCAAAGGTGGTTCTGATATCAAGGCTTATGTGGCTGGACATGCTGGTGGTTCTCCGGATGAGATTACCCGTGTTCGTCAAATGGCCGAAGATGCCAGTCAGCTCGAGATTCCTCAGGCGTCCTGGAGAGACTTTTTCACCCACTACACCCAATGGAAGAACGGCAAGGTCCTTCTCGGTACGGCAGGTTCATGGTTCTTGTTGGACGTGGCCTTCTACGGTCTCGGCCTGAATAACTCCATCATCCTCACGCAGATTGGGGTGAGTGACTTGTGATTTCTCCTCATTTGCCACTACTAACCACCGAAATTATAGTACGCGAGCGGCAGCGATGTCTACGAGATCTTCTATAACCAAGCCGTTGGAAATTTGATAATCACATGCGCTGGTGCTATTCCAGGTTACTGGGTTACTGTAGCCACTGTCGACACCATCGGCCGTAAGCCTATCCAGCTCATGGGTTTCAGCATCCTCACAATCATTTTCTGCATCATCGGCTTTGCGTATCACCAACTCAACGGCAAGTCTCTGCTTGCGTTGTATGTTCTTGCGCAATTCTTCTTCAACTTTGGTAAGCATAATAACTCGAGCATTCAATGACCTGATAAGCAGGGTGACTGATTTGGACAGGCCCGAACGCGACCACTTTCATAGTCCCTGGTGAATGCTTCCCTACCCGTTATCGCAGCAGCTCCCACGGTATTTCTGCGGCCTCTGGCAAGATCGGTTCCATTATTGCCCAGGTTCTCATTGGACCTCTTCGCTCCCGTGGTGCTCCCGCCGGGTCGTCTGCCTCTCCCTGGCTCAACCACGTTATGGAGATTTACGCCGTCTTCATGTTTGCGGGTATCTTCACGACTCTCCTGATTCCCGAGACGAAGCGCAAGACCCTCGAACAATTGGCCGGTGAGGTTGAGGGTACGCCCGAGTTCGACCCGTCCAACGTTCGCGGTGGTACGCACCGCAAGAGCTCGGTCGATGCTTCCGCGGACGAGATCGTTGTTGAAAAGATGGCTTAAGCATCTTCGTTCACTACCTTTCCTTCTAGCATTGGGATTTCTTTCACGGGTTAGGGCTGCACTGATCGCTTTAGCGCATTAAACTGGCTGATACCTTTTCCTTCTTTATTTGTTCTAATGTGGCTGTGGATGAGAGGAATGTAGATATGAGATGTGTATGAAGAATAGATACCATATTAGTGAGGTGATGACGTCCCGAAGTCTGCCTGAGTGATTTAAGCCATGGATTTGGAAAGCGAGCTTTGGGAGGTTATGCGGGGCAAGGATTTAGTTACCGGTTGATCCCCGCAAAATGCCAAGAAGATCGTCACAGGGATATAAGGGGAAGTGGCCTGTACTTCAATCCCGATGACGGCAATGAGGCTTCTGGCAGAAAGCTTCATGCGAGAATACCGCACCCTTTGGCCAACAGCAACCCTCCTCTTTATGGACTAGTAGCGCGGCATACACGGCCACCTCCCTTACCAACATGGGTCCTCCTGCAAAGAGGCGCAAGAAGAACGGCTATAGCGCCTCAGATAAGCCGGTGCGCAGTCTGGACTACTTCTTCGCGAAACAGAAAGCTGGCGTGAAGAGGACCCCTGCCTTCAATGGGACTACGAATAATCCTCAAAAATCGGAGAGCGCGGATGCAGGAACCCTCGGGAAACAAGATGAGGCGACAATTACCGACGAGGAGTTGGCGAGGAGGCTTCATGAGGAGTGGAATAACAAGAGTCACAACAGAGACGCCAGCAACTCTGATGGGCCTTCCGAATCTCACAAATCTCCTTCAGCAGGTATTGTAGTAAAAGACGCAACAAGCAGAACCGTAGATAATACCAAAACGCCCAAATCAGACTCCGAATATAACTCAAACAGTCTCCCTGAAACCGTGCGACCGAAACAGAATACCCTCACTCTCCAATCCACCGCGGCGGAGGAAGACACCATATCCGCCAACATTCCCTTCGACGAGAGCCCTCTCACTTTCGACCCGTCCAAGTACGTACCCAATTTACAAAGCCACTGGGCCTCGGAAGGTGGAAATGCGACATACGCGCTGTTGACCCGTTGCTTCGTCCTCGTCAACAGCACACAGAGCAGGATCAAAATAGTGGACACGCTGGTTAATTTGCTGCGGACGATCATAGAAGGCGACCCTGAGAGCTTGCTCCCCGCTGTAAGGCCATTGCGACACTCTTATAATTCTCTGACTCACAGCACTCTCAGGTCTGGCTCGCTACGAACTCCATCTCTCCTCCATACATCGACCTTCAACTAGGGCTGGGTGGTTCGGCCATTTCTAAGGCGCTAAAAAAGGCGTGCGGTCTGGACAACGCTGGGTTGAAAACGTTGTATAACAAGTATGGAGACCCGGGAGATGTCGCGTTTGAGGCAAAGAAGCGGCAGTCGTTCACGTTTAGGAAGCCGAAACCTTTAACCGTAAAGAGTGTATTTGATTCGTTGGTCAAGATCGCGAATAGTAAGGGTCAGGGCAGCCAGGAGGCCAAACAGAGGATTGCAGAGAGACTGGTGCAGGATGCGAGAGGCGCAGAGGAGAGTAGATATATTGTGAGGACATTGGTTCAACATGTAAGTTGTGTTCTATTAACATCACCATGTTTTGTACAAGATATGTATTCAATCTTCTGGTAACTTCCATGTGGACTTCGTGGTGACTTGCGTAAAATTCCGAAAACTTTCTCGCAGCTTTTTGGTCCCCTGTAGACTACTTTCCTCCGATGGCACTCAATAATATTATTTCCATAAATAGAATGTCTTTTTACTTCCTTTGACGTCACTTTAACCTGTTTCACACATATCTTTCACTTAATCTCAAGTTCGCCTTAGTAGTAAAGTGAGAGTGGGTGACATATCTAACATTTTGACCAGCTACGCATTGGCGCAGTGAAAACAACCATGCTCATCGCGCTCTCACGCGCGTTTATTCTCTCTCGTCCTCCTGGCGCAACATTTCCGACCCGTAGCCCCGACTCACTATCATCCCTGAAGAAAGACACTTTGAGTGACGTTTATTCAAAGAACGAAGAAATTGTCAAGGCGTGTTTTGCACGACACCCAAATTACAACGACCTTATTCCTACATTCCTGGAGATTGGAGTGTGCGATGAACTTCTTCTCCGCTGCGGCCTGGCGCTGCACGTACCGCTCCGGCCTATGCTGGGTAGCATCACACGAGATTTGGGTGAGATGTTAACAAAGCTGCAAGGAAGAGACTTCAGCTGTGAGTTCAAGTACGACGGTCAGCGTGCTCAGGTTCATTGCGACGGACGAGGCAAAGTGACTATTTTCTCTCGACATCTAGAAATCATGACAGATAAATATCCAGACCTGGTTGCGCTGGTGCCAAAGATTCGTGGAGAAGGCGTAAGCAGCTTCATTATGGAAGGGGAAGTAGTCGCGATCGACAGGGAGAGTGGAGAGTTGAAGACATTTCAAACCTTGGCGAATCGGGCAAGAAAAGACGTGGTGATAGGGAGTGTCAAAATCGACGTTTGCCTCTTCGCATTCGACCTCATGTACCTGAATGGAGCGGAGCTCCTGAATCGTCCATTTCGGGAGAGGAGAGAGCTCCTTCGGAGTTTATTTATTGAGATCCCTCACCATTTCACATGGGTTAGGAGTATCGACGCCACTTCTGCGGACGTAGAAACTGTCCAGGAATTCTTCAAGAATGCAACAGAAACGAAGTGTGAGGGCATTATGGTTAAGGTCCTGGACAACCTACCAAATCCAGATCTTCAAGCAGATATTGATATGGCCGATGACCAATCTCAACCGCCACCAACGCTCCAGAAAGCCCGCAAAGGGGCCAAATCCAGAGCCAAGTCCAAGCCTGCTCCCGATGCGTCTGTTGAGAAGGACCCGTCACCGACTTCATCTCGTCGTAAGGCTCTCCTCGCCACATACGAACCCGACAAACGCCTCGACTCCTGGCTCAAAGTAAAGAAGGACTACAACACTTCGACAGACACTCTCGACCTCATCCCGATCGCTGGCTGGCATGGCCAAGGCCGCAAGAGCAAGTGGTGGTCCCCGATCTTGCTCGCGGTGCGTAACGCCGAGACAGGCTCACTAGAAGCCGTCACGAAGTGCATGTCCGGCTTCAGCGACAAGTTCTACGCCGCCAATCGTGCCAAGTATGACCCCGACAATGAAGAGGCTGGCAACACCCTGCCCGGCAAGCCTAGCTACGTAGAGTACGCGGGCGGAAATCCAGCCGTCTGGTTTGAGCCGCAGGAGGTCTGGGAGTGTGTTTTCGCGGATATTACACTCAGTCCAACGTATACGGCGGCGATTGGGCTCGTGAGTGAGGATAGAGGGCTCAGTTTGCGGTTTCCGAGATTTCTGAAGGTGAGGGAGGACAAAGGGATTGAGGAGGCGAGCGATGCGGAATTTCTAGCAGCATTGTGGCGAAAGCAGGAGGCCAGGGCGCCGATGGCTGGGAAGAAGGTTGAAGAGGAGGATAGAGCCCAGGAAGAGTTCGAGTGAAGCCGTGGATGGCTAAGCCTTGACAGTTCCACAGCGAATGTGATGGCTCCTATTTGCTGGTTTTCACATCCGCGGCGTCAGGATATCCGCAGTGCTGCCCACTTTTGGAAGTGCACCAATCACATCCCCGGAGTATATGATAGCCGTTTTGCAGATCTGTTTGTTCAAACGGCCACATGCCACTGGCTCGGGCCGTCCTCCGATGGCGAGGCTCACAATGGGGTGGCAACCTCGGAACCTGTTCCGCGACCTGTACCGCCACTGCTGGTGAGTTGGCATTCCGCTGCTTTTTGAGGCCATTTCGATGGGAGGAGTGAGATTTGTTGTTGCGTCCTGAAGAAAGCAAGAATACAATATCTCGGCATCTGGTGATTGGTGGCATCTCGCTGACATGGCAGACGGGGTCGGACTCCGGAGAGGCGTGTGTGGATGACGGCAGGATGAAAGTTTTTGGAAACTCGGCCAACTCCTTCACTTGCATTATTACCATTCAGTTCTTCCAAAATGGAGCGTACAACCTTTCCAGCTCTGCCCCTTTCTCGACACTCCTGCGTACGCTGTTCATGTAAAATGGGTATCCTTTGAGTTGTTAAATATCATTCCCGTGAATTTTTTTTGAGTCTACAGAGCAGGTATGATATCTGCCACTTAAGCGCTCTACCCCCGACAAAATCTCTTAACGACGACGTAGCCGTGTTAGGAAATGTGGAAGGCCACTGTTGAAATCCTATGGAGTATTCTCCGGAGCCATATCCACGGCTAAAAATATGCCCACGACTATTCCCACACCGCCCGCACCAATGAGCGTGCAGAATGCCAATTTTGTTACCCGCTGGCTCTTCTGAAAGTAGTAATCTCCTATTAAGGAAGTCTGAGCTGTTGAGGTTTTGCAATTGTGCTGTTGAAAGCTGTAGGAGTTGACTCCGGTCAGCAATGCGTGTGAATGGTCTGGTGTTGTCATCGGGATCGGGAAGAGTGCGTCTACAGGTTGAGCTTGCCTTACGCTTGATGAGGCGGGCTGGGCTAGTGCTTGTCTACGAGAGCTATGGAATCGTTTGACTGCATCGAGAATATTGGTGATAACTGACTGGCTATATTCTATTCCCCTCCCATTCACTGCTCAATTCTTTGCACTCAACCTTCCAACAGTGAAAGTCTACCTATTGTCCGTTACTGACTGAGGTTGTTGCCCAGAGTAACAAATCGAATGGTCCTCACATAAGCACGAGACACGCATGTGCCTCCTTGGCCAGAGGATCTAGAACCCAGCCACTGCAGTGACTCGAGCATCATGCCCCTCGTCAAGGGCACGAATGACCTGATCGCCGCTCCCAGACCTGCAGGTCAGCAAGCGGAGACGCGCTCACAGACGCCTACCATTACCTTAAACTCCTCGACTCCAACGTCTCACAGCGCGTTCCAATTCCTCCGCGGAATCCTGGAGCAACGATGCCCATCCCTCTCACGCCCACTCCGAGAGGCCCCAAGAGCGCAGGAGATCGTAGGAAAGATGGCAGTTTTGCCACGTTCCATGACGCGCGAGCGGAATCTTTTCCCGGACTCAATGTCGCCACGTAACTACTTCTCCCCTCGGGCTTCACGAAACGAACGCTGGAGGCCGTTCCGGCGATGCTCCTATTGGCTGGCGCGGCGATTGGCTGGAGCCGAGTCTGAATCTCGAGGCTGGTGGCCGCGACTTGAACTGGGAATATCCTTCGAGCTGAACGGGAGCACGGCCGGTTCGTCGCGTGGCTGTGAGTTTTGGGAATGTGGTGCGATTGTTGAGGAGGAGCTGTGCTACATGTAAGGAACATGGTCTGAAGTTGCACTAGAACGAGCTTAGGCTTGTTGAGTTTTTTGCGCATGAGATCTGGTGAGATCGCTGATGGCTCTGGGATAATTTAATGTCCCTTCGGCATTTAACCTGTGTTAAATGGATCTCTTATCTCCTACGATCGTCGAAGAACCAATTCTAGTCAACCCAATGCTCGTACTTTGTAGTCTTGGTACGGGTCTGCTAAGCATATGCTGTGTGACCGATATTGCATTTTTGTGGCCTATCAAAACTGCTGTCTACCATTACGTCACAGAGCGACCGGTAGTCATCATTGCTATTATACTCCTAATTAATAAGTATTTAATATTCAAAGTATATTGTTACAGATTAGAGTTACTACTGCGACGTATATACAATATCTTAACTCACCATGGCACCTTCCGTAGGTCTCCCACCCAACCCAGCCAAAACGCAAGAAAAAACCACATCCAAGATCCAAACCTTCAGAACACCAAATATGGGGAATAATTCTACGTCAAGAACAGCCTAACCACAATAGTTCAACAGTATCGTACAGCGGCCCTGCTCGCCTCCTCTTCTCTGCTCTACCAGCACTTTAGCTTCTTCCAGAAGCTATTCTTAGGACCCCCAGGTCGGTCATCAGCATGCGGTGTTTGGGACGGTAGTGGTTTTTCTGATAGTGGGGGGAGGGGCTGTGTTCGTGCTGCTACTGCTGTGGCACCGCCCTGCGCTTGGAGGCGGCGGGCTTCGACGACTCGGCGAACAAGAACTAAAGGTCAAATTGGATCAGCTGCATCCTTTACTGTATCCTGAGATCTATCTCCGCCAAAGAAGGCCCATAGTAAGGAAGAATACAACATGCGATAGGCGAAGAGCGATGCTCGAGGGTGAGCAAGGGGTTACACGTACGCGCAAACGTCTCCTCAATATTCACCATCTCCCTCGCACTCGTCTCCATGAACCCGCACTTGCGCTTCCGCGCCCACTCCAGGCCCTGCGGACTCTTGATCTGGCGCGCGCCCTGCAGGTCGCACTTGTTCCCCGCGACGATCTTGACGGGCGGCACGCCGCCGTTGTCCAGCCGTTGCTCCGTCTCCATGTCGATCATGTCCATGAAGTAGTCGAGGGCGTCGAGCGAGTTGGCGTTCGTGATGTCGTACACCAGCAGAAAGGCGTCGGAGCGCAGGTTCGACGCCGCCCATAGCCCACGGTATTCTTCCTGCCCGGCCGTGTCGGTGAGCATGAGGAAGTATGTCTGTCCATCGACCGTGCGCGTTACAGAGTATGAGTCCTCTGTGCGATTGAAAGGTGTGTGTTAGTGGCGCTGCGATTTTTATTATGCTTTTGGGAGAATTGTCATGGGTGCGTATGAGGGGAGAGCATGGTGGGGTTGCTGCGTACCTATCGTTGGATCGTATCTACAGTCGCACAGTCAGTACATATCGTAGTTTGTAGTGGGAGGCGCAATTGAGCGCAGGAAAGACTCACTCATGTGTCCATTGACTCCGTACCAGTCGCAGGGTGATAGAGGATTTACCTATGGTCCCCAGCCGTCAGCACTCAATCGCATTTGTATAGCTTCGCCTCAGGTGCCATACCGCATCCTCCATCGCCGCAAACGGTGATAGTTATCCTGTTGTTCTCGTCCATAGCTCCAAACTCGATCGTTTTTGTTGGTGGTGTATTCTCCGAGCAATCCCTCAGCAACTTGGAGAGCAGAAAAACAAAATAAAAAGGCGGTCTTGGTCTTGCCGCGTTGGGCAGTGTAAAAGTTAATGAAGGCGATCTCCAGCATAATCTAAAGATGGCTGCAATCCCTGTCTGCGCTTCTGCCCCTTGATTCTCTTTGACATGGTAGTCGCTGCGAACACCCCGTACGCAGGGGCTGCCGTTCACGCACAAACGCACGATGATATGCGCCAAGTGGCACACCCCAACGCGCCTCTCTCCCCAAAATGCCCCCCAATCAACCCCCCATACCAGGAATAGGGCGTCCAAGGTCGGCTAGGAAACGTGGCTGTAACATGCTGTGTCTCAGGACACCATGGTCAACGCTACGCTTATTCTTGTTCATCTTCATGCACCACACAGTTATTTCTTGCCTTCGGCCATGTACATTGCCGAGGTCGCTGAGATGGAGCATTAGAAGAGTGGATGACGACTATATACAGACGACGCCAGGCACCGTAACCCAAGTCCATCACATACTCGTACTATATATTTCGTGAAGTTAAAGCTGGAAAACTTCAGAGTATTTAAAATAAATGTACGCATCCGATGTATCCATCTCGCTCGGGAATAATCCAGCATCCCCGAGGTCTCACATTGGCCCAAAAATCCCTTCACGATATCTCGTGCGTAAAAACCACAGTAGATCAGCGCTGCATGCACACAACGTAAACTAAAGCCGAATCATTGACAGGGGTATCTGAGGAAGCCGTCACCGCCGCAGAACGATATGGGATATAAAGAATAGAATCGCAAGACCGCCGTTGCCCGGCAGAACTAATCAGGTTCGACGCCTTCGTCGATTCTGGCAGGGACGCCGCCGGAAAGTCCCTGAGATGCTGCAACCCCCATTCGAGCCACCTTCGCGGCATGGCTGTTAGAGTTGGTTTGCTGCGAGGTCCGTTTATCTGCCGTAGCAAGGGTAGATGGGATCGACGATTGGGTGCCCGTCTCAGTTACAACGTTGGGGAGGATGGCCTGGTTATGTAGGGGCGACGCGCTTGCCTTGCTCCCTTTGTCGCTCTGTTGTGAGTGTTGCGACGGAGTTCTTGGGGAAACTCGGCCATTCTAGAAAAAGAATTTGTTAGTATTGAATTAAAATATAACGAAACACGCGACTGTAATTGGGAATGGTTGTGTTCACCTGTTTAGCCCACCGCAAACCACAGGAGTTGCAGAGATCTCTATTACCAGAGGGCCCCCTCCTCCACTCCGGGGTCACCCTGGTGTGACAATTCGCACAGTCTTTCTGCAACTGCCCGGCACCCTTCCTCCTCTTTCTCTTCTTCTTAGCTGCTAGCAAGCTTTGTACTTCTTCAGCAAGAAGCCGGTTTCTCTTCTCCATTTGCCTTAATTCGTATTGCCAACTAGTGCTCCTCGTAGTTTTCAGCTCGTCAAATACGTTTTCTTCCGAGGCAAGGCTCGCATCCTGGTGCCCAATCGGAAGACCATTCTGTCCAGTATATGTAGGTGCTGATTCATCAGTCGTTTGGAAGGGACTGGATATACTGGTCCTGGGAGCGCTATCCCCGGTTGGGGCCGCTCCTGTAGCACTTAGTGTCGACGTCGTTGATGGCATTGGCACTTGTGACTCCCCAGAGGTGCGGTCCTGCTTCGGATATAGGGCTGGACGTTGGCCAGCTTGACCTCCCCCCCTTGAGTATTTGAGCAGGCGAGTTTGGCCAACAACAAACGTTGGTTTATGACCTTCCGTAGCATCTCCAGGGTAAATGGTAGTGAATGCCTGTAGGACCTGTCCACGCTTGTTTATCATCTCGTGTTTAACTTCACCCTTCCTGCCTGTCCGAGTGAGCTCTAGTATCCGTCCAAACTCGCCTTTAGACTCTTGTCGCATGAGCGCTTGTATACTGGTGCCGACCAAATCCTCTGGTTGCCTATCTAGAAGCTGACGGACGTTGGATGAGACGAATAAAAACATTCCTGAAGTGGACATCTTCGTCCACAGCTCGTTATCACCAATGCCTCCAGAAGCCCGGATGTCGCTCTTGCTTAGAGTATAAACTGGTCTCTCTCTCCCTACCAGAACGATGCATTTGCGGCCTTTCCCTTGTTCCGTATGCAGTGAGCCATGGCCCTCGAACCACATGTAGCCGCTGTATTTCCGTCGTATTCGGAATACAACATTGACCGATGCTCCACTCGAGGTATCTTTCAACTCCCTCGTGACGGGCACAATATCGCTGGGGTGACAGACTGATGATAAGGCAGTGCCAACCAGTTCACTAGCTTCATACTCTAAAATCTTTCGACTAGATGGTGAGAGGTAAAGAAACAAGCCCTTCAGCGACAAGACATGAACCACATCGTCGGTGTTTTCTAAGAGAACTTTGTCCCATATTCGCCTTGCGATCTCTGAATCTCCGGTTGTTCCAAAAGTGCTAAGGGCGTTCGATACTTCGTCTCGTGTGATTGTTTGGCCGAGGTCTGGCTGTGAAGGATGGTCCGCAGGATTGAAGACATATCTTGGCATCGTTAAGCCGCGTTGATAATTAACACTATAAGATCCATCTATTTCAATGTTAGACACGTTAGATCCTCCTAATGTGTATTCGTCGTCCTGCTTCTTACCCGGATTCTTGTTTGTCATAGAATTAGGTTGTTCCACAAGGTCGACTTGAAACCCTACAAGGAACTTAATCTCATCCGAATTATCCCAAGTAATTGGAATCATGGTAAGAAGATTCATAAAAGGTTGTCCTCCTCTTCTATAATTAATGAGACTGATTTGCGCCTCTCTCCTCATATTAATCATATTCTTCAGATATAAAACGGAATCATCATCCACATATTTCCTCTTGACACCTGCTTCGACCTTTCCATCGGGCGATTGAAGGAATCGGCAGTTTCTCCCTAAGATCATGTGTTTATTGTATCCGGTAAGACGCTCAAAGTTCTCAGAACAATACACAATTGGAAAATCAACTAGTTGCGCATCACACACGATAAATGCGCAAGAAAGATCAACAGATCCAATATTGATTTCCGGATTCGGCCTCGTAGCAACACGCATCTTTTCAACAATGTAAGTATATGTAAACTTCCTCTAGGAACCAAAAAGATATCTAAAGGCAAATTATTGACATACCAGCACACCTAGCATGTCAAAACCAGTCGAAGAGTAAGCATTCTTATACTGAGACTCTATATGAGGACGATTATGCATAGTTGATGGGAATCCTTCTGTTTTTTTTTAAAAAAAAAAAGATGTTAATTTAACATTTCTTGGAACATTCAAATATTTGTATATATTCACTTACCTGGCGGCGTTACCCAGGGAAACTTTTGCCTGTTAACGGTTTCTATAGTTGTCTGAGTTTGAGGTGGAGGTTCTGATCCAAACGTAGACGTTGTTGGTATTTGATTTGACGAGCTTTGGTTTAATAAGGGATTGCTCTGTGGCCTAGAACTAGAGCGTACGCTTTGTTCCTGGCTGTTCGTCCGAGGAGGCATAGCGGAGCGTATGTCAGGCGTTGTATTTTCGGATCCAGCTCCAAACTGCTCTGGAGGCTGCAAAATGGGGTTAGTTGGTTCCTGCGGCGTTCCCTGTATTGAAGTAGCAAAATCTTGATTCGCTGGAGAATTCATAATTGGAGAAGGGAATGGTGGCTGAGTAAATAGGTTCATGTCGTTGCCCATCATAGCGCTAAGCGATGGATCATTCATGTCCAACGGCATTGGAAGGCCAGTCGCATTGTATGGACTTGTCATATCCATATCAAGTGGTGCATTTGGATGAAGGGGAGAGACATATGTTGATCCAGGTGCAGGCATTGAGGTAAATGGAGAGGCTTGGTTCGGAAACTGCGTGTTGAGCGCCAAGTCACCAGCAGAAGGACGCTGTCTTATATTATCTCCAGGTGGCCGCGAGTATTGCCCTCCACTACGCATTATACCATCCACACTGGAGTTTCCAGAGGGACCAAACTGGAAGTTATCGAGGGATCCTCCAGACATGGCTCCAGTAAAATCCATCATCGACATTCTCCTGACTTCTTGCTCTTTCATTGAAGTAGGGTTGGCGCCATAATGAGTAGGCACGCTCCTCCGGCGCATAGCTTTCGTATTCTGATTGACAATGTCATCCAGTGATTGCCCGCCGACCATGTTATATGGACTCATATCATCTTGGCCACCCGCCATATTCATCATATTTTCTCTGCTGTCTGTGGCAAACTGCCTCGAGAAGGGAGGATATCCGTCCATATTGAGAGCCAGACTGTATTCCAAGTGCACCTGACGAATGCTCAAGGAAACATACAGGCGATGATACGCAGCATCGAGTCATCGATATCAATGGTGGAGAGAAGCCTGCTGGATAAGGAAGTCGCACATCGCAAAGCAGTCTGACGGATGTTCGGGCATGCGGTGAAGCGGTTTGGCCTCGAGGGGAGCAAAGGCAGCGTGGTATTGAGCGAAGGAAAAAAATATGCCAGCAGAAGTTATCTGCTATCGCTGTGGGTTGTCGCAATGACAAGGTGGTTGCGAGCGGGTGGAGATGGAAGAACAAGCCAAGCCGCACAATGCCGTTTTGAGCGACCGCGGAACCCTGCGAAAAGACTAATTCTTAGCAGAATGACACCAGAGATTTGAGCTGCTTTCGCGCTGTAATTTTATCTAAGTCGTCATCGAAACGTTGAGGGTGCCGCCAGCGCTGAACACTTCTTGATGTTGTGACGATATGTCCCCCAGCATACTTCAGACGACTGGAGAGCCCGGACCACGACGTAGCATGCGCCCCCGCTAAGCCTAGCGTGCCGACTTTGCTTCGAATATTCCCTTCGCCTAACCACCACTACACAACCCACGTATACACCTCCGTTGCATCATGATAATACGGCAATTGCTGCTGCGGCAAGGTATACCACTCATAATTCCAGTCTTCTCCTCATTCGCTGACCCTTTGACGACACCAAGGCCGCAGAACTCTCACCGCACAGCCCGTTCGTTCGTTCCAACGTTTCTTGTCATCCGAGGTCAATTCAATTGAAGCTTCGCTGCAAAACTGCCTAAAAGAGACCCATTCCATCGAAGCGTATATAAATGGCGCCAGCTCTACTCCCGTATCTCCAATTGACCCAGACACCCACGCTACGGCCGAGACAGGTCCTGTCTCTGATTCCGTCGCAAAGCATTATCAAATCTACAAAGAGCAGGGTAGGTCCCATGAAAAACATGGCACAAAAATGCACTTCTGATGCAATGCAGAGCAATTAATCGGAAAGATCGGATCATCTATATCTCCACACTACCAACCGCACACCCTCCTCACGAACCCGCCATCACCTTCCGATGTTACTCTTGAACTTCTCCTTGCATCAGGAGCCCACCAGGGACATCATACTTCTCTCTGGAACCCCACCAATGCACGTTATATTCATGGTATACGGCATGGAATCCACGTCATCTCATTGGACGTAACGGCTACACATCTTCGTCGAGCTGCAAAGATCGTGACCGAGGTTACAAGACGTGGTGGTCTCGTTCTTTTCGTTGGGACTCGTCCTGGGCAGGACCGTTGTGTCGTAAAAGCTGCGCAGCTTGCGAAAGGCTGCCACCTGTTTGAGAGATGGATACCAGGCAGTATTACAAATGGCCAGCAGATTCTTGGACGCTGTCGTACCAAAGTAGTCGATGAGAAAGATCAAGAAGTTCCCGGGTTTGAGGAGCAGCTATACGAGCGTGCAGTACTAAAGCCAGACTTGGTTGTGTGCTTGAATCCAATGGAGAACTACGTACTGCTGCACGAATGTGGGCTCAACAACATCCCAACCATCGGTATCATCGACACAGATGCTGACCCGAATTGGGTCACTTATCCGATCCCCGCGAATGACGATAGGTGAGGCATGGACAAGCTCTCCTTCATATTAGTACTAATAAGAACGCAGCCTGCGATGTGCACAAGTCATTGCTGGTGTTCTCGGGAGAGCAGGGGAGCAAGGACAGAAGCTTCGACTGCAAGCTGCAGAGAAAGGAATCATTACCTATACGCCTGCTAAAGACCTAAAATTATCTGATCAGAAAGAAGCCAAGGATGGGAGTAATGATATCCTTGAACCTAAGGACATTGAACTGCTAGAAAAGTTTTTGGAAGAGGTGAATGCTGAGGATGCCAATGAGGGCAGTGAAGTTGGAGACGAGGGAGAACAGCTTGATAAGCAAACCGACAAGCACTGGGGTCTAAGTCAAAATACGCGCAGGGATGACTAAAAAATATCAACAGGTTGCGAGCGGGTTTCTCCAAGCGCTAGAGGAGTACTCAAGTGGCTTGAGACAGTCACCAATTACTCTATATGAGAATTAAAAGCCAAAGAGCGATTGGGTCGGGACATTAGAGGCAGGGATCTGTAGCATGTCAAACATGCTGGTTCTATAGTGTACTGTACTATAAACTTTTGTAACATAGCACTGTGTGCGGATTGTTGATGTCGTAGCGTCTCTGTCCATTTATCTCCACCCGGGGCGGCCAAGCCGTGATTTAGGCATTGAGATAACTCCGAAGCCACGAATCTGCCAAACACCCGGTTCATTTGATACGGAGTGTTTCTCTCCGAATTTCGGCTAATCTCATCTGAACGGGCCTTGGCACGCAAGCACGTCAGCCACCGAAATGTTCCGCTCTTGAAATTTTGTCAATTTAACAGTCAAAATCAATATAACCTGCATTTACACACTTCAGTTTGATGGCAATTATTCGATAACCTTGAATTGGTCACAACCGTCCAATACACCCTTCCTGAGCCAAGGGTTGTCCTGTTTGGCTCGCCATGGCTGCGGAGAAGGAATTGGAAGCAGAAGGTCAAGGTCTAACCCGGACCCTGAAAGATTTATTCGCTGGCGCTGCCGGCGGCGTCGCGCAGGTGCTGGCTGGTTAGTTTAAGCCAATTCTCAATACACATGGGTCATATCCTAGATCTCGTACCCATCTATGCTCTTTAATGATCTTCCAATTACACACCCACTTTCTTAGAGTAGACATCTTAAAGAATGCAACAAGCCTACAATTCTTTAGGTTTTATATGCCTATTACTGAGCACTTGTTCTACGTCCTCTAACTACTATTCCGGAGGGATTTTACTAATGTGCATTGATAGGTCAACCATTTGGTATGTGGATAGGATCTTTCACTCTTGAAGAGTACAAGGCATTCCGTCCTACAACTAACTATCTGTAATGAAGACATTGTCAAAGTCCGTCTACAGACTACCAAACAGTACACAGGTGCCCTCAACTGTGCAACGCAGATCTGGAAAAATGAAGGTCCAGCAGCGTTCTACAAGGGTACTCTGACACCACTCCTCGGGATAGGTGCTTGCGTAAGTATAGTACCATATGATTTACCATCTGCTTTGTGTATTTTCTTACCAAGTTTTCTATTCAATTTCATTTATCCATTCCGCTTCTCTTCGACAAGGTAGTCTTCCTCATTACTTTCCAAAATCACTAATTTACCTCAAGGTCTCCGTTCAATTCGGCGCCTTCCATTGGGCCCGCCGTGCCTTCGAAACCCGTAACGAAGCATCCTCGCCTCTCGCACCACCCAACCTCTCATATGCCCAGTACTATGCCTCGGGTGCCTTCGCCGGCATCGCCAATTCCGTCATCTCTGGTCCCATTGAGCACGTGCGTATCCGGCTGCAAACACAACCCCACGGCGCTGCACGACTTTACAACGGCCCGCTCGACTGCGTGCGCAAGCTCTCTGCACATGAAGGCGTCCTCCGCGGCCTCTACCGCGGCGAAGCTGTCACCATCCTACGCGAGGCGCAGGCGTACGGTGTGTGGTTCTTGACCTTCGAGTACCTAATGAATGCGGACACGCGGCGGAACAGCATCAAGCGGGATGAAGTGAGTACCCCAAAGGTGGCATTTTATGGTGGTCTGGCGGGCGAGGCGCTTTGGATTGCAAGTTATCCGTTTGATGTGGTTAAGAGTAAGATGCAGAGTGATGGGTTCGGGGAGGGAATGAAGTTTAAGAATATGAGGGATTGCTTTGCGCAGACGTGGCGGGCCGAGGGTATTGGTGGGTTTTGGAAAGGTATTGGGCCGACGTTGCTGAGGGCGATGCCGGTTAGTGCAGGGACTTTTGCAGTGTAAGTTGCTCTCTTAGCTCTTTTTTGTGGTTATACCAGGGTAAGCCATACGGGCTACTAACCATCCCGTATAGGGTTGAGATGACGATGAGATTGATAAATTGAATATGGCCATCTTTTTCGATTCTTCGTTTCAATATGAGATGAGCAAGGCGTCAGGAAGAATTGGTGTTGGAGTGCAAGCGCCAGGCAACATTCCGGTTGGATCCTTCCAAGTTATTCAACAAACAAAGTTAGCAGTAACATAGTCATATATCCACCCTTAGATGCCTTCAGCTTAGGTATCGCGATAATGTGTTGCTTGTCTAGGATGGAGAATGAAGGCTGCTGCGTACTCGCGCTATTAAATATTAGTCGAAGTACATCACAGCTCCAGACGTAGATATCTAGAGTGTAGGTCAAAGCAAGGTTTAACGGCAAGCTAAATGGCGTTAATTAATTGGTAAACAAGAAGGCACGGATCAGCTCGTCCTTCGAATTTATCGCGCTTCTGTGTCGCGGGCATTGCAGAGCTGAATTTCGAAAGCGAATAGGAACCCGCCAAGCACGGGAGCACGAATCCTATAGTAGTTATGTATAGTATAGAGAAATAGCTCCCTCTACGCCCTATCCGCCTTTTAGGTATCCCTGGATCTGGCTAAGGTACGGACTCGCGCTTTCGTCTCAGCAGACCTGGGCTTGTCTATGTGGTATGGACGGCCGACTCCTACGTATGTCTTCTCAGCTGAAACACGCCCCTTGCCGTTTCTCGCTTTATAGAGCACTCTATGGTGTCTCGTATTCTCGGATTACGCGGAATTATTTTGGAATTGATGTCGAACTTGACGCAGCTAGTACCGCTAGGCCACTCACAAAGACGTCTTATGTATCCTCGCCTTAGGATCATGAACCAATGCTGCCGCGGATTGGGGAGGAACGGCGATATCTATGGTTGCCTGATAACGGATCAAACGGAGTTCAAATATCGCCTGAGGACTAGTAGCGGAATTGGAAGGTCTTAATGGTCTAGTGCTGAGCGCCCATGGGCCGAAGATCTTACGTGCTCCACTCAAAGGGCTGACTGCTTCATTCTTCCAATGCTTTGATTTGTCTTCTCACTCCGTAGCTGTTCTAGTCTCTCTATCTCTGCCCTCAAGTTTCGTCGTGCGGCCTCCTCCTTTTCTACGTAGAACTTTTCAGAGAGGTAGAGCCTCTCCCTCTCCAAGAAGCCCCTGAGCACCCCCACCCTACCCTTCCGATACTCATCCTCTTCGTAGTACCCATACTCCTCCCTTATCTGCCGCACGTACACTTCATACTCCTCATTCGGCCTCGCCAATACCTCCAGATCAAAGTCCAAGAACAGCTCCAGATCCCCCACCCCCTCCCCGCCGGGCAACGTGTGCGTCACCGTCCGCTCTATAAACCCCACCACCTTCCCCGTCATCCCCTTCGCCAGCCCCACGCTCGCCGCAAACTCCTCAAACGCCCTCACGCTCGTTGTCCGCGCGCCGCGGGTCGTACACCACGTCGTGGAAGAAGATGGCCAGCGCGACGCCCGCTTCGTCGCGGAGCATCGCGCGGCACGCGTCGAGGCAGCGGAACATGGTAGCTATGTGCTCGAGGGTGTGGTAGTGCCGCTGCGGCTCCTTGTAGCGCTGGATGACGGCGTCGGCCCAAATGTGCGCGGCGGCGGGAGAGGCGCCGAGGGTGGTGGCGAGTGCGATGAAGCGTGCGCCGAGACTGGACTCCAGGGCGAGTGGTCTAGGGGGTAAAGGGCTGGTCATAGCTAATTACAGTGCACCCTCTCGTCAATTCCAGTGGTTAGCGCAGCCACGTCTGCACGGCCTTTTTGTAGGGGAAATTTTGGCATTTTTGCTGTTTAAGGGAAATTTAATAAAACACGCTAACCACCGGAATTGACGAGAGGGTGTAGTATATAGTTTAGGTGGTAGAATTAGAAAGGGGTGGCGAAGTGGTTAGCTACATCTTGCTTTTATTTGATATATTTGTTTAGGCGAGAGGCGCCACGGCTGCCGTTCTCGCGTCTCACTCTCGCGGAATGTCGGGTGGAATAATACCGCTTTCTGCCTTGAGATGACACCTCTTTACTGCCATTGCACTAGCTTTTTTTCTCAGCTGTTTCTTACGACAATCTGGCTAACGGAGGTCAAAGGCAATGCTCTAGTGAGCGGGATCCCCAGGAACTAAAGGACCTGCTGATTATTCCGCACCCATGTCCAATTAGTGTAAGGTTGAGACCCGGGGCAGGAGTGGCGCTGCGCCAGCTTTCCAGGAGAGGGTTACCTCGACTGATAGAGCATGGAATGCTTGATCCGTTGAAGTTAGTGCTTTTTCGAAACCTGATAGTGGCGCTCTCATCTGGACCAGTAACGAGGAGGCCGATTCGAAGCAGACTCGTAGACAGATGGATGTGTAATTTCGGTAGTTATGGTTTGAAGGGGTAAAGAACTTTCGGAGGTGTTGTATTGGGTAGAGCTTGCCATTTGATTAACGTTAGTAAATGTTGCGTTTTGGGTAGTCATTGCTGTGGGTATGACACGAGTATTTAGATTGAGGCTTATCGAGACCTTGCACTGGAGACTTTCTTTTGGTAACAATGGATAATGTAGAAAAATTAGAAAATGAGGTGTTATATAGGAGCACTCGATACGTGCTCTGACCTGCCCTCTGACATTGTGAATTCTGGCAGTAGGCCAAAGGTAATAACTTCGACAGCTACAAGCCAATACGAGTTGACCGTTGATTAATAATATACAATTTAGGAACAGGTGTGTCAGGGTTGCCTGGTATACTGCCGCCAGATTGATTCTTTCCTTTTTAGTGTTGCATCCGTATCTCGGTTTCCTCTGATGGAGAAAGAGCATGATTGTATGACCATTCATTTCTAGCCAAAAAAAAGGCCCTGAGTAGCAAATTCCCAATCCACAAATAGTCTTTGCCTAAGTTCCTCGCAATTTAGGAAACGGTGGGTGACTGTGCAACTTGACATTATATGAAGGTGCGAGGCTTGGCAAGGTAGTGAGTTTCTGGCCGATGTTAAACTTTGGTGGCTAGGGCTATGCATCAGCACAATGGAATTCTTGCGAAATTTGACCAAGCGACGGGGGAAATCTAAATACTTCACAGTACTGACCAATGTCATAATTCCAGGATGTTTCTTGTGTGGGGCCTAAAAAGAAACGGAATTCTCGTGAATGACATGTTAGAATATAGAAGACGAAATAGAGTGGAAAATATCTGAAATAGTGCGATTCTAATTGCTACCCATATTGTCTCTGTGAAGGCTGAGATACTTGGCATGGTGGAGGGGTCGCAGGGGCTGGAGTTCCCAGGCCCTTGGCACTAGCGCCCTCGATCGATCTTCAAACCCAGACCGTTCGAATTTCTTTTGGCGACTGGAGCCCTCTCTTTCCTCCACCCTCTGCATCATTAGCTATGGCCGACTCCTCCAAAAAACGCAAGGCCGCTCTAGATCCAAAGCCTTCAGCCAGCAACAAAAGAACTAAAGTACGTGGCCATGACTCCTGCGCTCCAGCACTTCTGCCCGCTTAATAGACTTCCAGGGTAAAAAGCATTGGCGTGCGCCACGGACAGGCGGCGCTGCTGTTATGGCCCAAACTCGAAGTATCGAGCCAGGAGACGCGGGCATTTGGGCTACGTGCGACATGAGAAAGGAGGGCAAGTGTGTTGCTGAACTGAGGGACACGTTCGACGAGGTACTATCTTGACCGCCTAGCGGTGCTCTTTCATCATTCTTGGGGGACCGAGAGACATTGACGCAGTCTAGTACGCGAGAAAACTCTATGGGGCCAGCCACGATGATGCAGCAGCTGAAGGCGGCGAAGCCGAGCAAGATGAGCCAGACATTGAAGTTGAGATCCAGAGAGAACTGGAGAACATAAGCAAACCAACAATGGAGCCTCTGTTCACTCACATCAGATTGGACACCGATTGCGGTATGCTTAGCCGCTGCAGATGCCTTATGTTAATCATCTGATGGGGTCTAGTTGTGTTTTTCAAGACCCGACCGCCAGTTGAGCCTGTTTCATTCGTGCACGCTATTTGCGCGGAGGCGGCAAGTAGCGCGGAACGAAAGCAAAGTCGCTTTGTCAAAAGGCTAACGCCAATGACTGTCATAGGAAAGGCGACCGACAAGGGGCTTGACGAGATAATACAGCAAGTCCTCGCGCCACATTTCCATGGACCAGACTGTGCAGGGAAAAAGGTGAGCATCCGCTATTTCTTTTCTTAGTCATGTGAGTTTGTTGAAGCTATACATAGCCAACACGACATTATTTTCGCTAAATATTGCTTGGAATAGTTTGCGATTCGCCCAACATTTCGCAACCACAAGGCGTTAACAAGAGAAGGCGTCATAAGAAAAGTTGCAGCTGCCGTGGGGCCAGGTCATAAGGTCGACCTGAAAGATTATGACTTGCTCATCCTAGTGGATATCTACAAGGTAAGGAGTTCTCACATGCATAATTTCAGGCCTCTTCGGCTTGCATCTCGACATCGGTGACTCTCGACAGGCGCTCACAGTCCATAGAACATATGTGGTATGAGTGTGGTTGGTGCAGATTACGAGAGGCTCAAGCGGTATAACCTCGCGGAGATTTACGAGCCAACGCCCAAAAATAACCAGACCCAATAATTAGAGAGGTATATGGGTTGACTGGGGGGAAGCGACACTGGGTTTGTCTTATTGTGAGCACCCTTTCGCGTATCTCAAGCGAAAATGCTCTGAACGGGAATAGCGCGCTCTACACGCAAAGGGGCGTGGGCAAAGTTCCTGGCAAGCTAGAGTGCGCTGGCGACGGCTCGTCTCCGGGAGAGTGGGCCCCCCGGTGGGCTCGCATGGCGTTTGTGCATGCGGTGGAACAGGTGGGAATTGTGGTAGGATCGCGATGAGGATGATGTAGATGATGGAGTTGTGGTGTTTTGGGAGAGCGAGACCCCGGGGCATCCGCTTAGCCATGTCCAGGCCCTGGTGCCGATCGTCTAGCAAGCTCGCTCTGAGGCGCACCCCCTTGACCTGCCTCGCTGCAGCCCTGGGCTCAGGTTTCATAGCAAAGTAGTATTCCCCCTTCCTGGCTTCGCCCCGGGTCCATCCTCTTCTTTTCTATTTGTTCCAGAAAGCGAGCGTGCGATACTTGGCCTCTCGGGAGCCTAGCACCCTGGCCGTGTCCCAATCAGCGTGGGCAGTTGTCGACACCGCCTTCGTTGCACTTGACCCTTTATGGCTTTCTTAGACGAGAGCTTACGACGGCGCTGCTCTGCCTTCAACGCCCCATCGCTGCCATTTTAACTCGACGACCACTCGTCAATGGGAGAAGCGAAATTTCCAAGCCTCCTCCCTTTGCGTGATTTGGCTTTGTCTGCGTCAGGAAGCGATGCCCGTCCTCGCTGAGCGCCGGCTTAACCTTGACGCCGTCGCGGAGCTTAGATTATGCATCTCAACATACACCAGCCCAGGTTTTATGGATGCCATCAGCCCTGGCGGCTGCCGACGAGTCCAGAGAGGGTATTGAAGCCGACTGGATAGTCTTGGGAACTCGCTACCATCCGGCCATGCTCGGTACTAGCAACATGCTTTCGCCTATTGCGGCGCCTCTTACATTTGATATACTGACTTGTCTTCCGAACTGCTAATCAAACGAGCGCACCCAGCTAATATCAGCACTTCAGGGTCTGACTGTGAATTATATTTCCGCTAGACCCGACTATGCTACCCTGGTGAGCTAAGAAAATATCAGAAAGGCCACTTCACTTCTACTTCTTATTACCGTCTTCCCCTTTTTCCTAATAGAGGGCCTGATTTTTCCATGCCACTCAAAATGCATCTTCCTCCATTAGACGTTGCTGTATACCCCGTTGTCACCATGAGCCATGGCAGATATGGTAGATCAGGACGTCCCACGTCCACTTCATCGAATGTACCTAATTCTCCAGACTTTTCCATTATCCAAAAGCTCGTCCGGCACGTCTTTCATTCCTCTCGGGTTGTTGTCCAGCAGGTCGAGCGATTACAAGGGCATCTTCAGCAGGTCTATCTCGTACGGATGGCAGATGGAGGTGCACTGATGTTAAAATGTCCTCCCCCGTTCAATACGCGGCTTCTGCGCCACGAACAACGCGGACTAGAAACAGAAGCAAAGATCGTGGAACTTCTCGCAGCCAACACGCAACTACCCGTCCCTCAGTTTATCAAGCATGATCCACAGGGAGGCTCGTTGGGTTCTCCGTACCTCATGCTCAGCCATATCCCGGGAACACCATTGGCAGAAGTCGCTCCATACCTCTCTGCCAGCGAACGGAGCATCGTAGACCGCACGCTTGGTGCTTGCGTTCGCAGTATCACCTCTCTCGCAGCCCCAAGCTTTGGCATTACGCATCGGGTGTTTTCTGGCACTGGCAGTGCTACTTGGCGAGAAGCCTTCCTTTCTCTTCTGGAGTCTGCTCTGCGTGATGCAGAAGATATGCTCGTCAGCATTCCCTATGATAGCATCCGCTACCATGTCGCGCGGCACGGTTACCTGCTAGAAGAGATTTCTGAAGCTCGGCTTGTTCCCCTTGATATGGGTGGGTTAGAGAATGTCTTGCTTGACGACCGCACAAAGCAGGTATGCGGTCTTCTGGGGTTCTCGAACGTTATTTGGGGCGATCCGATGATGGCGGCCGTGTTTACGAATGCGAGCGAGGCCTTTTACGAAGGATACGGTGAATGTCCCGCTCGAATCGGGCCTGCGCATGTGAGGCAGCTTCTGTAAGTCGATACTCTACACCCCTTATCTGTTTCTACGACAGTGAGGTCTTGTGCAAACACACCTTAAGAAGTACGACAAAGTAACTTACTGGTATTTTGTAGATATGCCGTATACAGAGCTGTAGTCGCTGTTATAGCGCACTACTATCGGCCGCAATACGCCAGCGAAGAGCTTGACGCTCGACGCTTGTTGACCTGGGCATTAAATCAGCTTTCGCAGGTGTAGTTCCTGCAAGAAACGGCCAGAAACGTGCGATACGACAAGCAACGATAGCCTTTGCTCGTTACTTTCTACAGCTATCCGCCCTCCCATTCATCTTTGAAGCGTTTATATCGCCGTTGTCTGTTTCCCTTCAGCGAAATTATAGCATGCATTAGCACTAGCTAACGCGACATCGAAAGGAGTAACAAGAGACGACGACACCCCTCCGCCAGTCAAAATTCCTGTCTTCGTCAATCATAGTTTCGTTTTCCTGTCTTTGGTCTTACTTGAATTTCTCGATCCTTCGGTATAGAAGAGGCGTTCAAGATCTGGAGGCATCGTCAAATCTTGCGTCGGGGAATTTTAGATGCCAGCCACCGCGAAGTGGCGGCAGTGGCATGGCATGGAACTGCCTGACGAGCGGGGTTTGCTGCATGGGATCCGGACCCCCAAATGCCCCTTGCTGAATCGGCAACGCGGGACGAGCGGCAGCCCCTCGAATCATTTTTAGACCACTTTTTTCTTCTTTTCTTCCTCGAGTTACCCTCCTGCGCTAGTTGCGTGAGGCTGCTTGCTTTCTATAATTTGTCATTTTCCGGGCATGGGGCCCTTGGGCATGGGTGTGCGGATAAGGATGATCATGGATCATGAGTCGAATGACGCATGTACTGGGAGGATGAAACGGGTATGGGCTGCTGAAGCATGCGTGGATGGGATGCACCCGTTCGTTCGTGGGCCCCACCTCTCGGAGATTTTCTCCTGCAGATACTGTTTTGACAGAATCGGGCAAGGAATATGGGGTATCCCTGAGCTTAATTCGCCAAAGAAATGCGTGTACTTGGTCGATAGGCACAGTTAGCGAGATGCGGAATGCAGTTATGCGGCTTTTCACGGTTGATCGGAGAAGTCATGGATAAGGTGTTTTGACGAGGGGTATGCCCGATACTGCTAAGAACCGAGATACGAAGTGGCTCTCTCTTTGTGCGTTTTGCAAGAATGATGTTCACATCCCTTCGTATGGTAAGTTTTCTTAGACTTTTCGTATATGCACGCCTCATAAGCCAATCTAGAGGCTCTATACCGTATAGAGCTTGGTGTTGAAGCCTCTGGTCAGTGCGGTTGTTCGGCAGTAGAGGTACTGGCGCCTCATTGACGTTTTTGACGCTTGGATATTAAGATGAACAGCAGCGACGTGGCCAGGGAGCCTATCCCTTACATTGTCACTTACGTCCTATAAATTGTGGCCCGTGCGCGCCAATCAATAAGCTGCATTCCTAGGCGGTCAATCGTTCTGCCGCATCACCAAAGGTCTCAACTGAAGCTACAAATATATTAAAATATCGGTGTATATTACATATAGACACTTATCCTTTGGTGTTGAGTCGATCTACGTGCTCCTGCCAACACGGGCCGTCTTTATATAGTGGTATTTGACAGAGTCTACACCCGTACGTTGTTCTTGGCGACCTTTGAGGTCTCTTAAACTCCTTACTATCGCGCGATCTCTTTGTTGTATTTACTGAAAGCTCGCAGAGAGGCTTCCTGCTTAAAAGCTTCCTAATTTGGCTCTTCCTTCCTGCCTCTAAGTATGCAGAGTAAGTTATCTGCTTTGTATTAATTCTGACTGCCTTGTATCCATAATATATCGCCGGGTACTACTGTATTTAATCTATAGAGACCCGTATACGATTGCTTTAAGGTATATAGGTAGAGAGCTTAAATAGAGATTTCACAAGTCGTATGAGGAACTTCTTATGGCCACTTCGTCTCGGCTAGCCGTCGGTAGCGTAGGAAGATAGCTTATAGTAATTAGTAATAATTATATTAAGGAGGAAATGGAGCAGAGGCTTCTAAGTCTTACGGTAATATTGGAGGGAGCTATAATAAGACCTTATCTAATTAGCAGTATTAACGCCTTTTATATAGTAATTGTAGAGGTTAATAAATAGCGGAAGCTATAACTCCTTAACTATATCGCTACTAAAGATTTTCTAAGTTATTGTAGCACCGGTGGAGGTCTTTGCAGGACATCATCGTCGCCGTTTAATTGATTAAGATCCTGCGATAGATAACGTTAGATACTATTTTTAGTAGTAGAGCCTTATCTTAAGTCTCACTTACCGTTAAGGACCGTACTTATAAACAGCACTATATTTAAATCTTTCTAGGCAAATTAAGTAACTGTAGAGTCTTTAGAAAGCTCTCTATATAAAGAACCCTATAGTATCTAGTTATTAAATACCAATTTAAGTTCTGCGAGGGAGGAGCTAATTTGCTTAATTAGAGCTCTATACTGGGCCTTAACTTTACCTAAAGCCTCCTTTATATATACCTTATCCAGATTGTATAGACCCTTCTTATTGCCTTTAGCGTGGAATATCTAGTTAAGAACGTAGCCTTAATTGCCTAAAACCCAGATTTTGAAGCCCTCTGGCGTTGGCTTAGTGGGAATATTAATAATTTTAGGAGCTTAGCTAGTAAACCGTTTAATTGTCTTATTGACGGTAAGGTATATACTAGGGGTATAGAGCTTCCTATAGAGCACGCGTAGGTACTTACTAAGGTCCTAAATCCTTTAAAAGTATTCTGGAAAGCTTCGTTATTGTCTTCTTGTGGGTTAGTGCAGTAGAAGTAGCGGTTAATTTGGCGAAATCTATTAAGTCCAATAAAGTTCTAAACAATATGTATTAAGCCATAACTAAAGTCTTTATACTAATACTCCTTAATGCTACTTTCTATATATAGCCCTATATAAATTAGCACTGCTAAGTATGCATACAGCTCTACCCTTAATGTTGGCTTCCACTTCTGCGGGCGTTCCTTTGGAGTCTTATCCTCTAGTATTTAGTAGAGCTCCGCGTTCCTATTTATATACTCCACAAGTTAATCTAAAATTTCGTCTATAAAGAATAGCTTAAATAGCTATAGGGGGTCGCTATTATTAACGTTGGAAGGAAGGTTCGGCTTGCTATAGGTATTTTCGTTTATGATAGGAAGAGGTTCGAAATTAGGTAAGGGCCAGGGCTCGGGAGGAGGGTTTTAAGACTTCTGAGACGCGTTTTTTGGGTGTTTGGTATAAGGAACAAAGTCTATATCATTACTTTCACGATTGCGCACCATGATTGTAGTGTATTTGATTAATGAAGCTATATATTTACAACTTCGACGCGAAGAAGTTTCGGTGTTCTTGACCGCGCGCACGGGCCATATTTTATATCACATCGACAATGTAAGGGATAATATTTGGCGTTGTTGATTAAAAAGCTTTAATATTGTCGCTGTCTAATTGGCTATTAAATTGTTAATAAAATATCGTCCTTATGTCGCTGTAAGGCGCGAGGTAGACAGGGAGTCCAATTGATAGAACAATAAGATATATTGATAGGTTTCCGAAGAACTACTAGACGTGGAAGAGGTTTCCCGGGTCACATGAAGAGCACGTGGCTCACATGCGGTCGCATGCACCTCGCAGCTATATATAGCTATCTACTGTACCGTCACCTGACAGCCGCTTAAAACTCATTTAATGTTAAGAACGCGTATAAAGCGGATGGGTAGTAGTAATTTGGGGGAGGACTCTAATAGAGATTTTCCTATATATAATCAGTGGCTGGTTAATGGAGGAAGGGTAGGAACCTATAGTCATGACGTCATACATCACGGCTTTTTGCCTAACTTTCCCTAAAAATATATATACAAGTGTTTTTAGTGGTGACCTTCTGTAGTATTGCATTGGCATCGTAATACTGACGCGTTTTGGTGAGGCTTGCTAATAAAATTACGCTGGCTAGGGTGTAGCATGCTAACCTAAGTAGGAGCGCCTAAAGCGCCGAATACGAAAAGTCTCTTCTGCTAGATAAAGGGATGGCATCTCAGTTTTAGAGAATCGGCCACTCGCAAATCCTTATATTTATTCAAAGCAATATCTGCTAAAAGAGCTGCTCAGATTTTGTTTCCTGTGTCCGCAGATTAAATATAACATAAGCTAGCCTAATTCAGCCCGCTCCGACCGCCAAAGCTGGAATACACTTCGCACACTCAAGCCAATTAGCGAATCGAGCGCTCATCTGGAGTGTCGAGCCAGCCTTGCCTACTTAGAAAAATAGAAAACGGGGCGCGCCACATGCGCAATCGCCAATTTCTGCCGCATCGAGCATGGTTCGAGAATGACAGGGCTGCCAAGCTCGAGTCGTGGGTCCGTGAAGCGCGCAGAGCGTTGCGACGGGCTCAACGGCCGAGATTGGGGATGTGATGCGAGACAGGGATTCAGATTGGTTGCTTCGACGGCCCTTGGATGAGGGAAGGAAGCAACTAGATGGCAGCCTTCTCATGGTGATGACGGGAAAATGACAAAAATCCTTGCAGCTGAATATGTATGAACGGCCACTCCGAAAGCAGAATATGCATTCTGAGAACCAACTGTGTCGCTTCGTATGCGGTAATGTATGTGCTTTCCCAATTACTGGATCAGAAAGAGGAGAGGGCAAGCTCGCTCTCGCTTTTGCCTGTGCATGTATTGATTTATTTCTGGACTTTCTGGCAGTATGTAAGCCTTGCAAACAACAAATCCTCCATGCACGTTCGCCAAACCTAGCTATCCAGGGAACCCACCCCTCGCCATCTTGCGGGCACGCTGGTCGCGACGGTTGTGGTTCGCTCGTGAGCCCTTGTGCGCTTCCTTGCGCTGTCGCGACGCCTGTGTCGCCTTATCGTCTGAGGGCCCAGCAACATTTCCTCCAAGGCCACCTCCGCGCCCGCCACGGCCTCGACCTCGTCCCCGTCCCCGATACCCTCCGCCTCTACCTCCTCGGCCGTCACCACCGGCGTCGGCGCCAGATCCCTCCGCTTCTGCTCCTGAGTCTACTGGGCTGCCTCTGTATGCCGTGGGAGCCAACTCACGCTGCTGGCCTGAGAAAGTAGAGAACTTCGCCTCCAAACGACGCAGACGGCGTGGATCGCGTCCTATCATTATCGCCCAGCCCTCGATAGCTTCATCCGTCATACCTGTCTCGCTCCTCAGTGCTGCTCTCGCCTTGCCCCGTCTTGTTGCTGCATCGCGACCGAAGGCTTCCGGAGAACCCCTGTAAGCCTTGAACAGCGCTTCTTCATTCCTGTCACGGAGATCTGCGCCAACTTCGTCGCTACCGGGAATTGCGGAGTCAACTGTGCCGCCGACATCCTCAACATCGTACGTGTCGTCACGCTCGTCGTCGTCTGCGTCAAAGGCCGCCAGGGCGGAGAGAATTGCGGCTTTGTTAGGAGCAGTAGTTCGATCCGAGAGAATGGCGTCGGCAGTGAGCTTCTCATTCTTCCGGCCAATGTGCAAGCGCGAGGCATCTACAGTGAGCTGATCGAACTCGTCATTGTCGAAGACGTTACGACGCTGGGGAGGAGGGGTGGAGCGAGGAGTAAGATGAAGAACTTCCCCTGACACATTCGTGCCGGCTCTGGATCACTTTTAGCATACTAAGCAGCGAAGGGACTCGTTACAGAGGCATAGAAAAGAAGGGGTTAAGTGTGGATGCAGGAATTGACAACTGGGAGTGTTTGTCTGAGAGAGAAACATCCTCAAGCCTGCAACAAAGCTAGACTCTTTGCACAACACTTCTATGATGGGAACTACTAGTTGGTATACGTACATTTGCTCAGTCCTATCGGCGTTCTTAAGATAGTTAGGTAGAGAATCGTCCAGGAGATGGGCAGTGACTTGTTCGACATCGTCGTTGTACTCGTCCAACAGTTTTACGACAAATCCGGCACCGAGAATCGGGAAGAGATCCTGCACTTGACTGACGAGGCTCATACGGTAGATGTGGACTCCTCCAAACGCTCCGTGACCATATTCATCATCATCTGCACGGCCTTTACCTTTATCAATCTTCCGTCGAACCAGTTTTTTCGGCCTTGCTAGACCTGCTTGACGAAATGCGCTAAGTGAATCAGCTATATTCCTTGCTCTAGCTCCTTTTTGCTGACTAACGCCATCTTTAATTATGCTTAAGAGAGGCGTATTTGTGACTAAATCTGCCAGGAGAAGTTTCTTGCCGGACCTGGACTTCTCCTCCAGCTCTGCACTAGTCTTCAGACTGTATAAATGGTCAGAGAGGAGGGAATAGTTCGGCTTAGGGCTCTTGATCAAGGAGATGAGGCTGAGATATGCGATTGTAACAAGCTTAGACTGCAGGCTCGGTGCAGCCTTACTGTATGCAACACAGAGGGAGTCCAAAAAATCAGACCCGGTTATGAAGAGTAACCCAGCGTCGTGTGAGACATGTAACAAATGGCAAAGCCGTCCCAAGTCATTCTCGACAGCGGCTGGATTGCCCGAATCAAGGGTTTTGGTCAAAGCAAGCTTGATCTTATGCATTGCGCCTTCAATATAGTCACCCTTTCTCTTCCAAATGCTCTGAACAAGTTCACGAAGACTTTTGCTCCGAGGATAGGCATGACAAAAATCCGAAAGAAAAGTCCATTGAAGAAGTGATGAAGGTATCGACTCCGTAGAAAGTGCTCTGTGAGCAAGAAGGAAACACTCCCGCTTCAGCGATAAATCTTTAGGTCCCAAATAGGTATTTGGTGCTCGGGTTAGTTCCCGGTAGTAAGAAACAAGGAAAGAAACCAGAGGGCCTTCATCATCAGCTGTCTTGAGAAACTCGGAATCTGGTAAGCGAAGATGAATCTGAGCAAGAGTTAACCAAGCACCCAAACATGCTTCCCATTCTTCAGGGAGCAGGGTCTGTTGGAGATTCGCCGGAGGAAAAGGCGCTATAGGTGGTGGAGACATGATTTTGAGGATGTTTGTGGCCTAATCTCCACACGGACAAGAGACAAGGACAGCTATATGTAGAGAAGAAGCCTGCTTCCGTCGCACTCTGTATGCCTCTCCCTAAGGTGAATGTTTATTAGTATGCTCCAACCGTCTGGACTCACGAACCCGCTGTGTGCTTATGATGGATGGCTGTAGGGAAAGAGTTGCTGCGCCAATCCCCTGGAACGGACTAGCGCGCCAAGAGTTACAAATCCCTCCCACAAACTCCAAAATTCCACCCCGCGACAGCCCTCCGAACCTCACCGCAAGCAAGCCCAACGACCGGTGCCAGTCATCACGTTACAGCGATCTTAGATCCGAGTCTTGACTGGAATTTTTGCTCCCCAATCGTACAGCCCTCATCTTCCACCTCTACAACTCGTTCCCACTAACCCATCCATTTTCCAGAATTTCCTCAACTCCACCTCTTATACTATACAACCGCCAGAATGTCCTACCAAAAGCCCGAGAAGGACTTCGGCGAAGGCCCCAAGATCCACAAGATCCGCATCACGCTGACCTCGCGCAACGTCAAGTCGCTCGAGAAGGTGTGCCAGGAGCTGATCGACCGCGCCAAGAGCAAGGACCTGCGCGTCAAGGGCCCCGTCCGCCTGCCCACCAAGAAGCTGAAGGTCACCACCCGCAAGACTCCTTGTGGTGAGGGTTCTAAGACCTGGGATACCTACGAGATGAGAATCCACAAGCGCTTGATTGAGTAAGTTGGATTGTTGGGTTGTGGTGGTATGTAGTGACTAACATGGGAAAATAGCTTGAACGCACCGACGGAGGTTGTCAAGCAGATTATCATCAACATTGAGGCCGGTGTCGAGGTTGAGGTTACGATTGCTGCTTAGATGGCTTGCAGAGGGGGATGGTAGGGGGAAAGGTTGCTATCATAATGACTGGAACGAGTCTTCAGGAAAGTGTTGTGTACAAGCCAATACTCACAGCCCAGTCAAATATAGAAAAAATAAAGAGACATTTCACATAAAGTATAAATGGTGTGCCTATATGATTGTCCTAAAATTCGATATACGGTCCGACGAGCCCGGACGGTCGGCATGAGAGTACCAGAGTCCTGCATGGTGATGTGTTAGGAGAACCTCACCGGCTATGCATAATAACGTCCGAAAATGAAGAGAAGAGAAGTTCGTCTACTTGATAGGCTACATAAAATGTCCAGGGAATCGAGCAAGCGGCCGCCCACAATGTCGATAAGCTCCCTCTAATTTTGAGATCAAGCCGAAGAAGAGGAGCTCAAAGGCTGGGGCCAATGAGAGATAGAAGGCTAAATATAACATCCAGCAATGAACGTGAGGAATTTCAAAGTTATTAAGACCAACAATGACCGCCGTTTTTAGCGAGAAGAAAAGAAGAGTAAGGTAAAACACAAAAGGCATCGTGCCGAATGCCATTCCGGACGCTGCGCCAAAACCCAGCCCATCACTAAACCATCCTGTTTAGCTTTCCTAGTGACACCATTGCCTGTCCCAGCCCAGCTATTTAAAACTCTACTATTCTCTGAGCTATAGATAATTAAGTTAGCGAAGGAATCTTCTGAAGTGGGCAAATAGGACCCTCGAACTTACCTTCGGCCAGCTAAAGCGCCGCTTCTGCGCGTCACCCCTCTCCTGTCCCTTACCTGCTTGGTTATTAGCGGAGCCGTAGCCGTATGTCGGATATACTGGGTCCCGTTCCGAAGAAGTGGAGGATGCTGTGATGCTAGAGGGGCTGGCCAGGGTCTGGAAGGTGGTTGCATTGGAAGTGGAACTGCTGGTTTCGTTTGTCCCTGTCGAGGTTGAGGAGGTCGTGGAGGTGAGGCTCGTGAAGAGGCTTGAAGTTGTTAGGGTCTGGTAACTTGAAATGACCCTTGTTGACAACGACAACAAGGTAGCCATAGAATCTACTGGCGAATCGGAAGTTTTGCTGGTTACTATAGTACTATTCGTGTAGAATGCACTCGTCAAGGTGTCTGGCATGTATGTCGAAGATGGTACTATAAAGGTGATTGATGATGCCAAGCTGCTCGCCGAGGATTCCTGCGCGTTGATACTAGTCCATGGTATACCATCAATGCTTGAAGGGCTTGTCAAAGTTCCAATAGAGCTGCTAGTGGATAAAGAAATTGTCGAATTAAAAGACGAAAAAGTCGACGGGCTCGATGCCGGTGCCTCTGAGGTAGCATTGCTTGGTTGAATTGTCCATGAAGGGGGCGCAGACGAGGAGTTCGTGGATAACGTCGCACTCGGCAAGCGTATAGTATCGACCGAGCCACCAGTTGCTGAACCTGAAGCCGTGCTTTGTACTGGGCTGTGTGACATCGCTGGAATTATCGATATAGTAGTAACAGCTGCGCTCGTAAAAGAAATGCTGGTTGAGCTACTAACTGGTGAGGAGACCGGACTCTCCGTTGCGCTACTCGAGGTAGTGTTTGGCCTGGGGGTACTAGATGCGCCTCCTGTGAATGTGGCCAAGCCATCAGCCGTCGAGATTATACTAGAAAACCAACCAGATGAGCTAATATTTCCTAAGGCCCTAGAAGTGCTATTCAAGGCCGAAGTGACCAGAGTCTCCGCCGTTGTGCTCAGGGTTGAACTGTTTGAATGTGAAGTAAAGTAACTGGATACTGGTGCGGTCGAAGAACCGTTAACGTAAGAAGAAACGGGCCTCAAGCTACTAGAGGGGGTGGAAGATGGGAAGTTGAAGCAAGATGTATGCCCAAGAGGAGTGACACAGAAAGAGCTCTCAATAGTGGCAGTCTTCTCGGGATTAAACGTTGCCATGACTGACCCAGAAGCCGTCGGGCTGACAGTAGCAGAGCTGGAGTTCGACATTGGATAATGGGGACCAGCCGACGTGGATTCGGTAGGACCAGTAGAGCTCGATGAAGCTCCAACTGTATCAGTGATAGTGTGAGTACGCCTTGAAGTACGGAAAATAGTCGCATGCTGTCTAGTCGAATTCATAGAAGCATTCGAAGAGACAGGGTCAACAGTGGGTGTTGAAGGCGGGTCGGTGGGATATAAGGTAGAGCGTAGAGTGCTGTCGTACGAAGCGATGGTTCCGATTGCAGTTCCGGAGGTGCTTAGGTCGTGAGGGGCATCTGAATACGGGACGAAACTACCTGACGAGGTCCCTAATGGTGCTGCAGTACTACCCGATGAGATGGGGTATGGAGGGTGAGTCTCATTGGTGTATCTTGGGCGCAAGTCTCGGGGGTGGTGAACTGCATGGTGGTAATGTTAGCCTCTCTAAACGTCTTCAGTAGAGACATTATCAGGTGAAGTTAACGACGAAGCCATCCAAAAAACGGCCCAAGGAAAACGATCGTGCGGTTTCTCTAAGAAGACTATTGTGTGATAAAGAACATGTTTTCTGGAGCAGCTACAAAGCTAGATGGTATTTAAATTCCCAAAGAGAAGTGGGGAATAATTATAGCAAAATACCCCACAAATCAAATGCGTATATGCATTAGCATACCTGGAATATGCTCGGCAAGGGCCAAAGACAGGACTGTCGTAGCAAATATGAGGATTGAAAACTCCATCATGACAGGTTAGAAAAGAGTTCGCCGTGAGTCGAGAACGGAGGAAGATAGAAGCAAAAGCCAGTAACTGACAGAAGGGCTTGACAGAACGACAGCCTTGGATACCACCATCATCCTACTTGGTGATGTGCGTCTTTTATAGGGGCTTCCTCATGGTCTCACTGCACAACCTCAACCACGGATATCCGTTATGCCTATGCAGACATCCTGATCCGCTGTGAAATGGTCCCTGTGTCCCTGCAAGGCAAGGAGCATACTGTACCTAGCCATTCACCTGCCCGCTCGTTACGTTTAGATATATCCTTGAAAATGAAAGTATCAATCAAACCATAGTGGCCGAGAACGCTGAATACTGAACGCCTCGCACGTGTTGGAGGATACTTGCATAACACGCAGCATAGATAGCTACACGGATAAGCGGGAGATAGAAAACCTAGCGTTTGCCTTCGAAGAGCCTCCGATAAAGGTCGGGATGGATTGAGTCTACCGTTGGTGTAACAATATAGAAGAAGATGTAGAAAATTGACATTGTGGCAGCAAGGCGGGGTTGACTCCCGTTACCGACGTATCACAACATATTTCGACCCGGGACTTGTGCTGCAAAGGATTTTAAGATTTATAGGAGAATGCAAATAAATCAGAAAGGTAGGAATAAGTTTTTCAACTCCCAGAAAGTTCATTCACGACCCAGGCTAAGACACTATTAGTAACGAGGTAATATTTGGTCATCACTTGAAGTAATACCACGTTGGCCAGATATCGCCGGAAAAAAAGGACCAATGTCAGGATTATCCTAAGCTAGGTACCCAAAGTACGGTGTGACAATGGATAAAAAAAAGTAAAGGGAAAGTGTGCCTAGCTGACAATTTGACAGACGCTAGTGTGCGTAAGTCCATCATCTACCATGCGGCAGCCCTAGGTCGCACGCGAGATGTCGGATATTTAGCGCGGGCACATTAGTGAGAACAGCAATGAGTCATGTTTAGTTTTTTTTTTACGCAATAGCGGGAGGTGGAGAGGCATCATTCCGCGAGGCTGATATGTTCGCCCCGTAGGGTGGCCAGTGCCTACTGGGTAGTTGCGCAGGCTGTGCCAGCATCTGCTCGTTTGTGAAAAGCCTTCTCTGGCAGGGATGCTGGTACCATTCTTTTAGATTTGATGGGGTAACTCGGATCTGTGCGCTTCATCCAAGCTCTGCTGCAAAAGCAACGGTTAGCGTTTGATGTATGCACGAAAGGCGCAAACCTGCAGGAACAGACAACTCCTGAGGTAACAACATGGTTACACTGAAGCCCCTTGCGAGTAAGCCTCAGGTGTAAACGTATCACGGAGTCTCCGATATGCCCGCCGAGATCACTTATCCAAAGGACCCACGATTTGCTTTGAAGTACAAAAATTGGATAATGTCACCCCGTAGATATCCGACGGGTGGTAACGGTCGCTAGGCTGATTGTAACCCTAGCGGACAGAGACGTAACGAGGACGGAGAGCAAAACACGAGACCGTTGAAAGTGTTCATAGTGCTCGTTTCCTAAAGACGAGTTCACTTGCACACGTGAAACGAAGTATGTTGAGTTGATTAGCGGCCATCAGACTGGCGAAGGAGTGTCCGCTTTAGAGGTGAACGGCGGGTTGATTTGGTTGTGAACTGCCTGGATTCACGCTCAGAACTTCGCTTCTGCCCAGCCCGAGCGATCAACACAAGGTGAAAGAAATACTTTGCCATCTCTTTACCTCAACTTAGCTATCTATCATAAGTAGCTCGTATATCGAACGCATACTGTGTTACTTTACATGCTCAGGGAACTCTACGCCTCAAATAATTAAGGTTTTTAGCACCTCGAAGTGACCCACGGGGTCCTGCTAGTGTGCGCAATCAAGTATCTAGTGGAGTGTAAGCTCGCTAGCTACAACAAGTTTTTAAGTATCCGTACGCTAACTTTTTCCAACATAGAGAGATTATAGGAGTGGAATTACATTCCTGGAAGGCTCTCCTCACTATCCTTTAAAGGGCTTGAAGCCCGTTGACGAGGTTTTTAGCTAAAGAGTGCTCACATGTTTGTCGAATCCACAAGAACGTTTTGATGCACAAGGCTTTACCGTGAATATATTTGTTTTTCCCATTATATATTATTCTCTCTCATTGTAGCGTTTGAACGTTCCTGAGCGAAGAGCAACCGCCGATGATGAGAGACCGTTCCTCGTATACTCAAGACTCAACTGACCTGGATCGTCTGGAAACTTTTGTTACGCCAAAAGACCTGAAATGCCACCCAAGAAGTTTCGTTACTTTGGTTTCCGTGTCCCATAGCAATAAGATAACACAACAGCAAAACACTGCCCTAGGCTCTCTCCATATACTCAGGGTACCTAGACGTTAATAAGAAGAGCTGAGCATTACCACCCAATAGAAACGCAAGCATTAGCATATACCTTAAGAAAAGCAGAACCATAACCAAATCTTTGTGAAGTTTCCTGGACCGCAAATTGATATGAAGCGATGGACCCCAAAAAGACAAACAAAGCATCCATCAAAAAGGTATTTAAAACCTCCTAGAACCACGGGCCAATTCTTCTTTCACGTGCCTCAAACGCCGATCAAATCATAGCAAAAATCCTCATACAGGAGGCCTGGTGGCACCTTTGAGGACACAATAAGTCATCCTGACGCAGGAGCCTCCCACATGCCACCATCTATTAGGTTGCTCCAGTCCCCAGGGATCATACCATCCGGGCTGCCCTGAGCACTGTTGTCCCTCGTCTTGAATGGATCACCGAGGGCAGGATCGAAGCTGTAGCCGAAACTCGGAGTATATGGAGTTATCAGACCATCTGAGGTGACGGTGGTTGCGGAGGGAGAGTTTCTCGACGTCACATTGTCAGAAGTTGTGTCTACCTGGAGAGACGCACTAGGTGCTAAAGTCTGATTCATACCAAAATTAGCAGAATGGGAGAGTCGTGACTTTGAGAAAGGATTAGGATTATAGCTGTAGAATGGCTGCGGCATAATCTCACTACCGGCCATGAGCATTGGCGTGTGAGGGTCATTCGGGTCTAGAGCCGAGCCAAGAAATAGTTGAGATTCTGCAGGGAGCGAAGTCGAGAAAGGACTTATGCTAAAGTTCTGCGTAGTCGCGTCAAATCCCATATGCATATGTGGCATGAAAGGATAGGCAGATTGCGTGTGCTGTTCCGTTTGTGGAACTAGAGAACCGGCATAAGACGGCGGAATGGTTTCCTGGGTTGCAAATGCATGCTGCGGCGAATCCTGCTTAGGGATATGGACGCTTGTAGATGATCGAGATATTGAAGGCCTAGTTTGGGTGTCGGCTTGAATCTGGGATTGGGGCTGTAGCGCTTGCAGTGGTAGTGACATTCGACGCTGCTCGCTGGGCGTCGACATCTCAGTACTACTCGAAACGGGGAGGTTGGGTTGAAAGCTGGGTATCTCTTGCGGTGTTGGAATGGATGCCGACCGCTGGTGTGGTTGAGGTCGGTAGCCTTGGGTAGGTGCCATGGGATACGGTGTATGGCGATAGGATTGTGGGGATTGATGGAACATTTGCGGTGGCAACATTTGTGAGGGCGCCGCGGGCTGCATCATCTGATGAGGGAATTGCTGTATATAGCTGTTGGAAACGGCATGGCCATACTGAGAAGCTAGTGCTGCCCTTGTCGCATGTTGGCTTGCCAAGTAGGCATGCAGTCTCCTGTTAAAGTCGACAGAATTGGTCTGGAGATGTGCTGTAAGCCGTCGGTACTGGGTTGGCAAATCGTCGTCTTCCTCGTACATCTCCTCATTCACTACATCCTGTTCAGTGATGCGTAAAGCACGGCCTGTCCGTTTCTTGTGGATCTCTGAAGCTCGACGAGCGGACTCAATCCGCGCCTCGAGGCTTCGATCACTACGTCTTGAAGCAGCTATGTAAGCTCTACCAGAAGGTGTCAGTGGGACACGAGTCAAAGTAGGCATGGTCATATGGAGACATACCGCTCTTGGTTCTCCTCGTGAGTGCGCTCAGTTTTGACGGGTTTGGCGGCGGCGACTGTTCGTACAGGCGGCATGTTGCAGTTTATTTGAATGGAAATAGCCACGAAAGTTGTGGCGTGTGCGAGGTGAAACGGCGACAAACGAAGATTGTGGTTCTTTGGAACAAAACAACAACTTGAACAAGAGAGGGTGAGAGAGAGCGTGTGAGATCAATTGACTTTTGAGAGTGCTTTTCCTGCGAGTGACGATAGAAAACAGCCGGCACTTTTTGGGAGAGGAAAGTGTGGCGACAGCAGGGTAGCGAGGTAGGCGAGCGGAGAGAGGGCTGGGCAGTTCCAGTGCCAGAAAGCGGAAAAGCAGTTGGGGCCAGGCGTGGTGGACGGAGCGATGGGAAGCCAATGGTGGAAACAAAATGGTATGGTGAAATTGGAGGGCGTGAGTGTGCGGATCGCGGGCTTAGCTTTTGTTGCGATCTTGAAAGAATGCTATGCGAGCAGGTAGGCAGAGTGTGGCGCGCTGCTAAGGCCCAAATTGGGAGCTTGGATGGTCGAGAGCGACGACGGGCGGCCGAGCAGACGGCAACGAAGCAAGCCGACAGAGCCTTCGAGGGTTGTGTCAGATAGTGAGACAATCCTTCAGTCCCCGATTTATCTAATAACAAAAAGCCAACTGGAAGAAGACCGGACACGACTGGAAGTTAAGAGCACGGTGATGCAGCGAAAACAGCCACAGCTCCACCCCAGACTGCTAAACGAGGGGGGCCAAGGGCGCCGGCGCACCTTCTTTAGCCATCTCCCCCTCCCCTATGACAGCAAGTTTTATTTCCCGCACCCGCAAGCGCCATGCCTAAGCAGACAAAAATCCCAGGTTGGCGTGCTCGCACGCATCGGAGCTAGGGACACTGACCGTTAGTGCCAGACGGCAGAGGACTGGTCGGCACATGCAAGAGAGGCCCCACGGCCGGCCACTGGATAGCCCTCTTGCGCTCTGGTCCTTGGGCAATCACTGCGTGCTAAGATCTTGTGGCACACGGACGGGGCGATAGACGGGGAGACCATCGTCAATTGCCATGACTTGCTGTGCACGATTACAGTTTGCGGCACGACACCCCGAGTCATGGGTATGATGGCAGCCGATTGGGGGCAGCTACCACCTATCTCCCAAGCACTCGCTCTGCCGTTATTGCTACAATCGCTTGGGGGATTAGGGCAAGAAGAAACCACCCAACAGCGTAGCTAAAAAAAGCACAGCGAAAAGCACGGCATTTCGCTAGCTAGCATCGCAAAACACACGCCAAAACCTTGGGCGTGAGCGCTGTCTTTCCCTGAAACCGCACTCCAGCATTCCCGCAGCGCATTCCTCGTTCGTATTCCTCAGGGCCCTATTCACGGGTTAATTGCAGCCATTCTTTCTAGCTCCGTGGTTGAGGCGGCTGCCATCTTTCCAAACCTAGCGGTTGTTGAGTGACGCAGCAGCGAGCGTCTGCATGAATCTTGCTGATCGCCTGTGGACGCATTGCGTACGGATAGCTTGCACGAGAGGCAGAGATGCGAGTGAAAGCTAAAGCTGAAGCAATAATTGCGCGAGTAATGCTAGCACTCACCCACTCCAAAACGAGGCCAAACTGTCGGGATCATCTCTACCTAATTTTCAGATAAGCGAGATCGATCTCACCTGTCTCAGCTCCACCACACATTCTTTGCGCTCCTTCTGCGCCCCTTTGCCCGCTCATTCGACCGTGAGATGCCAGTGATTCCAGAGGATTGTGCAGCGGCTGTGGCTGAGTTTCTCCGAGGAGCGTCCTCTGTCACATGCTATTCGCTGTTCTGGCACCCCCTCACGGTTCTCATTAACTTTACCCCTAAATTTTATAAAAAAAAGTTAACTTTAGACTAAAATCCCATAAGAACTATAATACTACTTTTTATCATTTTTATAATATTTTAATTGCCTTAATACGCTTATAAATGAAATATGGCTTAAATTTTAATAAAAGTGTTGGTTAATACTGGAACGTTAACTGGTAGATATTTGTGCCCGCAAAACTCCATTAAAATCTTTACCCAAGCTGATGTAATCACTGATTGTGGTTAGATGGTCTGGTAGCGAGGTAAAGTACAAGGGGGCAACATGGGTCACACGACCAGCTTCCCCCTTTGGCGAGCGTTGCGAGATTTCAAATTCTCGCTTGATTGCCACCAACTGTACATAGTAATTGTAGCGAAGCCGTATGCTTGGCTGCAAGAACCTTGCTTCTGGAGGCCTTCCTCCATAGTACCGTGATCTTTGTCAAATGTCGTAAGGTTTCCACCCGTACGATATTGCCAAATTTCATCGACCTCTCTGCAGAGACAGCATTGTACTCGCGTTTTGGCGGCTACAACGGAGGCGTAGTTAAGGGGGAGAGGAGGAAGCGTGCGTCTTCAATTTGTTCAGGGCAATAAAAAGGTCCTTGCGCGTAGCCACAGCCGTTCGCTACAATTACTATGTACAGTTGGTGGCAATCAAGCGAGATTGGATGCGCATACCGAATTTGAAATCTCACAGCGCTCGCTAAAGGGGGTGAAGCAATGCACCGTACCTAGCAGCATGGTCTCAAAATCATTTCGACCAATCTTTTTTCTCAATTCGAAGCAGCCTTCAACTTCCGATTACCTCTGGTTTTGCAAGTTTCCACCTAGCATGAGAAACCTCGCAGCATATCTTATCTAGAAGGATATCGGAGCTTCCCATAAGTTACTGGAACCGTGAGAGACATGAACGCCAGAAGGATAACCGAACAGCTCGATAAACCTGGGAAGCATTGAGACGGTCACTATTGCATGAGCTAATCTCGCGTTATACCAAAAGCACGGAGAACATCCCGATGTATCGCTTTGCTCATTGTATCGAAGATAACATTCGGGATTATCACAGCCCGTACTCAAATTTGGGAATGCCTTTCACATGCATTGGAGGAGCCTGGACGCTCATCTAACTCTTGTACGGTCCTTTCCATTACCTTGCCCCTCGTGCGGTCTTTTGAACGAATATCAAACGCATGGATCCAGAAAGGGCAAATCTTGGGTGTTGACTTTGGCTCATGTTCAGATTGTTCGCCTTAAACACACACACACCAATGCACTCTTACTCTGCCAATCATTTCTGCTCTGGACCCCAGGGCTGTGAAGTCGTTGACGATCTTAGGAAAGCGCAAGCAATGTATGCTTTCTCGGAGAGCCGCCTTCCCTTCTATTAAATCCCTAATCGAGGCTCCTAAATAAAAATATTTTCATGTGAAAGTAAGGACTTCTCATCGCTGTTGAAGGACGTTTCAAAGTTCGGAATAACGCTCCATTTCGCTGCATTTCAATATTACTGTTACTCATAACTGCTGATTTCTTCTTAACTACCAGTCACATTTTTCAGTCACATTTTTACATCTCCACCAGGGATGCACATAACTATTACGCTTGGACCAAGCAAAAAAAAATTAACACCATTTATAACCATAAAAAATTAACATTTATAATACATCGCCTTCACCAATAGTGTTAATTTAAAGAAAACTCATATACCTGAGTATATAATCGCGTACCCGGAGGCCGCGCGGCTCGGAATTGGAGTCCTTATATAACATAATTACCAATTTTAGGTGATTATATTGATTATGTGCATCCCTGCTTTCCACTCTGCGTTATTATATCCTAAGGCATGCTGTTATGAATCTCGTTGAATGAACTTCACTGTCTTTTCTGGCTGGCTACGAGCCAAATCTGAGCGTCTTACAGAGACCTTAACCGTGTGTTTTGTATCCCGATAAACGGAACTTTTAAAGGTTCTCTCATACCATCATTCGTGTCTCTACTACAACGAGAACATGGTAGAAAATCTTCAGAATCCTCCGACTATTGGAGATTGGCTATTCCCCACCATTGTGGCCCCCCCTTGTTTAGCTGACCCTAGAATTCTTCATACTGTTGTGGATGGTGGTGCAGAGTTTGATGCCACTGCCTGATCAAAATAACCCTTCTGCAGTCACAGAATACGTCTGTTGGTCATTCGATCATTCGGGAAGCTGCAAAAAGCTGCGATGCTGGTCTTGAAGGGTTTGGTCCACAGCTCCTCCAACCGATTGTGGTCCCACGGCTAGTTCATGTTGTACACAGGGCCGTATTATGAATTCACGGCTAAGTGCATCGGGCCAACTTCCGCGTTTTCGCCCGCACACTAGGCCACGTGTTCGACACAGGCAAACTTTACTCGTTATTTTCACGACATGCTGTTATGGTGACTGTTGATCGCTGTGGAAGTCAATTATGACGCATTATCATATTACTCTGTGCATAACGACAACACATCCAGCACAATGCACGGTAGGTCAGCGGTAACTGCCACCCACCCCACTGAGACACAGCTTGGCCCGCGGCGATCCTCTTCCGGGACGGCCCGCATGTTGTGGTGGGACAGAAGAGGATACAAAGAGGGTCTTATCCACATAGTTGCAGGAACAAACGTCGTGCAGGGCCTCAAAATCCAGGATGTGTCAAAAGCATGTCAATGAGGCAAGAGGACGAAATGCCATATCAGGATGATAGTCTTCTGCAGCAGGGATCACCTTATCGCATTTCACGATTGACCAAAACTCTAGCTTCTTCTGCTAGTGGTAGGGATGTCTTTTTTGCCGCTTCAGTTTTCAAACAGGTTGATCCGTCCGGGAAGAAATACTCAACTCATCAACCCACCGCTGAGAATTCAGGATTAGGACTAACAGCCTGGAAATACGGTGAGTAGATATCCCTCATTTTCTTCTCACAGCACCCCAACATCCCCCGCTGTCTTTGGTCTTCAACCCCTCTTCAGGGATGAGAAATGGAGTAGAGCGTGGTGCACTCCATGAGGCTTGGAACAGCCGTATACTAGACCACAACTGCGAGCTTTTCCTTGCCGTGCATTGTACTTCTCATGATGGCTCTACGCCAATTCCTCCCTGCACCTCTATGCCCACCCATCACAACAGAAACCCTAACATAATTGATATTTACATGATTTCCAAATATTTTCTTTGCTCTGTAATAGCATTCAGCCTTTTCCACCCACTAGTTTCTATTCGTTTCTTTAGGACGCCCGCGAGTCTGCACCCATCATCACAGATTCCGACCGCCTCGTCGGGAGACGCCTCTCGATCATCCCCGATATCTGCAGGACCATCGCCCGCCTAAGACAAAACACCACCCTCGTTAGCGGCTTCTCAACCGTTATTCCGAGTATGCACCAACTACCACCTAAAGTGATTACTACGCGGGAACAGAAACGGGGGGAGGCCGGGTAGTCTCAACCCCCCTTCGGGTGGTGATCGTATCGATTTCATCACGAATGAAATTTATCACCCTCGCCTCGTGACAACAAGCTTACGCAATGTGATTCAAAGACAGAGCCCAGGAGCTCTGTCCGGCGTTTTCATTTGCTTTCTTGGGATCTACGGGACCGCGCTTCGAAAACTTCGGTCGTCCGTGCTACGTTCGCTTTCTATGCCCTTCATGGCCACTTCTCTGCCTTTTCATTTCAGGCACACGTCTATCGCTACCGTGAACCCTCATGACCTTGATCTACCCATTCGTCGTCTCGTGACAACGGCTACCGTGACCAGCCCCCAGGTGAACAGCCCACCGAGAAGCCACGCAATGCAGATACCTCATTCCATACCAACCTCGTCCCCAACACAGAGCGAGAACAAAAAAGTGCAAAAAAGCCCCATTACTCCGTCATTTGCAAAAAACCTCACAACCCCAGACGCAGGAAGGTCGCAGCCGTCGAGAGGCGCAGAAGCGCTCATTTGGCAACAGCGGCGCTGAGGACTTGGGTCCTGAAAAAACCGCCCTTGGTGCGCTCGATGACTTGCTGGTAGACGGACTGCGGCGGGTGGTTCATGACGACGGTGCCGGCCTGGTAGTCGATCTTGGCGTCGACGCGTGTGTCGCGGATTAGGTTCACGATCCATTTCTCGCCTTCGTCTTGGCTGAGGCCGAGGCGGGTTGAGAGATCCCTGGTAAACCGTTAGTTTTCATGTGAGTTTTTTTGTGCTGCGCGGGGTTACGTTGACTCCTTCGAAACGAAGGATATGAAGGAAGGGCCAAGTAGCCTAGGTTTAGCGGGGGAAATCTCTGCTTACTTGATGTCTATCCTTTGATGAATCTTACAGTACGACTCTGAAATCAGATGCCTTGCCGAATCAACAAACGCATCCGCAGTGCCGAGCAAGAAAAAGTCGTTCTTCAGAATCTCCTCAGTCTCGCCGAGTTTCTTCTGTGCTTCCTCGAAGTCGAAGTCAATATACAGTGCCTTGATGAAATCTGTCACCGGGTCTCGATACTCGTAGCCTTCTTGCCTGACAATCCTAACGAGGTCCTTGAGTTGCTTCTGGTATTGGTTGGTGTTACGGTTGCGGTTGCGGTTTGTGATGACGGCGGCGGCGAGATAGCGCAAGATCCAGGGGCAGTTTGTCTGGATCGTGTTGATGTAGGCGGGCGAGAAGAACATCTCCGTGAGGGTGTCTTTGGCGGACTCATAGTTGAAGAAGGGGAACAGGGACCAGTGAATCAGCCAGGTGCGGTGGTGTAGTTGAGCGAGCGGGTTGGCGAAAAGCCTTGTGTCGATGCTCTCTTTTACTTTTTGGATCTCTTCCATTGCTGCCTCCCAGTTCACGCTGAGGATTTCGGATGCTAATTTGCCCCATGTCGCTTCGGCGACTTTGTCATTGTCTGTGGACTGTATATAACTGTTAGCTTGGACAAAACTAAGAGTTTCTACTTCCGAGTATTAAGTATCTTACCAAAACCCTGAATCTATACAGCAATTCCGCCGCGTGTGGGTATACTCCACAGCTATATTGAAACTGTCCAAATTTATAGAGCTGGTTTACCATCTCGACCGTGACACCGTGGTTCTCCTTCAGGTAGCTCAAGTTGGCCACTTTGTCGCTCCTCAGGTTGTTTACAACAGCCTCGTCATCCAAAAGACCTGAGATCTTGCTCGTCTCCTCCTCAAGTTGGTCCCGTCGCTTTAGCACCTCTTCCCGCTTCTTAGCATACTCTGCGGGCGCCTCGTCTAGATCGTGGATGTCTTGATACAGCTGTCCTACAAAGTCGGTCATGTTTGTGGGCTTGAGGAGTTCGAGCAGCATTTTCTTGGTTTCCAGCGGCTGCTCTTCATCTTCGTTGGTCCCGAAATTTAGGAGGGGATATATTAAATGTCGGTCGAGGTTGGGGATGAGTTTTGGTAGCAGGTCGTACTGGGCGGCGATGTCTTCGCCAGCGTCGCTCGCGTTGTCCGCCATGATGGACACGTATTCTGCGCCTGGGGTATAAAGGTGATAGGGAGATCCGGTGGCTGTGGGCGGGGTCTGACGCTGCTTGTGCAGGCTTGAAGTGGTTGTTTCAGCGTCGAAGTTGTGCGCGGAAAAATGCTCGCTAAATTTTGATGCCGACTTGTGAAACTTCACGCTTCATCACGTCGGGGCACTCATTACCACCACCCTGGAACTAGCACCCGTGCTCGATATCAACTGATAATTTGGTAAACGGATTGGTGACTGCAGATTCAATATGGCCCTCGCCCAGCCAATTCTACCCTTTCTACGTCCTCTAGGACCTCCAAGGCCCTCCACGCTGCGGCATCTCCTCCGCTTTTCGACTGCTAGTCGGCCCAGAGTCGAAGGTGAGCCCTTCCGAGAGTCAATTGGACAAAGTAATATGTCCTGACTGCTTCACAGCGACTTCCTCTCCTGCGTCAAGCGCAGCTTCTCCTCCACCCCCCTCCAGCTCCAGCTCAAAACCTCCTACGAACGTCCAAATCCCACGAAACGCACCCCGAGCCGCCGAGTTTGCCACAGCAGAAGCAGTAACAGACGTCGACAATGCCACAGCATCCACATCTACCCCTCAACCCGCGCCATCAGCGCTACCCCAGCTCAGATTCCACGTCGCGCGAACGTCGTCGAATCAGCTGCCTGTTTACCAAGACTCCAAGCGCGGTGGGAACCTGCACCAGACTTTGATCAGGAAGATCTCGGGGGATGCTAGAGTGCTGAGGGAGGATATTCGGGAGCACTTGGGGCTGCAGGATAAGGACGTAGTGGTTAATCCAGTTACAGGACATGTGGTTGCTAAGGTTAGTTTAAGCTCTTTGTCTAAGTCGTGTTGGATATTTCAGCACGCCTCGTGTTTGAGAACGCGGGATTTATGGCCGTCGGCGGGAAAAGTTTCATTGGGCAAGGGAATGTGTATTCCGGAGCTGCATGAGATGGTGTTTATCTTTTCTTGAACCCCATTCGCTAACGTATCCTTCCACAGGGCTGGCATAAAAGCAAGATTGTCGAGTACCTTAAGTCGAAAAATTTATAACCCTAGCGAACGGACTTAATATTCTTCCTTACAAAACTCCCTTGAAACGATGATACAATCGCCGGCGCAAAGTTTGTGTATTCTGTATGATCAGAAGAGCAAGAATGGTATGTACTATATCTAAGATGAAATGGGTGGCACCTGCTACGCCTAGGATGTTCAAAAGCAGTTAGAAAGACTGTTTTTGATTGGTTTATATAATATTTTGGGAATCGCAAGGTTTCTCCAGTAAAATAAAGTTTTAGAAGTACAAAACAAAACAAAGTATCAGCCAGGCTAAATTTAAAACTTTTCGCATAACCAGAGTCCATGCTCTTGATTTTCTAACCCTAAAGTAGCCTGTTCTCCGAGCCGCTCTGGGCCACTTTCTCAAACCCTCCTCAACAAGCATCTTAACATCGAGCGCCCAAAAAAAATCAAAAACATAGAACAGCAGGGATTCGCTAGTGGTCACCCACCTAACTACTGATCTGCCGGTTGATGGCTTAAATACCGGGGAGCAGACGGGACCCGTTGTTCTCCATCACCTATGGTCCTATGTGACAGACCACATCATCAATTACTATATATGAAGGTGAACTTCAGGGAGTTTGATGGCGGTCATCAGACTCTGCGGCGAAAACCAGACCGCCATAATATGTCACATTAGTAATCAGTGCAGTACATGTCAAGACTCTTATTGCACATCCTGTTTCCAATCTGAGTTAGACCAACATTCTTCGACCAAAGGATTTATATTTCAGCCTCTTCAATCTTGATGATTTGTCACTAAGTAGGTAGATGGTAGTGCACGGGCGGCGAATCTATATACTACAACGTAGTGATGTAGTGCTCCTGTAAATGTACCTAAACACATACCTATGGGTATTTTCTTAGCGTTTTGGCGTTGAGCGAATGGTCTCGAAGAGGGAAGCAGAGGGAAGCAGATTGACTAAGTTACAGTTTACCCGACAAGACTGTGACTGATGTTCTCTAATCCTAAAATATTATAATTTACTCTGGAAAAGTGGTTCTGAGCTTTGCGTAACTGAATTTTTAATAATATTGCTGGGGACGGTCAAGAAGCATGAGAGATTTGATCAATGTTATAACATGGTCAAAATCATTCCATCACCGAAACACACAATCGATATACCAGGCGTGAACAAGAAAAGTAGAAGCGCCCCATAAAGTCCCATTTTCTACAAAATCAGCCCAGCTTGGTCATGCCCCATATCGGCAGGCCGCGAGCATACCGAGTATCAAAAAATAGGAGGAAAAACTGTCAATGTTTAGCCTAGCCCACGCGCCACACCCCAAAAAAAGTTTGAACACCAAGTTCCCAAGTCAAGAGGATTAAGAAAAGAAAAGCAGATATATAGACATGTCGGGAAACCGAAAAAGCCGAATTGATGGAAGGCTTTACGCAGGCTTAAAGAAAAGCAAAAGCAGATTTGCAAGATACTACACAAAAACGAAGTGGGCCGTCTTTTACTGCTCCTCCCAGGAAAGAAACAGCCTCTGCTCGCTTCAGCTACGCCAAAAAAATTGATCGTGGCTCCGTTCGATGACGGAAATCCAAAACCTCCTCCGTTCCGACCCCAATTCCCAACCCCCAACCCCAACCCGTAACCCAGTTTCCTTAATACTGAAATCCCTAGTCGTCCAATCCCGCAAATGCACATAGCTGTCGAAGCGCCACCTGGTCGATATTAGGTGTCAACAGAGCTCCGAGCAGCATTTCCTTCTTCGGCAGCACGTCAGCCTTAACTCTCCACCTGCTGCCACCCACCTCCCTTACTGCGTTGTCGTCGGATTCGTCATCGGCGTCAGCTTTTCCGTCCGCGTTTTCGAGGTTCACTGTGCCACCGCTGCCAATAACCACCGTTTCACCGCCTTTGCATTTCTCTCCTAGCTTCTTCAGCATCGCCAGTGCACGGTGCGTGATCAACTGGAAGCCCTGCGAATCATGGTCCATCCTGGGCATCTGCCGCGTGCCTTGCGGGGGAGGCGGCGGTCTGGGACTGGCATCGGTGGAGAAAAGGAAAACAGACAGCCGCAGGAGACTCTGCGCCCAGCCGTCTTCGGCTTCGAGCCAAGAGCGTGCGATGCCAGTTTCCGGGCCCGGAGCCAAACTGGCCAGGATGTCGGCGGCGAGCATGCCTTGCATAAGATATGGTTTCCGGGCCTCAGCGATACGCATCTCTTTTGCTGGGTTTATCGGACCTTTTGAGCGATCGGGTACGACGGAGATGGCGAGAGCGAAGGCACGCGTGAGGAGATCGTAAGGAGGTGTGGAAGTAGCGTCCATAGTGAAGAGGTGCTTATAGAAGTGGCGGTTAGGATCATCGCGCGCGAGAAGCTTGGCGAGGCTGTCAACGGCTGGGGGAAGGTATCGGTGGATGGCCGGGTTGTACGGTGTGAATCGGACGGGATTGCTTGGACGTGGACATGGAACAAAGGACAGAAGAAAGTGGAGAATGTTATAGGCTTCCTCACGGGACGGAAGTTCAATTTTGTCAGTGGTGTTGGAAAGAAAGGTTATTAGGTCTTTCATGAAGTCCGCGGTGTTGGTGTGAGACCGGAGGAGCATTATTCTCGTGCCGACAAGTCGGATTGCGTTCGAAAGGAATTTTATGACGGTGGCGGTAGAAAGTAACGAATGGTTGAACTCGAAGAACGAGAGATTCCGCAAAACTGTCGTGATGGCTATAAGCCGTTCTGCGGTACGGTCGAGTTCGTATGCTGGAGTGCCAAATTCAGGTATATCCTGTAGTGAGTCGACCTCTGCGCGGCAATTACGAATAACGTCTTCGTACGAAGTGAGATCCAAAATGTCAGAGACTTCCGGAGCATCTTCAGCGAGAGCATCAAGCTGTTCTTCGGCACAGTCAATGAGGATATCCATCAAATCGTCACATTTTTCGAGCTCAAGCTGGACCCGCGTTTCATGTGACAGCTTCACAAGGTAGTCCAAGGCTAGCCTCACTTCGCCATGGATTCCGGACTGAAGGCTCATGCTTAGAGCACGAATATCAATCACACCCATTTCTTCCAGCGCTGGCACATTGGGCTTAATCTTGACAAGGCCGGCACCAACTTCACCAAGACCATCTACCTGTACTCCTCCGTGTGTATCAGCCAGAGTCCTAACCTTTGGTTGGTACTCGGTCCCGTGTTCCAGCTTGACGCCAAGATCCTTGACAATTCCGTTCGACGTCGGCGGCCCGAGTGGAGGAGCACTCTCCCGCATCTTTTCACCAGGCCCAGGTGATGGTGACGGGAATCCGGGAGGCTGCACTTGCGGAGGAGTGGCCTCAAGCTGTCGATTTAGACTCTTCCTATGTTGATTCAACGCATTCTGTTGCATCTTCGAGGCGGAATCCATCTGAGGTGTACTCCATCCATTTGTGGTAGGCATCGAAACGTTGTTTTTCATTGGCGTTGAACTTTCTATCTGCTGGTGCTGCATTGATTGAGCTCGTTGTAGCTGCTGTAGATACTGTTGCTGTGATTGGAGGTTATTGGGTGCCATCTGAGGTATGGCCTTAGTGGGTGACATTTGCTGCGCCGCGCTCAGAGTAGCTACTTGCGCTTGTTGGGGATTGGCCATCGACTTCGACTGCATCTTTGCAAAATAAGCGGCTTCGTATGGACCAAGATTCTGCTCAAATATAATTCTCATCTCCTCGCCCGCCGTTGGGAAATTTTGTTGAGGGAAGCCCATCATCTGAGCAGTTATCGGCCATGCTCCAGCAGCGGTTACCCGCTTAGAGCCTTTCTGCTTCATGACACCGGAGTATAGCTGTAGGAGATTGACAGGCCGCATGCCAATCAAGGGTTGCGGATTGAAAGACTGGCCCATCTGTTGCATCAACGCCGAGACATTCTTGAGGAAGGTCTCCAGGGTGTTTCGTGCTTGTGCTTGTGGGTTTTGCATCTGAGCAGGATTCCTGTTCATTGACATGCCTTGTTGTGGAGCAGAGGAACCAAGCATAGGCCCAGCCTGGTGTCGCTGCTGCACCGCTATATTGCTCTGCGCCAATTGCTGTTGCTGTTGCTGAAGACGCATCTGGTACTGCCGCTGGGCCTCTTGTTGCCGATTTTGCAGGTTCTGAGAAAGAGCGACTGGCTGCACAGGAAACGACCCTCCAAAATTCTGATTGTATCCTGGTGGCATGGGTGAGCCTTGCATGTAGTTCATTCCTGGCATCTGAGGGACATTCGGATTGCGCGCGGGCGACACTGTCTGGACCCTTTGCGGAGCGCCGCCGGGCCGAAAGTGTTGTTGGTTTTGAAGTGTAGGTGAAGGTGTGGCATTTGCCGATCCGCTTTGTTGAAGATGTTGAAACGGCGGCGGGACCTGAAGCGGCTGAACACCGCTATGCTGGTTTCCCTGAAAGCCATATTGTCCTTGCTGCGCAGGTGTCTGCGACCGAGATAGCGAAGCCCCTGTGCTGTCTTCCCTCGAGCGTTTCGATGGGACCATGGAGGAGACCTGATATGGGTTGCGCACGGCGCCATTCTGGAGTCGCGCTTGGAACTGGGGGTTGTTTTGCAGTTGGTTCAGGTCGATGTTGTTCGCGCCGAACATGGATGGGTCGATGAGGGAGGCATCGGGGGTCGCATCGGCGATGTTGTTGTAGATGCCATTGTTGGTGAGATTTTCCGGCCAGGTGGTTACGTTATTCATGTCGTTGCCTTAGTCTCGAGGGAAAGGCAGTGAAGCACTCTCCATCTACGCAGGGGACTGTCAGTGAGCCTGTCATCGGCGCAATATCCAAACGACGAACGAATCAAGTAAACAACGATGCAGCGATGGGTGGAAGAGCCGCAAAGCGGTGTACGCCGAGTTGGGCAGATCACAGGGGAGGGAGGTTGGGAAAGGACGCGTTTGGTGGGTAGCAGGACGTGGCACTGGCACTGGCGGCACCACGCCATGCGATTTCAGGGAGAGACGGAATGCGGGCCAATCTGGGGAAGCGATAAAATAGATGGATATCTCACCTATGGGTTCAGGCGCGCGGGGGTGGTCTTGGTCTCTGAGCCGTGAGATACAACGGGCGCAGTCTGGAAGAGTGGTTTTCAAAACGTCCGAAGTGTCCCAAGCGAGTCCGCCAGCCCCTGCGAGCGTTGGTCTCATGGCGACGGCCTCTCAGCGAGCAGCAGCACCAGGCTCGACACCGAGAGAAGAAGAAGATGGGAAGACGGGGAGCGATAGGAGGGGAATTATCTACGTTCCTGAGCATCCTGCAATATGCAGAGGCAAAAAAAGAGCCCGACCTTCTGGGGACATCCGGGCAGCTCGGCGTCCACTGCTCGTGGCTTGAACCAGAAGCTTGACGTAGCCGGGATGATGAGCCCGTTTGGCCTAAGCTATTATCGAATCATGCCCCAGCGTTATTGATCATTTGGCCCAAGTGACACGAGTAACATCCTTCTCTCCACTCAATCGCCCTTAATCGCCTTAATCGCCCTTCACGAGGCGGATGCTGCCGTGCTGAACGTTGTGCCTGTTATCTTGTTCCTGTACCTACCCAACAAGCGTTGAACCTGGATCACCATAACTTGCAACCTGCCCCATCGTGCCCCATCGTGCCCCATCTTCCCTCAAGCTACCCACGCCCCCCAAATACCATTCGACGAGATAGCCTTAATCTGCGGCCGGGAGGGAAGCCTGGCCACTACCGAAAGATTAAAAACGGTGAAGGGATACTTGTGTGTTTGAGTGTGTCTGCCTACTTGGCTATTACTAGCTACGCCGACAACGGACCAGGATGGGGATGGCGACGACGTTGCTTTGTCTCGAAAGAGTCATCACAGGCCGAGGGCCAGCGGCCAGCTTACGATGCCTGGGAATGATGACCTGCAAGAAAGATACTCCCATAGCCCTGCTTCAAGCTCAAGCCGCTCCCGTGCAATGGAAAAGTAAGTGTCTCACAACCAATAAAATCACCCTCGCCTGCATTTTCTTCCACGGGGCGGCCACGCCTAGCCCAGATTTTACCTACCAGCAAAGCCCATAATTTACGAGTCCCTTCCCAGGCTCATACGAGCATAGGATTGTACATATGGAGCCAGTCGGACGTGAAACATGACACCCAACGCTTGGGAAAGGCGCGCCCAACCATTGCATGGTCAACATGATTGCACTGCGCTTGGACCGAACAAGCCAGAATCCTCACCCTCCAGCCGGCAGATGTCCGTCGGTCGCTTGAACATGCAGGGAAAAGCAAAATCAGCTAAGGATAAGGAAGCATGTCATTTTGATGCAGTTATTGCCCACCGCTGCTTATTTTGTCTTTCTCCACACCACCAGCTCTTACAGTGGGACGTTCAGGGCTACGAGGCGCCATCCGCTTAGTCGTCGCCACATCATGCCTGCCTTTGGATTTTAGATGAACCCTTGAAGGACTTCGGAGCACGGTATGATGGGAACCTGTATAACTGTTCAGGAAAGCAACCGGTTTTTCCTTTACGTTTTATCGAAATCACCTCTAAGTAGGATGAAGCGCCTGGAGCCATAACGTGAAATTGGAAGCTGGCCTGGTTTTCACGTGATCATGGCTTACAAACGACATTGCAACCACGCAAACACAGCTTCACTCGAAGAGTTGCGCGCAACGCTCACCATCAAACCCATCCAACTCCGAGTGTTAATCTTCTCGCCTTTCCCACAATTTAACCCGCTCTTGAAGCCGCTTCTGCACATTTTCCGACCTTTAGCCACTGCCTTCGCTTGACAAACCAGCCATGGCCGAAGTTGAGAACCCGGCCAACCAAGTGCCACCTCACAAGAAACAGCTGCCGTCATCCATGCCTAACTTCGACACTCTAGAAGGCTTTGCAACAGACGGGACAGATGACTATTCAACATTCAAGAAGCTCCAGCGGCAGTTAGAGTACGTCTGAGTCTTTCCCAAAAGCCCCGTTTCAGGCTGAGTGGCTAACAGTGGTCCAGGTATATCCATCTGCAAGAGGAATACATCAAAGATGAGCAGAGGTATGAAGAAAGGCAACTCCGGAAGTCCCTTTTTAGTTCAAAGCTGATACGGCTACAGGAGTCTGAAGAGGGAACTGGTGCGGGCGCAGGAAGAGATCAAGCGCATCCAGAGCGTACCTTTGGTAATAGGACAGTTTATGGAAGCCATCGATCAGAAGTGAGATCATGACCCCGCGTCTCACAGCGAGTATACTGATATCGTCTAGTACCGGCATCGTACAGTCATCAACAGGCTCAAACTATGTCGTCCGCATCCTCTCAACCCTCGACCGCGAACTCCTAAAGCCTTCATCCTCCGTGGCCCTCCACCGACATTCAAATGCCCTTGTCGACATCCTCCCTCCAGAAGCTGACTCATCGATAGCGATGCTAGGACAAGACGAGAAGCCGGATGTGACATATGCCGACGTTGGTGGGTTAGATATGCAGAAACAGGAAATCCGGGAAGCGGTTGAGCTCCCATTAACACATTTCGACTTATACAAGCAGATAGGCATCGATCCGCCGCGTGGCGTCCTTCTCTATGGTCCTCCGGGAACTGGTAAAACTATGCTTGTCAAAGCCGTCGCCAACAGCACCACGGCATCTTTTATCCGCGTCGTAGGCTCCGAGTTCGTTCAGAAATATCTGGGCGAAGGTCCACGTATGGTCCGCGACGTATTCCGTATGGCGCGTGAAAACTCCCCCTCCATTATCTTTATTGACGAAATCGACGCCATCGCCACAAAGCGATTCGACGCCCAAACCGGTGCTGATCGTGAGGTCCAACGTATCCTGCTTGAGCTGCTGAACCAAATGGACGGTTTCGACCAGACATCCAACGTCAAGGTCATTATGGCAACGAATCGTGCCGACACACTAGATCCGGCCCTGCTCCGTCCGGGTCGTCTAGATCGAAAGATCGAATTCCCTTCGCTCAGAGATAGGCGTGAGCGCCGTCTCATTTTCTCCACAATTGCAAGCAAGATGAGCCTGAGCCCGGAGGTCGATCTAGACGGCCTGATCGTACGGAATGATCCTCTTTCCGGTGCGGTCATTGCTGCTATCATGCAGGAGGCGGGTTTGAGGGCTGTGAGGAAGAACAGGTACAATATCATCCAGAGTGACCTAGAAGACGCGTATTCCTCGCAAGTCAAGGGTGCAACTGAGGCAGACAAGTTCGATTTCTATAAGTGAGCCGGTGCGGTGGTGGTTGGGGGTATGTGTGGGCTGGGTCGTATGCATGGGTTTCTGAAGCAGCGGAACCGTTTGCTGCTGTGTACATTATAGAAACGGAGTGTATTGCGTCGTTCGGGGTATTTTGTCTCGAGACGGTGGCAATTATATGGGTTCAGGAATAGAGCCTCCGTACCACGTGAAGTAACGCAAGTGCAACAGGGCGATCTTAGGAAGATGTGTCAATCTAGCTTTTATGCAAAGAGCTATTTCTCATTTGGATGGGAGTATCTAAGACTTCGCACCCAGTTCAGCTTTTAAGTTGCCTTACGAGTTCCTGCTATCAGCTCAGTTTTCCTAAATCCATTTGTCCAGCTCCAATTTGTAGAGATCGATACCCCAACCTGGCCTAGCGTTATTCGCAGGGTGAGATTCATGAGTGAGTATGTCTCATTACTTCATTCGGCTTTCCTTATCAACCTGGTGATCAAAACCCCTGTTTAGCAAGCCTAAGCTTGCATGACAACTATCTTGCCAGCTCTCACCACTGCTAGCCTTCCTGTGCATCCACCCTTATCTATTTTCTATAATTTTCGAATTATATTACTATAAGAATATGAATAACGATTATTCTAAAGTAGTATTTGTTACCAACAACCGCGAAGAAACCGCCGCAGGGGCAATGGGCCTTACAGAGCTAACTCGACTCAAATATTAGCTAAGCTAGCAGAGAAGTGTTTGCATTATGATTAGTACTATCAAGCACACTACTTTGCACTCGTACATCTGCACTATTTCGCTAGAGTATAGTCTATCTAGTATCAGTTAACTCAGCTACGAAGAGGAGCCAGATGTATGAAACCATCCTGAGTTTATGACTGCATTGTTTCCTGTCCGTCGGCAGGTAAATAAGGTAAACAAGGCGAACTTGGCGAACGCCTTGCAGCATTATTACTGCTGTGCTAAGAACCCTCATACGCAGTTCGAATGAACCGGCAAGGTGTTTGCACGCCAATATCTCAAATGTTATGGATGTAGACTCCCTCCTGGACAGGATCCAAGAAGAGGAAGCCCGCAGGAACGGCGGAAGTACCGACCTTCATTCCCGTTTAAAACGATAAAGTTTGGGCACTCCTTACTGACCGACTATTCTTCACAATGGACGGGTTGTACAGCGTTGCGTCAAGTGCGCTAAAGCCATCATCGCAGAAGGACGACTTTGCGGTGGATACGTGCAGGCGGAATTTTGGCAAAGGCGATCCACCCGTTTCGACTGAGTTTTATCTTGGTAAATCCACATCCAGGGAGGTCCACCTTTGGCCCTATAGTGTACTTTAATCGCTTCGTACTACTCCTACAGCTTAGGTTTCCCGGTGTGCAAAATCCAAGGCGGATGTCTTTAGGCATCTGTTGTAACTGTACATGGTATTACCTGCTGGATTGCTTCGGAATCATATCCTACAGCAGAGAGGGATTTTTATGATAGGCCTCTCTATAGTACTGCTTGGCAAAATCTTTTAACCCATAGCTGTTCGGGCATGCTTAGATGTGGTGACCTCCACAGACGCTGCGAGGTAGAGGTCAAGACTTTGCCAAATGCTGCTTCTGGCTAGCCGAAAGCTTCTACGCATCTACCCATGGCCACTCCACGTCTCCCACCAAGCCTCAGCCTCAGCCGTCCCAAACGCGCATATCAATGTCTGATTATTTAAAGCCCCACGCTAAAGCAAGGCAACGCGGCAAGTTATACAAGGGTTGAGCATTATGCTCTGTGGTCGACGTTTACACACTGATGTCGCTATTTCGCTCCAATCAAATTGTGTTCTAATCATGGGTTTTTATCTCACGGCAGCTATGTATGGCTTGCTTGTGTTCAGCGACTGCTAGAGTCTCATGCGAGTTTTTGGAGACCCCTAGGGCGGAAAGGAATTGTGAAGGGAACAGGCAGCTGCGCAATTCTAACTTTTGCTGCAGGTGCCTTGTCGTGTGCTTCACTCTGGGGCTGAACCTGCATCCCCAGGAAATGAGAGTTCTCCAAGACTTAATTCCATAGCCTATCAGTTGGCCAAATTTAGTTTTAGGCACCTTTTCCGTCCCGAAAGCGTGCCCTTGTAGTTACAGCCTTGCAGATAAAAGCAGTGTTGATGCAGCATGTTTTCGACTCAAGAAGACTGTTTTTCGACCCCATATATTAACCACGCCGCATTTGCTAATGAGCAAGCCATACCTGCCTCAGGCAGTGAGGCGGCAGAGCACCGACACACCATGGTAACATACAATAAATACGTTAGTTCCGGGCAGTAACCCGTTCTAGAGGACTCTCATACAATTCGTAGCCTTGTAACATCGCCATTAGTATCCTATTCAAAATCATCACAATGCGTCTCCATACTGTACTGTTGCTTCCTCTCTTTGCTAGTAGTCTCATCACAGCATCCTTCTTTTCGTACGTATGCGTCAAAAGGCTGAATTCCGTCTCCTGTGAAAGTTAAAGAACAGTTCTAACAGTAGTCCTAGGGATATCCTTCGTTCCCTCCTTAGGCAAAAAACATTCGCCAACTTCGTCAAGGAAGCTCCTCAAGATCTCATAAACGATCTCGAAAATAATGAACAGCAAGCCGGTGAAGCTGTCTGTGATATCTTAGCTGGCAAATTCCCTGCATTTGTGCAAGATATTGCCAGCTCTCTCAGCTCAGAAGCCGAGTCGGAACTCAGTTCCCTTGTTGATTTTGTCGGAGAACTACCAAAGCTGGCACCAGAAATTCTAGGAGATCTTGAGCAAGACGCCGATGATGTAGTCAGCGTCATTGGCGAACTCGTCACTAACCCTGGCGCCGCCATTACCGTTATTATCGGCGGTGTCGAGAGTGTGGTTGAGGATATCTGGGGCGAGATCGAGACTGTTGGGGGAGAGATTATCACAGGCATCGAGTGCTTATTCGGTGACTGCCCTACTGCAGTGTCCACGCCAGCACAGATATTGGCTCTGCGGTCGTCTTGTCTGAGCATCAATGCTGCTGCTACAACAACACCAGCGCTGACAACTATCTATCCCGCGGAGTCTAAGACTACCATCGCCGCAGCTACGTCAACTACTGTTGTTGTTGTTGTTGCGACAAGCCAAGAGCCTGTAGCACTTTCTTCTAAGACTTCCGTCGAGGCGACTTTCCCGACAACTTTCCTGTGAGTTGACCATGTTGAATATCCCCTACTGGTCCCAATATCCAGATTACTGACCGTACACAGTGAGAGCACCACTACTGGGCAATCGGAGGCTGCAGTTACCCCTTCAACTCCAAGACCTACATCTAACAACAGCTATGAGGGGTGGAGAGTGGACTTGGTGTGGATCACAGCAGCACTTATCGGAACTAGTTTTCTGATGATGGTTGTCTAACTGGTTACGGCTTTTACACACAAGCTATGGAACAGCGTCTTTTCGCTCATTTATTTTCATCGTCTGAAAACGAGGAGCTTTAGGGCAAAAGAGATAGCTTGGGCTGGCGTGAATGAAGGCATGGATATGAATCTTTACCTTGATGCATTAGCTTTGATAGCTCGCCTATCAATATTACGTTCCTTTAGTAAGGGTCGCAATACTCATGACGGCACGAGGCTATCAGAAGTATGCGTGTAGCCTATATTGATTTAATCAATACAAT
>Ga0307515_10000404_pt1 | contig 104357 bp, 93 predicted proteins | sample 17_EM_MG_FD_194513 | JGI IMG/M metagenome (GOLD analysis project Ga0307515, IMG submission 194513) | Populus trichocarpa ectomycorrhiza microbial communities from riparian zone in the Pacific Northwest, United States - 17_EM | ecosystem: Host-associated > Plants > Roots > Unclassified | place...
CGGACAAAGGTGCGTCTTATATATGATGAGCAAGAGGGCGAGCATCGTGTGAAGTCTAAAAGGGCAGTCATGGCGTGAAGTCTAATGAGACAGTCACGATCATGAACCTTAGGGCTTCCTGCAACAGAGATATCGGGTGTAGAATCGCGGGGAATGGAGTTTCGTCTCTCATCACTCGCCGATGTGTTGGTTTGTGCTAGTTGTCCAGCTAAGTTATATTTAATTTAGTCAATCTACAAATCTTCGACACTCAGTATCTTAATTACATCACCTGTCACCGATGGAACTGGAATAGGGTACTCCCTGCGGCGGCTGTAGCGTTAAGACCAGTCGGCATCTGCTATAAGCATAAGTGCGATTAGTAATTATTTGGTTGGGTTACGAGAAGAAGTTCCTTTCAATTGAACGAACTAATAAGTAGTGGATTTCCCATAACGCTCAGAGGTTCTATCCTAGGACATTCGAACCCGTTAGGTCTGTAAAGAGCTTCACATAATTCCCTTACCACCTTGTCATCTGTATAGTAAGCGCTATTCGATCAATCAGCAACTAGCCCAACGGAAACTTAGCTCTATTTATCGCAGAATTCGCCCTCTCAATTTGCTAAGATGTTAAACGCGTGGCAATACAAATTTTGTGTCAACGGGGTTCGATTTTTCTAACGAAGCTCTATACGGCTGATGAATATGAATAGGAAATTTTAAGGTGGAGTATTTTGATGCACAACTTCTCGAGAGTATGACCGCCTTCCCCGGTTGAATGACCCTAGTCATGATTAACCCCTATTGTATCAGCTACAGGGCTGCATACAAGAAGGTCTCGTCGACGGCGATTGATCCGATATAAGTAGCTGTTGAGCATATGGCTCTGAAACCCCAAGCATCAGCGAGCGAGCTCGGCCGAACTTATTGCGGAGTCATTGAAGCTAACAAGTACGACTTGGAAGGTTGCGTACCACCGCAGAGAGCCGAGATGTATTGGAAATAAGTGAGGAAATCCTGGAACTCACTGAACGGGATGAGATCTCGGTGTCCCAGAAATAGATCTCGGCTCTGGAGGTTATGGTATTCATACGGAGGCTGATGATATTCACTGTGTCTATACATAGATGAGTGCGTACGCATGCTTACATGGACTACCGTATATATATAAGGCCTTTATAGCCTCTTAAGGTAGTACAATCAATCATCACATTTAACATTTGGTGTTGCTATAGTACTTAGAGGAGAACCGTGTATAGATTCTATGATACAGAGAGAGAAAGAATCGATTTATATACAGACGATCATCAGGAAAACTTTGATACTTTGCCACTCTGCACTTACCACGGGATATGTGACATTTGGTGTTGCAATAATTAGGGGAGAACCGTGTGTATAGACTAAGGTACAGAGACTGGAGAGCAGGAGAAAGACTCGAGATATATACAAAGTAGTTGGGTGCCTTAAGCCCTACCGGCTGTGTGCCTTGACATCAGCTCAGCTGAAGCTCAGCTCGGTCAGGTTCATACAACATTTGGCAGTCATGGCAATGTGAGTGACATTGTATGACTAGAGACGCACTACTCGGCGAATTTCGTCTCCGGACACCCCTGTCAATGATTAGATGACTCCGATAAGATTATGCTTTATTAAATAGTCATCTAACTTTGATGTGTCGCCAAGGGTGCTCATTATGGGTCTCCGCAACACTCGCTATTTATGGCCGCTTTGTGCATTTTGACTTCTGTTCGACCCTCCGGTGTCTCCGCGTTAGTGTCTCAGTGCTGATATGGCTCCTGCGAATATATCTTGCACTTAGACTACGAAAATAAATTTTGCGGCCGAGCGAGCTTGCGAGCTAGGCTAGATATCGGGGCACGAGAGAACCTGCCAATGATTCGCTAAGCTTTAATATCGTATATCTAACGCCTATTCTATATGCATCTAAGCACACGTAAGTTCAAATCTCAGGTTTAGTGCAAATGGATCGCATGAACTCAGGTCCCACCCATGCGTGCGCTCAGACGTTGTTAATGAAACACACAAGACGGTTAATCGATTGTGATGGCACAGAAGGGAATATGCTGACTTCTGCCAGGTCATTCAGCTGGTTCTATATTAAGAGGTGCATGTCGAATCCTGGATAGATGCTTAAAGCTGCTAGGTAACACACGGGCCGAGCCGTTGCGTCAACTAGCGCCGGAAACGGGAAACTGCCATACGGGATAAACCTTAAGCAAGGGTCTATCGTAGTGTGATCTTCGGCCAACTTAATTATGTACATAGAGTACATGTGCAACAATGAGCAAGAGCAGTATGGGCTGATTCGCAACACAACCCTGCCTATAAGGCACACAGAATCTTTGGCGGGGCCGGAGTCCTCCTCGACATGGGGTGTTACATTGGAGGCTGTAGGCAATGGGATGCATGACCAGGCGTTGTGAATAAACATCTCCTGTCGCGCCGAACGTTAGAGTGGGTCTCTGTGTGCAAACATAACATTCCTGGACTGTTTGCGTTGTTTTTCGGGAGTGTCGCCGTCGGTTGTATCATCTTCGATGTGGCGACTCGTGTCAGCTTAGTTAGTTCTTGACTAACTAATCGGAAAGTACGAACCCATTGATACGAGCACTCGCCTATACCCTCTCGAGTCTGAGTGCCCATCTAACTTCTCTATCGTCGGTGCTTCTGCATCTCCGCCTGCTTCGGTGCATCTGTTAGCATGTTGGCAAGGCTCTGGCAACGATGCCATCAGCGGTTGTATCGCTATTCCATAACAGCCAGCCCGCTACCCGCCGACCAGTGCAGGATCAAAACTTGATACGAGTGATGAAGTTGATAGACAAGGCTGGGTTCCTTTTCCAAAGATAATGCATGTGTCTGTGGTTTCCAGTGCAATTTGTTCCCGTCTCTGCCGTGCCTTTCCCTCTCCTTCTGACTTGATCCTTCGTCTCCCATGCCATTTTCCGGTCCCATTTTGACAGTACCACAATATTGATGCTCTGATCCATATGTATTTTCTCTATCACAGCAAAACTCTCACCTAATTTCGCCCGAGTGATTGCTTATAACCTCGTGTTGCAGGGCTCCTAACGACCATCCATTTTCCATCCAAGATTATCCCCCGAGGTGTGCGCACGAGCAGAAGTACTCACTGCCTTACAGAAATGTACCCGGTGTGCCAGTTGGGGGGTTGGTATTTGCATGCCTTGGCGGACCCCGACAGCCTTGGTATCGGTTTCTATCCCTTCTTAGCCCTACCAGCGCTTATTCTCCTGAGCATTGCCAATACATGGCCTCGCTAAAACGTAAGCAATTGACGGGTGGATAAATAACGGGTAAATGATATATCTGGAGGACTTGTAACACGTTAACGATTGCCAATGACGAGTAATAATGATATATAAAGACAGAATGAATAACGGTTGGTTTAGTTGCGAGTGGTTGTGGTGATGTATTGAAAACAATCCTAGATGCCAAACCGCGCGCCATTCGATAAATAAAGTTATTCAGGACCAGAAATATTCTCAGACAGTTACCAATGAAACAGCACCATTCACTGTCCGCCCGGGTAACAGCAGCCGCCTGAGAACAAATTCAAACGATCATGGAGCCCTATTACCCCTATTTCCTTCCCTTCCCTCGGCTGCTCCTCCAGCCCGGTATATGTTTACCAGTTCTCGAGTCATTTTCGCCCATTTTCTGGTTCCAAATCCTCAGCGCATATCCCCTGCATCGTCATATCGACACAAGTTTTGGTTGAGACGTGCTACATTCATCTGTATGTGCGCGATTCCAGCTGAGAACTGACTCGGACAGTATGTCGGCTGGCACAGGATTGTTCTAACCCCACCTAAGCTAGACTTGTGTAACAATACCTATGTACGCCACCAGCCTTCCTACGGTCGGGATGACGTCAAACAAGTGTCCCATTGACATAGAAACTGCAAGCATATTTGTGGGGATAGCTGGTGGCCTTTTGCTCGTGTACTCACTTTGGAAACGTCGCCAAATTTTGAAGTCGAGAAGAGTCAGTACAAAATTCAATATCTAAACCAATCAGTCCCTTCATAACTGCAGTGTCCAGTGAAAAGCTTATAGTTTATGTTCTGTAGAGCACATTGATCACAGACCGCAAGCATTATTACCCCGAGACGTTGTACAACTATCAGGCTCGTTTACTCGTCAGCGGTGGACATCACCGTGGTCAACCTCCTATAGAGCCGCCGTATCCAGTAGTGTCCCAGTATTCGCCACCGCTGTCATCGCGATGGCCGTCATTATCTCCCAACCTTTCTCGCTTCGACCAAGGACTAGCGAATTCGGGGACGTCTAGACGCTCCCCCACATTGGTTCGCAGCGAACCCCCGCCACTCTTGTCGAACATAGGCGCTGTGGGCGATTATCAGGCACAAACTACTTTTGACAGCCGATATAAAATACGATTTGAGCACGCTCAGCCCTTCATCTCACAATCGGATAGGGTAAAGAATTTCATTGAAAGATATGCCGGGATGCCAGTTCTGTGGTGGCCATTGTGCCAGCCAACAAAAGTTCTCCCAGATAATCATTCACGCATATCTTGGATCCTAGTATGGAAATCTGAGGACAGTGGTATGTAGCAGGTCACTGACATCTAGACAGGAGAGTGGAAAGTCCATCTCCGTCGATATACCTACAACCTCCGCACTCAAATTTCAGGAACGGTGCATACAACCAACTTCCTGTGCGAATGACTCGAGCTCAGGTACCACACCTCCGACATGCACTCCCAATACTGGCACAACATCATCTACCAGCCAAGACGCTGGTAGTTCTCGACAGCGCCAGACGCAGGCAGCCCAGAGCAACACAAGTAATAGTGCAGGGAGTACCTCACTACGAACTCAGTCAATAAGTGTGAACTCAAACGAAAAGTACATACATTGGTGTGTCGATTCATCCAGGTCTGAAACAAACCTTTACCATATTTGTGTCGAATCTCCCAGTTCGGCGAAAAATGGTATAGAATTCATTTCCGAACTGCGGAAAAGTTACAAAAAATCGCGCGGCATTAGGCGGCTATTCTCCTTAACAACCTGCGCCGAAATAAAGTTGGTTAAAGTGACCTACAATCCCTTCTCACATATACGTGGTTTATGACTAATTTCCATATTTAGTTTATGCGAGCTGCCAGTGATAAAGACCTTGTTTGGTGCCTCAAATATACCCCCACACTCTCCGACATTCAACAAGAAACCGAATATCATGCTGAGCCCATACTCCCCGAGGAATTCTATACTGTCTGGGTCGAGAAAACATTATGCGCCAACTACCATGATCCGACCCAGAATGACGAGCAACTCATTCAAGACCTGATCTCGCATATCCCAAAGAAAATCACTGGGAAGTTGGAGAGCAAAGCAAAAACATTTGGTTATGGAATTCATGCAGTTCACGGTTGGTGTTGGTATAAGTTTGTCGTAGCAATTGTCATGAGCCAAGTTCCAGCGCTGTCATTTGCAGCATACCGGCTATATCACAAGGGAGATCTGCAGAATGCTTTTACACCCGCGGTTTACTTGCTTGCGCTACTTGGAGTTGGCGTGGCACTGCCGGATTATTACATAAAATAACCGAGCCTATAGTTGGTTTTCTGGCTGGAAGACTGGGATTGCGTATTGTATGTTCTAGTCCATTCACGGAGGCGGCTCCTCCGCGGAGTACCTAGTCAGTTCACAGAGGCTCACCTTCCGTGAACGAACCGTCCATTCACCGAGTCCGTACCCCACCTCCGTGAACTGACTAGTTCATTCACGGAGTCAATGAAAAATTATAAATAATCTATACATCTTTGCGATCCCTACAATGGAATGCCTCTGGGACGTCCTGATGCAACTACAATTACACTGTGCTCCATGTCATCGCTTGAAACCGGCTCATCTTCCTCATTTCCCTCTTCATTGCCCTCCTCCTCGTTTCTCTCCTCCTCTTTCGCTTCATCTTCCTCCCCAGTAACCCCTTCCTCCTCGAGAACCTCATTATCCTCAGTATCCAGGTCTGGCAAATCACTGCTCTCATTGGCAGTATCCTCTGCTGATGTGGGACCAGTATCCATGCAAGCACCTTCTTGAGTATTGGCTCGACAGCTTTTGTTTTTGGTGTTTATTCATACTGCATGCGCTCTAATTAGAGTATAACAGGACTTAATACCCCCTCCGCCTCCAGGCGAGCCAGCTAGATGGCGGAGCTCCCCCCCGCTACCCTTCATCCCCGCTGATATATATGCAAGTTGAGGGATAGACCAAAACCAAAACTAAACCGAACACAAGGAGAAAAGAAAAGGAACAAAAGGAACGGATATAAACCCCCATCGCCGCCGCCTCCCGGCACCTGAGTCAGCCTCTGCGCCTCCTCCATACCGGCGTTCATTTGGGCGGAAACTTCCCGACTTCAGTAGCCGCCAGGAAGTCCATCACTGCTTGGTCGCACTCTTCTATGGAAAACAGCTCAGAGATCTGCACGTGTCTGCATCTGCCCGCTTTCCAGCCCGTCGCCTTTCCCACCGCCTTGCATTGTGCCTTTTGCTGGTCTCTCCACCGGCTGCAGGCTCGACTGCTTTTTAGATTGTGACTTGGCTCCGGTGGAGCTGATCTTCAGTTTCGTTCGAAATTGAAAGTGTTGGCATCAGATTTGGTTTCTGTGTATATAAGTCTAGTGTTTTCCTTCTCTTGTGTCGATAGACAATTGAACTTCTTCGTCCTCTCTCTTTTGCTCTCAAATGAAAGTACCTAATGGTGCAGCAGAAGGTCCTGTATTTATGCACTGCGCACCACCATCTCGGCCATGGCAATGAAGTGTGCACTCGGCTTTTGCTTTGAAACATTTGCAGCGAACTGTCGTGCAGTTGCCTTTACACCTACAATGTACTTGGATGAGCTCAGCAGGGGACTGAAGATGAGCAGCTTCTCGAAGAGTAAGTTCTCGATGGCTACCTTTTTTGAATGGCGGAACTTGATGTGAGATGGTAGATGTAAGGCGGTCCATATTGTTAGTACGATAGAATCAGTGGAACGTACTCAGTTGTGCTGTGAAGAATGTACGTATACTCAGCTGGCTCTATCCAGCTGAATTCGATCTGAATCCAACAGCGTACGTTCAGCGCAGCGCAATTGAGTATATGCCAGTGCATGCACATACATGTGTGCAGAGCAGAGTATTTGTAATTTTTGACTGACTCCGCGAACGAACTAGCCAGTTCACGGAGGTGGGGTACGGACTCCGTGAATGGACGGTTCGTTCACGGAAGGTGGGCCTCCGTGAACTGACTAGGTACTCCGCGGAGGAGCCGCCTCCGTGAATGGACTAGAACATTGTATGTGTTGGTTTATATTAAAGACCTTGAAGCAGCCATGTAACTGTAGTGCGCTTGATGCTGAAGTTTTACTTTCAGGGGGGCTTTTAACATGCACCCACGGTACCAAAAATTTGTTCGATCGCAAATGTTGCGCTCCTGCGCTAAGAGTATTGATCATCGATGTGCGTAGGTTGAATAGGTAGGTAGTTATGCCAAGTAATACGCCATGATGAATGTGATAGACCGAATGAAATATATTGTGATAACCGTTATGCGCATCTTTAATGTATGAGGAAAAGATAAGGCTCTATTCTATTACTCTCCGTGCTCTGCACTGTTATCCTACAGCTCTTCCGCGTGGCCAGACTACCGATCCTCCCTCTATCTAATCTTATCTTATCGTTATATCATGAACTCATCCACGTTACTTCCCCGTAGTATGATAGTCTTCTAGTGGCCCAAACATCATGTAAAATGTAGAGAAAAGACCAAACAACCCAATTTCCTCAATTTGAGCAAGCAACACAAAGTACTGCAAATACCTAAGCTGCAAGCGCTAGGCCGCCGGGACCCTAAGGACCTCTTCGGGATACGAGTCGGATAGGTCTCCGGAACTGCGAAACCCATAGCGCAGCTAGCTGCAGATCTCATACAAACTCTTAGTAAGATGAAGCTGCGAGTCTTCCAACTTATAAACGAGTTCGTATGAGCAGGAATCCTAGAAAGGCACGAGGTAGCTGTAATGTGTTCATTATTTTGTATCGGTGCTAACCGAATCTTTCTGAGGCGTTTCTACTTACTCCGGGAATGTTTCAGTATCGCCAAAGCCCATGAATGGTCACTTCGGATTCGCTACTCTAGATGGGACCGACGGCCGTATACGGGTGTCACAGAAAAACCGCATACAGTACTCCTAATCTCTGATGATCTAATCTAATTGCGTCTGCGATTTAGCCCCAAACCAAGCGTACTATGGGCCCTGAAAATTGGGTGATTGTAATATTGCACCCTCAACTAGCACTGATAATTGTTAAATGCAAAGAATGTGTTAGTGCTACTAGACCGCTATTGTGGTTGACCGAGCTATTGATCGATCGTCAGAGCCGCGACTCATATTGCGGCTCAAGCATGACGAGAACTTTGGTAGACACTACTTACGTCATTAGGTTCATCCAAGGCGGTTACGGTTTTAGTATCACCCTCACAACCTCGGAGTGTATACGTCCGTAATTTCACTCGTCAATCAGCTTATACCCTTTCTGTGAATTGCGCGCTATTTTTCTCAGAATTTCCTATTTAAAAGGTGCTGAAGCATAAGAAACTTTTAGGCTAGATAGTACGAAAACCTCGAGGTTTTAGGGACTCGTCACAGTACTCGTCGATATTAAAAGCTACCGGACAGCCCCTAGATGGATTAGAATAACATCGAAATGAGTCCGTGCTGAATTTCCATATCTGACCTCATGGTTACTAAATACAGTTAGTACCCTAGGCGGTGCCTCGGATTGTTTCCTGTAATGGGATGTCCGGGAACTTTTAATATCGGTGAGTATAGCTTCCTGGTGAAAATATACTAGAACCTGGAAGTCTGAAATTGACCAGTATCTAGACGACTGAGCATAGATCGGGCTGCAAGTGATTTTGCTGGTAACATTCCCGTGTTAAAATTCCAGGCTACCATTACAAAGGGATCCAGTCCGGGGAGTGATTACTGCTGCGCATTTCTGAGAGATAGTTATGGGTATGTTTGACTAAATACCTTAAATTAGACGTGTGCGCATGAGTAACCTGGTTCACACCAAGTCGCTAGTTTCGCAAAATATCAACTACTATATCAACTGTAAAATTTTCGAAACCATATAGATACCTTAAAGCTGGTACTCAGTAGTCTCCATCGTTCGGCGCGTTTCCCAGGAGTCCTGCATAATTCCTCGAGACTATAGGGGCCCTCACGGCACTGAATTCGAGACTCGTTTTGAAAATCTAACTTTTCAATCCTCGTGGTGTCGAACCGTTTTGCCGGTATGCATAGCATATAAATAGTTTTGGAAACAGTTCTAATAAGTTAGAAAAGCAGTAGTCGTGAGAAATCTTTACGTGTCCCGTTAACTAGTCTTGTTCTAGAATATACTGTCTGCACGCCATCAGATGCCACCTCAAACTCAGAACTTGATAAGATCCCAACATCCCAAGAAAACTCCAATTGGATATAGTCAAATGTGTAGATCATATTGGTATTGTGCCGGTGTCTTTTCTTAGTGTTCTAGTGAAGATAGCTTTCCCAGTGAGTACTTCAACTAGCAAACAACGTATCTCAACGAGACATAGTCGTCACCGGGAGTGGTCTAAATGTAGTAAATATATGTCTCGCCCTCATCTGTAGTTTTAGGTATACGGTTGTATAATAGGTAGTATGTGACTTCAGGAAGAGTTCCAGAAGAGCATCATGGTTTATCGCTCGAACATATCAGTACGGGTCGCGTTACTTTGGATGGTTCGGTGACTTCTTGATTGGCTTGATTGGTTCTCTCTGTCTCGAGGGCCAAAGGCCCGTATATGTACAATCTCCCATATGCGTACGCGTATGCTCTGAGACGCATCACCCTGGTCCTGATGCATATCCTGATACAGCCACCATCTCCATACAAGTCTTCATTCTCATACAAAACATCAGACAGTGCTGAGACTCACGATCTAAGTACACATGCAACAGGTCGTGTTGAAATATGGAAGGGGAGAACCGTGTGAATAGACTTAGGTACAGAGACTGGAGAGCAGGAGAAAGACGCGAGATATATACAAGGTAGTTGGGTGCCTTAAGCCCTACCGGCTGTGTGCCTTGACATCAGCTCAGCTGAAGCTCAGCTCGGTCAGGATCATGCAACAGGTCGTGTTACAGATGTACATGATGTTATAGGTCTGGTACACGGTCACTGCTGCAGGGGCTGATGCCTCCTGTATATATCTCGAGTGTTTCTCCTTCTCTCTTCTCTGTACCATAGAATACACGCACACGGTTCTCCCCAACTTCCATATCGTAACAGGTCGTGTTACTTTGGATGCTAGAAAGACTTGTTGATTGACTGATCTCTCGAGGCCAGATGGCCCGTATATATATAGACATGACTCCTATATCCATATCCATATCCGTATCTATATCCATCTGCATATCTGTTTGCACTGATATGAGCCGCTCTCTTGATACAGACTATGCATATTCTTATACGAAACACCAACTGCTTACAAGCCAGGAAACGGGCCTGAAACTGCAGACGGAGCTGAGACTCACGATGCAGATACACAGGCAACAGGGCGAGTAGCCCAATCAGCTCAGAACAACTGCATATCATTTAGGCACGATGCAGTTCTGGCGCGGCTTTTAATATCGGTAGTAGGAACTGATAACGGAAGCCAACCCAAGATATCCAGCAGGGCGAGGTGTGGGTTAGCCAGCGTTTGGGGTTAGTGGAATGTTGCGCATACGAACTAGATTGCGATTACAGTGAAAAATTGGATATATTTCACAGTGGCACACATCCTTGCATACTGACAAAATTACCGCAGACAACAATGTTAAATCAGTCCCTATCCGAGAGATCGTCATCCAACTTCGGAGCGTCTAACATATGCTCCTCCTCCTCATCCATAGAATTGGGATAACCTTCATCGCTTTCGTCCAGCTAAAAATTTAAAGTCTTTGTCAGCATTTGACAGGATGGATGCGCTGGCCTGGTAAACCCAACTTACCTCCCTAAAGAGCGCCCCTAGCAATAGTTTTTGAAGCTCATTACAGCAGTAGATTTAGCGTTCGTTTCTAGCTGACAATGTCAAGTGAATTGTTAGGAGGAACTCACCACGTGCCACTTTTTGCCGTTGTCCTTGACATCTTCCAGGAGTTTATTCACTTTAAAAATCTACGTTAGCACCGAAATTTCGAATCAGACGACCAGGTAGTGACACAGCGCCACACACCAGGAAAGCAATCAATCCATGGACCTAAGAGCTCGTCATCATCAAGGCCTTCAATCAGTTTCTTTGCTCCATCGTCATTGCCGATTCGTGCGAAATTGAAAGCAACGGCTAGGTATCGCAAACCAAGTCAGATAATTCAGATGGACTATGGGTAACTTACCATGGTGTCCTTTCTTATCCTGTTGAAGCCTTGATATGCAGTTGTTGATCACTCTTTTTAAGTATGCTTTAGGCTCTCCTTCAATCTTTAGCAAATTTAGTAACCGTCTATCACTACATTGCAAACTCTAAGATTCTGTACATCCCCGTCTGTAATGACCATCACAAGCACAGGCTTGCTCCCCGCGTCCTCTGGGTTTCCTGGCATTTTACAGACAAACGGTTCGAGAATCTTTTTTTTGAGCTGCGTTCCTATCATAGTCAAGCCGGTAGAGACGATATCGGATAAAATGTCCTCCTCTTGAGGGGTAACGTTTTGCCGTCCTGTACGGTTGTTGAAAAACTGGACTGAGACAATCCCGCTCGATCTGGCCAGAGTGTATATCTTTGTAACCTCCTCTAAAACCTTCTGGAGGTTTGTTCGTCGTTTGCCGCCTGATTTACCATAAAGCATCATTGTGTCACTGTCGTCTGACCTAATATTAGTAGCAAATGACAATGAAGTATGTGAAGTATATGACCAACCTAGCAAGACGACCAGATCATAGAGCGTTAGAGAGATAAATCGGACTGCCATCTCGGGAGAGCAACCCATCGCTTTCAATCCATCAAGCATGGTTCCTCCTTTGGCAGCCGCTACTCTCAACTTCACATTATCTACGGGGTAGAACTTGACCAATTCTGGCTTCTCCTCGTTGATAAAGTTTCTCAATACCTTCACGAACTTGTCTTCGGGGACTTTTGCCGTGTCTAGGACCGGAGGAGTCGTACGATGCGGGCCAACATTTGCGTGCATTCTGAACTGCTGTTGTCGGTCTCGTAAATTTGAGTTGCGTTTTTAAAACAGCGTTCGATCTGAGTTTTCATTGCTACTTATATTGGCAATACCTACTAAACCTATGAGATGCATATCTTTGGTGTGGTTGGAAATGGTGGGTTAACTATGGCGGAAACGAGCACGTAACATTGGAGACAATTACACAATAAAATTTATAATATATGGATGTTACATTGAATTTTCTAGATCCATAGGCTATCATAAACGTATTGAGTAGATTGAAAATAAGTAGGGGCAGAGCCTCAACACGCAATACAATGTGATTGGCTGTAGCATATCAGTTACGATAAAAATCGTTTAAAATAGATACACGTGCCTGTAGAAACACTTGAACCCCGCCTCGATCGCGAGATCTCTTCGCTAGTTTCCTGCGGGGAAAGCACGAAGGATGGTGTAGTTTACATCTCTTGCCGTCCTACGAGTACCCATAGATAGCATTGCCCGCCTTGGGCAATAGTGATTTTAATGAAGCATCACTTTTCTAGTGGTAGCTTTAATTTGCTTAATCACAACTAAGAGACAGCTCGTAAGTCAAGAATACCAATACCATTTCGAGACAGTTGATGAGACGAAGTTAATCTCCCGAAATTATGCGGTATTACCAATACTATCATGTCTTCTCTAGACAATAGGTACTTATAGCAGTAAGCAACGTCTAACGAGTTGATTTCAATATTGGTTTGGGGAGCTATGGATAAGGTTACAGCCTTTACAAACATCGCTGTTCCTTCTGAGGTTATTTTTTTCTTGGTCTCCACCTTTCGTCTGCACCAATTTTGCACTACTGGATCCCTACTCGGGGTAGTGGTATGCGTTTGCACAAGCGAAAAGTTGCAGCATCGGCGATGTCGATAAACCCGGCAATCTAGGCCGGTAACCTTATGATCTATGACGCCTCTACAGTTTGCGAACGATGTTGAGCTGCAAAGCACGAATCTCCCCGCTGGTTCGACTTCCTTATTCGTAACACAACTGAGCTCAAGGTTCCAATAGTAGTTGATTTTAGATTGGATCACATTGAGGCGGCAAATACAAGCACACACACTGGTGAACCCCCCCGATAGCATTCATTCTTGTCGCAACCTTGCTTGGTACAAACTTTCAAGGTTGGATGTGTGCCCACTGTAACCCTAATCTAAGGTGCCACTGCTCCTGCCCACCTCACTAAACTGTACCGAGCACGATACTTCGGAAGGGCTTAGTCTTTATTTACTGATCGAGCTTGTGTGGCATCTTCTTTTCTGACTTTTGAGGGTCTGTAGTGCTGAGATTTGAGGCGTCTCCTACCGGCGACCGGAACTTATCAACAACTTCCGAGATTTCTGGTGATGCTCCAAGTCTTTTCGTCTGCTCCAAGGACTTCAACAGTGGTTAGTGTTTTTTTAATTGTTGTATTTTACACCAAGAAATCAAAAGGTACGGAACATTGTCATTTAAATTGGACCTAGTTCACTATTTAGCAGTGATGTCAACCGTCCCGTCCGTCCGGGATCACTGCGGACGGGGACGGACGGCAAAGTCGCCGTCCATCCGAGGGCAGGACGGAAACGGCGCCGTCTTTTTGAGGCAGGATGGGGACGGACGGCAATAACGGCGAAGTAGCTGTCCCCGGCCGTCATCTGCCGACATCCATGGATCTCATGCAGTGTACATTACAAAATCTCATAAAACTAGTTACATCTAATCTCTTGACCTCGAAGCAAGATCATTCTGCATCTGCTCCATCTTAATCATGTCTGACTCTGTTGCTCCAAGAAAAAGCCTTGTGTCACCCAAGAATTCAGACAAGCCTGAATGATAACATCACCCAAGCGATTTGGTAGGTCGCTGATAAGCACTTTGTTGAGCAGGTATTTCGTCCATCTTTGTAAACACTTCATTTATGTTTACTTTCGCTCTTGCACAGTGGTTTTATACATAGATAGAGTGCATCACGGTATTTATATATTTTACCGCACGCTATCAAGGCTTCATTGGGTTTAATCCAAGTATATAATCTAACGGCCCGATGTCGGCTGGGGACGGTGGATGACTGCCGGGGACGGGGTTTGTGCCGTCCCCGGCAGGTCCCCGGCCGTGTAGCCGTCATTGGCATGCTTGGACGGGACGGACGGTTCTGGCGCCGTCCCGTCCGTCCTGGCAAGAATTGGGACGGTTGACATCGCTGCTATTTAGAGCTTAAATTCAATACAGGCCCTTCTAGAGAATAGTATGAGGATTTTTAAAGCGTGCCCTGGCAGAGTGGGTGTATGCTTAAAATGGTAATGTACCATTCTATAGGTGGAATGTATGATACCTAATCAAACAATTGAGAAAATTGCCAGCCCGCAGCCATAATAAGACTAAAGGCATTTCTGAAGGTCTAACCCAGACCGATCACGGTCGCACAGGATCCAATACCATGTGCACGGTACCCCGAAACAGTCTTCAAAGCTCAGACAGAACACAGCAAAATCATCGTGTTACCAGATTGCCATTAGGATGGATGTATAGAATCAATTTCAACGTCGATTAGCGATAGAGGCTCCTTAACCATGTACAGCACCCATTCGACTCTTAACTACATATAAGCAGGTCTTTAACAAGCGACATCGTTCGGCAGATTTACTAAGGCATGCATGGAAGCTATTGAAACACTACAGGGCAGAGAAGGGATGTGGTTCAAGCTGAATCCTATGGGATAGTTTAGATAAACGTTCGGGTGTAATATGTTTCGCTCGACGTCGTGATTGAATTTCCCTGAGCCGTTGAGATCCATATATGACCATGGACTCGAACCAAATGTTCTGCTCGCGGTCTAGCGGATTAGGTTTATGATGAGTTACTGAATGGTGGTGACAAGAGCGAGAGAGCTCAGTAGAATGCATTATTCCAGAAGCCAATAAGGTGTGTCTCACTCAGCAACGAGGCAGGCAATGTTGGTATTTTATACGTGCCGCATTGGGCGAACTAGACTAAGTTTGAATAAAAGGGAATATATTCCCAACCAGCACCGAATATTGCATACTTATAATATTACCAGATCACACCTTATCTGGGTAATCCTTGCTGTCGTCATGTCGAATTATCGGCATCGGGATGACAGGGAGTTCTTCCTCCTCACCCTCAAACACCATGCCGTTGTCGTTTTCATCAAGCTGAATGTACTATAGTAAGAAATCTGTCCTGACAGAAGATTCGCCGGGACAAAGACATACATCCCAATAGAGAGCACCTAGCAATAGTTTTTGGAGCTTTATCAACCGACTCTGATTTAATATCTAACCGTTGTGTAAAGATTGTGCTACAACTCACCGCAGGCCATTTTACATCTTTGTCTTTGTCAGAAACCTCTTCGAGACGCTGATCAACTTCAGAGAAACCGTGTTAGTACCTAAGGCAGCGAATCCATACCACACGCGGTGCTACGCACCAGGGAAGCAATCAATCCATCGACCCAGCTGCTCGTCATTATCAAGGTCCTCAATGAGTTCCTTCGCTCCTTCGTCTTTGCCAATTCGTGCAAAATAGAATGCAACCGCTTCATGTTGAGCGAAAAGTCAGACTTTTTCAAACAGGACGATAACTGACAAACCATCTGGGCCCTTGTTTGGGTCCCCTTGAATTTTTGATATGCAATTCTTGATCACTTCCTTCAAGTATTCTGGCGGCTCACCCACAGCCTGCTGCGAAATTAGAGAGCTTCCATTGGTTCAAGTTTTCGGATCTTTACCTTTCCATCTGTAATTACCATAACAAGAAGAGGCTTAAATGAGTTTTCCGGTCCGATCGAGTGAACAAAAGGGTCCAGGATCTTATTTTTGAGCGCTGTTCCAATCGTAGACATGCCAGTGTAGCACACTTCCGACAAAATGTCTCCTTTTTCCGGAGTAACGTTCTTCTTTCCGATGCGGGTATTGAGATATCTGACGGAGACAATTCCTTGCTTTCTGGCTAGAGAATAGATATCGGTAACTTCCCTTACAACATTCTTAAGATTTTTTCGACGTTCGCCCATTTCTTCCAGCACCATAGTATCGCCGTCGTCTGTGGCAATATTAGTCGGCACTAACAAGGTGAAGCTGGTGACCTACCCAGCAAAAGGACTAAATCATAGAGAGTCAATACGGAAAACCGGACTGCCATCTCCAGAGAACAGCCCCGTGTTTTCAATTGTTCAATCATGAGAACCCCCGCGGCCGCCGGCTCCAGTAACTTCGTGTCGTCCTTATAGAACCTGTCCAAACCAGGTTTCTCAAATTTGATGAAACTCCGGTACACGTTCACCAAATGTTTCTCGGTATTAAGGGTTAAGGTATCGCGATCATCCATCTCGAGGGATTGTTGCCGGTCTCACAAAATTTAAGCAGTGGCGTAATCCAAAATTATATTTGGGACTTCAGTAAATATTTAAATTATGCGTAAAGCTTAAGCGTGAGTGTCTAGCTGCGTCGCTCGAAATGGCTGCTTGCCAGTGGTTTAGACATGGTGTTAGAGAAATTACGCATGATTGCGCATATTTGCATGCTATAACCAGGTGATCATTATGGTTTCATTTTCTGAGATCGAGAGGGAAACGCAAACGTTCCAATTGGATTGGAAATAAGTTGATAAGTTGACGTTGAGCCTCACCCGACACACACAATGATTGGCTGTAGCGTATCAACTACGAATCAGAATAATTTGTAATGCGTGCATATGAAACACCTGCGTTGCAATATCGCCCAATGGCTGTGAGACACGCCTAGGCCTATTGCCACAATTCAAATGAGTAGTCAACTCCGAGGTGCAACTACCGGCATGCGATTTTGTCTTCTTGCATTTTCTTGCATTTTTTCGAACCGCGGTTCCACTATGATGCAGCTGGTACACGAGTAATGTTTTGCTTGGTTAGAGATGCTAGCAGAGTTATGTTTACCTGCAGTCATTAAAAGTTTGCTTCTTCTATCGATTATACAGGGTTCCATTTGTTTTTCACGATCAGCAGTACGACTTACACCCTAATTTCCAATAATACGTTCAAGGAACGAATATAGTTTTTCCCACTTCAAGGCAATTCTATACCCGTTTTAGTAAAAATGGGCTCAATTAAATTCCATTCAACTGAGCGCTTTTGTGCTTCTAGTAGCCCCACTCAGTTTTTGTTTTCCACACCCTCCTAAGCCACCTGGCGTACATACTTATCAAATGCGTATTTTTTTTTATAGTTGAGAGAACTAATTTAACCGCCAATCCAATCTGTGTATGAAGCAATTATTTCAACCTCTGGGGAGTGAGAGCTGGAGAAACGTTCGTGCAGTTAGAGAGAATCCTGTGACATACACGAAGCTCAAACCAGAGTAGTCCTCCATAACAGACTTACTTGGCCACTACTTACACTCGCTCAGCGCTATAATTGCCTAGTTTTGATAGCATTTGATTTAAGCTCCAAATCATGTTGGCATGTGAAAATTCATTTGCATAGCAGGGATGATCATATGATGTTTGCTAGTCACATGTGTTTAAAAGAGTCTGTGCAATTCGAAGCGAACTACCATGGCGCGTAATTTAAGCCCCGCCATCCGGCCAGCTGATGCGTGTCAGAAACATCCCGCTTCAGCAGCATGCTCCTGGAGATGGTATCTTTAACGCTACGGGTCCTTTCTAAAGAGCGCGTCCGGACTGATAGATAAGTTTACTTAATATTGGTTTAAGATTAACCCGAAATAGATTGTAACTACTGTACATACATCTCAGTTCCGTTTGTGATCTGTCCTTGCCATGCCATCATTACTCCTCCCCTGCCCTCTGGTTGCGAATGCTACCTTAAAAAAAGCTCGAACTGGCCGGTGACACTACAAAAGTAAAATCATTATGGTATCAATCGTGCCTACTACCTCTAACCATATAAATCTCCGCAACATGAACCATGTCAATAGGAACAGAACTAAACTGTGGTATTTCGTCATAAATATACCTCTTACTCCTGCAATCAATGTTAGCCGAAAAATGAATATAAGTGGGTGGACTAGAACCACAGAAGCAAGCAGTTTTAAATTGCGAATTACCTTAAGTAAAGATTATGAAGTCGGTGGTGGCCGAGGAAGAGTTTTCCCTGCTTCTAGCATCCGAATAACCGCATCGCGGCTGTTCGAACGGGTGTTCATCATCGCCAAATCAAGTGCCGTCTTCCCTTCGTTATCCTTCAACCCCTTGTTGACTTGCTTCAATAGCAGACGCACTACCATCTCGTGGACGTTATAAGCCGCAAGGTGAAGTGCCGTCCTCCCATGGGCGTCCTTAGCCACCGGATTGGCGATGCTCCGAAGTAGAACCCGCACTACTGCCTCATGGCCATTCAAAGCTCCTAGGTGAAAAGCCGTCCTACGGTTACTATCCTTGATCTCCTTATCGACGTTATACTTCAGTAGCAACTTCACTACGGCATCACGGCCGTCCTCTGCTGCCATGTGCAGTGCAGTCCGTTCTCTGATGTCCTGCGCCGTTGTATTAGCGCCCCACTCAAGTAAGAGCTGCACCACCGCCTCGTGACCATTCGAAGCCGCCATGTGCAGCGCCGTCCTTCCGTACATGTTTCGCGTTTCCTTATCAATACTGTGCTCGAGGAGCAGTTGAGCTACTCCCTCGTAACCATCCAATGCCGCGGCGTGAAGGGGAGTCCACCCATCTTTGTCCTGAGCCTCCATATTAATGTCCTGGGCCTTCGCACCAGTAGTAGACTGAAGGAGGAGTCGCACAACCTCCTCGTATCCATTCGAAGCCGCTATGTGCAGTGCCGTTCTGCCAGTGCCGTATACGGCCTTTTTATCGATGCCATGCTCGAGTAATAGGCAAATCACCGCCTCATTGCCGTTGGAAGCTGCAATATGGAGCGCTGTCTTGCCGTAACGGTAATTGGCGTGAAGATTAACTTTTGCCTTCTGGAGAAGCCGTCGCACAATCGGCTCGTGGCCGCCCTCGACTGCCAGGAGCAATGCAGTCTTCCCGTCGTAGGCCGTGGCTTCCTTGTTGACGCCGCGCTTGAGTAGCAACCGCACCAATGTCTCGTGGCCGTTTCGAGCGGCCCAGTGCAGTGAAGGTCCTCCGTCTTCGTCCTTGGTCACCTTATTGAGGTCACTCTCGAGTAGCAGCCGTGCCACCGCCTCGTGGTTGGTCCAAGTTGCCCAGTAGTGCACCGGCTCCTCAACATTTTCCTTCGCCACCTTATCGAAATCGCGCTCGAGTAGCAGTCGAACCACCGCTCCGTGTTTTTTCTGGGCAGCTAGATAAAGACTAGTCGCACCCCCTCGATCTATAGCAGTCGTGCTCATATCTCTATCCAAAAGGAGTTGTACCGTCTCATCGTCGCCTGACATTGCCGCCAAGTGTAGAGCAGTGCGCCCGTAATCATCTCGCTCTCCAGCATATGCCCCCCTTTCCAATAGGAGATCAACTACCCTTCTGTTTCCGTAGTAAGCAGCCAAATGTAGTGGACTTTTTTGGGAATTATCTTGAATATCCATGTTAGCCCCCGCTCCTAGCAACACGCTTGCCACATGCTTGATGTCATCATTATCGCTTTTGAACCGTGCTGCACAATGCAACGGCCGCATTCCATCCCTTCCCCGCATCTCTACGTCTGCACCATGCTCAAGAAGTGCCCTAACAACTGCTACCGCCCCCTTTTCTGCGGCATAGTGTAGAGGCGTCCATTCGGAGAGATCCGCTGATGTTGGTTTTGCACCCTCAAGTAAAAGTTGCCTTGCATTTTCTCCCTCTCCGAGCCATGCCGCATAATGAAGTGGAGTGCAGCCCAAGATGTCTCGTATGTTGTAATTACTTTTGCCAATACCCTTCGACCAGATATTCTTTTGCTTCAATCTTGCGAAAAGTGGGTGCCGGAAAAACCTATGTACGTTTACTGCAGTAGATTCGTTGAACGGACGGTGCATGCTGGACGGTACGAGGTCGCTCAAATCAAATCGTTTCTGGATTTGGTATAGCTCTGCGAGGTTGACTAAGATGTCACTATCAAAACGTTGCAACTGTTTCGACAGTCGATCTCTCAGATTTTCTAGAGCACTGCATTCCCGCTGTTGATCTTTACGTTCTTGGAGGGTGATGCTGAGTGATCGGTAGCAGACCGCCAAAACTGAAAGCGCCCTATGTGAGGCCATATGCTCTGCCCCGAAGCTCATGCAGATATCGAAAAGAGGATTGTGAATGACAGCAATCCTATCCCAATTTCCCCTCAATTCGTCGTCTCGAGTTTGTTGCCATACAAAGTCCACTATAGCGTCGCTGGGAAGCTTACTGGCATTACTGAGTGCTGGGATGATGCAAAGGTAGGCCTCATGGGTAGTTCTCACTAATTCAACACTCTGAAGAGCTTTTGCTGTTTGACGAAGTATTGAATTTTCGAGTTTCGAGGAGAGCAATGCATTGTCTGATCCAAGTGGATCCCGATTCTCTACTATTGTTTTGCCATCCCGAATCAAGTGTTCGGATATATATTCCGCAATGGCCCACATAAAAGCCGAAAATATGTGTTGTCCCAACAAAATTTCTAAAGGTATCTCTGAATCCACGCTTAGGATCTCTGAATCCACGCTGGGGATCTCTGAGTCCACGCTGGGGATCTCTGAATCCACGCTTAGGGTCTTTGAATCCACGCTCAGGATTGAGGACTGATCTAGATGTGAGTTAGAGATAAGTCTTACGGGGAACAAAGGAAATGTATTCACCTGTGATTTTGTCTTCCGACTTTAGGCCAGTGAAACCAATAAGCAAATGCCTGAGATCATTGCTTTCCTGCGTCTTATCATATTTTTGGACACTCCCAATCCACCATTTCAAGTCCCTTTCAAGGCTCGGGGTGGCTTTACCTAACAGCCGGGTGCTTTTTCTGACCAACAACACGTCCTCCTGCAACCAGTCGCCGTCCTTTTCTCCCCTAACAGATTGGTCTCTTTCACGTTTACGGATATGATAAATCCACAGTGACAACGCAGCCTCTATCTCCGTTGCATCAGCTGTCCATCCACCCTGCTTTGCCGCATTTGGTCTTTTCACTTTGAATTCGATCCTTGGATCTACCTTGGAGCTTGCACTGTTATCTTCATGGTCCGACCCATTAACCGCAACTTTCAGAAACCAACAAAATTCCGTATGCTCTGTATTGTCTACCAGTGTATTCATAACTATAGCGATGGCGCTAGCAACGGAAATGGCTGGTTTTGACGCTGGTCCGACCCATTTAGTTAGTTCGCCAAGTCTTTGCCTAATCCGAACTGGTTTGTCTCCATCGTCTCTCCAGTTTTGTCCGTCGGATATCGCCCAAGCCCAAGAGCCTCGGAGTGCAAGGTTTTCGGCACCTGTGGCAATCGTCCAGGTGTAGCTCTGACCGATCTCTGAAAGTACCTCTTTGTCCTCGTGCTTAACGTAGTGTTCAATATCGCCATCCCTAGCTATCGTTATAGAAAGCCAATCCATTTCACACCCGTCTAGAACTGCTTCGGCTCTAGGTCGAGCAATCAGACTGCGACGGACCCAAGCCCTGAACATTGTCATCGCAAACACTGCAACAAGCTGTGAAATAGAAGAAGCCCAATGCAATCCACGAAAACCTTGGAATTGGGCGACGAATCCGGCTAGTGATAGCAGTGTCCCTACACAAGTGAACGCCTCGGTGCTGGTGGAAGCTATTCTTGAAAACCAAGCCCTTAAAGTGTGTGTGTCGCCATCCTGGGAGCGGGCTGTAAGTACTTGTAGGTCATCATTCTGAGAACGACGAGACGATAGAATTGCATCTCGGGTATCCCGGGCGAAGATAACAAAGGACTCAAAGCTTTGATCGCTTACTGTGTGACTGAGGGTTTATTAGCACCACCCTGTATCCTTGCGTCTTTGGGGGCTTTCAGTACCTTTTTTGGAGCCACAGAAGATGGGCTTTTGGTGGCTGTGCAGTCAGCGAAGCAGTTTCGATTTCTGCAATATTGTCGATTTCTGGCCTTCTATTTTGGTGGCTCTGCTGACCCGTGGTACGGTTCGGCGGAGGTGTATCACTAACCACCCACTTCTCTTCGGTAGTGCTCTGTTCGATTACTGCTGAGCAAATAATCATCCCAACCACCAATACGACTGTTCCTGCTGCCATCAATGGATATGCGTAACTTTGTATCGGGCGGTTGTTTTTCTGGAATTTTGAGCTCCAGCCTGGATAGTACACTGCCAAACCTGAGAATATCAACACCCCTAGCTGTAATACAATGCCGCAAGCTGCGATGGTGTATAGATCTTCGAGTTTGCTGCCGCCGTGAAGATTAAGTGAAATGTTAGGGGCTGCTTTTGAAGATGGATCCTTAGCGGGGTCCCTCGACTGAATGGATTTTTCGGTGTGTGTTGTTTGGATAGGTGTTATGCTCGACGATGTTGATTCGGGCGGTTGGATAGGTGTCTTACTCGGCAATGCTGATTCGGGCGGTGGAATTTGCGGCGGATTTTCCTCGTCATGATTAAATCCTTTGCGGCGTAGCCAAGTAGGCAAGGACATACGAAACTCTGAGAGTTCATTAGCTTGAATTTATCATCGGGAATGAAACTAACTTACCCTTCACTGGCTTGAAGGTTGCCGCAATTGACTGCAAGTGCAAGGCGAGAGGATCGTCGCAAGCTAGAGTTCGCATGAAGTCAGTCGAATTCAGGTTATATTGAAATTTATTCCATCATACTTTCCGACCGTAGGTAACCTGCTTTCTCGGCGGCCGTTACTGTGTACAAGCCCAATTCTTCCTGGTCCTGATAGTATTTGAGAAACACTAGCTGTTGAACCTCTGGTCTGCCCACCATCCTTACTACTGCTTGGCCATTCCATAATTCGCACACTTCGTGTGAAGTAGAAGACATTAGTTCAACTTCCGAAGCAGCACGGTTCTCTCTTGCTCGTCCGATAACCGCCCTCAGCCACGACGGGCCACCAACTCTGATAGCGCTGATGATTGCAGTAATTATGCCCAATGGTGCCATTGCGAATATGACATGATCAAGCCATCCCACTGATTGGTATTTGATGTTAGATAATGGTCTAAGTACTCGCCGGACTTTGAAGCATCGAGCCGCAAAGACCACCAACCCTGCAGCCAACCTTGGATGTCAAGATCGAAGTTTTTCGTGGCCTAAAACTTCAAAATTCGACAAATGGTAAAGCATCCCATCGCACGATAGGACTAAGCATAACTTACTTGATTCGCTCATGAATTGCTTCGCAAACTGTTCCCCAAAGAGCGCGAGCAACCTATGGGTCACATCAGTAGCACATCCATGTTTGAACTATACTGAGAGCAAGGGCATACGGCGCCAAGTCGGAGAACAGGTTATTCGTAAAATCGTCGCCAGTGTCGGCCCAAGCACTCCCCGATACCATCAAAATAACTATCACTACTTTCCGCAAACCCATAGTTGCTGTTTGAATCTCAATAAGTTATTTCAGTTGTGTTTTTCTTGACGGTAAAAATGAAGGATCAGTGAGGGAGAGCAATTAAGTTCGAAAAGTACAAATGTCCAACGTGATCACGTAGGGAGTTTGTATAATTTATACATAATTATTCTAATATGTGGTGATAAGCCAGAGCATACCCGCCTTGTTTGTGTATGTTTCAACGTACTGCTCGTCTTTGCACAAGAAAGAGTATCAATTCCCGCCGATTGCGGACATAAGTGGATCAGTTGACTCAAATGATGTGTTCAGCTGTTCTCTTCCTGTAGGTATGTTTCATGTTTGAATTATTATGTAGTGTAGCGCGGATCGCGTCAACCATAAATTAAGTTCGAGTCCATTCCCGACTGCTCCTTGGACAAAACTATCGAGTGGCGTTAGTTGCAGTCGCAGTTACTTTGCTAAGAGGCCCAGACTTATGCGGCTCAATGGATTGGCTTATATGTGAGATGATAGAACTTAAATCGGAAACTACTTAATAACAGTCACAGGGCCTTAATGCACAAATTCCCCTAGATCCGCTTGTTACACAAGGCGACCTCCGAGGGCTTGCATTCGAAGTTCGTAAAGTCGGGCTAGCTCATTGGGGCGTTCGATCGCCGAAGATGTTGGTGAACTTTGGCACCCGCTAACTGCAACTAAATCAGCTGGAACTCTCGGGGATCACAACATTCTTGACATGGACAGGGGTTATCATTGGATAATACGAGTTCAAAGCAGGGCGATGCATACACCTATCTATGAATCTGGGCCAGAAACTAAGTGCAGAATTCCTCGAAGCACAATGCATACGCTATGCAGCGCAGCTTGCACCGATGAACCAATCGGACAACTCAATGCACACTCCACCTTCTCTGCGCCAACCTCTTTCATTTATTCATTCGCTTACCACCCCAATCGGTGCAGATGATGCGAACAAAAATCGAAGATGCCGAAACACAGAAAACTTGCAAGTGAACCGGATGAGCAAATTGTCTATCGACCAAAATAGTGATGTGACATGCTGATGCCGCAGAATCCGAGGGAGAGAATATTGCTCACCTGTCTCATATGAATAATGGCACCCACAAAATGTAATTTTCACAACCTTCACTCCTGCAGTATTCCATATGTACACTTATCCGTTGGAATATGGTACATAAACTCCAGTCTTGGTACCATTCACGATCCTTTTGTACTATCGCCCCAATGTAGTGCTCTCAGCTGTCATGAGGTCGACCTGCTATTCTAAGTCACAGTATTTCACTCGATATCAAGCGAGTCGGTCGAGAACGACAATGGAAACCACGAAAGAACCTCCCATTTCGAGAAACTCGTTTCTTCCGCCTCCACCTAACAACTCCTAATCTCCGTCGTCCTCCATCTCCATTCCTGGTTGCAATGTCAAGGAGACAGATGCGTACCGCCGTTCGCAGAACTCAACCCGAAACGAAAAGTCGATGACAACGCTGCAGCACTTGTTGTGAGTGTGAGGTGAAATACTTGCTGAAATATTGCGCTTAGTGTCCGAGAATTATGATACCGAAACGAGCGACATGATGCTTCGAAGATCGAGCCCCAACGATGCATGAATATCCGATCATCAAGCACGACCACCGTTCCCTACAATATCGATTACGAAGCGTAACCCACCACAACTCGGCTTCGTAGCGAGCACATGCTGAACTCAACCATGAAGAGCCGCGTCGCCTCACCCCGATCATGCCGCCGTCTCTATGAGGCGGGTCTGCTGGAGTAGTGATTGAGGTATGGTGTCTCTACTATACTGTGGAACATGTTTTGTGCGCGAGGGAAGGCAGTTTTGTTTCCGGAGGGTTCTGTCGATGGCTGTCTGCTGTCTTCGGTTGTGTCCGACTTTAGCACTGAGTCTGAAGCTTTGCATCTACTATCTATGCCAATAGTCCTACTATACTATGCCAATAGATGAACAACAAACGTTATCGTTATTAGCCACTCTGGCACGCAGTTGGGGGTATCACTTGAGGTTGGGTCGTTAATCAGGAGGTTCAGTCATCCGTCATGTTTAGATGACAGTTCGTTATTCATCTATCGGTGCAGTATGCTTAGACTAGGATGATTAGCTGTAACACGGTATCAGAAGATCGAGTGACATGATAGATTAATTTGTTGTACCAAATTGGGTCTCAATGATGATTGTGTTCATTCAGTGCAAATAACGTTCTAGCTATGGCTATCGTGATTCTCCCCAGGGCAGTCCCCTCTCAGCATCCCCACACTCGAATGTCCTAAGCTAGACCTCAAGGTGTCTCGTAATCAAGCGTTATTTTCTATATTTTGTATTTCAACTAAGCAAGAGAGTTCCTAAGTTCCAGTTTAAATTCCGAGTGATAGCAGTTGATTCCGCCTAATAGCCTTCGAACGGTAATATTTTATCCCTTCGTTCATTAGAGGGCAAACCGTAGTCCAATGTAGGCTTTCAAGTGTCCTATCAACCCCCAACGAACAACCTTCAGTCCACTGAGCGAAGAAAGAGAGGGCTCTTAACTCTAAAGGTGTTTTCGTCAGTTATTCCATTTCATTTTGCGGTTCTTTCCCTCTTGGTGAAAGTTATTAATGGTGGTGTTGTTGTTTAGGCCCAGAATTTTATACTAAGAGTTAGCATGCAAATTATGAATAGAATAAGAGAAAACATCTGAGGAATATCGGTTTGGCCTACATATGACTTCAAGTGCTCCGTCATTTAAAAATCCAACGTAGAGCGGCCTGGGCCGAGCCGTAGCGTAGTGTCAAATTAGCGCTAGAACCTACCGTGTGCAACCCCACGGTCCCACTTTTACCTTCGGCTGCGCTGATCTCACGGTTCTACGCACTCAATATCATATGATGCCACAGCTAATACCAAGCCCGAGGCTAAGCTTAGTGCCCGCTTTAGTTCCGACGGCCTTCGGGCTAAATCTTTAGTCAACACTAACCCCCATCACCACGACCAGAGCAAACGCGTTAGCAGCTGAGCAGAGGCATTCCAGTCGGCTACCTGAATCAAATCCAAGTCTAATCAAGTCCGCGAGTTTTGCTCTGATTACAAAATGTTCTATGCAGGATATATGCATAAATAGGCCCTCTTTCACTTCGGTCTCCAATTTACGATATCGCTAAAATTCATGGTGCAGCTGTATAAAAACGCTCCAAAAACACCGCTCACTCGATATTAGACATATCGTAAACCTAAGACTATGAGGTAAAAGAGGACTATTTATGCATATTTGGTGTATGAGCGGAAGGCCTCCGCCCAGCCACCAACTTATATTTTGCGAATGGAGAGCTCCCGAGTACCGTCCCTAGCCAGCTCAATCCAAGCGCACCTCTATGATTAATCAAAAATAAGTAGAGTGAGTCAAATAAGTCTGAGCCCAGGATGAGCGGAAAATTCTCGCTAGAGCACACGGCTGTTCCGCTCGAGTGCGAACCCATTTTTCTGCATGTAGAAAACCCCATCAAAAGCCGAGTATCTTTCCTGGGAGCTTGCTGGAGATCGTTAAGTTGGGCTGACTAGAAGAATACCAGAGGTGGCTACTATAGGCTGGCTGGGAGCCTGCTGGAGATAAATTGCCCCCTTGGCCTCTGCTTAAGGCGGTGAAAGCGCCACCTGTCCTTGTATATCAGTAAAAACAGAGACCTCGGAACTGACATTGTAAGATACTCCACACATGCTCGATTGCATGATCTAGAAGAATATTACTATCCACTCGGGTTCTCTCATGCAAACAAAGCCTAAACGCAATTCTGTATACTGCAGCCAGTACCCACGAATATCCGATGAATATTTCGCCACCCACAGACTCTGCAAGTCAGCCTTGACTATTGTATGTCTCAAACAGGGTGACATCGAGTAATGTAACAGTCGATATCATAGGCTCCTGGCCCAGTGGGACACGTAACAACTACCCATCTCTCAGAATGTCAGCAAGCTCCCCAGATTGCAGATTTCTTATTCTCCCGCCTCTTATTTAAGAATGCATAGACGATTTGCACAGTTATGTTCGGACGTTACGCGTCGTAGACTGTCTTTTCAACCGTCCAGTCACGAAAGTAGCCGCCAGACACGTATATCAACGCTTTACATTATTCGTGTGCTCAGTAAAGCTTGACACAAGCTACTATCTCAGACTGTTTTTACTGGTTACTATTACTTCTAACAATGAAGTTGCTTAGCCACTTCGTGAAACAGGTTCGAAGCGTGAATTAAAGCTACCCTTTAGACACGCTAGAGCCAAGTCGTCATACTGTCAGTATGCCAAACACAAGCCAAGGTTAGTTAGTCGTGCAGTGGCATTTTTGAAATCCTCAGATTGCATATACAGGATTCTCGAAGACATTACACATTATTCCATACGGCCCCTGTGGAGTGCTTGGTAAATCAAGCTGGAAATCGCCAGCTGTGTTTGGACGCGGTGAACAGGGTATTGGAGGCCAGAGACCCCCGGACACAACGGTAACGAAGCCTCAGTGGTTCGAAGCCAAAATATTCCCACCGTACTGTATGTCGGAATGGTTGTTGTTTGATTTTGAGGCCAAGTGCATGTGTTGTCACTCGCTAACCTAAAGTAGGTTATTGTTACAGATGTACATGATGTTATAGGGCTGATACACGGTCACGGCTGCAGGGGCTAATGCCTCCTGTATATATCTCGAGTCATTCTCCTTCTCTCTTCTCTGTACCATAGAATACACGCACACGGTTCTCCCCAACTTCCATATCGTAACAGTTATATTCAAAGTAGAGATAGTAAAGATGATAGAGGAGTTTGATTGTGTAGTATCTAAGAGGGCCCAAGGCCATATATATGGCCATACAAGTATGAATGCGTGCGTACGCATCTATGTATAGATCCGGTTGAATGCCATCAGCCCGACAGCAATCTCCGGCCATACGAAGGCTGAGATCTATTTGTGCACTAGGTTAGGGACCCCTAATACAAGTTCACTGTAACCGAGGCTGATGGTAAGGCACACAAGTCTCCTGTATATATCTGGAGTCTTATTCCTTCTATTCTCTCTGTGCCATAGTGTCACAGTATATACACACAGTTCTCCCCATATCGCAACACCGCAAGCGCTTCTGGGCAGAGTGATATTTCGTGACATCTGTGCAGGGATCAATGGAGCTTTAGGAGTGAAATACTCCGGATTTTAAATGGAAGAATTGATGGCAAAGACAGGAGGAAGACAGATGCTGAAGAAAGGCAGGGAAAAAATATCCTAATCATAGAAAACCCCTCCAGTTTATATAAAGATCGCTTTCGCTTCACTCTCCTTTTAATGCTGCGACATCATGCACTTGACTACACCCCACATTCTTATACCGCCACTCATAGAGCTCTGTCTACACTTAAAATAGCACTGCCCGTAACCAGGATGACTACTTACCATTGTTGAGTCTGTTGAAGTCGAATATGCAGACCGGCCCGCAGGCCATACGAAGCCTACAGGCTTTCTCAAAAGTCAATGACTTCCTTGGCATCTGGAGGCTTACACTCCCCATCCACCTAGCGCTGCAGGCATGATTCCAGTGGCTTTTAGCCTCCATGGGCCGCCACTAGTCTCCATGCCGAGGAGGAGGCCTTGCCTCGGTAGTGATACTCGGCATCAGGCATCGGGAATGATATCGGCATCCTCGAGTACCGTGCCTTCTTTCTCATATTTATATCTACCTCTCTCTCTCTTTGTTCGGTAGACAATCACTTTTGTACGAAGTCAATTCAATATCTCTACTTCGTACTTGATTAATCTCAACATGGTACACGAGTCACGGGGGGTGTTGCAACCTGTTTTTGTGCCTTTTTGAAAGCCCTAATGCCTCTTATTATATGCCCTTTTGGCTTCTAACTCATGAAAATGGTGGACTCCTATCAAAGGTGCCTTAAATCCGTGACTTGCTACTGCTGTGCTTTTGAATAGTGCATTTTTTAAGACCAGGAACCTTACTGGAAGTGCCTTTATTGCGTTTCTTTGTGCGTACGCTTCCTCAACTGAGGGAATAATAGCCACAATGGTAGACTCTAGTGGTTTCGCCGATAGAGTGCTTCGATCGGCTGCTGACATTCCTTCCTTTTATAAAATCCATCACCACCTCCTCTGCTAAACTATCAGTATGCCAAATCATCACCACCACAACCACTACGCCGCCGCTGGTGCTACTACATCACGGCCGCCCGAGACTGCACCAACACTGGAACTAATAACGAGGGGGTAGAGCTAGCGGGCAAATACTACATGGAGGAAACTGGCAGTGGCGAGAGTGTTAAGATGATGGGTGCGTTGAGGGGGCAGAGGGGTCGGTGATCTTACCGGTCGTTGGTACCTTTAGTCAGTGACTTTGGAGTGATGAGGAGGGGAAACGTACTAAGAGGCGCAGAGGACAGGCATGGGTAAAGTCACGGGAGGAAAGGTACAGCGAGAAATGGCCCAGAGAAAGGCATACGGAGAAAAGCTATAGGGAAAATGGCACAAGGAGACAAGGTGCTATGGCCCGGGGAAAAGCCACCGAGAGAAGATGCCCGGGAGAAAAAGGAAGGGGAAAAAAGGTACTGTTAGAAACGGATTGCGAAGTCTCATTTTAGTGTCATTTCTACGGTACGTTTTCTGGTGCCTTCAAAACGCATATTTCCGACTCCCGTGGAGTGGGGTGTAACGTTAATAACGAACACCTTTGCATTTTAACGGTGCATAAAAAAGATTTACTAGAAATCGATTGCAAACTTCCTAAGAGCTAACGGTGAGTTTGATACAACTCGCCTCAACGTGTATTGAATTTACTTTCCCAGTTTGTGTGCTGTTGGCCTTGCTTTGCCGTTGTACTGTAGCTGGTTATTAATACTTACTGGCAGGGATCGCAAAAGTCCGTCCCGTCCGGACAAGACCTTTCCCTGGCACGGAATATGACTTGCCGTCCTGGGGGTTTTTAAACTGCGGGACTGTAGGTGCAAGCGGTCTTCCGAGTGATAAAAGCATGACACGAGTGACGCAATCGTGACCGAGCGATGATATCCAATGTCTCCCAACCGTGTCTATGGCACATAGTCCTTACAATAACCCACCCAGTTTATCATCCGCAGATTGGAGAGCCCTTATCACTGTGTTCCAAACGAAATAACTGCAAAACTACAGGTGAACCAGCAACCCCGCCCTAGGCGTCCCTGGTCTTGTAATATCTTGCCCGAGACTAGACGACGACATGGGGACCTGAAGACTAGAGCGCGGACGGACTGTTGCGACCTTTACTGGGCATGCGTTTGCCGGCCCGTGGAGGCTACGTTCAGTATACAAATACTATCTTGCCACTTTTCATCATTATTAAAACTGCGAGTTGACTGCAGGGATGTATCATAGTCGGCCAAATGGATTGGCTATTTGCAAGCATCGAGGTCAACACCAGACAGTGAATTCGGGGATGCGGACTCGGAGATGAACACGGTGAGAAAGCTGGGAAAAAGTTCCATCCTGCCTCGGAAGTACCGTATTTGTTGCATTACCGGCGTATACAGGCTTAAATCATAAGAGTAACAAGGTGTGAGTAATGTATTGGTCGGATTTTCATGCCTCCGGATACCTCATTATAAGCGCTTGGCGACACATCAAAGTTTGGTGACTACACATCAAAGTTGGATGACTATTGGATAAGTAATAATCTTATCCAAGCCATCTAATCATTGCCTGGGTGACCGCGAGACTTGAAAATCCGACGAGTACTATGATGAAGATCTTCTGAGCCGACTTCGGCAAAGATTTTAATGTATGTTCCTAGATGTCGTTATGCATTTGAAATGAGGTGTACTTTGTACATACTAACATGATGATATGTCTGTCTAGCGACAGTTACTTGTGATTACCGATTGTTCTAGGCGAGGCGGCTTGTGATACGCTTGATTGTGTCGTTATGTCTGACGGATGGCTGCACGTGTATACCTACTTCCGTCGAGTTCCTATGATGCACGTGCTCTACACATTCCGTGGGGTTTAGCGAGTTTAGAGCAGGATGATCGAAAATCCTGCTGCCTTGCCGGGAGTGTCCTGCAGTCCTAGATAACAAGTCACGCGCTATCCTGTGGATATTACTACAAAAAAAAGTGTTTGTTTTGAGCTCGCTAAGTTCAATTTGCCGCTTATTTGCGTGGCAGAAGAAATAAACTACCGATTACACTCGGCCTCACCAGCCTTGCCCTATCCCCAGTCCTACTCATGCGCACAGACCACACTTTATTCACACGTGCCGCCCAAAACGACACCTGAGCAACTAGCCTGCCGTACAGCAACGAGCAACGACGCCCCCACCAAAGTTTCAGTTAGTTTGGAGACGTATCAACTCTTATACTAGTCGCAATGTGAAACTTCGGTCGAGACGGAGCTTAATAGGACACCGCGTCTGCGCTCGGTGTGCGTGGTGATTTTGGATGAATGTACATGCGGTGGTATGGAGTGAATAATGTACACCATGCGTGTTATTGCCGGATTTGGTGCGTGCATGGCCGCCCCTACATGAAACATCTTTTGATGGGACAATATCAGAGAAAGTCGGTAAAACGGCTGACCTTGCCCTGCCCTCTGTCTTTCGGCAAATTTTACTAGTGTTGGACAATCGAAGTTCTTCTAGCTGCAAGCATCTATCATTAACCCGGCTCGCCTCCGGACTATCCAACTCTCTATCCAACCAAGCCTTTTTACTGCGATGAAGTGCATGTAAAAAATTTCATCATTTATTTAAAGCGCATGAGGCATCTTGTAGGAAAGTACAAAACTTGTCCTGGCCAATCTTTATATGTGAGGGCAGTGTATATGTTATGGGCCTGGCTGTGAGACACAGGTATGAAGGCACAGGCGAATGCATAAAAGCGAGCACAAACAGAATCAAGTAAGAGAATGATATATATATGCCGATGAGTAACTCACATGTGCATATGAGGTTGAGTTGGTGGCCAAACTCCACCATTTGACCCCTGTTACTGACTCTTTTCTGCTGGTGGAATAGAGGTATTAGGCCACCTTGTGCATGGTGTGTAAAGTAAAATCAACTATCTCATCCATCTGACCCAGGTAGATATAGTACCTTTTTTTTTATCTAAGATGAGAATGATTAGAGGACTGCCAGTGCTGCTTCATTACCGTCCCTGGTTGGGGGTTGGTGGATATTGGTCAATAATTTCTGTTTAGTCTTGAATTAGACTTACAACCAGCATTTACTGTCACATTACATTATATGATCATCACTGTGATGGGTTTCACCATTGCAACTGGTAGCAATCCAACTTGCTCTATGTATTGTTCTCAAAACAGAAGAGTTTCCTACTTATCTTCTCCTGAATTTAATCCCAATATTTTATTGTGTCTGTTCTTTGGGTCTTTATTACCAGGATCAGGCCACATGGTATGTATGTTTTGCAATATGTTTTTGCATTGTGGACAAATGATGAATATATTAAATGTGTGATATGCGCTTCATCGCAGCAAAAAGTCTTGGTTGGATAGTGAGTTGGATAGTCCCGAGGTGAGCCATTATGAACTGACCTGGTGGGGCATATTGTGAACATCTGGAAACTATTAGCATCGATTCCAGCAAGCAACTCACCTTCGCAGTGGTAACAATTCCTGTCGTTACACACCATTCAAACCAGAATTCCTATAGAGCTGATATCTCTAACTCAGAGTTCGATTTCGGAAGCATGCACTGAATGTATGCCACAGGAATGTTGACTCAATATTTCTGTTCCGAATCTTTACAACATGACAGCAATTTTTACCTCTGATCTTGAGATCATGATGTGTATTATGGAAAATAGGAACTAAATGTGAATTCTGCACTCTGTAGCAGTGTTAGCAACGGTTGCAGACCGTCATGTCAGGTCCGGGTCCGGGCCGGAACCGAACCATCACCAAATTGGCGATTGAGGTCATCAATACACTTGAACTGTTGAATCGGGTAAGGGTCAATTGACATCTCCCTACCCTTCTTGATTGGGTGGGTTCTCAGCGGGTCCTCCAGCGGGTCCATCTGTAAATACATATACCACACCTGCCTTTGCTATTTGATAATAGTACTCAATGAAAAACAATTAGCCGACAACCATGAATCCCATTTTACATGTTTCCTACAGTGTGAAATCGATAACATATGAATTGATGTTTTTCCATTACTAATTAGTATTTAAGTTTGACCATGGAGGAGGTCAACAGTTCAATTATTAGCTCAAATATCCATGTGATGCCTTCATTACCCAATATGCCTCACGAGACATTTATGACACTCAGTTTACATTCAGTTGACGGGAAATTTTGGAATGGGGCTGTGACTGCATAACTTTCTCTTTTGCCAATGACGGCTGGCAATATGTTGGTTATGGATAACAGCGAGCAAATCTCTTACCAATTACCTTATTCAAAAGGCCAAATTTCTTTGAGACTCCATTAAAGCTCATATTCAGAATGGGGAAGTGACTGTTTCGTTTGCTCATTTGATTGTAAAGGCTGCCAATATGTTGGTTACAAACAACAGAAAGCATATCCTGTTCCAATCACCATACTTACGTTACCAAATATCATTGATGCTCTGTTGACGCACAGTTAAAGGTGGTAGGGACATCAACACTAACCATATTGCTAATCAAGGCTGCCAAACGTCGACTATCCATACAGAACGTAGCACAACTCTTGGATTAAACAACATGCAACGCCCAACATTGTTGATGCTGTTTTGATGCTCTGGTGACGCTCATTTTTAGGTTTAGTGAAATCGACTGTAATCATATTTTCCCTAAAGGTGGCCAATACTTCGATTATTGTCAAATACCATACTACAACAGCCTTTGCATTACAGCAGTGGCAACACCCAACATCGTTGACACTCTGTTGACACTCTGTTGACGCTGTGTTGACCCTGTGTTGATGCTGTGTTGATGCTGATTGCAAGGTGTAGGGATATGGTCATTAACGATATTGCCTAAATGGGCAGCCAATACTTCGATTGTGGATAAAAGCCGTACTACAGCCCTTGGAGGACATAAGATGCAACACCCAAAATCGTTGACACTCTGTTGATGCTCATTTTCAGACTGGGGCTGGGACCATGTTGCCTTCTCTTTTGCCCACAAACGATGCCAATCAGTTGATTATGGGTATATTCCATAGCACAGCCCGTGAATTATACAAGATGCAACACCCAAGATTGTTCATGCTCTGTTGACGCTCAGTGGATGTTCTATTGATGTTCTATTGATGCTCTGTTGACTCTGTGTTGACGCTCATTGTCAGGTAAAGCGACATCGACATTAACAATTTTGCCTTTAAAGGCAGCCAATACATCGATTATGGATCAATGCCGTAGCGCAGCCCGTGGATGATACAAGATGCAACACACAAAATTGTTAACGCTCTGTTGACGCTCATTTTCAGACTGGGGCTGGGACCATGTCGCCTTCCCTTTAACCCATAAAGGGTGCCAATACGTTGATTATGGGTAAATGCTGTAGCACAGCCCTTGGATTATACTAGATGCAATACCCAAGATTGTTGATGCTCTGTTGACACTCTGTTGATACTCTGTTGACGGTCTGTTGACACTCATTATCAGGTGACGCGACAGCCATAATAACCATATGGCCTATAAAGGCGGCCAATAGCTCGATTATGGATAACAGCCGTACTACAGCCCTTGGATGACACAAGATGCAACACCCAAAATCGTGGACGCTCTGTTGACGCTCATTTTCAGAGTGGGTCTGTGACCGTGTTGCATTCACTTTTGCCCACAAAGGCTACCAGTACATTGATTATGGGTAAGTGCCGTAGCACAGCCCTTGAATCATACAAGATGCAACATCCAAGACTGTTGACGCTCTGTTCAAGCTCTGTTAAAGCTCTGTTGATGCTCTGTTGACATTCTGTTGATGGTCTGTTGACGCTCTGTTGACTCCCATTGCCAGGTGAAGTGACGTCGACATTAACGATTTTGCTGATAAAGGCTGCCAATACTTCGATTATGGATATCTGCTGTAGTGCAGCCCTTGGATGATACAAGATGCAACACACAAAATCGTTGACGCTCTGTTGACGCTCATTTTCAGATTGGGGCTGTGACCATGTCGCTGTCTCTTTTGCCCAGAAAGGCTGCCAATACCTTCATTATGGGTAAATGCTGTAGCACAGCCCTTGAATCATACAAGATGCAACACCCAAGATTGTTGATGCTCTGTTGATGCTCTGTTGATGCTCTGTTGATGCTCTGTTGACGCTCTGTTGACGCTCATTGTCAGGTGAAGCAACATCGACATTAACCATTTTGCCTATAAAGGCGACCAATATTTCGATTATGGATAAAAACCATAGCACAGCCCTTGGATAACACAAGATGCAACACACAAAATCGTTGACACTCTGTTGACGCTCATTTCCAGACTGAGGCTGTGACCATGTTGCCTTCTCTTTTGCCCACAAACACTGCCAATACGTTGATTATGGGTAAATGCCATAGTTTGGCCCTTTGATTATATGAGATGCAACACCCCAAATAGTTGATGCTCACCTGACACTCTGTTGACGCTCTGTTGACAGTGAGTTGACGCTGATTTTTACATGTAGCAACATCGACATTAACCGTAGTGTCTACAAAGGAGGCCAATACTTCAATTATAGGTAAAAGCTGTAGCACAGCCCTTGGATTATACAAGATGCAACACCCACAATTGTTGATCCTCTGTTGACGTTCCTTTTCAGGATGGCGCTGTGACTATGTCGCTTTCTCTTTTGCCCATAAAGGCTGCCAATACGTTGATTATGGATCACAACAAGGAAATTGTGTCTGAATGAACTTCCTTGCGAGACTAAAAAGTGTTGACACTCGGTTGACACTCATTTTCAGAATGGGGCTGTTATTGTGTCGCAGTCTCTTTGGCCTATAAAGGTTGCCAATATGTTGGCAATGGATAAAGGTGAGCAACATGCTTCCCAATTAACTTACTCAGAAGACCAAAAATTGTTGACGCTCCATTGACGCTCATTATCAGAATGTGGCTGTTAACGTGTCGTACTCTCTTTTGCCTATTAGGGCTTACAATATGTTGATTATGAATAACAGCAAGCAAATTGCTTCCCAATTGAGTTGCTTACAACTCCACAAATTGTTGATGCTCTGTTGACGGTGACATTCAAAATGGGGCTGTTACCGTATTGCTTTCCCTTTCGCCTATTCAGGCTGCCAATACATTGATTATGCATAACAGCAAGCGAATTTCTTCCCAAATTTCTTACTTACAAGACCAAAAATCATTGACACTACATGGACAATCATTTTCAATATGGGGCGGTAACCGTATTGCGCCTTCTTTTGCATATTACCGCAGCCAATACCTTTGTTATGAATAACAGTAAGCGACTCACATCCCAATGAACTTACTTACAAGACCAATAATCGTTGACACTCTATTGATGCTCACCATTAATACGTCCTAACTGTTGTTGTATAGTTAATCATTTTGTATAAATAATCATACAGTCATTATTGGCAGCCAAGGTACAATTTATATGAATACTCAGTTGCATCCAAATGCTTTGTGGCGTGTCAAAATTCTGATCCACTGATGCACATGATCTATAAGTAATGGATAATTTAGCGCTGTCACATTTCAGCGCATTCAACTGGCAATTTACCACATTTCGATCCACACCGGGAAAAATGACCTTACGCGACGCGTAACTCATAGAGAAGCTGTTTTTGGGACCGTAATTCATAGCATATTTGACGCGTGGCACTATGAGGTCCTATGGACCTACACGTTGACTAGATCACTATGATACGCAGGCAATTTTGTGCACTGGATACTATACATCACGCTCCATACAACTTGAAAGCATGCTGCCAGATGCACTTCATTGCATGTTGCATGCTCCCATCTACGCTCTGAAGTACGCTCCTGATTGCACTCGGTTGCACACTACCAGCCTGCTTTACTTTACGCTCTCAATTGCTCTCGATGGCACACTCCCAGCCTGCTTGACATACGCTCCCAAGTAAGCTCTCAAGACGCTCTCAAGTACACTCCGAGTATGCTCCCAAGTACACCTCCGAGTACGTTCTCGAGTACACTCCCGGGCGTGCTCCCAAGGAGGCTCCCAATTGCACTCGATGGCACACTCCCAGCCTGCTTGACTGTACGCTCCCAAGTAAGCTCTCAAGACGCGCTCAAGCATACTCCCGAGCACGCTATCAAATACACTCCCAATTGCACTCGATGACACTCCCAGCGTGCTTGACTATACGCTCCCAAGTGAGCTCTCAAGACGCTCCCAAGAACACCTCTGAGTACGCACCCAAGTACACCTCCGAGTCGCTCTCAAGTACACTCCCGAATACACTCTAAAGTACACTCCCAATTGTACTCGATGGCACACTCCCAGCCTGCTTGACTGTACGCTCTCAAGTAAGCTCTCAAGACGTTCTCAAGCACACTCCCGAGCACGCTCTCAAGTACACTCCCAATTGCACTCGATGACACTCCCAGCCAGCTTGACTGTACGCTGCCAAGTCAGCTCTCAAGACACTCCCAAGAACACCTCCGAGTACGCACCCAAGTACACCTCCGAGTCGCTCTCAAGTACACTCCTAATTGCACTCGATGACATACTCCCAGTCTACTTGGCTCTACGCTCCCAAATACACTCTCCAGAGGCAAGACACTCCCAATCTCACTTGACTATATGCTCCGATGTATGCTCCTGTGTGCTCGGTCCAGAGACTTGCTGAGTTGCAGGCGCCAGGCACCGGGAGGCGTGAGGCTGGTGGCGTCGGGCGGGCGGTGTATGGTGGCCGAAATCATGACGTCGGTCGATATCATAGTCTGAACCTTATCTTTAGCGCGGCCACCTTGACAAGATCTCACGATGCCTCATGGTCATGGTGTTTACAATTGCAGCCTTCGATTCCACAGGAAAGGTAGACAATTCGAACTTGGGGAGAGCAGATCTCCGATTCAGATTTTTCAGCGGAATCTGCTACCCGCTTCCCATTGATTGTGGGTGTATGTGTGCGCATTCGGTCGGGGGCTGATGGAGATGATGGCGATGGCGAAGGCGATGGCGATGGCGATGGCGATGGTGTTGGTGATAGTGATCATAGTACCAGAAGTACTTATACAAGTAGGTTGGCTACGTCAACGTCAGCATCCAAGCTTCCACAGACTTAGAGCCTTCTACTAGCCAAAGCTTCCACAGACCTAGAGCCGTCTACTAGCCAAAGCTTCCACAGACCTAGAGCCGTCTACTAGCCAAAGCTTCCCCAGACCTAGAGCCTTCTATTAGCCAAAGCTTCCACAAACTCAGAGTTTTCCATCGGCCAAAACCTTCCCGTGGGAAACTCTACTCCTCCTGAATATGCTCCTACATACTCGATCCAGAGACTTGTTGAGTTGCAGACGCCAGGCACCGGGAGGCGTGAGGCAGGTTGCGTGTGGCGAGCAGTGTTTGGTCAGTGGCGAGCAGTGTTTGGTCAGTGGCGAGCAGTGTTTGGTGGGTGGCGTGTGGCATGTGGCAGGTTGCGGGTAGCGGGTGGCGGGCGGCCGAAATCATGACGTCGGTCGATATCATAGTCTGAATCTTATCTTTCGCGCGGTCACCGAGACGAAATCTCACGATGCCTCACGACCATGGTGTTGACAATTGCAGCCTTAGATTTTGTAGGAATAGTAGACAATTGGATCTTGGGGATAGCAGATCTCCAACTCAGATTGTCCAGCGGAATCTGCTGCTTGCTTCCCACGGATTGTGGGCGTATGTGTGCGCATTTGGGCCGGGGCTGATGGTGATGATGGCGATGGTGATGGCGATGCTGATGACGGCGATGGTGATGGTGTCGGTGATGGTGTTCATAGTACCAGAAGCACTTAGACAAGTCGGTTGGCTACATCAACGATAGCATCAATGCTTCCTCAGACTTAGAGCCTTCTATTAGCCAAAGCTTCCACAGACTTAGAGCCTTCTACTATTAGCCAAAGCTTCCACAAACTCAGAGTTTTCCATCGGCCAAAAGCTTCCCGTGGAAAACTCTACTCCTCCCGGTGCGAGGCTCTCTCAAGAAGGCTCTCAAGCGGCTTTCAAAGAGGCTTTCAAGAAGGCTCTCGAGCAGGCTCTCAAGCAGGCTCCCAAGCAGGCTCCCAAGCAGGAGCTCAAGCGGACTATCAGCGATAGTGTACAGTACCGGTATAGCAGCGAAGACTGCAGGCAGTGAAGACTGGTATTGGTCCATCTCCGGCCGCCAGCTGTATATAGTTCCATAGGTCCACGCGCACATCTCTATGAATCGACTATAGACAACTATAGGCTGCGCGTCGCGCAGGGGTCCACGGGAAGCTTGCCATGAGCTGCACGTGTGCGCGGGTGCGCGTAGCGCAGTCTATAGTCGATTTGCACTTTTGCCGATGCATAGAGTAATGTTTCATCAATATAGCACAATTTGCATATTTTGCCATATCCAGTTGCTTCTCCTTGATTTGGATGACCTACCATAAGCAATTTCGAAAATGTTGACTATGTGCACCGGGTCGGAAAGCAGAGTTATGTAGTTGTATTTGAGGATGAATGCTACATGATGGTTGTTATTCCTACAGATTCGTGTTGTGAATTGACCACTCCTTCTATGATATGTATGCCATCGCTGACCTATATTTTGTTAGCAAATGTTGTCGTCAATATAGATTGCGCGTTTTCACTTATGTGTAAGAGGCTTGACAATAGAATGTTGATCAATCGTCAATTGACTCGGTTAGGAGTCTCGAACGTTCATGTGGCACATAGGACCCTTTCTCGTGCACGAACGAATCATCATGTCTCACAATTTGGCCACTGAAATTAAATAATTTCCGACACATACCACGCAAGGTTCACAAATAACTTTTTGAGGAGATGAGTCGTCAATAAGCGCGCATTGTTTGGGTACTGTACAGATGACCAACGAGCCAGTAGTATATGATCAATGGAATCCAATTTCTGTAGAATAATTTGCTAGAGAGGCTCTATGCAGGGGTAAAAGCTTACGGGTTTAACAAGTTCTTATTTCTGAAGTGGTAACCAATTGAATACTACGTCGGGTATGAGAGCCGATATGGCTACTTGTGACTGTAGTTTCCCGGGTGAAAATCTCAAATGGCTAATTTCAGCTCGTGAAGATCCTTGTGGCATTGCAATTTTCTGTTGACACAATCAAATATCTCCATCAGCTCACCGAATGTTGTCAGTGCAGTAGCAGGAGCCAACTCATCCATTTGTGGCTTGATGACTGCCTTTACCGTCAATATGGCTGTTCTGTACCTAAAATCTTCCTAATAATGCAAGGCAAAAGATCGTTCACACTCAAATTCAGGATGTAGCAAGGAGCTTCTCTCAGGTTATTTTGATTATAATGGCAGCCAATAAAACTAAAAAAGACAATGATGTACAAAAGTTAATATTTCGCACATAACAGTAGGATGACTGAACACGACCATTAGAAGAAATTCCCGATACTGAGAACCGGAGATTGCAACCGATGGGTGTAGCCAAACCCGGCAAAACACGCAGGTTGACGGGTCCAGTTACGGGTTTCGCCCGCCATAAAGCTGTGGGTTGGATTTTTGGACAGTTTTGTAACTAAATCGAACTGTTTATCCGGTCCACACCCTGACTGCCGGCGGGTTACCCAGACCTATTGCTAACATGACTCTGTAGTTGAAGATAACTCAAATAATCTCTTGGTGTTCTCTCGTGTTTGGGTGCTGCTCTCTACCGAGACTGCTAATAGTATATCACTAACAATCTCAACTCCCAAAACTTTTGAAAGATTATACTGATTGCTCCATGTCGAAGAGGGCCAATGACCATATATGTACAATCCAAAATATGCATATACATATGCACTACACACACCATCGAGAAATACACTCAACGCCTGATTTTCCCAATTGTTCCCCTTCTCGAGGGTGAATAGGATTTTACTTTGGCATCACTTATTACGGTGCTGTTTAGATCCCAATAATCAATACATTATTTATTCGATCTAAGTACAGCCGCCTATCTAACTCTTTCTCTTCTCATCTTTTCCTAAGACTAAACCACGTGCCATAACTCAAGAGCTCCCAACTCTTGCGCCTCCAATTCCAACTCTGACGTCTCTAACCTCTCCAAATCAAAACGGTGCCACCAACCGTCTCCGATGTAAACGAAGACAAACCTCGTAGTCGTAAAACCACTCTGCGGAATATTCCTCGTAGGGGAAAGTGCTGGTGTACAGATATCTGACCACCAGGCAGTCAATACTCTCAAGTTGACAAAATTGAAACCCCACAGCTTAGGTGTGGGTTTGATGGTGCTCTGTGAATTCGAAAAGCCAATTGCGGAAAGTCGTGAGAACCTGTTGTAGTACAAACTTGCCGAGCGTATACTGATGTCCAGGCATAAACAGCCCAGTTGCGAGTATGTATGAGGGATGTAATTGTGCATAGATAGAATTCTTAATAATATTTTATGATAGTCTTCGGTGTTCTCTGATAGCAAATCATGTTGATAGTCCCAATTCTACTTTCTTCGAACTACGCCCGCTTTTTATAGCCAGTGATCTTCCCAAGAAGTGAGAGCGTTATTGCGGCCAAGCCCCTCAGCTCGGAGATATGACTTGCTATGACACCCTCAGGAATTCGTGTCTCTGCAATGTGGTTTGAATGCGTTACGTTCCTGATGCAATCAGGCCAGCCATCGCGTGATATCATATTACCCCTCAGACATTTTGCAATCATTCGAGACGGTAGTTGGAACATCCACCAACCAAGTTGACGATGCTTATCGCCTCCTTAAATCTCCCAACAAGTGAGGTATTCAATTGTTTCATAGATTTAATCAGCGACCAACCGATATTAGGCCAACGTAGATATTTGAAGCATAAGCTCGTATCTGATTCAAGGTTACATTGCGATCCAGACTACTTGAGGCAACAAGCAGTGCTCACTCTAGGCCAATGCCTACGTCATACGTCATGCTAAGGTCGAGACCATTCTCTAGACTGGAAGGTGCTTCTCCGAATCCTAACCCATTAATGGTAGGGGAGAAGAGTCCTCTTCATCACCTTTGACTATCAACTGCTGTGCATGACAACCATGCTTGTCCCGCAGAGTATCCAGGTGTGAACTGAGCACCCACACTTCGTGTGACTAATTTGAAGGCCCGCTAAAGAGCATATTACTTACTATTTGATTATTACATGAACACGTGTTATGCATATTGTAGCTATGTATGCATCTTATAATCATCAATCAAGTATCATTATCACTGCTAAGAGACGATCCCTAATATCACCCCCTTCTCTAAGACCGGTGACTTCAACAGTGCTCTGTCCAAATACAAAACTTAAAATGAAAACTGTTTTCAACATACAAAATTCATAACTTTCAGCACTGTCCTCTTAATACCTTATTTTCCATTCCTCTTCTGTTTTGCTTTCCTTTCCTTAATCCCCTTAAAACTTCCATCCTTTTCCACTGTTGAATTCATTTTATAATATTCCGCCAGCAATCTCAGATCGCTGTCCTCTACATTCTCATACATTTCCAAAGAATTTTGCTTGTATGTCTAATCCTTCCAATTGACCAAAACAACATGTCATTTAGAATTGACGTCCGAAGGTCCACTTGCTATTGTCGATTCTATAATTCAGTCATGTCCATCCGATTCTATCTTGATCACCTGCTTCTTAGGGTCTTCACCCCTGTAACACTCCAGCATTTAGATATTAAAAACCGAATGACTCTTCCAGGACTCTGGCATGTCCAACTTGCAATACCGAAGATTGCTTCCGACCAAAAGAACTTTAAATGGCCCAAGCCTCTCCTCTTCCAGCTTGATACATCTATGCTTTGCCCTAATGTTATGTCCGTTAAGTATCACCAAGTCTCCCTTCTTTAACAGCTCCATTGGTTCCTTCATTTATTGTAATGCTTTTGCATTATTGGGATTGACTCAGCTAGTCATTTATGTAGCTTCTTGTGTATGGTTGTCATGTAATGTCCGTACAGTTCAGATGCCTGATTTCTAAAGTGGATCTTCGATGGTCAATTCATTCTTGGCTTGAATCCACAATTCGCAGAATTGGAAGATAGCTTAGTCGATGTATGCTTCGGATTACCGTAGCCATATTGTGCCATTGCCATTATTGAGGCCCAATCATGCTGTTTGTAAGTGCAGTAAGATGGTAAATACAATTCAGTTACGTCATTCATTTGGTCCGTTTCCCCATCCGTTTGTGGGTGGTATGCTGTTGACATGCTGTGCTAAATTCCCAGATTATTATACAGGTCTGTAACAAAACTTCCTGTAAATGTTGAATCCCTATTGGACACAACATCCTTGGAGAATCCGTGGTTCTTCCGTACCTTTTCCAAATAGGCTCTGGCTACCATTGGTGAATCCTTTTCCGAAATTGGGATAAAATGCGCTATCTTGGTAAACCGATCAACTAGTACAAGAATTATGGTTGCTCCTTCAGACTCTGATAGATCAGTAATACAATCCGTACTGATATGCATCTATTGTGTTGGTGCTAATTCCAATTGATGCACCAGTCCATGCTTCGCATGTCTAGGGGCCTTCGTTCTTTGAAATATATCACACTCGCTACAGTACTTCGGTATGTTGCGTTCAATCTTTGTCTATTAGAAATTCCTGTTAATCAACTCCAGTGTTCGTTATCTTCCAAAGTGTTCCACTACCATCGAATCGTGTTCTGACATACTTATTTGTTGCCCCAGGCCCTCGGGTATGTAAATCCTATTTTTCAAGCCTCGCAACTAATTCTGAATTGAGACGCTCTTATCAATGTTTCTTCCTGCTGAAACTTGCTTGCACAGCTCTCTGTATTTCTCGTCCAGCATAGCCTTCTCCTTGATCCTGTCCTTAGCCTCTGGCAGCAGCTGTTCTACTTCAATGGCTAATACTTGAATTGATTTGATACCATTGTCGAAATCTAATTCCATAGCACCAACATCTAACCATTGCTCTTTTTCTAGCATCATCTGATGGGTTGCTGAAGTTGTACTCCATTCTTTAGAGGTGAACGCCAGGCACTTGGAAAGCATATCTGCCTTTGCATTGGAAGAACCCTTTCTGAAAAGTAGCTGGAAATGATATTGCTTAAGTTCCTCGGCCCACCTGGCTTGTCTTCGATTAAGCAATATTGCTGATTTGAAGTATGTTAGATTCTGATGATCTGAAAAGATTTTTGTCTTATGTTCCGCTCCCTGAAGAAAATGTCGATTTTTTCTCAGGGACAATACTGTGACCGCTAGCATTTCCTTATCTTATATATCGTAATTTAATTCTGCAGGATTGACCTTCCAACACGCGAACCTAACTGGATGAATTTTGCCATCTTCGAACTTCTGCGATAATATGTCTGCTATAACAAAATCAGATGCATCTGTTTCGAGGAATGCTGGTCCATAGGGATCGTAATGCCTGAGGATGGGAGTTTTCTTGGATGAAAATAATATCGTTATTTTCAGGAATGCTGTCTCCTTAGCTTCTCCCCAAGCAAACGTCGTGTGGTGTCGGAAAAGATCCATAATTGGTGATACTATTGCTGCACAATTAAAGATAAATCTTCTGTAGAAATTCCATAAGCCTAGCAATTGCTGAACTACTTTCCTTGACGTTGGTCAGGGCCAATTGACTATCGCTTTTGCTTTGCCCAGATCCATACGTAATGCTTTCCCACTGACCACAAACCATCTGAAGATGGTCTCGGAAATGTCAAAAACGCATTTATCTATTTCAATACACGTATGGCTATCCATTAAACATTGGAAGACCTTCGAGACCTGCTTATGATGTTTTTCTAGGGATCCCTTAGTACCTATCAATATGACAACAATATTGGCTACTACAACGATCGCCTCGTTATCATCAATATGAATATCTGTTTTAATTACTGACTCGAGTTCCAACAGTGGTCGCAAGATTCTGTTTATTTCCCTCTTGACAGTAGCAGGTGCATTCGTAAGTCCAAAGGGCATAACTATATACTCATAAAGGTCAAACATATTGCGGAAAGCCATATACTTTTCATGCCCTAACGCCATTCTTATAAAGTAAAATCCTGATATCAAATCCATATGTGTAATATGCGTAGCTCCTGCCACCCGGGCTGACCATTCTTCCATTATTGGCAATGGTGTCTTATCTTTTTTTGTACAATCGTTTAAGTGACGATAATCAATACAAAGATGTAAGCTGCACCTGTTAGGTTTTGATACAAACAGAATAGGGCATCCGACCGTACTACTGGATGGACAAATTTTCCCTTCCCTAATTCTGATATCAAGGTATTTTACTAACAATTTTTCTTCTTCCTATGATAGTTGATAAATTGGACCCGTTCGTAGTTTCTCCTCAGATCCTAATAGCTCAATACAGTAATTGCGACACTTATTATCTGGCTGGTTTCGCTGTTTCCTTCGGATTGAATAGCAGTAAAAACATATGACATTGGACAGGTGGCTGGTGCAATAATGATGGGCTGCTCATTACAATAGCGCCGATGTGAATTGCATTGTCATTGAGCGCAGTTCTTGAATCGTAGATAATGGAATATCCCAGGTGAATTTTCCCATCATTGTTACATTCCGATGGACAATGCGGCAGGTGCAAGGGATTTGTAGTTGTTCTTCCTGCTTGATGTTTTTCCAGGTACCACGCTGGTATGAATGCGTCGTAATCTTTGGAAGATTTTGTGGGTTCAGAAGCATAATCTTCTTTATTATAAGATGGATAATTGCTGAAAGATATTCCTAGCAGTACCGTAAACAAATTTTCAGTTTTGAGGCTGGTCTCTGACACATCTCCCGATTTCATTGGCAAAGGTCTTTTAACCACGGGAATCGCAAAAGTTTTCGCGGCTCCAGGTGATATGCCACAGGAGGTGCTTCCCAGATCAAGCATACATCTCAAAAGAAACGATTCGCCATTATAATCAATGAAGAATCAGTATATTGGCCTTTTGCCTATCGTCGTAGCTGATACTGTGCGAATCTTCAGATGAAGAACAGGTTGACAATAGCCGAAGTCGGCTGAGGTATTAATTTTCTTAGGCTGTCTAACCAAAGCCTTGACTGCTTTTCGTTTTGACATTGCTATCCGTTCCACAATAGCATAACCAAAATGGGTTAAAAGGTGGCTGAGGAAGTAAAGTATATGAATATGCAGGTAATTATAGGTAATAAGTCGTATTTCGTTACGTCAACCATTTCGATCTTCAGATCATCCTCAGAGGATATGATTAACAAAAAGGAACAAGGTCTTCCTGTCAAGATAGGAGTGTTAAAACATTGATTTTCGACCTGCAAGCTTAATATGGCTTGGTATTCTGACTCTGGTGGTGAATTGCACGAATTTCCTTCTTCCTCCTGTACTAACTCATTTTGTTCCTCCCCTTCCAAATACTCACTGTGCAATTGTTCCTCCACGCAGCAGGCATCTGATTCCTCATCGGAATCACTCCCATCAGACTCACCAGAGCTCGAATCGGACTTATTCTCCAATTCATGGCTTAATTCCATTTCGGCCACCTTCATCTTCTGTGATTCCTTATCCTTTGGGTAGGCCGCCAACCCATTATCCAACTTAATTGGCGTAATTCAATCCTTCACCCTATGGTTGCTTTTCCTATCTCCAGGCAAAATGCATCTAAAGCATTCTCCTGTTGTCTTTTGACGTTCAATTTCAGAAGACTCTATTCCTGCGATCTTGCAATTATCATTCTGGGTCTTGCATTCGGATCTGTTCTTATTAAACTTGCTTCTTTCTGACCAATCTTTCTCCTTTCGTCTTGGCCATGAATTGTATGATATTTGGTTTCTTGAATATGTTTTGTGGTTCTTTGAATTCCTCCTATCATATGACTTCAAGGTTGCTTTAAGTCTGAGGAGTTTCCTTACAGCTTCACATTTTTTAACGGTATGTCCCACATTAGTAATAATTGGAATAGGTTCTTGATCGGTTATCCCGGTCAGGTCCACTGTGTCCATTTGTTGAATAATTTTCTGGGGTAACCACTCAAGAATCAAGTTCTTTAAAGCTGCCCCGGTAACCATAGCCTTATAGTTAAAGATCGAAATTTGGGTAAACATGTCTTGTATGCAACCGTCATATCGGACCCTCTCAAGATCTGCATTGGCCTCATCTTTTGTGTCCCTATTCTCAAACCTGAGTTTAAGTGCATTGGCATATCCAGTTATTGCTTGCAGTTAAAGCCCGGCCAAAGTTCCCTTAAGCCACTGCATGTGCCAAGACGCTGTATAGCAATCCATTAAGGACCCTATTCAATCAATAGTTTGTTCTTCCTTGGGGAACTTTTCTGGTTGATCCTCTACAGAGACCTGTAGCAGTACCCACCAGGTATCAAAATCTTCCCCTGGCTTGCCGAAAAATTTCTTAGGTTTCTTAATCTTAATTGGTTTGGCAAATTCTAGTTCCCTAATGTGCCTTTGACGCTGAGACATGCGCCATCCTCCGGCTCCTCCCTGGTCAGATTGTGGTGGATTCGGTGGTGGTGGCGGATCACCTGCCGCTCTACCTCCCGCTGCCACGGCGCCTGCTCCTCTGGCTGCTCCACCGTCTGCTCCCCCAGCTGCGCCACTGTCTCCTCCCCCAGCTGCTCCGCTGTCTGCTGCTCCGGCTGCTTCATTGCGACCTGCTCCACCCCTAATTTTTCTCAGCCATGTAGACTCACTTGCAGCGTCTCTAAGACTAGAAACTCATGGGGACTGGAAAGAAGCTTGCCTTTGAGGATGTACATACTGCGGAGTTCCCGAGGGTCCAGACATAGATTGACGAAACTCAATGGGTGTTGATTCGGAAAATTTATATTGCTCCGTGGCTGTCGTTCATCCCGTATTTATTTCCACACCCTGGGCTACTCTCTCGTCGATCACAACTTGATACTGGCGTAACTTCCGTTTGGACAGTAAACCTTTTATAAACGTAGTTACCGTATCTAATACCTTATTGACCTCATATATTCTTTTGGATAGAATTCCAACCATCTTCTGGACTGCCTGAAGTGAGTTTGTAACTGCAAAGACTTGTAGCTCATTATCGATGATTTTCTTATTCTGGACTTCCAGTTGTTGGTGTATTCCGGCGAACAGGTCTCAGGCTTCTCCCAAACTCTCATTGTTTTGTTCTTGCAGGACATGAATTCCTGAACGAATTTCTCCCAGAATTGCTTGCTGAAACTGCATCATAGATCCGACTCCCTGAACCTCAGAGTCGATTGGAACCATTTCCGTTTGCAGCCGACTTTCCATAATGATCAGTCCATTCTTTATGGAGTCGAACTATTCCTCCAATACGTCCTTTTCTTCGCTACATGCCTGTATAAGATGGACCATGTGCTGAGCGAGTTCCGACACTTGTTTTTCAACTAAGTTGTTACTCGGTTCAGACATTTCCACATCTCCTTGACTGTTCAGCGCCTCCTCGGGTTCCTCATGACTTTTCAGTACCAAGTATTCCCTTTGGGCAGCTTCTATTCTTCTTTGATTTCCTTGGCACCATTCAGGGATAGTCATTCCCACTGGGGATCGAGGTTTCTCTATCATTGTGCTGCTGGGCACTAGGGCCCGGCTGTTGAATGTCAGCCTCTGCCTGGGGGCTGCCATCTCTGATTAAATGACTGTAATCAGGTGATTGAATCAGCCTATTCAGCTGGACTGTAGCCTCATCCCGATGTGGACAATTACCATGCTGGTAGTCATCGATACAATACCTTTGTAGTACATAGAAATCCCTTCTGTGTATCTTGCCAACGTATTCATAAGTGTAACACTCTGACAAGAAGTTACACTTCTGGCAGATTACTGCAGGGCATTTTTCCTCGATATTGTATAACCGGCAGCAGCCGCAGATGCAATTCTGTCTGGGACAATGTATGCTGCAAGTCCTCTGTCCCAAATAAATGCCACAGAAGTTGTCTTTCCACTTCTGCCACTCCAAACTTGTAAATCTAACTGACTGTTAGTTTGTTGATGACAATAAAATGCAACCTAGAAATGTTGGGGTACCGTATAAAGTATGCTCCGATATTTGCGAGTTCCTTATTCAGGTTGAGTAACTCTGATATTATGTAGTCGAAGCTGTATGTTGTAAAATCCACTCTCAGATAACAGCGTAGTGTACTTACAATATTATACTGTTACGGGGGTGTTAGATCCCAATAATCAATACATTATGTATTTGATCTAAATACAGCCGCCGATCTAAGTCTTTCTCTCCTTGTCGTTTCCTAAGACTCAACCTCTTCCCCTTACGCTGTAGCTCGCAATTTTTGCGCCTCCAATTCCAATGCGCGCGTCTGTAACCTCGCCATATCGAAACAGTGCCAACAATCGTCTCCGATATAAACGAAGACTTAGCTACGTCGTCGTACAACCACTCATCGGAAACTTCCTCGAATGGTTAAGTGCCAGTGTTGAGATATGGCAGCACCTCGTAGTCACTACTCTCAAGTTGACATAAACGAAACACCACAGAGTAGGTGTGCGTTGCATGGTGCTTGGCGAATTCGAAAAGCAAATTGCCAATAGTCTCGACATCCCCGTTGTAGTACACACTCAGCTTGTGTGTACTGATGTGAAGGTATAAACAGCCCAGTCGCGAGTTTGGATGAGAGAAGTAATTGTGAATAGATAGAACAGTTAATAATATTTTAAGATGATCTTCAGTGTTCTCTGTCAGCTAATCATGTGGATACTCCCAATTCTAATTCCATCAAAGTACCCCGGCTCTTTAGAGCCCTTGGTCTTCGCTAGGAGTGATAGCATTATCGCGCCAAAGCCCCTCAGCTGCCGGAGATAACTTGCCACGATACCATCAGGAAATTGTGTCTCTGCAATGTGATGTGAATGCGTTACGCTCCTGACGCAATCAGGCCATTCATCGCGTGATATCATCTTACCACTCAGATATTTTGCACTCATTCGAGTCAGTAGTTGAAACATCCACCAATCAAGTTGATGTTGCTTGTTGCATCTTTGAATCCCTCAACAAGTGGGTTATTAGATTGTGTCATCTATTAAATCAGTGACCAACCGATACTATGCCAAGGTAGATTACTGACATGTAAGGTCGTATCCGATACGAGGTTACATTGCAATCCAGACTACTTCAGCCAACATGTTGTGCTCGCTCCAGGCCAATACCTACATCATTAATCCCTCAGTTTCGTCATGCTAAAGTGGAGGCTATTCTCCAGACCGGAATGTGCCGCTCCAAATCCTAACACATTACCGGTCGGGGAGAGCAGTCCGCTTGATGTGGTTTAACTATCAACTAGCGTGCAGAACAACCATGCATGTCCTGCAGAGTATCAAAGTGTGAACGAAGCACCCACGCTTTGCATGACTAATATGAACTCCCGCTAAAGAGCAGATGATTGACCACGTGATCATTACCTGAATAGGTGTTATGCATATCGTAGATATGTAGGTATCTCGTAATCATCAATCAAGTATCATTATCGCTCCTGAGAGACGACCCCTATCATCACTCCATACCTTTTGTCTGTGTCCGCTTGCTTTTCCATGTGTAACACGTCATTTCAAAGCTCTCTTCACCACTCAGCATCGACATCGACCTGTAGTCTACCCAGCATCTCGCGATTAAACATTTTACGCCAGTTATCGAAGCCTACGATATGCTTGTGGATATCCTGGTACATGAGGTCCGGAAATGACCTATCAGTGCAGTATCAGTGAAGATCCGTCATGAGGCTGCCTCAGAAACTGCGCGAAACGTGAGTGGGGAGATATACCCTCCGTACAAGATCTGGAAACCGACTACAATGGAATCGAGACCCGCTTCTTGGGCACCACAAGGACGAAGTACAAGATGCAGCCTTACAATCATATCGCCCTCCGCCCGCCTGTTCCAGCTAATTCCGAAGATGGTCAGCGCGGAGTATGTATGACCTAGGGAGTTTCACTCCCGGACCTCCAAATGTCTTGCCTTACTCTGCTTTGGCGGTTGGGGTATTCCACAGCGATAACATCAAAGAGACCCTGGACTGAGCGTGACCAAGGATTTTTTGAGTGATTGTCGTCAGATGATGAAATGTGCAGGTTATACACTAGGAAGGGGGGCTAGTTAATTCGAGAGGTTATGGGAGGAAGGAGAAAGGGATGGTACATTTGACCGAGAGGAGGGTCTGGCGGACACATCAGGCTCACACCGTAGAGTATCGGGGGAGAATTGATTTTGTCGTACTGTCAATAGAGTGAATACAATATGAATAACACAACACACACACACACGCGCAGTGTTCTCAACTGTGCCGTCCGACCGTTCGCACCTAGGACGGGGACTGGATGGCAACACGCCGTCCTTCCTAGGGCAGGACGGGAACGGCGCTGTCTCTTTGGAGGAGAACGGTCACAGATGGTTTGGATGGCCTAAGAAGGATTTTTCACCATCCCAAGCCGTCAACTACCGACATCCACGGATGAATGACCCAGCAAGCGCGACAGAAGTCTTGGCAAAACAGAAACAACGCGATAAGTCGACAACTGCGATAGCAACTATAAAACGGACACCGGCAATCAATTCTGAACGTCAAATTGACCCCGGCGCGATTTTCCCAGCACCGGCGAGAACCCAGGAAGAGGGCGCAGAAACGAACCCACACAATTGAATGGAGTTGTGTTGAGTCTTGGCAGAAAATGCGATTGCGCGACACGTAAGCCAACTAGCAAGCGACGATGAGGACTACCCTAGAAAGAGAAGTTTGGCCCACAGGAGTGATGACCGCAGCCAGAGGAAGCGAGAGGAGCAACCTGGACACAGGAGAAGCAGGAGAGAGGAGGAGAGACGCGCCTGTGGACGTGGCGATGGAGATGACGACTGCGGCGACACCCACCACCGCGGAGACTGCGGGCGAAACAATATTTGAGCCGATGGAGAGAAACAAGAACGGGAAGCGGAGCGGGAGGAGCGAGGCCCCGGCGACCCCCAGCGATTGGAGGAGCCGCATGGAGAGAACAATGCCACAGGAGGCGCTGGAGCTAATGCAGCTGCACCGAACTGTTGGACACTTAACAAACTTGGTGCAAGTGCAGGCAGCCCGCGAAAAAGCACAGTGGTTGGGATTGAGGACCTCGATGCAAGAGAGAGAGCAGATGTGGGATGCCTGCCGCGAGGACGACAAGCTGTGGGGGGCAGGCATCACAAATACAATTGCGAAGATCATGAAAGGAGTAGCATCAGGCAAGGAAGCGAGAAAGAAAGAGAGAGACGAGACCGCGTGGAAGGACGGTGGAGCGCTAGAGGCCTCGCAACATGCAGATACGACGCGAGATGACGAACCAGAGAAGCGCCAGCAGCTGCAGCAGCAACTGAAGCCTGAACTGCAGCTCAAACTGCAGCCTAAACCGCAGCCTGCGCCCAAGCCAAAGTTAGCGCCAACACCTGCTAGACGGTGAGAGACCGTCCCACACCGAGCTAAGAGTCAGAGGGCACCCGTTGGCCCATGCCCCGCCCCGACGGCCGGATCGAGCATGGTGGAGAGACGCCTGATATTAAGAAGAGACAAGAGCGTACCGCTCTCCAATAAAATGGACCAGGAAATAGCGTCGGCAATCAACAGAGCGCTCTTCCACCAGAAGGCACCACCCCACATTAGGATCATGAACGCCAAAAGGAATGCCACGGGCGCGATTACTGCAATCACGCAACAGAATGCGACAGCAGAGATGGCTCTGCAGTACCGCGACATCATCATCACTGCAGCGTGGAGGGTCGACAAAGGAGTCGTGGACATCGAAGAGAATGAGTCCTGGGAAAGGCTTAAGATCCGCGCAGTCCCTCTCGTACGGTACATGGGGACAGGCATGGAAGGCCTGCAGAAGATGCGAGAATAATTCGAAGCGGAGAATGAGGGCATAGTGATCCCCGCCCAAGTGAGGTGGCTGGCGAACCCCCGTACCATCAGGGAGAGGAGGCAGAACGGAGAGATTGCAGCGTCATCGGTAGTTTTCGTTGTGAAGGGGAGCAGTGTGACAGAGAGCTTAGTCAAGAAAGGCATCAAGGCGGCGGGGGTGTGGTACCGAGTCGAAACGTACACGCACGAAGGACCTGACAGCAGGTCTGAGCTCTGCTGCTGGTGGGGCCACATTGAGAACAAGTGCGGCCCCAAGCCCAAATGTGGCTACTGCTCAGGCCATCACCGGACGAGCGACCACAAATGCAATCTGGTGGGATGCACTGCAAAGCAGGGATCACTCTGCGGTCACTCGCTGGAGAAGTGCCTTAATTGCAAAGGAAACCATATCGCGTTCAGCAGCAGGTGCATGAAGCAGACCGAAGCCACCGAAGCGGCGTGGCAGAGCAGAAAAATCGGGCTTGCAGGACGAGCGTCCATGAGTGCAGCTCGGGACAAGGCAACGGCAACGAGCGCGAACAGAGTGGCGCTTGACCCTAGGCCCCAGGGGGTGGCGGAAGGAGGGGGAGGTGGAGATGAAGAGGAGATGGCAGACGTCGACGAAGAAGAGGAGGCAGCGGGGGGCAAGAGACATCACGATGAGCAAAATTGAGACTGCAACCAGGACCGCGACTGACATCGAAACTCAGACTGAAAGGGGAGCCCTGGCTACCAATGATAGAGTAATCCAGCACAACTGCGCAAGGTCATACGAGTGGACCATTGCGGCGCTGGAGACGGGCGTTGAACGCAGGGCAGACGTTGTGTGCTTGCAAGAGCCACCGAGAGAAAGAGGAGGTATCGGGATCAGCCATTTGGCATATGAAATAAGAAAAACAAAAAGAGTTTGGACGGCGATACGGAGAGGGAGCGGTTTGGTGGTTGATTAGCGGACGGATTTGAGCAGAGGTGGGAACGAAGATGTCATTCCCACCGACGGCGGGAGGAGAGGGGAGAGGATAACGAGGATGGTCAACGTTTACGACCAAAAGAACACGCATTCGGGAGAGAGACTGGCGCGAATGTTTTACTGGCAGAGAGTCATTTGGCAGGGCGGCACTGTCCTCGCAGGAGACTTCAACGCCCCCAGCAAACGATGGGACCCCAGATGCCAAGTGCAGCGGGATGCTGCTTACTGGGAAGATGTGATTGACGAGAATGGACTGCAGATTGGAAATGACGGCAGGCCCACCCACTATTCGACAAGAGAGGACCAGGAAGGCGAGTTGGTCATCGACCTGACGTTGGCAAACTGCCCAATAGTAAAGTTGACCATACTGGCCGATGACCACGCCACTGAATCTGACCATGAGGTTATAGAATGGGAGGTGGGAGTAGACAGGCAGGAGGAGGCGGATCATGAGAGGGTAGTAGGGTGGAATTTGGCTGCAATGACAGAGAAAGACGTGGAAGCAGCGGGGAAGCTATTGGCGGAAGTAGCGAAGGTGACAGCTCAATTAGATGCAGAGTGCACAGTGGACGAGGTGGAGCAGGAGGCCGCATGGTATCAGGAAGCAATGAGTAGCGTTCTCGACGCCACAGTAAAGAAAATCAGGATTCGTGCCTGATCAAAGAGATGGTGGAACGCCGACATCATAGAATGAAGAAGGACGGTAAGGAGAGAGAGAAGGAGAAGACGGCACTCGGAGGAGGCTGCCCGGGCGAAGGCAGAGCACCAGTAGTTGATCCTGCGGTCCCAGAGAGAAATGTGGAGTAATTATTTGAAAAACCTCAGGGGAGCCGAGGTGTGGAGAGCAGCATGATACGCGAACCCTCGGGCGGGCATGACCGTGGAGGCCTTAACGGACAGAGAGGGCAAGCAAGCAAACACATCATTGGAGAAGGAGGAGATGCTGAGGCATGAATCTTTCCCTCCGAACGACGGTGACCAGTACTACGAACTACCTCCAGCGGGAAGCGCACACACACGTGTCACTGAGCAAGCAGTCGAGCGAGCCTTGTATTCTCAGTCAGTCAAGAAGGCACCGGGACCAGACAAACTGTCTTTTGGCGCCATACGGCTGCTCTAGAAGTGGGACAAAGAGAGGATCGTGAGGATGACGAGGGCGGCAATTGGAACGGGAAGACACTCAGTGGTATGGAAGCGGGCTAGCGGTGTGGTGATTCGCAAGCCTGGCAAAGACGACTATACGAAGCTGAAGGCCTACCGCTCCATATCGCTGCCTAGCTGCATGGGAAAAGTGGTTGAGAACGTAGCCGCAGGGCTGGTGTCAGAAGAGGCCGAAAGGAGAGGGCTACTGAGCGACGGACAATTCGGAAGCAGGAAAGGATGGTCAGCCATCGATGCAGTGGCCATCATGGTCGACACAGCTCCCGCAGCTTGTACAAACGGCCCCATAACAGGCGTGCTTCTCATGGACATCAAGGCAGCCTTCCCGAGCGTGGCAAGAGGAAGATTAGTCAACTTGATGAAGGTCAGGCAAATGGACGGATACCATAGACGATGGATGGAGAGCTTCATGTCGGAAAGAACGGTGGAGATGGTAATCGAGGGGAACGCCAAGGAAACACACCCAGTGGAGGCAGGGGTCGCGCAAGGCTCACCTGTGTCACTGATCCTCTCTGCGATCTACACCTCAGGATTAATCAATTGGGTCGAAGAGTATGTATCAGAAGCCGAGGGGCTATCCATTGTAGACGACCTCGGCTTGGTGTCAACCGGGAGCGTTGTCAACCATGTCCTCTCGATACTTGAGAGATGCGCAGAGAAGAGCTTTCAGTGGGCAAGTAGACGAGGGCTACAGTTCGACACTGCAAAGACGGAGGCGGCACTATTCACGCGCAGACGAGGCCACCGGAAACACCTCCGGCCAAAACTGACAGCAATGATATGAGTCGGAAACGAGTTGGTACGGTTCACCGCACAGGCGACCCCCTGGCTGGGCGTGTGGATGGATGCACATTAGTCGTTCAAGGAGCACCACAACCGATGCATGAAGAAAGTCAGGGCAGCGGAAGCCAGGCTCCGAACCCATACCAAGACATACCGCGTTGTCCATGAGAGCGTAAGGGCCGTCCAAGTGGCATGCGTCCAAGTGGTCGCACTATATGGCAGCGAGCTCTGGTGGGATTCCAGGGAAGTAGGCAGACGAGACGACCTCCAACTACTCCTCTATCGACAAGCCAGATCCATCCTGGGCGCGCTGCCCACGACTCCGCGGGGTGCCCTAATGAGACAGTCAGGGCTTACACCGGCGCCAGAAATCTTGGACTCCAGACAACAGCGATTCGCAGTGAGAATAGACAACCCATGCAGTAGCAAACTAAAGGAGCTACACAAAAATCCCTCTTCCGGAGCACCGATATGCAGAGCACTCAGGAAAGAGCATGAGCATGGCCGGACAACCGAAGGCATGAACTGGCCGGCCCCGGGCGAAGAGCCAGCGGTCAGGACCGCCATACTGGACGACACCACTGGAGTCAAAAGCGCCGTGCAGCGCTGGGCAAGAGAGAAAGAAGCCAAAGTTGGAGAAGGGGTCTGGATGTGGTGGACAGATGGATTGCGCTCAGACGATGGCCAAGTGGGAGCCGCAGCAGTGTGTAAACACAGAAATGAATGCAGGTCTCGCCGCAGCTTTCTGGGCACCGGACACATAGAGGTCTTTGACGCGGAACTGTGGGCGATCGGACTCGCGCTTGAGCTGGCAATCGAGAAGAGAGGAATATTGCAGAAGCATGGAGTGAACACAGTGGCAGTCTTCAGTGACTCGCAGGCCGCAATCCGACGAGCGGCACACCTGGAGCCGGGCCCAGGGCAGTGACTGGCGAGGCGGATCAACAGGCGGGCGCGGAGCCTCCTCAGCCACCGCAGCTCAACCGAGATCGACTGGGTCCCGGGGCACTCCGGCATCCCCGGAAACGAAGAAGCAGACCGTCACGCAAACTTGGCCCGAGACGCAAGCGGAAGCACAGTGATAGAGTGGCCATACACCTCGGCATCGAATAGGGCTAGACGAATCTCCGAGGGAAGATTGGCAGCTAAGGCGGAGTGGGAGGCCGAAAAGAGCAGCAAGCACTTCGGCTACAGACTCAAGGGCAAGGCGGGGACCAAGAGACCTATCCCGATGACAAGCGTAAAGCCGCTGGCCGCCAGGCTCTACCGATTAAAGTCTGGGCATGCGCCCACCTGGGTCTCCCTAAAACGGTTCGGCCACCGAGATGACGACAAATGCTGGTGGTGTGGAGGGACAGTGTTCCAGACGCGGGAGCACCTCTTCCGCCACTGCAGCTGCTGGAGAGTCCACCAGAGAGACCTATGGAAGGCGGTGAGAAAGGCGACGGGCTGGAGAGCGGGCAGGTGCTGCCACGTGCAGATCTCTGAGCTCTTTTCCATAGAAGAGTGCGACCAAGCGGTGATGGACTTCCTGACGGCCACTGAGGTCGGGAAGTTTCCGCCCAGTTGAAGTAGCGGGATGGAGCGGGCTCAGGGCTTGGGGCTCAGGGGCGGCATTGCAGGCAGCCGGGCTATTACATTCCTTCTTTCTTTCTTTCTTTCTCTCTTTTCGTCTTGCATTCTGTCTTTCTGTTATCTTTCATTTGTCAGCGGGGACGAAGAGTAGCATGGGGGGAGCTCCGCCATCTAGCGGGCTCGCCCGGAGGCGAAGGGGATATCAGGGTCCTGTCATACTCTAATTAGAGTCAATACAGTATGATTAAACAACAACAACAACATCCACGGATGTTGATTTCTCAGTGTACATAAAACATAATCTCAACAAAACCTCTATTTGTGACCCTTGTCTCGTCCAATTGGGACTCGATTATCAATCATGATTGTAAATTATCTAAATATACTCATGTCGCCGAGTGCTAAGCTCACCACGCGATGTGGCTTTAACGCTGTGCAGTCACTGTGCCACATCACATGGCGAGCTTAGCACTCGGTATTCTGTAACCGCCCAATGACGGTCCGGGACGGTGGATGTCGGCCGTCCAGCCGTCATTCATATGCTAGGACGGGACGGACAGTCTTGGCGCCGTCCCGTCCCCGGCCGTTGGACGGGACGGTTGAGAACACTGCACACGCGTATGCACTATCTGACATGAGACGCATCACCCTGGTCTTGATGCATATCCTCATACAGTCACCATCTTCATACAAGTCTTCATTCTCATACAAGACTTCAGACGATGCTGAGACTTACATGCAACAAATGCCGCGCGGGAAGTCATCCTAGCGAAGCATCCGGGCTCCAGCCATGGTGAAATACTGTAGCGAGCACGATGCTTCGAATGTCACGGCGTCACAGAGGCCGATATGGTATGTGAAAACACGAGTTTTGTCACAGTCACAGCAAGGCTGTTCGAATCATCTGGGGTCCGAGTGCTGTTGGTCAGTCGCATTCTGCTACAATATTTGAGCTTTAACTCCAGCGTCGCAGACCCTCAAAAGTGAGAGCAGAAGGTGTCACAGCAACATCGTCATTAAAAAAAACTGTCACAAATGGGTGGCCGTTCGAAGCATCGTGCTCGCTACAGTACAGTAAGCAATGAAAGGATTTAGAGAGAGATGGAGGTAGAGGACAGCCATACAGACACAAGAGGTAGCCTCGCTAAAGATGAAATTGAAGCTAACGTATCAACATCTCTCATTCTGCATCCGTTTATCCATCACCGACAAAGTAAATCGCGTGACATCGGTCATTTAACCGCAACTCTACATCTGCATGTCCCAGTGGCGGGGAACAAACTCGAATAGTATCTGCACTACATTACCTTACACATTTTGTGGTTGGCCGTAGTGAAGCTAAAACGAAAGCTTGGAATACGGGCAATATTGGCTAAATTATTCGGTGTTTGGAGAATAGGTGGTGCCTCGTCGTTTGCTAGCATCTTAGGCTGGTTTTTATCTGAATAACTCAGCTTAGGTGCGTCGTATTCTACTTGAAAAAGAGGAACTTGTTGACGGAGATAATGGGCTTTCGTCAGAGATCATCGACCGGCATCAGGTGACTGCTTAGCTGTTATGTGGGTTGCTATTTCTAGTACAGCATTGTAGACATCGTTTCCTTTTTAGCTTTCTCCTTTTCTCGTCTCTTTCCTCTTAGACTTAGACTTATATATGTACGGGAGACAATCGACAAGCTTTCCACCCCCACCATAGTGTATACGTGTCAACAGAACTAGTTATGGTACTATGTACCATTGGTTAAGTTTGCGTATGTATATAATCTAAAACCAGAAATTTATATGGTCCAGCTTGACTGAGGGCTGGTGGAAGCGAATTGGCGGGCGGGAATTGACCGACGGCTAGTGGGGGCGAGCAGCAATGGCCATCGGCTGGCTAGGGCAAGCAATTTGGCCGACGGAAGGGACAGAAGATGGTGGTCGAAACCTTGAGTTTGAGGCAAAAGTTTAAGCTTGAGCAAGAGCACGGGCCTGGGCCGGAGCAAAGCACGACCACAGCCAAGAGTCGGAGCCAGCGCCAGAGCCAGTGCTCCGCCAGAAGCCCTGCCCGGGCCACAGCCTGAGCTTGAGGTTTTGCGCCAGAAGACAAGGGATGCGAGGGAAGTAAGGAGGCCAGGAGCAAGGGAGAAGGTATATAAAGAGGAGCGGAGCGGCAGGGGTTGAGGCAAAGCAGCGCATCCAGCTTCAAAAAACAAACACTCAGCATCTTCTCATACTCTCTCATACTCTCTCATACAAACACTTCTCCCGCACTTCTTCTCACTGCCCCCCCGATCCAAAAAACGCAAACAATGTCGTCAAACTCCAACTTCACCTACAGTCAGTCAAGCAATGGAAGCCAGGCCTCGGACCCTGGCAGCAGCAGCGGTACCGGTCGCCAACTCCGCAGCAGCACCGGTGGACACGACACCGCCCCAGTGTCCCAGCAGAGGCAGGGAGACAGCCAGGCACCCCACCCAACACGCAGGACACAATCCACCTCGCGCAAGACAGAGGGACCACCCCGAGCACACAGTCTGGCATGAGTGGTCCGAACACACCCGATGTCGACATCAATGTCGTACTCCGAGCCCTGACAGTGGCTCTCGAAGCCCAGCGCAGACCAGGCCCCGCAGCATCCCCGAGCACGGAAGGCATAACAATCACGGGCACCGGCCCGATTGCCGAACTACCAGGTAATGACCCCATGCTGCTTTCAATCCAAGAGTTATTCCCAGCATTGGACACAGCAGTCGTGCAGTCCATATACACATACAAGTTCCAAGCGGCAAACCTCCTGAAGCTCGAAGCTTCATTCACCTACAAAAAGAAACGCCTACAATTTTACTTTTTTGGCACAGGAGAAGCCAGCCTCAACCTCTCCACGACCTGCAAAGACGTCGACCTCAAGGAATACGAATTGATATCCCATCTGATGCGCCCATTCATGGTCTATGGCGTAATCATATCCACATTGGCACAGCCACTGCAAAAGCTCCCACTTGCCTTCGCCATCATGACGTACGTGCACACACTCTACGAACTCCTCCGCACCCACACATGGGACAGTGTACGAATATTCCACATCGTGTTCCACCAAAAGAGAATAAGCCGAGGTGTATACGAACCATCAGGCTGGAGCACCCGCGACCACGACCTGGTGACTGCCCAACTCTTCAACCGTATGCCAGCCGATAATGCCCGCCCCACGAAATGAGCACACAAAGCTGGGCCTCTGCACGGCCCAGCCAACCGCAGCAGCACCAGCCACGAGATATTCAACAACTACAACAATGACACCTGCACCTACCAGACCTGCCGCTACACTCACGCCTGCGCGATATGCAAGGGACCTAATTCAGCCACACAGTGCAGCCAAAAGCAATGCGCTCCTCTAAGCCAGCGTATATCACGGCGGCAATAGGGAACTGCAGGGCCCCCAACAGACAAAGGGACGACGCGCCCGCGGCTCCGGAGCCCTCAACTCGAGTTTCCATTCACACTCACAGACACCTGCCAACCAAACATCAGAGACCGCGGACCTCTACGCGAAACAGGATGGGATCATTGGCTACAGATCCACCCAAACCCAGGCCTACGAGACACGCTCATAGACATAATCCTCTATGGAGCGTTCATCGGCTATACAGGCCCCCCGCCACTCATGCTTGGTGAAAACTTGCCATCGGCTCTCAACGACCCCAGTTCAATCACAAAAGCCATCGAAAAACTCATGTCCACCAGCCAAATCGTCAGACTCACAACCCTGCCAGCCAAATACATAGCATCACCACTCGGACTGGCACCGAAGCAAGATGACACCTGGAGGAGAATCCACCACCTATCATCCCCAAGTGGGCACTCAGTCAACGACTATATACCCCAAGCGTGGGGGACACCAACATACACATGATTCGATGACGCCGTAGTCGTGGTACGGGCCCGCGGGCCCTGAGGAGTCTTAATCAAACGAGACCTGGCAGACACTTTTTGCCACATCCCTGTGCACCTCGACGACTGGTGGCTACTAGGATTGGGCTGGAGGGGAACATGGTTGTGCGACCCGTTCCTCCCATTCGGCTGCCGCACATCGCCAGCCATCTTCAATCTCTTCTCAACGGCCTTGGAATGGATCCTCCAACCCTAACAGGGTTGGGAACATACACTCCACTACCTTGACAACTTCCTCGCCATCTTCCCGCGCTCCGCAGCATCAGACTCACCAATCAGGTACAGGTGAGACTTCAGTCTGATATGCAGCGACCTGGGATTCCGAGTCAAAGAAGAAAAGAACGAAGAGGGACACTGCATCAGATTCCTCGGCATAGAAATCGACACAGGAGCAATGAAGGCCCGCCTGCCGCCCGACAAGCACCAGAAAGCAACGGCACTGGTCAACTCCACACTCGCCCAGCACTCAGTAACACACAGAAGCTTGGAAACGACTGTGTTCTTCTTGTTATTTGCCTCCAAAGTGGCGCCAGCCAGCCGCCTCTTCCATCGTCGACTCTACGATGCCCTGACTGCGACATCCCGACTTCACCACTTTCGAGTCTCGTCGGAGATCAAGAAGGACCTGTCCTGGTGGCAGACATTCCTCCCACAATGGAACGGAATCCGACTCCTACACCACCCACAGCAAATCTTATGGCTATGGACAGACGCATCTGGACAGAAAGGGATCGGTGGCTATTTTCTCAGACCAGGAGAAACCCTGTCTAGCATACAGACACCGGCCCGGGTCTTCAGTACTACGGTCCCACAGCGGCATAAAGCTAAACACATCAACTTCAACGAAATGTACGCAGTTCTACACGCACTGCGCACCTTGACAACCGAGTCCAGAGCTGGTAGGATCAAACTGCACTGCAACAACGAGGCAGTCGTGGCAGCAGTTGCAAACAAAAGCATCAAAGCCCTGGCCATGACCCCGCTCCGGCAAATAGCGATGCACATAGCACTCCAAGATATCCAGCTACACTGCATATGGATCCCGACGAAGGAAAACTCTCTTGCTGACGCACTCTCACGATTGGACACACAAAAAAACGCTAACCTCTGACCAAATGTCCAGTAGATACAATGGCAAATGACGCACCAGACACCTGGTACAAGTATTGCAACCTCCCCCCCAGGCCGCACGATATCTCGGGTGGGGACTCAGCTCTCAGACCCGATGCACGCATACAACACCAAAAAGTGACTTCGTCCAATTCTGCGGAGTACGAGGAGTCACGCCCTTCCCAGCAACAGAGCAGCTGCTCGCACTGTGGACTGCCAAACTCGGCGTATGCGGCCTGCGCACAAAGACCATCAAAAGCTACCTCACAGGCTTAAAGTCACTGCACATCGACCTCGAGCTCAGCACCGAGCCATTGGGCAACCATGGCCTAAAATGGATCATCAGAGGAATCAACCGATTCCACAGAGATCCGAACAGAAAGGAGCGCCTTCCAATCACACATGGCCTCCTCATCCACATCCTCTCACTGCTTGATGCTAACTACCCCTGCGATGCGAACCTCTACAGTGCCTGCTGCATCCCACACGCCGGATTCCGGCAGGCGGGCAAAATACCATGGACAGCGAATGACCTAATCCATGGCCACACGGAATTCGCACAATGGAACTTGACCCAAAGATCTATCCAATTCGAGGAGGACCGGCTACTACTCACCCTGCCATGCTCGGAAACGGACCCCTTCCACAAAGGAGTCACGATCACACTGTTGGCATCCAGCGACGCACCCTGCCCAGTTACGGCCATGCGGCACCTTTACGAACTCTGATCAAGCTGGACCCCACTCGCCCCTTTCTTCGCCCGCCCCCCAAGGGATGCACCAGGAAGCGAACCATTCACACGAGAATACCTGGGCCAGCACCTGCGGGAACTGCTGGGACAGCTGGCAGTCAGGGGAACATAGTCGGGACACTCGTTCTGAAGGGGATCGGCAACCTCGGCCAAGGCAGCGTGGCTGGCCAAAAACGAAATCCAACTACACGGCCGATAGTCATCAAACCCGTACCAAGCCTACATCGACTACCACCCCGAGCAAGTCTTCCAAATCGCCCGCCACTTCCCAAACTCACCAGAACACTCCCCTTAACACCCCCTCCACATCATTTGGGGGCTGCTGCCGCAGTTGGGAGAGTCCAGGTGGAGCGGCGGCCACAGCGGCGGCCTCCGCTCGCCCCAGGCGGCACCTCTGTTTTATTCGTCGTTTACTGTTTCGTTCTGGTCAGATTTGGTGACGGTTCTAGCATGGGAATGATTTTTTGAATATGAGAAAATAAGAAGCACGTACGAAGGGAAGAGCGAGTCCACTAGCTAGGTCTTTAAGTTATCTGATTCGCATGTCGAAGGTAGTAGGTAATATACTGAAATATTCTAACCTCGTCGGATATGAACCTATTGGAAATCTGCTCAACCCCGCGCCCGAGTCTGCCCGATGGCGGAGCGGCTAATGTGGCCTTGTTATTCTGTATACAGAGAGACCGCTAGAGTAGAACGATTTGGCTTTTAGATTTTCTCACAGCATCCGCTACCATATCCAACAGAACCAATTATTTGAATGGGCGGCGTTTGTGTATGCCCATATAATTATTTAGAAATCACGGATTCATTTTGCGATTTTTTGGCTAGGTCGAAAACTTGGTCATGCAGTGCTAAACTGCTAGGAGATTTAGGCTCAATTTCGATGTAAAGCAACATAGTTTAGGTAGTTATTTGCAAGGTGCGAAACTGGAGCCTCATTCCCGTAATGGGTTATCCGTTGCGAGAGAGCTAGGGCGGCAGATGCCATTGGTCGTTCCTTAGAACTGCATGACTCCACTTTTGAGGCTAACTGCGCATAGTTTATGAAATGTGGCCACTTATGCCCATAAGCACTTCTGTTCCTATCGTAAGATTTGCTACCACAACGTCTGAATTCCCCGATCTATTTTATTTCAGTCAAATGCAGGCAAACTACCAGAGCAGTTATTAACTATATAGACTGTGATCGAAAACTTCTTTTTGATTTCGGTGTTGATTCTGGGTGTGAATGTCGGGGTTGCACCGTAAAACTGAACACCTATTCAAGGTCATTAATCATCCAGCACCCTAGAAGTGGTCCACGAGCTTACCGTCCACCCCCTACAGGATTTGACTGGGGCTGGTGTACGAGCTAAATCCGTTGTGAGAGAGTAAGGGCGGCAGATGCCATTAGTCGTTCATTGGAGCTGCATAGGTATGACTCTACTTTTGATGCTAGCTGCACAAAGATTATGAAATGTGGCCACTTACGCCAAAAGTACTTCTGCTCCTATCGCAAGATTCGCTGGCCGAATTCACCGATCCATCTTCAACCAAAGTGTCAGAGATAATCCCAGACACAATTGCAGCGGATATCGCGCTTTCGACACATTACTAGCCTATGCCTCGGAGAGGGAGAGGATTATTCCTAAAACATGAATATCCGGTACACAACGAACCGTTGCCAGGCGCAGAAGACAACTCGCCGAAAGAATGCACGGTCCAGGCCCTACGTCTCGATTGTTTGAGTGCGGGCGGGATATATCCTTTGAAATTAGTTGAGCCTGACAAAGCGTTCGTTTAGATAATGTATGTTCGTTGTGTTGCGGCTAAATGGAATAAAAGCTGAATAAGTATAGAGAGCTTCAGCAAGAACTACAATGAGTTTCTCAGCGCGATTGATCGGAGTGTCGTACCTAGTCTTGATGAAAGAAGTTTGATAGATCTAGATCTACCACAGAGTATTGATACTCCTGACTTCAACCCCAAAGTCTGGCTTCATAATACTACCGATGCTCAGCATCAAAAGCTTTTTATATCTGTTCCACATTTGAGTTGTGGCAAGCCAAAAAATGCCGGCCATGGCACTCCTTTGGCAACATACCGAAACGCACCTGAGGAGGAGGAGGGTTGAAAGCAAGTCTTTCTTCATCGGACATGCTTGGTAGCCATCAACGACGGTAGGTTTGACTACATGCTGAATGTTTAGCGCTTTACTGATAGCTGGGAAGATATGGTAGCAATCCTCAAGACAGTGGACAATTCAAATTCATTTTCATTCATTCCGCAATGGCATAGAATAAGTTGGTTGCATCTAGTGATGGGCGTGAGTCGGCTCGAGTCGAGTCCGGCACTAACGCTCGAGCCGACTCGACTCACTGCGGGGGCAGGCTCATGAAAGCTCGAGCGGACTCATGAGCTTGAGCCTAAGCTCGAGCTTTTGATAATAAACTAGAAGAAATAACTACATACATACATACATACAATCGAAGTAGCCTCAAGTACATCCTTGCTCTCATTCCTCAAGATCTGCTTCCTCTCCTGAATCTGCACCTTCTGCTACATGCCCATCACAATCACTAGAACCCTGACCAGCCCGCCCAAAATCTTCTCCACCTTCAAAATGTTTCTGTTCACAATCATCAATATCCGCTTGACACAACCTACTTGTGAAAAGAAGTAGACTGCTGGATGTTTCCATAATCCGATTCGTTTTCTTTGTGATAATATCTCCAGCCTGGGAAAATACTTGGTCAGAAGGGACACTAGTAGCCGGGATCGAAAGATAATCCTTTGCCATCTTGCCCAGCTGTGGATATCTGTGTGCATGTAATGTCCACCAGTGCAATACATTCACATCATGGGGCTCGGTTGCCTCACAAAGATACTCTTTGGTTTCTCTTACTATCTCTGCTACTCTTGCAACTGGGACTCCAAAAGTAAAAGCAATATCATCATCCTCATCAAAAGAGACTGGGGGTGTAGGTAATGCCAGTAAATTGGTTCCAGTATTCTCTAAGGTAGAATCAACTGATATTGCATACTGGGCTTTAAAGACCGCTTCAAATTGTCTTTTTGCAGTTGTAATCCAGTGTGGCTCCCATTGCATCTGAGTAAAACCATGTATTTTGTAGCAGGGATCAAGTATCATTGCAATAGTTTGGGAGGTAAATGCACTGGTATTCGTCCAATAGTTATTGAGGATGTTCCCACTCTCGAAACAGGCTGTAGCAATTGATGGATGATCGATTGCTAGTTCCTCTTCATAATGAAAAACAGCCTCCGCTTGAGCATCGCTACATAGTAGGGGAGCTGCATTTGGAGGGTAGGAGACTTGCTGCCACTTAACCGGGTGGTGGCATGAACAAAGACTGACAATATACGTTTCAATCCCTCAAGTAGAGCCCAGTCTGCGGAACTGAACTGCCAAGCCTGTAGTTTCTTTTCACTTGCCACTAACGTTGTAATTGCTGGGTGAAGATAGAGTATACAGTCAATCATATTAAAGCTTGAATTCCACTGTATACACATGACAAGGATAGGATGAAAGAACTCTATTCTCGTTGTTTGCCAGTAGTGTGAGCACCGGTTCTGGACCGTCTCTTCGGGTCCGGGTCCGGGTCCAAACCGAACCATTGCCAAATTGGCGGTCCAGGTCGTCAATAAACCCGAACTGCCTACTCGGGTACAGTTCCATGGTAAACTCCCAACCCGTCTGAATTGGGCGGGTTGTCAGGGGGTCGCCTGGCGGGTCCATCTATAGATTCATACAAGGCTCTTGTTTTGCAGTGTGTTAATAGTATCTAATCAAAATGGCGTTTTGAGCAACCATGAATGAGCTTTTGCTTGTTGAGCAGTTTGCAATATCGATTAATTTGGTATCTGTGTTTCACCTTCAATATATGGTATTTTTGCCTAGCAAGGCGTTCAATGATACTGTTATGCAGGCGAAACTCCGCGCGAAGCCTTGTTTACGAAATATGCAAGTCCTAAAACTGTTGATGCTATGTTGACATTCATTTTCAGGATGCTGCCAGGAGCATTTCGCTGTTGTTTTTGCCAGTAAAGGCTGCCAATTTCGCATAAATGGATGTCTGCAACCAGTCGGAACAAAACTTAGTCACGATGCAAAGCTAAAACTCGTTGACACTCCATTGACGCTCACACTAGGAATGGGGCGATGACCGTGTTGCTATCTCTTTTGCCCATCGAAGCTGCCAATACGTCCGTTATACATAACACCGACCAAATCAGTGGTGAATTACCATACGTACAAGACCACAAATCGTTGACTCTCCGTTGACGTTCCTGCTAAGAATGGGACGGTAACCATGTTGCTATCTCTTTTCCCAATAAAAGCTGCCAATACGTCCATTATGCATAAAAATGACCAAGTCACTAGTGAATTACCGTACTTACAAGACCACAAATCGTTGACGCTTCGTTGACACTCATTTTAATGGATTGTCCATTCAATATCTGCTGCCATCCATAATTGTGTTCATCCTGATTTGACTGTACCGGTTGGCTTTCTGCTTGATTGTGACTTAACCCTGTGCCAAAGCCGAGCGGCGTCATTATCTTGCACTGTTCACTCTTACACAACTAAAAATAATGTATCATGCCAAAAGATTCATTGTGCCTGCTATACATCTATTTATAAACAGATATTCACAAGCTACTTACGATTCGCCCATGATATATCTCTAACTGAAACTCTCGGTCAAGCTACATAAAGCTGGTGAACCATTGACGCATTCTGCCCTACTTTTTCTTCCCTCCTTGATTTCTCCGCATGTCAGCTGCATTGACCGTCACGGAAACCTTTTGAGCCTGTCTCTTCAACTTCTGTGTCGGCCGAACCAATCCTGGCACATTTGGCGTGGCACTCAAATCTTGCTGCTCTGGGCATTCCGGATCCTCGATGCAATTGTTGTGATCTCTATCCGACTGTCAGTCCGCAGCGCAATCCTCTTCGCTGTCATTTGGATTATTCATGTCGCCATTCCAGTTTAGCCAAACTTCAGTGTCCGAAATGCTTTCAGGTGCACTATCCTTCTCGCTTTCGACTGGATGACGGTTGATTCTTGGAATACGGAGGACATTTAAGATTTGAGTTCTTCCTCCAGGGAGGTCCTTCGCAGACAAAGCTGGTGGCAAAGTTGATCTTTCTGACAATTTAAATGCAGCCGCACCATCATGTTGGAAGAGTGGCCAGGATGCTTAGACAATCTCTTCTGTGTCCGAAATGTATCCTACGGCGGTCATCTGCTTGGTTTGAGTGCGGGATTCCTTCTGTGTGGCATGTAGGTTCTGGCAGCCCTGCCACATCTTCAAAAAGTCGTGAACCTTGGCCATGCTGTGCAATGGCATTTCCTCCGCATCTTTCTTCATTTCCGTGTCATTTTCTGTGTGCATGGTATCCAATTCTGGGTCAGTGCCTGCCAAAATCCCCTGATTGGCTCAAGCAAACTACCTTACAACGACTTTTTCGCGAATGGTCTCGCCTGTGGGTTTTGACTGCGTCCAGCCGATAACATCTTGGCCAAGGGAAAAACTGGCCTCCACTCCGACACCATGAGGTATGATATAGAATATGTCTCGCACCACATTAGAGAGATCCGCGTACTTGGAGTGCATTTCCTCCTGTTGTCGCCCCCAGTCGGTTATGTCCGGTATCCAAAATGTACTGCTAATCTCCATTGGGTCAGAGTGGTAATCATTGAGATTTGGATTGATTTGCCCCCAGTTCTTTGCTGCTTCAGGAGGCGAATTCAAATAGAGCCTGGCGGCGGTCAATGAGCGGGCTGCGTGATCACTTTATCCGGGGGTCGTCTCACCCACATTGTTAGGCGTTAAGTATTCCTCAACATCAATGGACAAATCGTATGGATCAACGGATGCTTGATAAGACCTTGAAGCCGTTGGAGAGGAGACGAGATTGCTGCTCGGTACTGTTTCGAGTTTATTGACCGGCACACGTTGATCTTTGCCGCAGTATTCATTCTCCTCATACTTCAGAATGGCCTCTTGGTATTGTGCAGTGATGGATGTCTCGTCCTCAGGATTAATATCCATTCCCTTGTCCCACTTTCTACACGATTGCAATTTCCTGAAAGGATCCAGGATGTACGCGGGAATCAGAAGCATGACTATCGTTGGAGTCACTTCGGCATAGTTTTTGAACAGCTTCTGTTGAGCTAACTTCACAGTGAAGAACAAGTCTTCCTGCCATGGAGTCTTCTTCTTGGCCAAAGTTCGCATCAAGCCATCCATGTGATCGAACGTGTCATTGTACACTGTAAGAACATGATGCAATGTGACTGTATGCCTCTTGGACAACCAAAGGGTCCAATATCGACATGGCCTCAATACTTCCATGACATATTTGACAATCGTCCACTCATCCTCAGTTGTGAATAGTGGCCACTATTCAGCATATTTTGGGTTCTGAAGCCACTTGCGGGAGAATTCCCATAAGCGGTAGGCTCGCGTGAGCAACTCCAGAGTAGAGGTCCAACGTGTCTTCACATCCATAATCGGAAGTACTACAATGCGGACTTTGGCTATTTGACAGTCAATAAACACGTTTCTGCGACCAGGTGTTAACGTAATTAATACCGCAACCATTCTCTGCTTTATGAAGGTCAGCTTCAGGACTTTCAAAATATCATGAAATATGAACTTTCTCAAGTAGCTTTGCTAAACCTGGTCTCATCACCGACACCTTGTTGATTCTAGCATTGCCCTCTTTTCGAAGTCTTTGACTCTTTCCAATGTCGATGCGTTCATTCTCGCCAAATTGCTGATCGCGCTCATTGGCTTCCCAAGACTTGGTGCGGCCTTTTACCCCGAGACTACTCATGAATGCACCTAAAGCCAGCTGTATGACGTGCGTCATGCACGGTATATGGTTCCTCAATGCAGGCCACTCGATTCCAGAGGCCTCAAGTGTTCATTGCAGCTCGCATGTCATTGAGTAGTTTGAGGAAGCATAATCAGTCGTAATACCAAGCAAATGGCCGTCGGTAAGCTCAAAAGAATCCAGCACTTCCTTCAAATGCACGGCTAGCCTTGCTCCTGTATGTTGGCCCTTGACCTATCAGCCTGAATTATGTTTTGAAACGGGAACAGAACAGGCGATCAACCTCATTCCAGGCGAGTTGAACTTCACGCACTGCCCAATTTCGATCCATATAGTAAGCAATGACTGACGTTATGGCTAGTTTATTTGTTGATGTCCATCCGTCCAAAGCTAAACTTACTTTATTTCATATTGGCAATTGCTCCTTAATTGCATCCAGAGTCAGTGCATATTCCCTCTGGCAAATGTTACTGAGGGTCGTAGCGGACGGTAGTACTAGATCATCCCGTAATGTGGTATATGACCGTCGTAGCTCAAGATCTGATATAGTGTTCTCTGGCATATGTGCCAATAGAAATCCTAACATGAGGTAGCGATTCCACGTGTCTTGGTGAAATTCGGAAATTTCAAAGTCCTCATCTGCCTGTTTCGAATATTTTGTCTGTCATTTTGGTCAATATGCATTAAACTCGCTATCAAATATGGTTTTCTTCTGCAAACTTACTATTGTGATTCCACAACTTCTTTGCCTTGTCAGGATGGCCAAAGCTGTTTCATCCACCGTTGAACTAGTTCGTACAGTGACCTCTGACTCTGTTAATTCGTTTAACTTTGCGATCTGAGCTTTTGCCAGTAAGTGTTTCCCCTTTGAGCTGGTCCCATTTTCTGATGGGTGGTGAAGAACTTGATGACAAAGGATACGTATGATGCCAGGGCTGCCGGTCTGCTCAATTCCACAGTGCAAATAGAATCGCCACCAAGGCGCATGTCTAGAATTCCTCCCAGCAAAAATCCGCTTTGAGCCTTCAGTCATTGAAGCCCACCATGCATCGAAGATGATTTGCAAACTAAGGTCACTCAAATCACAAATAAAGACACATTCATTTTTGGAAGAGATCATAACCTCTAACAATGAGGGGTTCAAAGATTGTGTATCCGACATGGCGGTAGAAATTAGGAAGCTGGGTCATCTGACTCAAGAGACTGCTGAAAATAATGATACTGTAAAGCAGATTGCGGGTTCTTAAATTTTGACTCTACAGCTACAAGGAACATAATCAGATCAGTCAGACATTGCATGCATATTTGTGATGTTGCATACAAGGACAGATTGCAACGGCTGACCACATAAACCTCCATTTACGAACAGCATACTGTAGTTTATTGCTGTGTAGTGTTCAGAGCCTTGATGCACCATGCGCGTACAATTGTAGGAGGCAGACGCGATATTGACACTTGCATTTTTGCCAATAACGGCTGCCGATAGGTCCATGGTGGTTTATCTGTGTTCCATTCCGGTTAGATTATCCAAGATGGCAGCACAACAATCGTTGACGCTCGCTTGACCCTGATTTTGGGACATGATTACGATCTTGTTGGAAGCATATTTGACTAGAAAGGCTGCCGGTAGTACAGTTATAGATCATTGTAGATGCATAGCCTCATGATTTTCCAACATGGTAGGCTTCAAATGGTTGACACTCCGTTAACACTCATTTTTGGGGAATAGTGACGATGTCGTCAATAGCATCTTTGCCTAGAAAGACCGCTGATAGTTCGATTATGTGTTGATATCGCCGCACTGCCCTCGGATTGTCCGGGTTGCATGGCCATAAGTTGTTTACGCTGATTTTTAGGACATAGTAGCGATGTTGTCGCAACCGTTCTTGCCTAGAAAGGCAGCCGATAATGTGATTATGGCTTCATGTCGCCATACAGCCCTGGGATTATCCATGATACCAGGCCAAAAGTCCTTCACGCTCCGTTGACGTTTATTTTGAGGACATAGTGGCGATGTTGCTGCAAGAGTTTTTGCCTAGAATGGCGCCCAATAGCGCGATTATGAAGTAACGTCGCCGCACTCTCCGTGCATTTTCCAAGATGTGTGGCCAAAAGTTGTTGATGTTCTGTTGACGCTCATTTTTAGGACATAGTAGAAATGTTGCCATCACCATTGTTCAATAGAAGGGCGGCCAATAATTTGATTATGACTTACTGTTACCACACAGCCTATTGGATGTTTCATGATGCAATGCCAAAAATCGTTGACGCTCCATTGATGCTTACATTAATCACATCGAAACAGCCTTTGGATACTCAATAATTGTTTGCAACAAAGCAAATACACAATTATGATATCCATTATTGCATTTGTATGTTTTATTGTTTGCATCCAAGAGTTTTGTTACCTCTCAATTTTTGATCAACTGCTATCTATGCTATGTGAGTGAGAAATGACGTGGCCCTATCACATTCCTGCGCTTTCGGCTGGCAATTGACAGCATGTAGATCATTTCACTAGTTTTGGCCAAATATAGCTCGACATCCTCACCATTCCTTATCCAGCTCCTACTCCTCGATTTCCAAGATGTACCACAAGCAATTTCAAATATCTCAACCATGTGCACCAGGGCTGTACGGAGAGTTATGCAGTTGGATACATGGATGAATACGGCATGATGGTTGTCGTTCAGATCGATTCGTCATCTGCACTGACCTCTCTGCCTATGACACATATCACATCGCTCACGTAAATTTTGTTAGCACATTTCGTCACTAATGTTGCTTTTGCTTTGTCATTTAACTGTCACTTGCAGAATCCAATCGAACGTTACGGCCGTTTGGCAGCCTGATTTAGATTTTAGAACTTTTACTTGGTGTGTTCGACCCTTGCACATGCACAGACGAATTATCATGTCTTACAATTTGGTCACTGAAATCAACCAAAAGCTAACACACAGCAAAATTGGTAAACAACTTGCTTTTCACTGCGATCAGACATCAAAAAGTACAGTTTGAACCTCGATTCTTCCGCAGATGAAGGAGCCGTCACCATCTCTTCGTCGGAATCCGATATCTATATGGTAATTAGCTGGAGGCTATATGCAGGGGTACAAGCTTACTGGTTCAACAGGCTTCACTTTCAGCAACATTGACAAATCGGGCTCTTCAGCTGGCTCACCACTAGGTATGCTCGATTTAGACTGCGCCTTCACTGAACCTACCGTAAATTGACCACTTCCTGGTCGAGATGTCCCTTGCGGCCTTTGCGATATTCCGGAGACAATGTCAAGGCTCTGCATCAGCTCTCCAAATGTTGCTTGTGGAGGTGCCGTCGGGTCATGATTTGTTTGCGGCTGAATGACAGCCGGAACCCTCAATTCGGTCATCCGCAAAAAACATTTCTGTCCGGGCAGAATTGCTCCGTCAGAGTGGACGCGCTCCGTCAGAGCCGTCAGAGACACCCCGGTGGCGGATCACTCCACTCTCGGCGTAAATGCCACACGTCGCGTTACATATTACCCTCTTAACGCTGTTTCGCCGTTTCTTCTCGCTCTGTCGGTCTCCTAATTTACACATACGCGCTGGCGTTGAAGGCATCTGTGACCATACATCGGAATGCGTTCATTCGGTACAAGCTTGCATTAGCATTGCAATGTGACGCTGCGAAAATCTCTCCTCACGTTCCTTCTACTTTAAGCTCGAGGAGCGTAAGAAGAAGGTGAGAAGATATGATACTACACCGGCCGTGAGGATCCGCACAATTGCGTGGATCCACGAAATCTCGGAAAGAGCGAGTGAGACCAAAAGTTAGGAAAGATAGAGTGTGTATATTCGTTGTATGACAAGATGAGATGAAAATGAGATGCTGTCTATCTGCCCCGGGGTCTCCCGAATAAATACTGCGCGTCGCTCATTCCGCCTCCGTTACCCCGGTATCTCCGTACAGCCACCATCGCTTCTTAACGATATACATGCAGGCCACGATCGAGCTAGTTTGGAGATGCACTTGGAGGCCGTGATCGATGGAGTTTGGAGATGCACTGGGAGGCCGTGATAGAGCGAGTTTGGAGATGCAATTGGAGACTGAGATTGAGTGAACTGACAGATGCACTTGGAGGCCGTGATTGAGCGAGTTTGGAGATGCACTTGGAGGCCGAGATCTAGTGAACTGAGAGATGGACTTGGAGGCAGTGATCGATCGAGTTTGGAGATGCACTGGGAGGCAGTGATCGAGCGAGTTTGGAGATGCAATTGGAGAGCGAGATTGAGTGAACTCTGAGATACACTCCGAGGCCGTGATCGAGCGAGTTTGGAGATGCACTTGTAGCAGGCTATGATCGAGCAAGATTGGAGGAGTACTTGGAGGCGGTTGATTTGGAGGGAGGCGCGACGGCAGCTGAGACTCTATTCATCGGTTAATTGAATACATGATCCGCCGAGAGATGATGGACTGGCGGGGAGCGGGAGACTGTCCTTCTTGGGATGATGCTGTACTCGGTGTTAACTCATGATGATGGCATGGAAAGATAGAGATGGATGACTTAACTTCGTGTTCTTAGGTGATGGTAGAGTTGAGCACAAGAAAGAGAGAGATCAGAGGAGATGGGGGAAATCATCATGAGAAACTGGGACTTAGAGAATTTCGTGTGCGAGTCGATTGACCATCCCCGATATGGCATGTACAAGTCGCGATCCGGCGGGTAATAACACCGATACAAGGTTTTCTAAACCCAATCAGGCAAGTCGTACTGCTGATTTGTCATAGCCGCTCGTATCCTCCATATCATTCTCATCTGCATCCCCCATCTCTCTCTTTCTCGTCCACAACTCTACCATCATGGCAAGAACACAAAGTCAAGTCATCCTCTCTATCTCTCCATTCCATCATCATGAGTTAACGCTGAGTGCATCATACACCGAGTGCAGCATACACCGAGTACAGCATACACCTAAGACTGTCTGTTGTCCCTTCATTCTCACGATTTCAAGTTGACCCCTGAATGTAGCTTCAACTTCCGGCGTGCCTCCCTACCGATCGACCACCACCAGACAGTTCTCCATAAGAGCTTCAAAGGTAAAGTCACCTCGTCACATTCCCACGGTTTCGAGTTAAATAACCGAGAACACCTGGCGCGCCTCCCATCGACCGCCTCCAGATCGACCGCCTCCAGATCGACCATCTCCAAGTACTCCTCCAATCTCATTCGATCATAGCCTGCTACAAGTGCATCTCCAAACTCGCTCGATCACGGCCTCGGAGTGTATCTCTGAGTTCACTCAATCTTGGTCTCCAATTGCATCTCCAAACTGGCTCGATCACGGCCTCCCAGTGCATCTCCCAACTCGCTCGATCACGGCCTCCCAGTGCATCTCCAAACTGGATCGATCACGGCCTCCAAGTGCATCTCTCAGTTCACTCGATCTCGGCCTCCAAGTGCATCTCCATACTTGGTCGATCATGCCCTCCGAGTGCATCTCTAAACTCGCTCGAGTACGGCCTCCAAGTTCGCAAGATCACGGCCTCCAAGTGCATCTCCAAACTCGCTCGAACACGGCCTCCAAGTGCATCTATCTGTTCACTCAATCTCAGTCACCAATTGCATCTCCAAACTCGCTCGATCACAGCCTCCAAGTGCATCTGTCAGTTCACTCAATCTCGGTCTCCAATTGTAACTCCAAACTCGCTCGATCATGGTCTCCGAGTGCATCTCTGAGTTCACTCAATCTCCATCTCCAATTGCATCGTCAAATTTGCTCGTTCACGGCCTCGGAGTGTATCTCTGAGTTCACTCGATAGTCATTTTCAGGCACACCTCGAATTGCTCTCAAGCACCGCCTGCAGCCACTCCAGATATACCGTGTGTAGACGGGTAGCTATTTAGACACATAGATACATAGATGTGAATACAAACTGAATACAACAGTTTTAAAAATCGTTGAACAATTAGTAGTAGCTATGATTTCCAGGTGCACCAGCAGCGTTCGCAAAGAAGAATTTGTTTTCCCAGACTGCTCTACTGTGATTTGAGGTGCTCCCAGGTGCTCCCGGCACTTCTTCAGTCCAGTAAACTTGGACCCGTCGCCTGGGCGACAAGCAGCGTGTAATTCTCCGTCAGAGGGTACGAGGTTCCGTCAGAGCCATCAGAGCCGTCCAGGACACCCGGGTGTTTCTGACGGAAACTAGAGATGTAGCTGATGGTGATGCCATACTTCGTATCTTGTTCACGGAAGTAGTCGGCTGCATCTTCCCATCCCGGTTGAGTCAATTTGTTCAGCTTCATCTGCTTCTGCCAAAACCTCTCCATGCGCTGCTGGACCGTTTTGGTGATTGTGCCCATCACCCAGCTGGGTTCGTCATCTTCGCTCAAATTGCCCTTCTCAGTCTCTTCATCATCTTCATCTTCCCCATCCTCCCTATCATCGGAACTTACAAGATCACTCATACTGTCTCCGACAGCAACCAGCATCTCCTCAACCGTCTTTTCGGGCTCTCTGGACGTCAATCCCGCTTGTTCAGCATGCATCATATCGTCCTGCTCTTGTTGAACCGCGGCCTCTGAGTCTTCAACTCGCTTTCTTGCCCTAGTGGTTTCTCTCTCCACATAATCCTCAATCCATATCTCATTCTCTTCATTGCTTAAAAAGTGCGCTTGTTGTCGCTTCTCTGCTGCACGCTTCTTTGTGGATCTCAAGCTGCGCAATGCCCCGAGGGCTGGGATTCCCTCTGCCTTCAAGCAGCTCTTGCCTTCATTCGCATGATGACGTCATTCGGTTTCCAGCTTTGTCGATTTGCTGTATCTACCTGCCTGAAGTGGCGAAACGTTCTTTTTCGGAGCATTGACCATTGTAGTTTTCGAGGACTTTGTTGTTGGGCGAGATGTTGGATGTTGTAAGTTATGGACAATATGGAGGTTAGCAGCGTCTTTTATGTCAAGGTTAGTACATTTACTCATCTTAAACAAATCAAAATTGCTCTCTTGACTATCACTATATCAGGAATAATGACGCTAACTGTACAACATGACATAATTGTTAGCGTTAGTTTCATGTAATATCCCGGGGATTATTTGAGACAAAAATCAGCAGACATCCTTTCGCTCGAACAACATCCTATTAATATACAGCAATTGGGCAATTCAGCCGATCGTACACCGCAATTGATCCCTGTTATCAATCAGACAACATCAGACTGACTGATTGCAATTTTCAGGGCGGTGGGAAACCCCTGCAACTGGCAGCCATAATCAGTAGGATTCATCTTGAGCATAACAATCATATTGGCGGCTATATATTCCATTTTGTCATGAAGCTAACTATTTAGTCCTCAGGGCTTCCCACTTCCTCTCGTTTTTATCTTCCTCTCCTATTCCACACCACCTTATTATGGATACACAACCACCTCCGCCAGGTCAGAGCAGATCAAATACCGGCAGATTGGCAGGCGCTACATCAAATTCGGAAATTCTTGGCACACAACAAGAGGGCAGTCACAAGTTACTTCACAGCGATGCTGCTAATCTAGCCACCAAACATATGACCCAGGATGCACATTTAAAGATCGTCCGCAAGACTAGCAGCAGCAAAAACAAGAAGCATCATGCAGTTGGATGTGTGTATATCCTTATCGAGGCAGATGGCGGTCAATTAGCAGTATAACCTACAGTGGGTTTCCGTAGAGAGCTACATAATGAGTTCATCGCTGCCCGTAATGGGAAACCTGCATAGTCGACAAAGGCATTTGTCCGCACGATCCGCGAAATCGACCATCATGATGTTGTGAGCTCTGAGATTTTCGCAGATGCAATTTCCTGATAAGCGTCCCGGTGGGTGGAAGAAACAGACTTTAATCACCTTAGAGGAGGCTACAGAAGCGTATATGGTAGAGGTAACAGCCGAATTTCATTGTTAGAAGCATCAACTAATGTCTTGTACGTTTTCAACATGTCTGCAACTATGGCAAGGCAAGGAGGTCGGGTACAGCTGGAACAGTCCAACATGCGCCTAGCATTGAATATGGGCAAAATGGCCAAAGAAGGCTTTTCACGCGCCACAATTGACGAAACGAAATATCTCACTAAGAAACCACCCGGCAAGGTCTGAGAAGAGAAGAAGCGTGGTGTTGAGTTTCCTGGGCATAAAAAGGTGAAGGCTGCAATACAAAGACACCCGGCAATGCTTCGTCATAACCACACATCCGGCTGCCTTCCTTGACAAAATGGCACCGCAACCAATGCGCAGACACGCTGGAGACGCAAAGAAACAGGTGCACCTCCCCGCGCCCGACGCAGAGTGCGGACTCGAGAGCCGACTCGACGTCTGACGGGCACACCACCTGCCCCAACCGGTAACCCATCCGGAGCTCAACTGTCTGAAATCGTCAATCTGCCGGCCGGCTATAGGTATTCGGATAGAGCTCTTCCCAGTGCGGAATTCTTCGAGAATCATGAGGATACTGAGCACGATACCAAGTTTTATCCAGATATGCTGACTGAAGATGGTTAGTACACTATGTGTTCTGTAGTAATGCGGGTAACATTCATTTTAAAGACAAAAGCAGCGGATTACGCGATCCTGCAACTGATGACAAGCATTGACCGAAAGACACGGGGTTTCGGAGATTATTATTATATATATCTATGTATTGTTATAGAACAACATAGTGATCAAGAAGAAAGTAAATGAATACGCCATAAAGGCAGACAAAACAAAGTGAATGATGGACTGTGCCAAAATAAATGATTGCATATTGTGGCTACAGCTATCGCAAAATGAGCGTCAACGGAGCGTCAAAGATTTTTGGTCATGTGTCCTGGGAAATCACACCTCCGATAAGTTGTAGTCAGTCATAAAGGAATTTTTCGCTGCCTTTATTGGCAAAACAGATTGCAATGCCCTCCCTGACCAATCATCAAAATGAGCGTCAACAGAGCATCAACGATTTTTCGTCATGCATCCTGGGCAATCACACCTCCAATAGGTTGTAGTCAGTCACAAAGGAATTCTTGGCCGCCTTTATAGGCAAAACAGAGAGCAATACCTTCACTGCCCCATCATGAAAATGAGCACCAACGGAGCATCAACGATTTATGGTCATGCGACCTGGGCAATCACACCTCCAATAGGTCGTAGTCAGTCAGAACGGAATTTTTGGCCGCCTTTATAGGCAAAACAGACAGCACTACCCTCCCTGCGCCGTCATGAAAATGAGCATCAACGGAGCTTCAACGATTTTTGGTCATGTGTCCTGGGAAATCACACCTCCGATAGGTGGTAGTCAGTCATAAAGGAATTTTTGGCTTCCTTTATAGGCAAAACAGATAGCAATACCCTCCCTGCCCCATCGTGAAAATGAGCGTCAACGGAGCGTCAACGATTTTTGTTCATACGTGCTGGGAAAAGACACCTCCGATAGGGTGTATTCAGTCATAGAGGAATTTTTGGCTGCCTTTATAGGCAAAACAGATTGCAATACCCTCCATGCCCCATCATGAAAATAAGCATCAACGGAGCGCCAACGATTGTTGGTTATGTATCATGGGTAATCTGGGGGGCGACAGGTTGCACATTGTCATGAACTGATTATTGACTGCCTTTATAGGCAAAAGTGATGGTGAAACGCTTGCTGCCCCATCTTGAAAATGGGCATCAACAGAGTGTCAATGATTTTTGGCCTTCCATCATGGTTAATTACAGCACAATGTGGCGGTTATTGTCTATATATATCGTTTTGACTGTTATTTTACTCTAAATGGCTCAAGAATAATTAGTGGTAGCTCTGTAAATGAAATAAGTTGTTACTGTCCCGGAGGATGTGGCTAGAATATCCCGTATATATCTGTCTATAAAGGCTGTCATATCCTTCTTTATGGATGTTTGTGATCATGTACCACTCATATTACCAAAGATGCAAGACCAAAGATCGTTGACGCTCTGTTGATGCTCATTTTCAGGATGTGGTTGGGCGCGTGAGTATTCTTGTTTTGCACATCAAGGTGGCTAATACATCAAAAACGAACTGTGACGTACTAAGGTCAAAATTTTACGATTAACAGTAGCATATCTGAATGCGACCATAAATGTGAAACCCGAAACCCAGAACTGCAGATTATAACCGACAGGTCTGCCCAAACCAGGTGAAACCCACGGGTTGACGGGTACGAGTCCAGGTTTGGCCCGCCAAGAGTCTGCAGGTCGGGTTTTTGGACGGTTCTGAAACTGAACCGACCAGTTTTTGTGATCCAAATCCGGACCCGTTGCTAACACTATTTGACAGTGTATGACAAGTGCATCCCAGATATGATTTGAGCCCATGATTTTGGACAAGGTACGACAGCATTTCATGAGAACCTCTGACGGACCACATGACCTTGTTGGTTGGGACAGCAGATGAAGTCCACCCACCATCACTGCCTCATATTCAGTTGCCTCTGCCTTCAGATGTGTGACAATTGCTTCGGCTGCCAAGTTGATACTATGTGCCATTCATCGAATCTGAGTGTGTGTACGTTCAATAACTAGGTTGAGCTTCTGTGTGTCAGAAAACATCTTATCATTAACTGATGCATTATCTGTTGTAATTCTAGGTATATGCTGTTCGATATTCCAGTCCTTTAAAACCCGGAGAAGTACTATAGTAACATTTGCCGCAGTATGTGAACCCCTTAATAGCTTGAAAGTAATCACAATATCATGCAGTTGCACATTAGGATCCATCCAATGAGTAGTAATTCTCAAATATGCTCACCGGCTAAAGGAAGAGGACCAAGCATCACGAGTTAGACTAATGTGCTCTCCATCAACTGTAGTATGATTTTGAAACTGCTCTCTGAGTTGTGGTTTAAAATTATCATGTGATGCGGTGATGTCTTTAGCAAGTGTGCATTGGGAAAGTAAGGGTGCAGCACTATTAAGATACCGAATCAATTGTCAAGTGTAGCTGATTCAACCAGGGAAAATGCGGAAGTTGTCTCCACAATGAATGCAGCAAGCAATTCCCGCTAGGTCTTTTCTCAGAGTTGCTCTCCCAAAATCCATCCACTGTTCTCAGCTGCAGCAGCCGTTGACCAAGGGTTGTCAAGTGATGATTTCAATTGTAAGGTACCCGCGTCATTGTGTTGTTTCTGCTGCTTATGTAGGTATCCTGCCTCTTCTGCTGCATCGGATGGTAAACTGTGGGGATGGTTTCGAAAGGGACAGCTATATCCACTGGTTGTCTTGTCATGATCTGGGATTGGGCCCCACGCATGAGGGCAGTGACAGCATCGCACAATATGATACTCAGTCGCCATTTTCTTATGCTTCTTAATCCCTGTGTGAGTAAGCTTTTGTGATGAGCAGTCGTTATCAGAATCTTCGAGAGTCATTGATGAACCATCTGGACTAGCGATAAATGCAGAATACTGTTGTGGATCGGCTTTCTCACGAAAGATCATATGTTAAACATAGAGCAATCCGTTCTCCCTTGTTGAACACAGGCCTGATCGAGTGCGGGCTCCAGCTCTCTGATAATACATTTCTACCGTTAGTGTATGTTAGTACAAGTTATAATATCATGGCCAGAAAATTCAATACTGACCCCATTTGCCTGCTTGTTGAAGTCTAAAGGCTGTGATATTGTCACTTTTGGATGAGGTCATACTGATTCTGAGTGGTGGCAGTGTGCTGTGAGACAGAGAGTAGTTGGCACTTGAAGGATACTTCAGATCAATGAAGTGGTGATGATACTATAGCTCTCTCTCCCGTTGATTTGGAACTGTATGTCATGGTGTCTGTTTAACAATAACCATGGAGAATGACTTCTCTTATATACTTGCAAGTACGGTGACATGATGTTAGACCGAGGCATGCAGGAAGGTCATCATGCCGAGGCATGGACGTCATAATGCCCTATGTCCTGACGATGACTTATATTCAAACATCAAGTGCCCGCATGGCCACACTGTCATGACTAGATGACGTGGGCCAAGTGGTATACAGTAATACTGTAAAAGTGAATGATATTGTGTTTCATCAGACTGATAGGTAGAATCGGTGGAAGCTGTATTTTGAACCCCTATTTAGACCATGAGAGCTAACACTAGAGTGCAGACTTCTGAGTTTCAAAGCCTGTATTTACAGGTGACCTTTTTCAATAGGCTGGGCAAAGCTTGAGCCGAAACTCAAGTTTTTCGGCCTGGAGACTCGAGCCGACTTGCAAGTTTTAGCATGGAGCTCAAGCCTGCTCGAGCTTCAAGGCTCGAGCTTTAGACTCGAGCCGACTCGGCTCACGCCCATCACTATTTATAATATTTGATTGATTCCGCGAACGAACCAGTTGGTTCACGGAGGTGGGTTATAGACTCCGTGAACGAACCGTCAGTTCATGGAAGGCGGGCCTCTGTGAACTGACTGGTCACTCCGCAGAGGGACAGAGTCCGCGAATGGACTAGAACATGAATTTTCACTCGCCACTGGTATCTCCAATCTGTTGCATGTGTACCTGCATCGTGAGCCTCACAGCTCAGGTCCGTTTGATATGCAGTTGGTGTATGAAGATATGCCTCAGGAGAACGGCCCATATCAGTGCAGAGCGGCTCATATCAGTGCAACCGGATATGCAAACAGATAAGAGATATTAAGACGAATATGGCTGTGAATATGGGAGACGGTCTGTATATATACGGGCCTTCTGGCCTTGAGAGATCAGTCAATCAACAAGTCAAAGAAGCATTCAAAGTAACACAATCCATGGACTTCTATAGAATTCCACCGAACTCCGGGCTCTCTTGTATATAAAGACGGGATTCTCCCTGAGATAGTTCAATAGACTTCTTCTACTTTACGCCCGCAACAGCGAGGGCTCAATACCTTCGAGTTATTTTGCGTAACAACACGCAAAACTTACAATTTTTGCTAATGTTACCGTCTTCTCACACAGTATAGCTCCAAACATACGGCGGCCTGAAGTAATAAAGCTTTCATATCTTCATCGCAAGCTACCACAAACGAGCTTGAGTAATAACCAAAAACAATCATCAGCAAATATGCAAATCAACTATAGGCGGCATTATGCACACAAACGTACACCTGCAGTTCATAATAAGCTTCCCGTGGACCCTTGCGCGATGTGCAGTCCGTAGTGAACGTATTGACAACGACGCGCTGGCATGGCTCATTCGAAGTCTACATGAACAGCAAAGTCTATGAGTCAATGCTGGCTAGGGTATCCAAGTGCACTCGACTCCAAGCTTCCAAGTGCACTCGTCTCCATACTTCTAGCTGTACTTGTCTCCGCGCACTCGGGGTATCCTTACTCTAAAAACCCAAAATTGACAGCCGCTCGAGACTCCATTGACTGCGGCCTGATTTAGGGGCTTTCATGATGTCAAATGATCTACTAGATGCCTTCTAAATGTTCGCACTCTTAGATCGTGAATCCACCGATTTGTTCTCGAGCATTAGTCCAATTTGGCATTTTTGAGCGGGCTGGATCCGGGAACATAGAGTCAAGTTTGCTTAGGAGCTTAGAGTTATGTTCACCTGGGAGCATGGAGTCAAGCTCACTTGGGAGAATTGAGTCGAGTACACTTGGGTGGTTGGAATGTACTTGGGAGCAGGAAGTCGAGCGCACAAGCTTGGGAGCGTGGAGTTGGGTGCGGGGATTTTGAACTGGATGAAAATAATCTGAAATACTATAGTGCTATATGGAACGGAGTGGTGGATGCTGATAAACAATTTTTACCATGTACAAACTTGTTATCGAGATTCCATGTTCTGTCATGGTAAATCACTCGCACCTTTCCTGCTTGCAGTTACGATATGGAAGTTGGGGAGAACCGTGTGCGTGTATTCTATGGTACAGAGAAGAGAGAAGGAGAAAGACTCGAGATATATACAGGAGGCATCGGCCCCTGCAGCAGTACCGTGTGTCAGACCTGTAATATCATGTACATCTGTAACAGTGGTTGTTACATATCCGGTGGCAAGTGACTCAGAGTGGCGAGTGGCGAGTGGCGAAGCATGAAAGTTTTTTCTCATAATTCTCTGTATATATCTCGAGCCTTTCTCCTTCTCTCTTTTCTCTGTACCGCAGAATACACGCACACGGTTCTCTCCAACTTCCATATCGTAACAGAGATCTTTCGTGGTTGCCCGCTATAGGCTGCCGTATCTTCAGTGCCCCGGTATTCCAACTATCTTCCATCACAAACTAGGAAGTGCGTTGAACCTCACCTACTCCGGTCACAATGTATCACTTAAAATGTGCCAAAGTCGAACCGATAAAACGGATGCTTAGTCGTACACAATGCCGAACCAACTGTATGCAAGTAACAGACAGGCTTTAGTAAAAGACAATTACAAAAACCCCCACTCCTGTTCCCCGAACAAGTGAGCATCTTAAGCTAATCTAATTATGTATGAGAAACATACCTTACTTTTCTCAACCACCCCCAATAACCCGTTCACGACGACGGCGTTCTCATGGCTACCACTACCACCGTCCACATTCTGTACACACTTACCCGATACGAAAGGCAGCGAGTTGTAGTCGGCGAGTCGCAGGGAAGTGTCAGCGTTTGGGGTTTCAGTTCGGGGTGCGATTTTCGGACGACGGTGGTCGATTGGTTGCGCCTCCTGTCTCGTAGTGCTAAATATCGTAATCGATGGTGGCGTTTGGGGTCTCGTGAGGCATGTTCGGATTTCGGAGCGGTTACGTTCCGATACCAACCCGCGAATTCGGTTGGTGCGATGCCATAATTCACATGTCGAATTTTTAACGTTGTGGCGGAGGCGGTGTTTTCTGGCACTAGTAACTCCGCCGTCGGTTGAGCTCTTCCGGGCCGGTTTACCACAAATTATGTACATGATAAGGGTTTCGATAAAAGTTATAAGACTTATAAAACTATCTTTTTTACATCTAGGTGATGGGAGCCTTATCAAAGCCTTATAGAATGCTGTTCTTAGCCCATAAAAAATCCCGAATGCTCCTCTAAGAGTTTACGACAAGATTTTAGTTTTATAAGTCTTGCAACTCTTATTGATACACCTATAATGTAGGTATAATAGATTCCTTTTCCCGGCGGCGGAGTCCTATTCTAGTAACATAGGGGATGGCGAAAACCGGCGATACGGAAGAGGAAAGAGTTACTTAGGTGGAGGTATGTTGGTGACTTAATGCGTGAAACCTGTTCTCATTCTCAGCCGTATTATTGCATACGATGCGGCGAGACATATCTCGAAAAGAAGAAAAGTGACAGTTACACACTTCCTACCAAAGGGTACTGGCGAGAAAAGCAAATATATTAATAGAGTAACTATAGTGGTAGCACCCTGGAATTCATCGTATCACCTGTACGAGTTCACGCGCAAAAAGATGAGACGCAAATATCAACGGATGCTCGTCGAATCAGTTACAATTTTACCGAAGCCGTAAGAACTTATAAATCGCAGGATTTTTTGAGGTGGCTAACTTCAGATTTCAAACTATCACAATTCAGCAACTTTTGTTAATAACATGCATTGGCGTTATGGCGCTTGTAGTTTGCGCATGTTTTATCAGTTTCTTTCTGCGGCTGTACTGCTCGGATCGGTGAAGAAACAAGTGTAATACCACCGAGCGCACGCTATTGAGGGTGGAGTAAAACCATTGGGTGCAATGGGTGGGGGTAACGGGTTCCCGATTTAAACCCACTGCTTAATCTTGACATCCACATCCAATATTCTGTAATAAAACCTCTTGTCCCCTATGAACATAATCTGTATGATGTTACCATGCGCATCAGGATCAGGGAACAAATGGAGGAGCTGATATCCGCTATTGGTTTTACTATTGGCGCAATCGTGCTCAGGTTATATGCATGTATCTGCACAATGCACGAACCATTCTAAACAGAAGTATGTAGGACCTAGAGGATTGGTCTATGGCTGCAGAAAGTTACAGCGGGCGGCTAATGGGGAAGATTGAAAGTCACAAGAAGGCTTATCACACTAGAATAGTAACTTGCTTGAGACATGCATAAACTTGCAGATCACAACCTTTATTCAGTGAATCGAATCGCACAAGGCCTAGGATCAGAAATTAAGATATACGTAAATGAGAATGGCAACTATTAGAGCTGCTTCACATGAACTGAGTTTTGATATGATATAAGTAAACGAACTCCTTACATTGGCATTTTCCTACACAGAAATCATCGAACTCAATCGTTTTTCCCTTTACTGGGCCCTGAATTGCCATTGCAGACGACATTCAAAATCCAAGTCTTAACTAAGATGGAAATTTGGAAAGCTACTCTAATTATTTTGGTAGTATCTGGGGGGGCTCAAGGCGCGACCGATGGTGGCGACGATGTCACAAACAACCTTTTCTCTGATTTGGCGCCGTATGTATTATCACCGACCGTAGCCAGACAATGCTGATGATTCCTTAGATTGCTTGCTCTTTTTGGTGAACAGTTTGCAAAGCAATTCATGAGCGAATCATGTAAGTTGTAATAGAATTTCTCTTGCGATGGGATGCATTGAAGACTCTTCTTACAGCGTATTGCCGCGTGAGCGTGGTTAAAGACGTTAATCTGACACTATTTGTGGATAGTGGGGTGGTTAGACCACATCATATTCGCGATGGCACCGCTGGGCATAATCACAGCGATTGTGGGAGCGATTAGAGTTGGCGGCCCGCAATGGCTAAGGGCGGTTATCGGACGTGCAAGAGAAAACCGTGCTGCTCCTGAAGTTGAGCTAATGTCTTCCACTTCTCACGAAGTCTGCGAATTGTGGAATGGCCAAGCAGTAGTAAGGATGGTCGGAAAACCGGAGATTCAACAGCTTGTGTATATCGAAGAACCTGAAGATAAGCATGGGCGTGAAGATTGGTTTGGTATCTACACGGTTGCAGCCGCGACAGAAAGAGGGTACTTAAAACGAGAAGGTAAAGCGGGATTTGTTTACCCTGATCTGAAGTTAAGTGAAATTAGCTGAATCCGGTCAAAATTCCAGACTGTCAAGATCATTTTGTGTCACAATTGAAAACCGTAGCTGCAGTCTTTTTTAATATCACAAGTAGGTCGAATTTGTCCCTCTTGCCGAACCAAATTCTAAGCGTAATTTACAGAGAAACTTACACACCATTTTGATATGCGATATTTTCAGAGAGTCAGGCAGAGCAATGCTTTTCAGGTCATGGAAGCAGGTGAAAATCTGCCATCGAGTGGGCAACCGCCGGATGTGCAACCGTCCAACCAAGAGCTATCCAATGCGCGGTCTCCAAGCGGCCACAACGCCCCCAACCGAGCCTTGCATTCTGGCTATACTTCATCTTCCGGAGAAGCCCCTAATATCTCCCTAAACGTTCATGGTGGCACCAGAAACGGTGATCTTTACATCGTAGCGGCTTGTGGCGTTGTATTGCAGTTTGGTGTGTTAATACTGTCGGGTCTCGCTGTTTACTACCCAGGATGGAACTTGAAATTCAAGAAAGATCGTCGACCAGTCCAAGATTACGCATATCCATTGATGGCAGCCGGAACGCTTGTTTTGGCAACTGGGATGATCATATGTTCAGCCGTAATCGAGAAAAGTACTGCCGAAGTACAATGGGTTGTCGGTGAGCCGCTTAATAAAGTTCCAGCTCGTGCGGCAAACCCTCTGGCGACAAACCTCCCGGCTGCAAACACCAATCTGCCGGTTCGGGATGCTCCATCAGCCGATGCTATTCCATTAGACAATCTAGATTCTGCAGCCAATATACCAGCAACAAGCAGCCAGCGGGGACAGTTGAAAGCTCATATACTGTGGCTCCAAAAAAAACATACATGTAGCGACCAAAGTTTCGAGTCCTATGTAATCTTTGCTAAAGGCTCTCGAGAGGCAATTTTAGAGTCTCGTCGTCGTTCTCCGGGGGACATTGGGCAAGAGGACAACCAACAACCCACCTGGTGGTCGCGATTGAAAGCAGCAGTCGCTTCGAATAGCACGGAAGGTTTCACCTTACTAGGAGCCGTAATATCATTGATCGGATTTGGGATGCAATTTCAAGGTCTACGTGGACTCAATTGGACCGCTTCTATTTCTCAACTTGTCGCAGTCTTTACGATGACAATGTTCAGGGCTTGGCTCCGTCGTGGCCTTGTTGTTCGACCAATAGCCAAGGAGGTACTGGATGGATGTGAGATGGATTGGTTAGCTCTGAGGATAGCTAAGGATAATGGAATTTGGAGATATGTTGGGGAGGATAAATGTGAGATTCCTAGTGACACCCCCAGCTATCACTGGACCGTTATCACTAGTCCCAAAAACTTTGCATGTCAGGGTTCTTGGGCCCCTGAAGCTCGAAATGCAGCTGGAAGACCGCGTGTGGGCGAAGGGCTGATTGCCGGCGAGGGACAAACGACAACCATAGGAGACAATACAACCAATGCACAAAAAGCAGTAAGGGTTAGGCAAAGACTAGGCCACTTGATGAAATGGGTCGGACCAGCATCAAAACCGGCTATTTCGGTTGCTGCAGCCATTGCTGAGGTTATGAATACATTTGTGCAAGTGGATGGTAACGAACGCGAAGTATTCTACTGGTTTTTGGAAGTTGAGGTTGGCACGATACTCTCAACAGAAGGCTCTGATATCGGCGATAGCAACCAATTAATGCATTTCGAAGATGGAAGGACAAAATCAAGAATCAAATTTAAAGTTAGATACACGGAGAAATGCAGGTGGATGGCAGATGCTACAGAGATCGAGGCTGCCTTGTCGCTATGGATTTGCCATATCCGTGAACGGGAGCAACTACAAAGGCTACGTCAGGATAAGAACACTGGGGATGGAAAAAGTAGTGACTGGCTCCAGGAAAATTTGTCTCTGAAAACCAAAACCATTCGACTGTTAGGACCAGATACTGAGAATCTCAAGAGGGATTTGCAATGGTGGATTGGAGATGTTGGCGAATTCATAGAGCCAGAAAACCCCAACGATCAACCTTTGGGATTTATAGGTCTAGAGCCAAAAACCACTGTTACCAGTATGTTATTGCGCATTTATCCATCCGGTATCTCTCTAACAGATTCACAGACCAACAGAACCAGATAGCGGCTAATATCTCCCCCTTAGGCGTACACTCAGAGATACCTTTGGAGCATTTGTTGGCGCAACACATGTTTTCAGCCTTCATGTGGGCCATCGCAGAGAAAGTACCATATCACTTCATTCGGAACGGCGAGACAACAGTGGAGAATAGGGACCCATTCCGGTCGGGTCGCTCATTGTTATCTTCGAGAATCGAAAACTCGGTGCTTCTGCAAGTGGCTAATTCTCTTCAGACCATTGGATTAGTCAGCAACACAAAAGAGGCTTATATTTGTATTATCCCACCACTCAGTTGCGCCAACAAGCTTCCTAATGATGCTGTGGTTGACTTTGTGCGGCAACGTACGAGAGATTACGAATTAAGGGGAAATTGGGATAGGATTGGTCCAATATACAAGAACCTTTTCCAGATCTGCAAGAGCTTTGGAACTGAGCACTCGGTTGCACATAGATCCATTGCCGTTCTGACAGATATTTACCGATCAGTCACCGTCACCCTCCAAGATCGTATCGATCAGCAGCGCGGAGAAGACGTCCTTGATGTTTTGAAGCAAGATCTGCTAACGGAGTTGTTAACCTTCGGTAAAAACAACATTCTCAACCTTGCAAAGCTGTACCATATTCAGAAACGATTCAATATGCGCGACGACCTGCCGCTTGAAATGCAGAAGGCATTGGATGCAATTGCCGACAACACTGTACACCAGTTCTTTGGGCAGCCGTGGTTTTCAAGATTGGAACCGAAGGGTCCCCGTTGGAATATTGAGGATATTGATGTAAACGAACCAGACATTCTAGGCTGCGCTCCTCTTCATCACGCTGCAAGATTGGGTTTCGAGGCGGTTGTGAAGCAGCTGCTAGTTGGTGGTGCGGATCCAAAATCAACAGATATTGCGGAATGGACGCCTTTGCACTACGCTGCCGAAAATGGAGAGTGTGCGGTTGTCAGGACCCTGCTTGGGTATGGGGCAGATATTGAGATGCAGGGCAGGGATGGAATTCGGCCATTACATTGCGCAGCACGATTTATTAGCCATAGTAATACCGAGCACGTGGCAAGTCTCTTACTGCAAGCAGGGGCCAAGATGGATATCCAAGATAGTTCAAGAAGAAATCCACTTCACTGGGCTGCGTACTACGGAAATGAAAAGGTGGTCAAACTGTTATTAGAGAGAGGGGCATATGCAGGCTCACGAGACGACCATGGGCGCACTGTTCTCCACTTGGCAGTCATCAGAGGCGATATAAAAACCGTGGAATTCTTGCTGGATAAAAGAGTAGACATTGCGGCAGTGGACAGAGATGATGCGACCAGTCTCCATCTGGCTGCTTGGAACGGCCATGAGACCGTCGTTCAACTACTACTTCATTCCAAGGCGGACAAGAATGCTAAGGACTCCGATGCATGGACTCCCCTTCACCGAGCAGCCTCGAAAGGCTACCAAGCTGTCGTGCTGCTACTACTTAATTACAAAGTCGACAAGGATGCCAAGGACAGCATTGAATCGACGGCGCTGCACCGGGCAGCTTCGAAAGGATATGAAGCAGTCGTGCGGATACTACTTGAGAATGGGGTCGACAAGGATTCCAAGGATAGCAATTTATCGACGGCACTGCACCAAGCAGCCTCGAACGGCCATCAGGCTGTCGTGCAGCTACTACTCGAGCGCAATGTCAACAATGATGCCAAGGATAGTAATTCATCAACAGCGCTGCACCAGGCAGCTTCAAACGGCCATAAGGCGGTCGTGCAGCTACTACTCGATCGCAATGTCGACAAGGATACGAAGGACGGTAATGAATCAACGGCGCTACACCAGGCAGCCTCGAATGGGCATGAGGCGGTTGTGAAGCTACTACTGGAGCGCAATGTCGACCACGATACGAAGGACAGCAATGATTCGACAGCACTGCACCAGGCAGCCTCGAACGGGCATGTGGAGGTTGTGAAGCTGCTATTGGAGCGCAATGTCGACAAGGACGCCAAAGACTGTAATAAATCGACGGCGCTACACCGGGCAGCTTGGAACGGCCACGCGGCAGTGGTGGCTCAATTAATTAAGTCTGGGGTCGACGTTGAGGCTCAGGACAGCGATGGTTATACGGCACTGCACTGCGCGGCTTGGAACGGCCACAAGGAGGTATTGGCACTGCTGCTCGATCACAAAGTGAAAAAGGATGTTACGGTTAGCAACGGCTGGACGGCGCTGCATCTGGCGGCTTCTAACGGTCACCAAGCGGTGGTGCAGCAGCTGCTTGCGCATAGCGCTGATAGTGCGGTCACCGCCAGCAATGGATGGACCGCGCTGCATTGGGCAGCTCGAAGTGGCCACGTGGAAGTGGTTCAACTGCTACTCAACAGCAACGTTGACAAAGAGGTTGAGGACAGCGAAGACAGGACCGCATTGGACTTAGCAACTTCGCGCGGCCACACGGCGGTTATGCGACTATTGAGTGGCACCGTCCCACGCCAACCGCCTTCCATATCATGAGCTTTATATAAGGTAGTCGAAATCCTGTTTGGTTAAGCCTGTCCTGTATATGGCACTTACTACTGTGTTGCTGACATATTCATAGCAGGATATACGATATACGACGGGAAAACTATAGGGATTGTTTCTCTGCTTTTGGGACGGTTCTTTCATATTACTAGCTTCAGTCCACACTTCTTTATTAAGATATATGTACCTGTAGAGTTAGAGAAGGATTTAAAGGGGTAATCAAGCATCGTGACTGGGTAGTAATGAGAGTGCTGTGAGCAAGAGGGTGGTTTGGATGAACATTCCGAGTTATGGATCGGCTGTATTCACACTGAGACCAAGCTTTCTTGCCATTTCCGGTATATCCTTGGGTTGCTGTTTGAGTGCGTTAGGTTTTCTACAGGAGAGCTGGTTTTATGGATAAGATCTGTATGGAGGGATGGGGGAGAGGTATAGATAAGGTGCGGGTCAATCCACGTTTTACCATTATCTTAGGCTAGCACTAAGAGCTTTAATTCCAACGAGAGAACATGGCAAGTCAGACGTACGAGTGAGAAATGTTGTTGATTGGAGTCTATTCTCAGATAACCCTAACCCAACGCACACTAAATAACCTTAGTATAATTTTGTTTTACCTTCATGTCGTACGGCGATGAGATGCAGACGCGGCCCTAAAGAGGTGAGAACGACGGTGAGAGAGGTCAGATTGATTAGACTGATTAGATGAGGATTAGATGAGGATTAATACGTACATTGGACACTTTCGCAGGGCATAGTGTTTAGGATGGTAACCCTTAGTCACGGCCACAGGAGCCGAAGGCGAGTTTGGGCCAATTTCACACCTAAGTGACGATTGTTTTTGTTTAGATATTACTTCCATACCGTTTAGTACAAACCGGTGTGTACAAGTCATCAATATATATACGGACACTTTTGTGGGGCATCCGTTTCGAAGTATTTAGACTGGTAATGATGAGAGTTCGCTGAGTCACACGCCCAAAGGGAGCTGAAGGCGAGTTTGAACCAACCCTACACGGGTTTTAATTAAGTGACGACTGTGGTTCACCTAGGGTTCCAAGACCAATGACTGATTTGGACTTTTTACTTCTACGCCTTGTGGTACCAATGGATGTCCATTTGTGATCTTATATTAGATCACATGTAGAGCATGGCGAGATATTAGAGCCGAACTTGGACTTTTATCATCTTTTCTTCCCACATCATCATACTATTCACTTATTGCTATCTCTGACTGCAGGTGGCCTCATCGTCATCATTGTTTTTTCTCCTCCATCTTTCGTCTACGTCATACCTATGACAACCTTAATAGAAACTTGTTTCTATTTCTTTACTCATACATATACCCGTCGTGTATTATTCTATCACTCGTTCCCATGAGAGCATTTGTATTCATCTAACTCAACTATATAATCGCCAGTAACAAACCGTTATAGTAGTTCTGCTATTTAAAACTGTATTACACACAGGTACTCTTAATTTGAATTACTCATTCCAAAAAGAAAAGGCCGTCTTACCCCGCTACACGACCGGTTTTCTTGTTTTGTTGAATATTTCAACCTTAAAAGTCGTTGGAGGGCACCGATTACGATCAGCGCTAGCGTGTCAGATAAGATAGTGTAACAAATCAAACAAAATACCGCCCGCTATGAGGTAATAAATTCATGGCTATGGTACTCGGGTATGGAGGACCAAATCGGAACTGTTTTAGCTTCGATCCATATATGTTTCTATAGAAGCAGGGATTAAACCGTTCTGATTTCACCTTCCATACCTGAGTACATACTAAGTTACGAAGACTTTAAAATAAGTTTTATTTAACAAAGCGGGATAGAGTTTGTAGCGTTATTCAAAGTTGCTAAATATAGGTAGCCTTTGTTTTCGGAGGTTGCGGTTCACACTGCCGGGGTAAAGTTACCTTGCTTTGACCTTGGTGTTAGTTCATTTGGAGTGGTGTGCTAGGCTGAAACTGCTCCAACGCCAATGGTATGAGAAACGCTAGCTTAGTTATAGACTGATTGGCGCTAGTTTCAGCTCGCATTCTCTTGTCTGCAGGAGCATCTATGAGTGTTCGCAAATGCTGGTTTATCTGCCGTGTAACGGACACCCAGAGAATTATTATTGGTCCAAATCAGCCAATCTCCAACCTTTTTGACCCTGAGGCACACACCAGAAAAAGAAATTATACCAGGATGACTATAAGTGAAGGTTGGGGCCGGACGACCACTGACTAACTTACCTATCCTACCTACCGTACCTACGATCTTAGAACTGGGCTTGATTCACTGACCAACATTATGGCTGCCTTCATTTCTCGTATTTTGGCTATTCAAAGACGGAAGCAATATCAGGCCGCGGTTTGTGGCAGACTTCTCTTTGCTCCATATGCTTTTGCTGATGTAACGCAGGAGGGACTCTACCCTTTGTATCCACCGAGTCCACAACCGGATTGGGGAACTAAGCACAATGGAACCGCGGTTGAGTCTGTGCTACCTCAAAGAGACGTGCTCATACATCTCGGCGCTAACCAGATTAATTACTTTCAGCATAGTCGCTATTCATGGTGTCGGCGGAGATCGAATCAACACCTGGTGCAAAGGCGATACATTGTGGCTTCGTGATTTGCTACCCGAGTACCTATCTGACTTTAGTTTACGAATTTCATCTTTTGGGTACAATTCTACTATATTTGGTCGCTCTTCTTCCTCGCAGATTCGCGATTGTGCCGAACGGCTGTTAAAAGAACTTTATATGAATCGGGGTGATGTACGGGGAAGCTTGCCACATGGCGCCTGTTATACTGATAGTGCCAGACCGACACCACCGGGATCCCCATTATCTTTGTGTGCCATTCGCTAGGTGGTATCGTCTGCAAGCAGGTAACCGTTTTCGTTCAAATATTGAGGTTATTGCGCTTCGATTGACCCAGTGTAGGCACTCAATACAGCCCACAGTAATGCTCGCTATAGCGACATCAAAGATTCGACAAAAGGCATCATTTTCATGGGGACGCCACATCTGGGGGCGGATATAGTGCGCTGGGGTCAAGTCTTGGCACATATCCGCAACCTCGTCAGCATCGGATCCATCAAAACAGACTTGCTCAAAGACTTAAAATCGAAATCCAAACAGTATGGAGAAATTGCCGCATACTTCGTACAAACTGCCGCGGAACTTCAGATTGTGTCTATGTTCGAATGTAGACCCACAAAAGGAGCTATGGTACCTTCCAGAAGCAGCCTCACCTGGTGTTGTGTTAATATTGTCTTAGATTGTGAGCAAGGAAATAGCAACCCTGCACTTGCCAAAAGAGCGAACAATTCCTATAGATTGTAGCCACCTTGACATTTGTCGATTTTCCGGTACTGAACGCTACTATTCCATGGTGTCTGGGGTCATGTTGGAACTCATAGAGCTCAATTACCCAGGATCAAGTAAGTACAATCCATGCATTGTAATTTATAAAGTGTAGTTCCATTATATTGGGCGTGCACTCCGACACCACTGTTTAACCATACTCCCCATAGAGCAACGCATGCAAGCGGCTAATATCCAGTGTCAAGACAATAATAGCAATGAAAACTTCCGCGAAGGTTCGCCCTTCAGGTTGTCCTATTGTAATTCGAGGTGGAGGTGCTGACTTGCAACAGAATGTCTGCAACGTCTCTTCTTTCCAGAACTCAATGCTCCAATACAAAAGATTAAATCAAAACATCAAGAACCATTTGAGTGGATCTGGCATCATCCAAAGTTTGAAGAATGGGAACAAATTGAATCTTCGTCGCTCTTCTGGTTGCAAGGCATGCCCGCTAGTGGAAAATCCACGCTAACCAAGTTTGTGCGATTGGGCCTCGAACAAAGACCACGTCTTAGTTCATTCCCTGTGTTCGGTGTTGTGGATTTCTTCTATAACTGTCGAGGTAGTGAAGCGCAGAAAGGTCACCAGTTCATGCTACGATCTATCTTATACCAGATTCTTCGTACGATTCCGAGCAACTGGTTGAGGTTCCGAGAAGTATATTCACCATACCGTATCGCCCCAGGCGTCCCTTCGGATCTGGATTTTGATACACTGAAGCTGTTGTTCACTAAGCTAATCAACCGTATTCATTTCCGAACGGTTCTGTACGTCATCATCGATGCCATCGACGAATCAGACCAAGTAAGACGACAGGAGATCCTAGGGCTATTCAACAACCTCTGCTGCTCCCCAACAAAGTTGATCTGGAAAATATTTATTACCAGTCGTCCAATTCCTGAAGTTGCAACTTCCTTCAGAGACTGCCTAACGCTCAGGCTCGAGAATAAGACATCATCTGACATACAGCGCTATGTTCAATTCGAGATCAAGCGGATGAATATCAGCGGTCTTGGTTTGGAAAAGGTCGTTGACGGCTTGGTTGAGCGTTCTAGAGGAGCCTTTTTGTGGGTAAAGCTTGCCATCATCGAGCTGGAAGAAATGGCCAGCACTGGCTGCACTATTGGAGAAATCGAAAAGCGGCTCTGGTCACTCCCATCAGAATTAGAAGATGTTTATGGACGACTATTGGCGAAATTGGTGGAACAACCGACAGTTTCGGCGCGACTATTTCATTGGGTTGCTTATTCCCTACGGCCTTTGACTCTGACCGAAATCAAGGTAGTCATGGCTGTTGGTAGCCTTGGCGAATCGTTTAGCGAATCGTTTAGCAACACAGACCTCGAGGAGAATGGGGCAATCAGACAAGGACACGTTGAGCGTCAGCTGAAAATGCTTTGCGGAGGCTTAGTTGAGGTAGAGAACAACACTGTTCGGTTTATTCACCTGACCGCACGGGATTATCTGATGGGGTTGCCCGAGTCATCGCAGTTCCATATCTCCCAAGATTCCGGTGATGAATATATAACGTCAACTTGTAACCGCTACCTGAAGTACATGGAAGGTGCGATTGGAGCTTGCAAAGTACCAGAGGATCCCGACATGTGCAATAAAGATCACCTCTACCGGGTTATAGATTTCTTTGAGAATCTCCATCTCTTTAGCTATGCCATTTATCATTTTAGTGCACGAAAGGCATTAGGTGGTGATAATGCGCAAGTGTTTCAGACGCTGAGCAGGGCGTTTCGGACGGCTATAAGAGAAAGTAACTCTGAAGCAATCGCCCGGTTGCTGAGAATTGTGGTTGGCAAGCAGGACACAGAAAAACCTATACTGGATGTGAATGTTGACTGTGGGCCTCGTACGGAACTATTGAAGGTCGAGGACGAAAATCACCTCCATCCCATCCACGTTGCCGCAGCACGAGGCGATAGGGATGTAGTAGCGTTGCTGATTGACTGGGGAGCGATGACACTGAATACCACTAACAAATGCGGTATTACACCACTGCACCTGGCATCCGAGAATGGGAACGAGGCCACCGTGCAGCTGCTACTCGAGAAAGGCGCCCGCGTCGATGCCCAGGCCAAGGACACATATGCGTCAACCCCACTGGATTTCGCGGCTAAGAATGGCCAAGAAGGGATGGTCCGCCTTCTCCGCGATTTCCAAACACGTTGTCGCACGTCATCCTGGTAATACTTTCGACAGCTTTGTAGTGTAAGGCCAATTTCATAAAAATTTGGATTGTGAGGCGTCATTGTCATAAGTCTTAGTTCGCTGACAAATGCCATGAACTGAACACACAGATTCTCATATTTTCTCCTAGACTTCACAATAATCTAACATCTATTAAGTTGTCCAGTTACCCAAATGGGTAAGTCGCATGTCATGATGAGTGAGAAGGAAGTTCGAGAAATATTTGCATCACGTTATAGTAATCGATTGGAAAATGCGGTGGCGAAAGGGACTTTGGTTATTCGGTTCAATTCTTTGGAAGGAGCCTATGGAAGGAATGCCGGATGACACTACTGCAATATGAAATTGTGTTCAAAGCTGAATGACCCGGTATGACAGATATGCAAACGACGATGCACTTAATTTATGTGACCAACGGCCGAGTCCGCTTCAGTTACAGCGCTTACAACTCTGCAAAGCCCAAGTTTTTCCTTTCCTACAATAAACACCGCTATAACCACGTCACCCAATAACTCGAGAACACTTAAATGCGAATGATTGGCAGCAGTTAGCAATAGCTAGAGAATGATCAAAGTCGGTAAGCGGCGATACTCCGGGCATTGCCGGTGGGGAAATTATTCTGCGTCATTAGTAATTGTCCTTAGCCCTATCTGGGATCGGTTTTCTATATGCTGTATTCGGGAACTAAGGTAAAGGTTACGAAATTCTTCATTATCCTTCGAATTCGCCCTCATAAAATCAATTATACACATTTTCCAAACGATACTTCCAAGCTAAGGTAGAATACACCCTCGATCCCGCTTTCTCAATCTGGCCTAGCTCGCCGATGTCATCTATCCATGGTCTTTATTTTCTCATGTAGCGCCGCGACTTAGCAGAAACTTCGGAACATCGATTCCGCCAGCAGTTAAAATCTTTCATATGATTAGGCGGCATGCATTGCTGCTTGCAAACCGCGATTTCCACTCCCATCTACCGTGTCCACTCAGCAACATAAGCTCGTCATGTGGCGTATTTTTCATGGTCATACATCTGTTCTGACGTTGACATCTTGATTATATTTAGGGATTCAACTTGGCCAGCTGATATGACGTTCAAATTGCACATCTCGATACAGCATCTCTGCAGATCACGTCAATCCCATCCATCGTATGACAATATTAGCGGTGAAAGCATCGCATTCGTCATTTCTTTCTTAAAATCTTGCTCTGTGTCAGATTTTGTGTACAGATATTTCTTGAAAACTTGTGAACCAAGTGTACTCTTGCCATTTGCGCGCGTGATACTCAAGCACATGTGGGGGTTACTATATGTAAAAAGAAATCAAGTTCCAAAAGCGTAGATTATGTGACTCGCCTAATCCGGTGTGCCATGCATGAACCAACCGTCTTGACAACATGCAAATGCCAGGGTATCGGGCAGTGCAGTACTTATCACCGTACTTTCGCCCAACCAGAATAGAGTATTCCTGCCACACCGAGTTCTCAACCTTGTCGTGCGTCTAGGATCTTGGCCAACAGTATGCTACAAATAGCATCAATGAATGTGTAAGGCTCTGTCGTGAGATACTCTATCAGCGTACAGTTGCTGCCAGGAGCTCTCAAAGGTTAGATCCAGCTGCACCCTGCAAAACTACTGCCGGCCAAGATCGAAGACGCACGGCGGAAATGTTCAAATTCGCAGGTGGCAGGAATACTCCAATAGCAGAACCATTGTTCTCGCTCTCAGTCACCCAAAGGATCGGAATCTGTAGGCAGCACAAGATCGGGCCAGACCTTCTGCAATCTCTGCTCCTCACGTCCAATCCCTTGCGCCGTGAACCGCTATACAAAGCTCAACCAACACGCCAGCTTCGCGTGTTCGCGCTCATCCAAAACATAGTATCAATAACTAGCCCTGCGGTAGTGAGAACTGCAAATTGACTACGTGTTATTGTAACAACAAAAACCAACACTTTAAAATGATTCGTGAGCTTTCTCCTTGTAACAGCACACTTCATCCGCGTCGACACCATGTCATGTAGCCTCGCCCTTGCCTCGCACCTCGATCATGCCGCACATAGGTGAAGGAAGCTTTACAGGGATATGAAGTCGGCTTGACTTCCTTCATTGCCTTCACCCCTTTTATGGGCGTACGCTAGCGTTGCAATTATTAGGCTCACGATAGGCTCGCATAACAGCCCTCAACGTCGTGCGCTCAAAAGAGATGAATCAAACTTAGGCTCACAAGGCTAGTATGTAATTCGAGGCATTGCTAAGTTGATATCAGCCTCATCAGGGAGCACCTAAGGCGGTAGGACATTCAAGAAACGTCCCGAAATTGAGCCCCGACCTGTGTGTAGGTAGTTTACGGTTAAGTAAAATCATTTGCGCACAAAAATCATCTTGGCGATAATGAAGTCCGCCTCCGGCCAAGAGTGAACCTACCCATACCCCTGACATTGTCCTTGTCTCTGAGATTTCGGGACCACCATGTACCGAGTGCCAAGTCATGACCGAGTGATTCTGCAACGAATCGAGAAAATCGGCAACACGCAGAAAATGTTACATCCGTCCTATCTCTATATCATTACCTTAACCCTAATTGCCCATTTACTTTTGCCCCCTCTGTGAGACTATTGACAAGAGTGTGCCAACCAGCAGGTCCTAAGAGAAGGGAATACTCGGGAGAGAATAATCAAGTCTAACCTACGCGACACGAATTTGAAACAGTATCAGTCCAGTAGATATCATAAATATATAAATACGGCAGTACAATTATATCATCGCTATACCACGTCCTCTAAGCTCGCAAACTATCGCTCTCTGAAGTTGCGGACATCGAGTGAGAGCGCATGACGGAATGACGCGCCTTGAACACAGAAGTTCGATTAATTGTAGGCGTTATACGCTATTGTACGATACACCCTACAACTAGTCGCTAGAGGCTGCTCTGTGGTCGTTGCCCGGAGTATTTCGAACGGCATTTTCTGGTAAGTTCCTCCGCGGTCCTCGCTTCTCCGTTGTGAACGGACGAGGCGCGCGCGAAGACGATGGTGGCTAGGGGTTGACGGGAACGTGGAATAAATGGGTAGCAGGAACACAAAACCATGCCCAGATCCGCGAGTTGGAATAGTTTGGACCTGCATCAAGTTATGCTACTCCGATTATATTCTAGATTTTAAAACTAGATATCATGTATAAAGCGGTTTGCGTGAGAACTGGCGGCAAAAAGAATGAAACGAGGTTCGAACTCGGATTTAAATCAGGTACTTCTCGCAACTGAAGCTTAGGAAGCGACTCTAAGCGAGAATCATACCACTAGACGGTCCTAGCTATTGCCGAGTGATATTTCATGAGTACTCTGTTTCTATGTCTTATAAAATTTGGAGTTAAGGATGTAAGAAATATAAGATCTATTGTAGAATTATGAACGAGTGTGACGCACATATTTTGGTACTCTCTGTTTGACAATGGCCCTTTGCTTATCTCTAAGAGCGTACTGCACTAGTGTTCCTAACCCGCCCGGCCTCCACCAATGCAGGTCTTTAAATTGATGCTAGCTAGACTAAATCTCTGAGCGGATTCATATATCTGAAAGCTTGTAGGCATTTTGCGGCGTGGGGTTTTAATATGGCGACCTGGCCTGGCCTGTACTAAGGGTGGCCGGCGATATCATAGCCCGCCTGGCCGGGCCGCTTAGGAACAGTACATGCAACTATAGCATGAATGGAAAATTGTATTATAAGCCAATACCGCTAAGCTTAATTGTAAAATTCAGCTACTAGTATTAATTGAGCGGTTGTAAAAGTCATATATTTAGCTAGTATTCTCTACCTATCTATCAATATATGGACATGGTCGATCAGGGCTAGCTGCGGACAATAGATCTCCCCTAGCCAGGAACTAGCTAGAGACAATATCCGGCTTTAACTTATAATTCAGTCATAAGAATGTAGAGAGGGATGACACAACTTTATATTCCCAGGTGCTGTTGTAATATGACAGAACATATGCGTGTGAACATATGAAGAGAATAGACAGATACAGAGAAGTTCAGGTTGTATATCTGTATAGCCCCTGTGACTGTCACCGAATGCCCAAACCGGTGAGATTATTTGTTTGACCGCATTTTGTCTTTGCGTTCCCTGAGTGCGTTCACTGAGTACACAAATATAGACTTTAGCATATGCCTGCTGGGATTGTCAAACTCAGTGTAATTCCAACGCAGCTGACGCGTGAAAGGTCATAGAATCTCGCCAGGATTGCTCCAGGGATTGATTATAACTACATGTGACTCAGTCACGGTGTCAGGCACTGGGCATGCCGGTAAGGCACGGTACCTTTGTATATATCGAGAGACTCTATCGTGCGAGGGTAGATTCCATTAAGAATCGTCTAGCGCCACAGGATGGTAACGAGTCAAGATTTGGTATGCTAAAAATCCAAATCCTAGGCGGTATTTAACGGAATTTTGAGCTGAATCTACAAAATCGGCCGCCGCGTAATAACCGCTCATTAAATCAAGCTCACAGGCCACGGCCTGATAGAGCTCATCGCGTAGATCATTTGACGTCAACAATCATCCTTATTGCACAAATATCCGTGGAGTTGGCATGGGTGAGTGATGGTGGGTAACCACCGGGCTAGGATAACATCAGCCACACCACCCACCCATGTCAACTCTGCATAGCAGTATGGTTGGGGGATATATGATGATCTGAGACCCCCGGAAATAGTGGTATCTATGTGACGCTTGCTCTTGGCCACACTCCATGCATTCCATCATGCATCGGAATGATTGGTGACCAAGTCCCTCGGCAAAGCAGGGTATATCACTCAACGTACCATCGGCCTCAGAAGATTTCTCTATCATTATACTTCTTTCCTATCAACTGCCAGATTGCTGCTATGATGGAAATGAAAGCTGGGGTCGCCAATGCAACCGATTACGTCCTATCACTCGAGAATTTTCTAATTCTCAGTGTTGAAATATGGAAGGGGAGAACCGTGTGAATAGACTCAAGATACAGAGACTGGAGAGCAGGAGACAGACTCGAGATATATACAAGGTATTTGGGTGCCTTATGCCCTACCGGCTGTGTGCCTTGACATCAGCTCAGCTGAAGCTCAGCTCGGTCAGGTTCATGCAACACTCAGTGTTACTTTTGATGCTAGAAAGACTTGTTCATTGACTGATCTCTCGAGACCAGAAGGCTCGCAAATATACAGACTTGACTCCTATATCCATATCCGTATCCGTATCCATATCTATTCCGTATGCATATCCGTTTGCACTGATATGAGACGCTCTCCTGATACAGACTATGCATACGAAACACCAACTGCTTACAAGCGAGCAAACGGACCTGAGACTACAGACGGCGCAGCAACTCACGATGCAGGTACACATGCAACACTCAGTGTTATGATATGAAAGGGAGAACCGAGTGCGTAGATTCTTTGGTACAGACTGAAGAGAGAAGGATAAAGACTCGACTTATATACAGAGAATCATCACGGAAAACGTTGATGCCTTTGCCACCGTTTCCCACTCTGAGTCATCGCTACTTGCTGTTACTACTGAATATGCAACAGTCAGATCAAGGTATTTCTCTCATTTTCTCATTCATCTCTACTTCTGTGTTACGTTTCTCTCTGTCGTAATCTTCTGGTGCTCCATTTGAGCTGCGGTGGGCAACGCAATGGGCTCAAACAATGAACATATCTCTAAGGGAGTCGGAAAGGTGTTTTTCATGCCTTTTCCTTTTATAAATGAAACAGGTAAAGGCACCGGTTTTATGGCGCTAAAACTTAACTGCGTGCCCCTTCGGCTGGTGACTTCTCGACAGTGCAGGACTCCCATCAAATGTGTCACAATCTACTGCCGTGCTTTAAACTGGTGTCTTTTCAAGACCTGGAACCTTACCAAAAGCATCTTTATTTGTATCTCTTTTTACGTATCCTCACCTAAGGTACATTATGTGTGCCTTTCTTCCGCTGTGGGGGGTAGCCACAAATCGTCTCTTGACTGATGTTAGCTAGTGTTTCTGCCTATTGAGTACTTCGATCAGCTGCTCACCTTGCTTCCCGTGACAACATGTATCGCCAATCCCCACTGACCACATAACCACTATGCTAAACCACCACCACCACCACCACCACCACCGATGACACGCCATTGCCGCTGCCACCATCACCTCTCTGATCTAGACTGCAGGCACACTACTGCAGCCCCAAGGAGAGAGTAGGGCACAGCGGGCAAGAACTACAAGGAGGGGACTGGCAGTGGCAAGATTGTTAATTAAGGCTATAGGTGTGCTGATGGGCTGGCGGTGCCTTTATCCCTTGGATCGTAACTTTGGCATTCCCGGCCCGTTTGGGCATGGCAACCGACTCCCCACCTGCAAATATTTAGCGATGCAACCACAACTCTGTAGGGGTGGCCTGGGAGCATTATAAACTTACT